>Ga0209689_1002490_pt1 | contig 13690 bp, 9 predicted proteins | sample GraSoiAngelo_149_FD_187119 | JGI IMG/M metagenome (GOLD analysis project Ga0209689, IMG submission 187119) | Grasslands soil microbial communities from the Angelo Coastal Reserve, California, USA - 14_1009_09_30cm (SPAdes) (version 2) | ecosystem: Environmental > Terrestrial > Soil > Grasslands ...
CGGCACTGTTCGTGAGGATGAGCGTGTGCGCGTTCGTCGGGAACGACAGCGGGTCGGTCGACGGCGCCCGCGCGACGAGGAGGTTCTTCGCCACCGCGCCGGCGCATGAGACGTCCGGCAGGCGCGTCGCGACGACGTGGAAGGGCTGCTGGGCGTTGAAGGCGCCGTGGTGGCCGCGGACGCGGATGTACAGGTCACCGGTCAGGTCGCGCGTGTTGAAGGTGATCGACTCCGGCGCGAGGCCCTGATTCGCGGACAGAGCGCGCAGCGCCTTGCGCTCCGCGGACGAGTAGACCGGCCCGAAGCCGGTGTCGCCGTTCCCGTTCGAGTCGATGTCGTCGCTGTCGATGTCGTCCGAGTCGATGTCATCGCTGTCGATGTCATCGGAGTCGATGTCGTCCGAATCGATGTCGTCGCTGTCGATGTCGTCCGCGACGAGCGTGCCCGAGTCGATGTCGTCGGAGTCGATGTCGTCGCTGTCGATGTCGTCGGAGTCGATGTCGTCCGCCGAGATGTTCCCGGACGTGTTCTGCCGGATCTGCGCGAGCGTGTTCGCGTGCTGGCGCATCGCCCGCGCGACCATCCGGATGTCGCGGTACAGGGTCAGGCTCTCGTTCGCGCCCAGGTTCGTGAGGTCGACCTTCACGTGCATCTGCGGGCCGATCGGGATGCGGTACCAGGTCGACTGGTTCGCCTTGCCGATCCCGTCGTCTATGCCGACGCCGTCCGTGAGCAGCAGAGCGCTCACCCAGGTGTGGTTCTGATGATTCGGAAGTCCGGCGCCCGGTCCCTTCGGCGCCGAGAACTGCGACGTGTTGTTCAGGTCATCCGTCTGCGTCGCAGTGATGAACAGTGCCCCTGCTTTCAGCGCGGTGACGAGTGCGGTCACGTCGGTGTTGGGGCCCCAGGTCGAGTTCTGCCAATGCCCTGTCGCATCCATACCAACGCTCGCAAGGTACATCGCGCCCTCGTCCTGCGGATCGGCATAGATCTGCACGTTCGCACCCACGGCGCCGGTGCCCTGGACCAGGAGCCCGCCGTTCGGGAAGGTCACTGCGGTCACGGCGGGCGCCGCGATGCCGTCATTCGCACCGGTGCTGAGGTCGATACCCTTCCCGACGTTGTTCGTGATCGAGCCCGCGCTCACGAGGTTACGGTCGATCGTTTCGTTGGTCTGGCCGCCCCGCAGGAAGATCCCCGCGCCGCCGTTGTTGCGAATCGTGTTCCCGGTGAAGCTGTTGCTCACGTTCGTGCTATCCGGGAAGCCTATGAAGACGCCATCGATCTGGTTGGCGTCGATGATGTTGTCCTGGAACGTGCCGTTGTTTCCAGAGCCGAACAGCCCCCAGCGATTGCCGCTGAGGACGTTGCTCTTCACCGTGAGGTTGTTGGCGCTGAAGCCGATCCCGCCCAGCACGTTGTAGCGCGAGGTGTTCGACCGCACGGATGTGCCGTCGCCCGAAACGAATATCCCGTGGCCGCCATTGGCAATGCTCGCCTTACCAGCGAGATCGGTGCCCACGAGGTTTTCTGCGATCGACACGCCTGGGGTGCTCGGCCTGATCCAGATGCCGTCATTACTGTTGCCCGAGACGAGGTTTCCGCCGACGTCAAGGACACCAATCGCGTTCGCGCTCCCGCCGGTCACGACGACTCCGTAGTTGTTGGCCAGCGCGGCGGTGCCGGCCGCGTTCGTCCCGACCTTGTTGTTGTAGACGGAGTTGTTCGACCCACCGAAGATCTCGATGCCGAAGGCCTGGTTCGCGGAGACGACGTTGTCCTTGACGACGTTGTACGCGGATTCGAGAGCGATCCCGTCCTTGGCGTTCCCGTGCCCGGCGCCGCCCGAGTAGTCGAGCCCGACGTAGTTGTTCTGGATGAGCGTGCCGTCGGAGCTGCCCAGGACGTGGATGCCGAAGCCGGCGTTCGCCGAGATGAGGTTGCGATCGGCGAGCTGCGGTCCGCCGATCGTGTTCTTGGCCGAGTTGCTGAGCGCGATCCCGTCGCCGCCGTTCGGGCGCGAGATCTTGCCCGTGTAGTCGAGCCCGATGATGTTGCCGGCGACGAGGTTGCCGCCGCCGGTACCGAGCACGATCCCGTTGCCGCTGAAGTTCTGGATGACGAGGCCGCGGAAGGTGCTCCCGCTGGCCGCGAGCTGGACGAGGCCGTTCGCTCCCGCACCGGCCAGCGAGCCGTCGATGACGACCTGGCCCTGGCTCTGCGTCGTCCCGTCGATGACCACTCCATCCTGGATCGACGGGAGCTGCGATGCCGGCTGGATCACCGGTGGGGTGATCCCCCCGCCTGTGCCGATGCTGAAGGTGATCGTGTCGACCCCCGCGCTCAGACCGGCCTGGATGAGCGCGCCCCGCAGCGTGCAGGTGTTCCCGTCGCATTGCGTCGTGTCCGCGGTGCTGTTGACGACGTACGTCGCGGCGTATGCGACCCGTGGGGGAAGGAACGCGAACAACATCGCGGTCGTGACGACCGCGGTGATGAACATGCGTCCGCGATGCCCTCGTCCCACCCTGTCCCCGTCTCCTGTGTGCCTACCCGTCGTCCCGACCACCGACAGAACGCCGGGTGAACCGACTGGGACTATAGGGGTAGTACTTCGGTCCCACCAAGACCGCGCACGCGGTTTTCTCGCGAATTCGGGAACGGCGCTACCGCACTGATACGCCGCAGCCCGAGGCCGATACTGGGGCGGGATGCCTCCTCGCCCCAAGACCGCGTTCGTCTGCCAGCAATGCGGCTTCCAATCGCCCAAGTGGATCGGCCGCTGTCCCTCGTGCGACGGGTGGAACACGTTCGTCGAGGAGCGGCTCGTCGCGCCGCCGAAAGGGCGCGGCCTCGCCCGCGCGACGCGCGAGCCGATCGCGCTGGACGCGGTCCCGGCCGATGCCGAGCAGCGCCTCGCGACCGGCATCGGTGAGTTCGACCGCGTCCTGGGCGGCGGGATCGTGCGCGGCTCGCTCGTGCTCCTGGGCGGCGATCCCGGCATCGGGAAGAGCTCGCTCCTCATGCACGCGAGCGCCGCGCTCGCGACGCGGGGCACGGTCCTCTACGTGTCGGGTGAGGAGTCCGCCGCGCAGACGAAGATCCGCGCGCGGCGGTTCGGGATCTCGGGCGAGGGGATCCTGCTCCTCGCGGAGACCGACCTCGGCTCGGTCATCGAGGCGGTGCGGCGCGTCCGGCCGTCGTTCGTGGTCGTCGACTCGATCCAGACGATGAGCTCGGACGCGATCGCCTCAGCGGCCGGCGGCGTCTCGCAGCTCCGCGAGTGCACGGCGCGGCTGCTCGAGCTCGCGAAGGGCGAGGACGTCCCGATCTTCCTCGTCGGGCACGTGACGAAGGAAGGCGCCGTCGCCGGACCGCGGGTCCTCGAGCACATCGTCGACGCGGTCCTCTATCTCGAGGGTGAGCGGTTCCACGCCTTCCGGATCCTCCGCGCGACGAAGAACCGCTTCGGCTCGACCGACGAGGTCGGCGTGTTCGAGATGGGGGAGTCGGGGCTGCGCGAGGTCACCAATCCCTCCGAGGTCTTCCTCGAGGAGCGCAGCCGCGGCGTCGCGGGAAGCGTCGTGGTCCCGACCGTCGAAGGGACCCGCCCGCTCCTCGTCGAGGTGCAGGCGCTCGTGACGCCGACCGCGTTCGGCCTGCCGCGGCGGACCGTGAACGGCGCGGACGCGCAGCGCGTGCTCCTCTTGCTCGCCGTCCTCGCGAAGCGCGCCGGCCTCTCGCTCGGCTCGCACGACGTGTACGTGAACCTCGTCGGCGGGCTGCGCATCCGCGAGCCCGCCGCCGACCTCGGCCTCGCGGTCGCCGTCGCCTCGGCGCTGCGGGATCGCGCGGCGGATCCCCGTACCGTCTTCATCGGCGAGCTCGGGCTCGGCGGCGAGCTGCGGCGCGTGCAGCGTGTCGTCGCGCGGCTCCGGGAGGCCGAGCGCCTCGGCTTCGCGCGCGCGGTCATCCCGGCGGCGAGCCTCGGCGACCTCGACGGGACGGCCCTCGAGGTCGTGGGTGCGTCCTCGCTCCGGGAGGCGCTCGAGCGCTCGGGGGTGATCGAGCGCTGAGACTTCGCGGGCCGGGGGGCAGACCCCCCGACTGTAGACTCGCGCACATGTTCTATCCATCCCGGTGCGGTCTTTTGGCCGGCGGCCACATCTTCATCGGCCGGGCCACGGGCGCGCCGCAACACATAAGAAAGGAGTGGCTCGAGTGGTCTTCATCAGGCTTTTCGCAGCACTCATCGGTTTCGTCTTCGGCGGCGTTCTCGGCGCCTCCCTGCTCGACGTCACGCAGGTCACGCCCTTCAGTAACCGCGTCCTCGTCGTCCTTCTTCTCGCGACCGCGTGCACGATCCTCGGCTGGCTCGGCGCGCCTTACGTCACCGTCAAGCCGACGGCGTTCGTGGCGTCGCGTATCCGCGCGGCGTCGGCCGGCGATCTCGTGGGCGGCGCGTTTGGTGGGGGCGTCGGTCTTGTCCTCGCGCTGTTCCTCGCGTTCCCGCTCTCGTTCCTTCCCGGCGATCTAGGCCGCTTCGCCCCGTTCGTGGGTGCGGCGACGCTCGGGCTCATCGGCGCGGCGGCGGGCGCGATCAAGCGCAACGAGCTCGAGACGCTCGTGCGCGAGGTGCGCGGTCCACGGCGTGACCGCGGCGCCGGGGACCAGCGCGTGCTCCTCGACACCTCGGTGATCATCGACGGTCGCATCGCCGACGTCGTGCGCAGCGGATTCGTGCGCGGCACGCTCATCGTCCCGCGCTTCGTCCTGGCGGAGCTGCAGTACTTCGCCGACTCCGGTGACGCGTCTCGCCGCGAGCGCGGCCGGCGTGGCCTGGAGATGCTCGCCCGCATGCAGAAGGAAGCGACCGTGAAGGTCGAGCTCTCGGAGGAAGATCCGCCCGGCGCGGGCGCGGACGGCAAGCTCGTGACGCTCGGGCGAACGCTCAGCGTGCCGATCATGACGAACGACTACGGGCTCAACCGCGTCGCCGAGCTGCAGGGCGTCACCGTCCTCAACATGAACGACCTCGCAAAGGCCGTCCGGCCGGTCGTGCTCCCGGGCGAGGAGATCACGGTGCGCGTGATCCAGGAGGGCAAGGAGCAGGCGCAGGGCGTCGGCTATCTCGAAGACGGCACGATGGTCGTCATCGAGAACGCGGCGCGCCACGTCGGCAGCGAGCTTGCCGTGACCGTCTTGCGCGTGCTCCAGACGGTCGGTGGGCGGATGATCTTCGCGCAGCCGCGCGGCGAGGCCGGCGAGACGCGGCGGCCGCGGGCGATCGATCGGTCCTAGCGCGGGTCCGGAATTGAGCGCGACGGCCACGCTCGCGATCCTCGCGGCCGGGAGCTCCAGCCGGGCCGGCTTCGACAAGGTCGGCGCGGACCTCGGCGGGCAGCCGGTGCTCGCGTGGTCGCTCGCCGCGGGGCTCGCCTCGAGAGCGTTCGACCGCATCGTCGTCGTCACGCGCGCGGACCGGATCGACGCGGTGCGGGCGATCGTCCGCCAGCGCGCCGCCGACACGGTCGTCGTCGCAGGAGGGGACACGCGCACGGCGTCGAGCTGGGCGGCGCTCGACGCCGCGACCGACGCGGAGGTGATCGCGATCCACGACTCGGCGCGGCCGTTCGCTCCTCCCTCGCTCTTCGCGCGGTGCGTGGACGTGGCGCGGCGCGAGGGGAGCGCCGTGGCCGGCCTGCCGCTCGCGGACACGGTGCGGCGCGCCGACGAGGCGGGGGCGGCGACCGAGGAGGTCGCCCGCGAGGGTCTCTGGTCCGCGCAGACGCCGCAGGTCTTCCGTCGCGAGGTGCTCGCCGCGGCCCGGGCGAGCGCGCGGGACCGCTCGTTCGGCGACGACGCCGCCGCGGTGCGCGCGGCCGGGCTGCCGGTGCGGATGGTCCTCGGCGAGCGCCGGAACCTCAAGATCACGACCGGCGAGGACCTCGCCTACGCGCGCGAGCTCGTCGAAAAGGGCCTGGTGGGGCTGGCGGCGCTGCAGGCGAGATGACCGCTCCCCGGGCCGGATTTGGGTACGATATCCATCGTCTCGCGGCGGGTCGCCGCCTCGTGCTGGGCGGCGTCGCGATCGAGCACCCGGCGGGGCTCGTGGGCCACTCCGACGGCGACGTCCTCCTCCATGCGGTCGCGGACGCGGTCCTCGGAGCGGCGGGCCTCGGCGATCTCGGATCGCACTTCCCGAGCGACGACCCGCGTTACGCGGGGGCCGACAGCCTCGACCTCCTGCGTCGGGTCGGGGCGAAGGTCCGCGAGGCGGGCTACGCGGTGGCGTCCCTGGACGCGACCGTCGTCGCCGAGGCACCCAGGCTCGCCGCACGCACCGGCGCGATGCGGGCGCACATCGCCGACGCGCTCGGCGTCGGCCCGGAGAGCGTCAGCGTCAAGGCGAAGACGAACGACGGCGTCGGTGCGATCGGCGCCGCTGAGGCCATCGCGGCCTTCGCGGTGGCCGTCGCGACCAAGTAGCGGCAAGGAGACCGACCATCCAGCGACCCGAGGCGGTGGCGACCCGTACGGAGATCCGCCTGTTCGACAGCGCCGCGCGCGCCGTGCGGCCGTTCGTCCCGGTCCATGCCGGCGAAGCGCGCATGTACAACTGCGGCCCGACCGTCTACGACCGGCAGCACATCGGGAACCTCTACGCCTACATCGTCGCGGATGTCGTGCGGCGGACGTTCGAGTACTTCGGCTACCGCGTGACGCAGGTGATGAACATCACCGACGTCGGACACATCGTCGACGACGCTGACGCCGGCGAGGACAAGATGGCGCTCGGCGCTCGCCGCACGGGCAAGGACCCGCTGCGAATCGCGACCGAGGTGACGCAGCAGTTCATGGCCGATCGCCACAAGCTGAACATCCTCGATCCGCACGTCATGCCGAAGGCGACGGAGCACGTGCCGCTGATGATCGAGCTCATCCAAAAGCTCATCGACAAGGGCCACGCGTACCTCGCGGCCGACGGCGTGTACTTCGACGTGACGACGTTCCCGGGCTATGGGACGCGCCTCAACGCCGAGCCGCCCGAGGAGCGCATGGCGGGCGCGCGCGTCGAGGTGAACGAGAACAAGCGGCACCCGAATGACTTCGCGCTCTGGCGCGCCGCGAAGCCGGGCGACCTCCAGCAATGGGATTCACCGTGGGGCAAGGGCAACCCCGGCTGGCACATCGAGTGCTCCGCGATGTCCATGAAGTACCTCGGCGATACCTTCGACATCCACTCGGGCGGCGAGGACCACCTTTTTCCGCACCACGAGTGCGAGATCGCGCAGTCCGAGGCGGCGACCGGCAAGCCGTTCGTGAACTACTGGCTGCACGTCCGCTTCCTGCGTGTCGACAACGAGAAGATGGCGAAGTCGAAAGGCGGCTTCTTCACGCTCGACGACATCAGCGAATGGGGCTACGACCCGCTCGCGTTCCGCCTCCTCGCGCTCGGAACGGGCTATCGCAAGAGCCTCGACTTCACGCGGGCCGCGATGGACCAGGCGCAGCGCCGCCTCGAGCGCTGGCGCCGCGTCGTCGCCGAGGCCTACGCGGCAACGGGCGGGCGCGTGACCGAGCCGGAGCCGGACTACGGCGTGCGCAAGGGCTTCAACGACGCGCTCGCGGACGACTTCAACACGCCCAAGGCGCTCGCCGCGGCGGAGATGGCCCTGAACCTCGCCGGTAGCGATGACGCCGCGATCCGCGAGCGGGCCCTGTGGCTCCTCTTCGACATGGATCGCGTTCTTGGGCTGTCGCTCCGCGACGCGGCGACGAAGGAAGACGTGTTGTCGTCCGAGGAGCGGCGTCTCTTCGACGAGCGCGAGAGGGCGCGGCGCGCCAAGGACTTCACGCGCAGCGACGAGCTCCGCGACGAGCTTCTCGAACGACACGGCATACGCGTGATGGATACGAAGGACGGCGCGCGCTGGGAGCGCGTCGCCAAGGGAGCATGAGCATGGAAGAGTCTGATCGAGTCGAGGGGGGCACGCCCCCCTCGGAGCCCCTGAGCGAGAACGCGCAGCCGCAGCCGCCGCAGCAGCCCGCGGGTGGCGACGACAGCTTCCGCCGCAGGCGGCGCGGGCGGCGCGGTCGCGGCGGTGGGGGCGGTGGCTACGCCGGCCCGCGCCCGCCGTACCAGGGACCGGGCCGTCCGCCGTTCGCCGGTCAGGGCCGTCCGCCGTATCAGGGCGGCCAGCAGTTCCGCGGCCCGGCGCCCGCGCGCGAAGACAGCGAGCAGTCGCGCGAGCTCGCGGCGTACGAGCGGCGCACGCGCCGTCCGATCGGGGGACAGCCCTGGCGTCCCGGCGGCGGGGCCGGCCGGCCCGCCGGCGCCGGCTGGCGCGGACCGCGCGCCGGCCAGCAGCGCTACCAGGAGACGATCCGGCGCGTCACCGCGGGCCCGCGCACGACGGCGCCCTCGCACGAAGCCGGCGAGCCGATCGCCGGAACCCACGCGATCCTCGAAGCGATGCGCGCCGGTCGCGGCATCCGCCGGCTCTACGTGTCGCAGGATCGCTCGACGCGCACCGGTCCGGTGAACGAGCTCATCACCGAGGCTCAGACCCGCCGCATCTTCGTCCGCTACGTGGACAAGCTCGAGATCGCGCGGCTCTCGCCGATCGAGAACCACCAGGGCGTCGTCGCGATCGTCCAGGGCAAGACCGGCGTCGAGCTCGACGAGCTTTTGCTCCACCTCGACACGCTCTCGGATCCCGCGCTCGTCCTGGTCGTCGATTCGCTCCAGGACCCGCAGAACTTCGGCGTGCTGCTGCGCTCGGCCGAAGGCGCCGGCGTCGACGGCGTCGTCATCCCGCATCACCGCTCGGTCGGCCTCACGCCCGCCGTGGCGAAGACCAGCTCCGGCGCGAGCGAGCACCTCCTCATCGCGGACGTCGCGAATCTCCGCCAGGCGATCGACGCGCTCAAAGAGAAGGGCATCTGGGTCGTGGCGGCCGACGAGACCGGCGACCTGCTCTACGACGAGGTCGACTACCGCGGCCCCACCGCGCTCGTCGTCGGCGGCGAGGGCGAAGGCATCCGGCGCCTCGTCCTCGAGGGCGCCGACCAGGTCGTGCGCCTGCCTATGGAGGGGCAGGTCGCCTCGCTCAACGCGTCGGCCGCCGGCACCGTCCTCCTGTATGAGGCGCTCCGCCAGCGCCGTCGCGACGTGCCGCCCGCGGATACGCGCACCCCGCGTCCGGCACCCCGCGCGGTCGATGGGGACGCCTCGCCGGACGAGAGCGCGGCCGGCGCCCCCGAAGCCGAGGCCGCCGAGCCTGAGGAGGCGAGCCCGCCCGACGATCTCGAGACGACCGCGCAGCTAGAGCAGGCCGAGGAACCGGCGGACGAGCACCAGGCCGATCAGGCCGAGGCGCCCGCTCCGGCTCCCGCACAGAAGAAACCGAAGACGACACGAAAGCGCTCGACGAAAAAGCCGAGCGAGTAGTTAGCATCGAAGGCACGCCGACCTAGCTCAATCGGTAGAGCAGCGGTTTTGTAAACCGCAGGTTCCGGGTCCGAGCCCCGGGGTCGGCTCCGGTCCCTGGCTCGACGGGAGGGAACGGCGCCCGAGCTCTCGATCGTGATACCCGCCTACAACGAAGAGACCACGGTGGCCGGAGTGGTCGACGGTCACCGTGAGGTGGGCCGACGCCTCGCCGGGACGATCGAGATCCTCGTATGCGACGACGGCAGCACGGATGGCACGGGGGCCGCGCTCGCCGCGGCTGGCGCGCGCACCCCGGAGCTCACGGTCCTGCGCAAGAGACGAATCTCGGTATCGCGACGACGATGAAGCGGATCTACGCAGCGCGCGCGGCGAGTGGATCTACTTCGCCCCCGCCGACGGGCAGGACCCCGCGGCGGCGCTCGTGGCGCGCGCGCGACGGCGCCGCCCTCGTCGTCGGCCGTCGGATCCCGCGGCGCGATCCGGCGGCGCGCGTGCTCATCGCCGAGCTGTATTCGGCCGGCCTCCAGCTAATCTTCCGCCTGCCGGTTGGCGAGGTCGACGGCGTGGGGCTCTACCGTGGCCCGGCGCAGCGAGCCTGCCGTGTCGGGGCGACTTCTTCGAGGCCGAGATGCTCATTGCGCGCCGGACCGCGCACGCGCTCGGCGATCTCTGCTCCTCAGGCTGCGCGATCTCCTTCGCGGCCGCCGAGCTCGACGGTAGTGCGGCGCTTTTTGTAGATCGCCGCCGTGCCGTCAGCCCGCCCGCGCGAGGGCGCGCCACACGGCCACGATCGCGACCTGCCGCAGCGTCACGAACGCCGCGAGCGCGCCCAGGAGCGCGATGGATGTCGCATCGTCCGGCGAGCGGCGCACGAGCGTGAGCGGATACACGGTGACGAACACACCGATGTCCGCGGCGGTGAGGAGCGCGAACCGGCGTGCGGAGAGCGGGAGGAGGACGAAGAACGGCAGGAGCCAGAGCGAGTACTGGGGCGAATAGAGGCGTGACCAGAACAGCAGCACCGTCGTCGCCAAGCCGAACGAGAGCACAGGATCGCTCGCGCGTCGCGCGTGCGGCAGGACGTGGAGGAGGTACGTCGCGACGACCCCGGTCGTGGTGACGACGACGATCACGAGCGCGGCGTCGGGGACGCCCAGTGCGGCGAGCGCGCGCTCCGCGAGACCCCATACCGAGTCGATGTTCGCGCCGATGCTCGCGGCATAGCGGCCGATCCCGCCCGCGCTCGAGTAGGGGAGCGGCAGTGTGGGGAGATAGAACGCGAGAAGCGTCGCCAGGAAGACCGCGCTCGCGGCGATCCGCCTCTGGCCGCCGAGCAGCGTGACGGGGACGCTCGCGAGAGGGAACAGCTTCGTCGCGGTCCCGGCGGCAAGGCCGAGCATGGCCGCGAGCTCGCGTCCCGAGCGCTGGGCGACGGCGGCGACCACGAGGAGCGCCGTGGCGAGGACGTCGAAGTTGACGCCGCCGAGGAGCAGCAGCTGCGGCGCGAGCGACCAGTACGCGAGCGTGCGACGTGGTCCTGCGGCCCGCGCGAGGACGGCCGCGCCCGCGCCCGCGAACGCCGCCACGACGAGTCCCCACAGCAAGACGTAGAGCGTCGCGTCGGACGAGGCGAGCGACAGAAGGCCCGAGAAGGCGCCGACGAGCGGCGGGTACTCGAATGGACTGTCGCGGTAGGGGAGCCGGTGGCCGCTCAGGCCGCGCTCGTAGGTAAGGAGCGCGTCGCTCCAGATGAAGGGTCGCAGCAGCTCGGGAAGGGTGCCGCTCGCGAGGAGGACGCGAGGAGCGGCGCTGAGGAGCGCCACGGCGACGGCCGCGAGGACCGTGCCGGCGACCGCCCGCGACAACTAGGCGGGCTCGCGGACCTGCAGCTCGATCGTGAACAGGAAGAACGACGAGAACACGATCTGCATCCCAAGCAGCATCGCGACGAGCGCGAAGAGCGCCGGCCGGACCTCGTTGAGCGGCCCGAACCCCGAGGCGACCCAACGCGCGGCGATGCCGAAGTCGACGCCGAAGCCGATGAGGAAGAGCGCCGCGCCGGCCGCGAGCCCGCGCTCCAGGCTGAACACGCGCCGAAGGACACGCAGCGTCCGGTCCATCGGTTGGAGACGGAGCGTCACCGCGAGCGTCTTCGCGTAAAGGCCGATCGTCAGGATCTGGAAGCCCACGAGCGCGAGAAGCGCGCCGAGCACCATGACATGGATGTCGAAGAGCCGTCCGAGGACCACGACCGGTCCTGGCAAGAGGATGAGCAGGAAGAGCAGCCCGAGCAACAGGAGAACGAGTCCCGGCAGGAGGAAGAGATGCGTCGGGCTGTACAGCATGAGGAAGCGCAGGTGCCGCCACCCGTCGGGGACGGTACGCAGCTTCGAGCGGCCGCCGCGGACGCGGTAGTCGACCGGAACCTCGCCGATGCGCAGGCCCGCGCGCGCGGCGTTCACCACCATCTCGCTCGCGAACTCCATTCCCGGCATGTGGAGGCGGAGCTCGGGGAGCGCGTCGCGGCGGACCGCGCGCATCCCGCAGTGCGCGTCGTCGACGCCGGTGCGGTAGAGGACGTTCAGCAGGCCCGAGAGCACCGGGCTGCCGATGTACCGGTGGGTCCAGGGCATCGCGCCGCGCGCGATGTGCCCCTGGAACCGCGACCCCATGACGAGCTGATCGCCCGCGCGGATGCGCTCCAGGAACGCGGGGAGCGCCGCCAAGTCGTACGAGCCGTCGGCATCGGCCATGACGATGACGTCGCCGCTGGCCGCCGCGAAACCGCCCAGGTACGCCGCCCCGTAGCCGCGACGCCGCTCGTGGATCAGACGCGCGCCCGCCGCGGCCGCCGCTTCAGGGGAGCCGTCGGTCGAGCCGTTGTCCACGACGAGGACCTCGCCCTCGACCCCGGCGCGGCAGAGCGCTTCCTTCGCCTCGGTCACGACGCTCGCCACGGTCGCGATCTCGTTGAGACAGGGGAGCACGATCGAGACGCGCTCGCTCATCCGCGGTGAGGCTAGCAGTTGATAACGCGCGGACACCTCTGTGCGGGGCGACGCGACGCGCCGCCCGCAGAACAGTGCCCGGGTCGCATCAGGTCCCCGCCGCGCGGCGGGTCGGCCACAGAACGCCGACGACGAGCGCGAAGACCCCGAGCGTCAACGCGACGCCGGTGTCCTCGCGGCCGCGCGCGTCGGCAACAAGTTGGAGCGCGATCGAGCCGAACGAAAACAGCGCGGCGCCGGCCGCTCCGAAGAGCAATGCCGTCCGCCGCGACCGCTTCGCGAGCACGCCCGCCGCGATGACGAGCGGAGGGATCAGTAGGACCTGGTCGTAGGAGCGCGCATAGGTCGCCGCGAGGAGCGACAACGGGGTCCAGACCGCGAGCCAGGAGTCGCTGCGAGGATCGAACCGCAGGCCGATCCCGACCGCCGCGAGGAAGACGACGGCGGAGGCGACGACGCCCCACCCGCCCGCGAGGTCCGCGAACGCGGCCGGGAGCGTGGTCGCGATGGGATCGCCGATCCTGAACGTTGCGACGTTCCGGGCCCAAGACGAGAACCCGTTGACATCGCGCGCGATCGCGATGATCACGATCGCCGCGCTGCCGCCGATCGCGGGCAGCGCGAAGCGGGCCTGTCCCCGAGCGTGCGCCGCGCGGAGCAGCGCCCAGCCGGCGAGGACGAAGTACTGGGGCTTCGCGGGGAAGGCGAGCGACGCGAGTCCCGCGGCGGACGGCCGCCCCTCGCGTAAGAGGACGGCCGCCGCGCTGATCGCCGCGACCAGCAGGAAGCCGAACTGACCGGAATAGAACGTCGCCGCGCCCGGCTGGGATGCGAGCAAGGCGAAGCCCATAAGCCCATGCAAGGCCGAGAGCCCAGGGAGGTGCGCGCGGAGGAGCGCCCGGAGGGCCAGCGCCGCGCAGGCGAGCCCGAGCCCCGTCCAGACGTTCGCCGCCACCTGGAGCGGCAGGGCGCCGAGCGGGACGAGCGCGAGCGCGACCCAGGGCGGGTAGGAGTACACCGGAATGCGCGGCGCACGACCGAGGCGCAGCCGCTCGGCGGCCCATTCCGCCGGGTCGTAGGGGTTCAACCCATCGAGCAGCGCGCGGGGGCCGGACCAGATGATCCCGAAGTCGCCATCCGCGATGACCGCCGCGCGATACTCGGAGAAGAGCACGATGATGAGGAGCAGCGCGAGCCCGAAGCCGAACACGAAGGCGAGATCGTC
>Ga0209689_1002491_pt1 | contig 13688 bp, 12 predicted proteins | sample GraSoiAngelo_149_FD_187119 | JGI IMG/M metagenome (GOLD analysis project Ga0209689, IMG submission 187119) | Grasslands soil microbial communities from the Angelo Coastal Reserve, California, USA - 14_1009_09_30cm (SPAdes) (version 2) | ecosystem: Environmental > Terrestrial > Soil > Grasslands ...
CTAGCGCCTGGCTAGATCCGTTAACCGCAAGCACGATTGCCAGTGCAGCGAGGGCCATATACGTCACCTTCTTCAGGCCTTTTATCTTGTCCACGGTGGTGCCTCGCTTTCTCTCTACTCAACCTTTTGGACGGCACCACGCCACGGGAGATTCGGCGCTATTCTTCCGCAAGAACGCGACAGTCAGGGGGAACGTTAGGTGCATGGCGCGCTGGTCGTTCCGATCGACAAAGAGAGGAGAGGTCAGCAGCCGGAAGGACGATATCGCATCTGGGACATCCTGGGGCACCTCCTACGGGCACTCGTCCCCTTCAGGCCGCAGCCCCGATTCGACCGGAATGCCTTCCTCGCTCATCGCCCCTTCACTACTCGCATTCGTTCTTGTCCGCTGCGGACCTGCGTCAGCCCGTGTATCCCTCAACAGTCACCGCATCTCGAAGCTGTGCTTCGCCCGGGTCCAGCCCCGCCGCCCGCCGGGCTCGTCTCTGACGGAGCAGGTCCCAGCACTGGTCCAGCGTGACCTGAAGATGTCGGAGCCGCTCGGTCCGCGTCGGTCGCCTCCCTGCGAGATTCGCGCTCGACAGCTCATGCTCCTCTCGCGCAAGCTCGTTGATCCGGCCGAGGATCCCAGCATCGTCGTCCATGGCGCCTCCTAGCGGTCGCCTCTATGCTCGCACGCGACCAAGACCGTGAAGGGGTTCGGCGGTGGATGTGCCGACACGACGGGTCCTACCGGTAGAGGCCGGAGATCAGCTTCTCGGAGGCCAGCTGAATCGCTGACTTCGCCGCAGGCGTATCAGCCAGAGCCTTCAACATGACGAAGTCGTGATGTGTGGCAAGGAAACGCACGGCCGTGACATCGACACCCGCCTCCATGAGCTTCCGGGCGTATGCCTCCCCCTCGTCGCGGAGGACATCGTTCTCGTCGACGATAACGAGCGCCGGGGGCAGGCCTTCCAGCTGCTTGGACGTCGCCAGCAGAGGAGCGGCCGTGGTCTTCCTGCGATCCTCCTTGTTGGGCGCATAGGCGTCCCAGAACCACTCCATGGCCGCACGTGTCCTCTGTGATCTACCGGGCCGCGAAGACGCTGCTCAGCTTCGGCTAGCCTGGTCGGGGCGGTCATCAAGACCCCGAAACAGCGCTCAGCCCCCGCTACTTGGATGACGGACGCACCTCCGGGGGTTCGTTATCGCTCGTCGGCCGGGCGGTGGGTCTTGCTGGTCACGGTGCTTGGCTCTGGGCTGGTGGCCCTCGACGCGACCGTCGTCAATGTTGCCCTTCCCGCCATTGGCCAAAACTTCGGCGCGGGCCTCACCAGCCTTCAGTGGATCGTGAATGCCTATTCGCTCACGTTGGCTGGTCTGCTGCTGCTCGGCGGCTCCCTCGGTGATCGTTACGGCCGCCGGCGGCTGTTTGTGGTCGGCATTCTCTGGTTCGCCGTCGCTTCCCTCATGTGCGCAATTGCCCCAAGCACGGCATCACTGATCGTTGCCAGGGCGCTTCAGGGGATCGGAGCTGCGCTGCTGACTCCGGGGAGTCTGGCGATCATCGAAACAACGTTCCATCCCGAGGACCGCGCGGCGGCGATCGGCGCCTGGTCGGGGCTCGGGGGCGTGATGATCGCGATCGGACCCGTACTCGGCGGATACCTGACGACGGCCATGAGCTGGCGGCTCATCTTCTTCATCAACCTCCCCTTTGCTGCGTTGGCGGCATGGGCCGCCATGCGGCATCTCCCGGAGAGCCGCCACGAAACTGCGCCGGCGCAGCTCGATTACGTTGGCGCCGCTCTCGCCGCCCTCGGTCTGGGCGGAATGGTCTTCGCATTGACCGCGGGCCCCGTTGACGGCTGGGACGCGCCGACCGTGCTCGTGGCCGGGGTCGGCGGAATCATCGCGCTCGTCGGCTTCGTCCTCGTGGAGGGCTCCAGCCGTCATCCATTGCTGCCGCTCGAGATCTTCCGCTCCCGCCAGTTCACCGCCGCCAACACGATCACCTTCCTCATCTACGGCGCTCTGGGCGGCGCACTCTTTCTGCTCCCGATCGAGCTGCAACGGGTCGTCGGGTTGTCTGCCCTGGAGTCGGGCAGCGCGCTGATCCCGATGACCATCCTCATGCTGCTCCTGTCGCCCCTCGCCGGTCGATTGGCCCAGCGGACGGGACCGCGTCTGCCCATGACCGTCGGGCCGTTCGTCGCCGCCGTGGGGCTCGCACTACTCGTGCGAGTCGGACCCGGCGGCGGCTACTGGCTCACGATCCTCCCGGCCGTGGTCGTCTTCGGGCTGGGCCTGTCGATCACGGTTGCGCCGCTGACTGCGACAGTGCTGGCCGCCGCCGGCCCCGAGCACGCGGGTATCGCCTCCGCGATCAACAACGACGTCGCGCGGACGGCGGGCCTCATGGCGGTTGCCACCTTGCCGCTCGTCGCCGGCATCACCGGTCGTACCGCCCTCGATCCCCAAATCCTGTCCGCTGGTTTTCGCATGGCGATGTGGATCGCGGCCACGCTGGTAGCCGCCGGCGGGATGCTCAGCTACCTGATGATTCGCGACGCTCCGGCGGCGGCGGGCAGATCCCTCACGCCAGCGTTGGGCCGGGTTGGCCATCTGAGCTGCCCCCTCGACGCCCCGCCGCTCCGGCCCATGCCGAGACAGGACTGAGTGGCTTGTTCGCGAGAGAGCCGGTTCGCTCGACCCGATCATCCTCAGGTCGTGCCTCCGCGTGCCGAGCATCCCCTAGCCCTTGACGGCCCCCCTCGTCAGGCCTTCTGTCATATAGCGGCGAAGCGCATAGAAGATCACAATCGGCGGCAACGAATAGATCACTGCCGTGGCCATCATGTAGTTCCAGGGTGCCTCGTCGCTGTTGAAGAACTGGGCTATCGCTACGGCCACCGTCATGTTGCGGGTCGAGGAGAGCAGCACGTACTGGTAGAGGTACTCGTTCCAGGCGAGTAACAGCGCATAGGTCCCGACCGCCGCCAGCGCCGGCGCCATCAACGGCACGTAGACGCGCCGATATATCTGAACGGGGGACGCGCCGTCCACCTGTGCCGCCTCGTCGAGCTCGATCGGTATCAACCTGGCGTACTGCTGCAGGATCAAGATGGCATAGGGGGTAGCGAACGTCACGTTTGCAGCAATGATCGCCCACAGGGTGTTCGAGAGACCGTAGCCTGCCATGAGTCGAGTGAACGGGATGATCAGGAAGGATGCGGGGACCGCGTACGTGAGGAGCGGCGCATTGACGAGCAGCCATCCCTTGCTCAAGCGCATCCGGCCGAAGGCAAAGCTGGCGAGCGACCCGATCAGCACGGTCAGGAACATCGTCATCAGACCAATGAAAAAGCTGTTGCCGAACTGGTGCCAGAAATCCTCGACCAGCCAATATTCCTGGGTCAAGACTGTATGAAAGCTGTGAAGCGATGGGTCTGCCGGCCAAATGATGCCCTCGAACTCGATGTCACCTTCGTCGCGATCGAGCGCGATCAACAGCATGTTGTAAACGGGTGTCAGCGACCAGATCAAGAGCGCGACGGCGAGTGTCACCGAGGCGACTTCGGCGACTACCCGCCGTAGCCAGGGGCGGAGCCGGAGCACCGGCCCATCGGACACGCGCGTGACGCTCACAGCTGCACCTCTCTCGTCCGGAGCGTGCGCATCAGGATGAGGGCAATGGGGATCAGCACCGGAAGGGCCGACATCACCGCGGCGACGCCGAGCGATGGTTGGGCGGCCTCGAAGGCGTAGTGGAAGCCGAGCGTGGCCAGCACGTCCGTGGAGTACGCTGGCGCGCCTCCGGAAACCAGATCCACGGTGGTGAAATCGCCGATCGTCCAGAGGGTGGAGAGCAAAGTGCAGGCGAGATAGAGGTTCCCCAGCAGCGGGAAGATGACATGGGCGAAACGGCGGCAGCCGCTGGCTCCGTCGACCTCGGCGGCTTCATAGATTTCCTGCGGGATCGCCGATCGGGCCGCGAAGAACGTCAGAGTCCAGAAAGGCAGCCATTTCCAGATGTAGGCGACGACGTTCGATCCGAGGGCCAACCGGCGGTCATTGAACCAGAGCGGACCCTGAATACCAAATAGCGCCGACAAGACGCTATTGACCAAACCCTCCTCGCCAATCAGCATCCAGTGGAAGGAGACAAAGGCGGGAATCGCCGGGAGGGCCCAGGGCAGAATGTAGACGGGGAGCAGGGCCTTGATCCACCAGCGGCGACGCATGAAGAAGCCGGACAGCAGCAAGGCCAGGAACATCTTCACGTTCACGGCGAGGCCGACGTACAGCACCGTATTGATGACTGTCCGCGCGTAGAGCGGGTTTGCCATCAGGTCGCGGTACAGCGACGGGTCGCTGGCCATCCAGAGCCCGTAGGCAACCGGATAGACGACGAAGGCGGCGAATACCGCCGCATAGGGGACGACGAAGGCGATCGCCCAGGCGAACTCCGAGCCGCGCAGGTGGCGTTGCCAGGACGGGCGCGGCGGGTCGAGCGCGGCGGGCCCGGCTGCGAGAACCTGCGGCGTGCCCCTCATACGCGCGTGTTCAGCTCGGTCTCCTCGCCAGCTCCCGCCTGCGCCTGGCGACCGGCACGACCCCGCGTGAGGAGCGCGAAGGTGATGGCAGAAGGATCCCGCTCCGGCGGCGAGCTACACTGGCCCGTCGCCGGGGTGGGCAAGTTGCGAAGGTCAGCCCTTGACGCCGCCCATCGTGAGTCCGGCGGTCATGCGACGACGGAACCCGTAGTAAATCGCGACCGGAGGCAGCGCATAGATGATCGCGGTCGCCATCATGTAGTTCCATGGCGACTGGTCGCTGCTGAGGAACTGGGCGAGCGCGACCGGCACGGTCATGCTCGATTTCGAGGAGAGGAGCAAGAACTGGTAGAGGTACTCGTTCCAGGCGAGAAGCATCGCGTAGGTGCCGACGGCGACGAGGGCGGGCGCCATCAGCGGCAGATAGATCCGCAGGTAGACCTGGAGCGGCGAGGCACCGTCGATGCGCGCGGACTCGTCGACCTCGATCGGAATGCTCCGGCCGTACTCCTGCAGGACGAAGAATGCATACGGCGTCGCGAACGCCACCAGCGCCGCGATCACGGACCACAGATTGTTCGCCATCCCGTAGTTCTGCATGATCCGATAGAACGGGATCGCAAGGAAGGACGCCGGGATCACGTAGGTCAACAGCGCCACGTTGCTGACCAGCCAACCGTGGCGGATACGCATCCGACCGATGGAGAAGCTGGTCAGCGAGCCGATCACGAGCGTCAGGATCGTCACCATCGCGCCCATGTAGATGCTGTTGGCGAACTGTCGCCAGAAGTGCTCGAGATACCAGTGGCTCTGGGTCAGCACGCCCCAGAAGCTCTCGACCGACACGACCCTCGGCCAGATGTGGTCGGTGAAGACGTCGCCCTCGGGCTCGAGCGAGATCAGCACCATGTTGTAGAGGGGCAAGAGCGTCCACACCACGAGCGCCACCGACAGCGCGACCGTCCCCGCGGCCGCCAGGTATCGCCGGACCCGCACGGCGCGGTGTGCCCGTGTCGTGGCCCGGGCAGAGGCCAGGGCAGCGTCGACCGCGAGCATGCTCACAATTGCACCTCCGCCGTGCGCAGCTTGCGCATCAGGACGATCACCAGCGGGATCACCAGCGGGAGCGCCGACATCACGGCCGCCACGCCGAGGCGGGGCTGCGCGATGTCGAACGCGTTCCGGATGCCGAGCGTCCCGAGCACGTGGGTCAAGTTCGCCGGCCCGCCGCCCGAGACGAAGTAGACCGTGTTGAAGTCGCCGAGCAGGAAGACCGTCGAGAGCAGCGTGCAGATGAGGTACAGGTTGGCGAGCAGCGGAAACGTGATGTAGACGAACCCGCGCACCCCGGTCGCGCCGTCGACCCTCGCGGTGTCACGGATCTCGAGCGGGATCGCCATCCGCCCCGCGAGCAGGATCAGGGTCCAGAACGGCGTCCACTTCCAGATGTGGGACACGATGACCGCGCCGAGCGCCGTCCACCGGTCGTTCAGCCAGTGCGCGCCCTCGATGTGGAACAGCTTGTAGAGCGCGTTGTTCAGGAAGCCCCACTCGCCGTTCAGCATCCAGTGGATCGAGACGAACGTCGAGACCTGGGGCACCGCCCACGGCAGCACGAAGATCAGGAGCAGGAGCTTCGTCCACCAGCCCGGGCGCATGAAGAAGCCGGACAGCAGCAGGGCGAGGAACATCTTCACGTTCACGCCGAGGGCGAGGTAGAGCACGGTGTTCACGACCGTGGTCTGGTAGATCGGATCGGCGAAGAGCTCGCGGTAGAGGCTGGCCTCGCTCCCCATCCACACGCCGTACACGATCGGGTACGCGACGAACGTGACGAACACGGCGATGTAGGGCACGACGAAGGCGACCGCCCACGTGTACTCGGCGCCCTTGAGGCTGCCGCGCAAGAACTGTGAGAGCGTGCCTCGCCGGACGGCGGGGCGGCCGACGTCGACGACCGATGTGCTGTCCATATTTCAGCTTTCGCTCTCAGGCCATCTTGTACTTGGCGAAGATTTCTTCGATTCGCTTGAAGGCCTTGTCGATCGCCGCCTCCGGCTTCCCCCCGTCCTTCGCGACGTCGATCATCGCGAGGCTCCACACGTGCTGGGTGCGAACTTCCGCCATCGCCACGTTGAACACGTAGTAGTCCGGGATGGTCGCGCCGAGGAGGCCCTGCTGGACATAGCCCTTCAGATGCGGGTCCTTCGGGTTCTGCCAGAACGGGCTTTTGGCAAGGGCCGGCATCACGGGCAGCCACCGGCCCAGCCCCAGCTCGACAAACTCCCCGATAACCTTCGGCTGGATGAAGTACTTGAGGAACTCCTTCGCCACCGTGACGTTCTTGGCCCCCTTCGGGATCAGTCCGTTGGTGTACCCGACGATGCTCGGTATGGGCTTGCCCGCATTGTCATTCGGATAGCCGGGGACACCATGGGTCACGATCTCGTTGAAGTACCACTCCGGGTGCTTGTCCTTGACCGCGACCTCGGTGGAGAGCGTCCCGTCGACGTCCATCACCATGAGCTTCGCGTGGAACGCGTTGTTGTCGTCCGCGTCGTTCCAGTTGATCGCGCTCGGCGGCACGTAGCCGTCCCGGTAGGCGCCGCCGAGGTAGGCCGTTGCCTTGATCGCCGCCTGCTTGACCTTCGGGTCGTCCAGATGGAGCTTGCCGTCCTTGGTGACGATGTCTTGACCGCCATAGGCGAGGAGAAACGCCATGAACAGGTTGTAGGGGTCGACTCCGTTCGCCGTCACCTGGAAGCCCAGCCCATACACTTTGCGCTCGCCCTGCTTGCGCAGGTTGTCCTGCACTTTCTTGAAGAAGTCGAAATAGGCATCCCAGGTCTTCGGGATGTCCTCGAGCTTCATTCCCGCCTTCTCGACCAGTGATTTCCAGATGTGACACGGCACCACGGCCGCCCTGAGCGGCACGCCGTAGGTGGCACGCTTCTTCGTGACGCTGTTGTACGCCTGCGCGGCCTGCAGGGCGGTCTCGCTGAATTGCGCCTTCTGCGTCTCGACGACGTCGCTCACGTCGACCCACCTGTCTTGCCAGCCGTAGATTTGAAGAATTTCGGCCGGGTTGGAATCGATCATGTCGGGGACCACCCCGCTGGTGATCGCCGAGATGATCTTCTGCCGTTCCGGCGCGAAGGGGATGATGCTCAGCTCGATCTTGTTGCCGCTCGCCTTCTCGTAGTCGGCGACGGCCTTCCGCAGCGCCACGTCCTCGTCCTGGACGAACCCCTGCGCGAACCACACGCTGGCGGTGGTCACCGCCGCCCTGGCGATGTGGGGAGCCGCGAGGAGGCGAGTCGCGCCGAGAGCCGCAGATCCACGGAGCACCGAGCGCCTGGTGAGACGGGCCATGGTTGTCTCCTCTCCTGCTCGGAGGTTATTGGCGGTCGCGAACACCCATCCTTGGGACGGCCCAGGGCAGACGTTGCGGGCCCGAGAGACGAAGGAGCTCCTTGGCTTCGGCGTACATCGCCATGCGCCCGCTGTCAAGGGCAAAATGACGGACCGTCGTCTCGAAAGCCCCTTCGGCTACAAGAACGCCGGCGGCGGCGGGCCCCGCGTCTTGCCACCACCGCAGTTCTCTGGTTGCAGACGTTGCGTTCGGGTCTGCCGTTCACGAGCGGGGACGACATTACCCGGCCAGCCGGTAGAAGCGCTGAGCGTTCAGGCCCAGCACCTTGCGGCGCGCATCCTCGGGCAGCGGGGCCAGCCGATCCTTCAGCTCGCGGACGACGCCGAACGAGGCGTCGATGTGTGGGTAGTCGGACGCCCAGATGAAGTAGTCGGCGCCGAGGTGCTCGACCATCTGCGCGGTGACCGACTCGTCCGGGTCCGCGGAGATCAGGCACTGGCGGTAGAAATAGGCGCTCGGCTCCATGCGGATCGGTGTCTGGTGCGCCGTGACCCGGTACTTGTGATCGAGCCGGTCGAGCCAGGCCGCGATCCAGTTGGAGCCGGCCTCCAGCACCGCGCACCTGAGCCGCGGGTAGCGCTCGAACATGCCGGCGGCAAGCATCTGCGTGAAGGCGGCCATGACGTCGATGGCCAGGAAGGCGATGCTGAACAGGGCATCGGAGGGATCGCGACGCTGCCATTGCCGGAACCACTGGCGATCGCGCACGACCACGTGGAAGGCGATCGGCATCTCCAGCTCCTGCGCCGTCTCCCAGAACCGCGCGAAGGCGGGATCGTCGAAGTGTCGGCCGCCGCGGGCCGCCAGGTCCGGCGAGAGGAAGATGCCGACGCACCCGTCGCGCCGGGCGCGGATCGTCTCCTGCACGGCGCCCTCGGGATCGAGGAGCGAGATGTGGGCGACCGGGTAGAGCCGCCTGGGGTCGGTGCGGCAGAACTCCGCCAGCCAGCGGTTGTAGGCGCGCGTGTAGGCCGTGGCCAGCGCGCCGTCGGTGACGTGCCCTTCCCAGCAGATGCCGATCGTGGGATAGAGCAGCACGGCGTCGATCCCCTCGCCGTCCATCACGCGCAACCGCTCGACGGGATCGTAGCCGCCGGGCGGGCTGCCCTCGGCGTAGGTCATCTTCCCCCGGGCGAGGAGCCGCGTGGTGTCCATCCCGATCCCGCCGAGCGCGCCGAGTGACCCGCGCAGCGTCTTGAGCGGCTGGCCGTCGATGAGGAGCACCTCGTACCCGTGCTCGTCCTGGGCGATGCGAATGGCGCGATCTCGAAACGAGGGCTCGAGGTACTTCAGCCATGTATCGGCCGGCTCGAGAACGTGCCCATCGGCGTCCACCACCAGGGGATCGGCCACGGTCGTCATCGTCTCGCCTCCCCTACCGTTCGCCGGCCGGTGGGCGTCCCGCGGTCGGCAGCTGGTAGTCGCGGAACCGCTCACGCAGCGTGAGCTTGTGGATCTTGCCGGTGGCGGTCATCGGCATCTCGGGCACGAACACGACGTCGTCCGGGAGCCACCAGCCGGCCACGCTCGGGCGGAGGAACTCGAGCAGGGTCGCGCGGTCGAGCTGGCTGCCGGGCCGGCGCGTGACGATCAGCAGCGGCCGCTCCTGCCACTTCGGATGGAAGGCGGCGATCACCGCGGCCTGCATCACCTCCGGATGGCCGCAGGCCGCGTTCTCCAGGGCGATCGAGCTGATCCATTCGCCGCCGGACTTGATGAGGTCTTTCGACCGGTCGACGATCGCCACGTAGCCGTCCGGATCGATCGAGGCAACGTCGCCGGTCTTGAGCCAGCCCTCCGCGTCGAGCGCGTCGCCCGTGCCCTTGAAGTATCCCGAGGAGATCCAGGGCGACTTGGCGCGGAGGTGGCCGATCGCCACGCCGTCGTGCGGCAGGGGCCGCTCCTCGTCGTCGACGATGCGGAGCTGCGCGCCGAACCCGATACGACCGCCGGCCTTCATGCGCTGCTCGAGCTGCTGCTCCGGCGGCAGGTCGAGGGCGCCCGGATGCAGGCTCGGGCTGGTCAGGCCGAGCGCCTCGGTCATACCCCAGAGCTGGTTCACCTCGATGCCCCAGGCCGCAAAGGTCTCCAGCAGGCTGCGCGGCGCGGCCGTGCCCGCGGAATAGACCGTGCGCAGATGCGGCAGCGTCCGGCCCTCGCGCGTCATCCAGTCGGTGAGCATGAGCCACATGGTGGGCACGCCGCACGTGATGGTGACCCGCTCGCCCTCGAGCAGCTCGTACAGCATGGCCGGCTCGTAGTTCCGGCCGGGGAGCACGAGCTTGGAGCCGGTCATGGGTGCGGTGTAGGGAAAGTACCAGCCGTTGGCGTGGAACAGGGGCGCGAGCGACATCAGTGTCTCCATCGCCCCGTTCCGGCTGCCGCGATAGATCCACTCGGTGAAGAGCATCGCCACGAGCACGCTGGACCGATGGGAGTACACGACGCCCTTCGGGTCGCCGGTGGTGCCCGAGGTGTAGCAGATCGACGACGCGTTGCGCTCGTCGAATTGCGGCCACTCGTAGTCGTCGGATTCAGCGGCGAGCAGCTCCTCGTAGCAGAGGAGCGGCTCGAGCGTCGTGCTGCCCGGCATGGCGGAGCGCTCGGCCATCAGGACGAACCCCTTCACCGACTTGAGCCGCGGCGCCAGCTGCTCGGCGAGCGCCAGGGTCGCCGCGTCGATGAACAGCCAGGTATCCTCGGCGTGGTTGACGATGTAGACGATCTGGTCGGCGAACAGCCGCGAATTCACCGGATGCAGCACGGCGCCCGAGCCGGACACGCCGTAGAACAGCTCGAAGTGGCGATGGGTGTTCCAGCCGAGCGTGCCGATCCGGTCACCCGGCCTCACCCCGAGCCGGCCGAGCGCGTTCGCCAGGCGCTTGGTTCGCCGGTGCGCCTCGGCATACGTGTAGCGGTGGATGGTGCCGTCGACGTCGCGCGCGACGATCTCGGTCCCGCCATGAAACTCGGCGGCATGCTGGATGGCGCTCGAGATCATCAGCGGCATGTCCATGATCAGGCCTTGCAGCATGCGCTTCCCTCCCCTGGCGGCAGGCTCGTATTCTGCCTCTCCGCCGGCAGCTATGCACGCGAAATAGACTCGCCCCGTCGTAGGCGTCGTCGGCGTGCCTTCCTTCGGGTTGCGCTCTCTGTTGACATGCCGCGGACGCAGCCGCAAACTCTCGACCGATCATTGTCGCGTTTTCCGCGTGGTGACAGCAGCTCTACGAGGTGATAACCACGATTGCCGTGGGCCACCGCGTCTCCCGCGGGGTCATGACCTTTCACGTGCAGGAGGGGGTGGCCGATGACGTCACGCTGGAGGAAAGCGATCGCCTGCGCGATCCTGCTGGTCGTCACGCTGTCCGTGGGCTGCGCCACCATGGGGCTGGTCGAGACCATCGAGTCGCTCCTGAAGCAGATCAAGGAGCTGCTCACGGCCCAGAAGTGGGACGCCGCCCTGACGAAGGTGGCCGAGGTCATCCGCCGAGAGCCGACGGAGTGGCGCGCATATCTCTTCGGCGCTCAGGCCTATATCGGCAAGGCCGACTGGGGCCAGGCCCTGACCCAGGCGCGCAAGGCCGTCGAGCTGGCCCCGCGGGAGAGCGAGACGCTGACGACGCTCGCCCAGTCATTGTTCGGCGCTGGGACCGACGCCCTGCAGCGGCGCGCCTTTGGTGAGGCCGTCTCGCACTTCGTCGAGTACATCAAGCTTCAGCCCACCAACGCCCAGGGATATCTCAACGCAGGCCGCGCCTACGTGGGTCTCGGGAATTGGACCGACGCGGGCCGGGTGCTGGTCGACGGGGTCTCCCGCGCAGGCGACTCCGCCACCCGCGGACAGCTCGTCCAGGGCCTGCTCGACGGGGGACGCCAGGCGTTGTCACGCGGCGAGTACCAGGGGGCGGCGGGTCTCCTGCGCGAGTACGTCCGCCAAGAGCCCGGTGATGTCTCGGCCCTTCTCGACCTCGGCAAGGCCTACTGGAGCTCGAATGATCGCACAGAGGCGCTCGCGGCTTTCCGCCGCGTGCTCGAGCTGGCTCCGCAAAACGAGGAGGCGCGTCGCTTCCTCTTGGGCCGATAGCTGCGGCGCGTATCCCCTGGCTGCCAGCCTGGGGAAAGAGGAGAGAATGCCATGGCACATTGGCTCCTGAAGTCCGAGCCTGACGATTGGTCGTGGGCCGAGCAGGTCGCGAAAGGGCGTGACGGGGCGGAGTGGACAGGCATCCGCAACTTCTCGGCCCAGAACAACCTGCGCGCCATGAAGAAGGGCGAGCAGGCGTTCTTCTATCACACAGGGAAAGAGCGCGCGATCGTCGGCATCGTCAGGGTGATCGCGGAGGCGCATCCGGATTCAACCGACTCCGCCTGGCGCGCCGTCGACGTCGCCGCGGTGCAAAAGCTCCCGACACCGGTCGGCCTCGACCGGATCAAGGCGGACAAACGCCTCACCGGCATGGCGTTGGCCAGGCTCCCGCGCCTGTCGGTCCAGCCAGTTTCGGAGGCCGAGTGGCGGATCGTCTGCCAGATGGGGGGACTCGACTGAGCCACCCCGGCCGACCGGCTCAGGACGCCTAGGCGGCACTTCCCGGGGAGGCTCCGTCAGCGCGATGTTCCACGGCACCCGGGGACCGTGAGTGCCCGGGCCCGAGCAGGATCATGGCGGCAGCAACCAGTTGAAGCACCATGCAGGCGCCAAGAGCCGGCGCAGAACCTTTGCGGTCGACGCGCTTCGTTGAGAGGAGAGGACAAATGAAGACCTCTACAATCCTGGCCAGCGGAACCATGTTGATCGCGGTCATGGCCCTTGCCGGCGCCGCCCAGGCGGCCACGTTCGTGTACGTGTCGAACGCCGAAGACGGCGACATCGGGACCTATATCCTGCTGCCCGACGGGAACCTGCTGCCCGGCGCCCGCGTCGGGGCCGGGAAACCGGTGATGCCGATGAGCGTGAGTCCCGATCGGCGCTTTCTCTACGCCGCGGTCCGCTCGAAGCCCTTCGCGGTAATCACGTACGCCATCGACCCGAAGACCGGCGCGCTGAGCAAGCGGTCGGGCGCGCCCCTGGCGGAGAGCTTCCCGTACATCACGGTGGACAAGACCGGAAGCTTCCTGCTCGGCGCATCCTATGGCGGTCACCTCGTCAGCGTCAACGCGATCGGGAAGGACGGCACGGTGTCCGATCCCAAGCAGGTGATCCCGACGGCCCGCAACGCCCACTCCATCATCACCGACAACACCAACCGCTTCGTTTTCGTGCCGCACCTGGGCACCGACCAGATCTTCCAGTTCCGCTTTGACGCGAAGACGGGCCGGCTGACCGCGAACACACCGCCCCTGGTGCAGATGAAGGCAGGGTCCGGCCCGCGCCACATCATCATGTCGACCGACAACAGATTCGCCTACCTGCTCAACGAGCTGACGGCGACGGTGACGACGCTCTCACTGGACGAGAAGACGGGCCTGCTGGCCGAGGTGAGCTCGGCCTCGGCGCTGCCCGCCGACACCAAGCTTGTCCCCGGCGCCCCCCGTCCCTCGCCGGGGCGCAATGTCGACAACGACATCTGGGCGTCCGACCTACACCTCACGCCGGACGGCAAGTTCCTCTACGCCGCCGAGCGCACCAGCAGCTCGCTCGGCGCGTTCAGGGTGGATCCGGCCACGGGCAAGCTGACGTATCTCTCGAGCACGCCGACCGAGACTCAGCCGCGCGG
>Ga0209689_1002492_pt1 | contig 13680 bp, 7 predicted proteins | sample GraSoiAngelo_149_FD_187119 | JGI IMG/M metagenome (GOLD analysis project Ga0209689, IMG submission 187119) | Grasslands soil microbial communities from the Angelo Coastal Reserve, California, USA - 14_1009_09_30cm (SPAdes) (version 2) | ecosystem: Environmental > Terrestrial > Soil > Grasslands ...
GCTCGCCGCGAGCGCGGGTTCCTCTAGCTTAAACATCAGCGATGTACCTCTGCGGAGTACAACGCTCGTTGTGGTTGCAACCAATGTGTCTTTCACAAAGACCGAGCTGACCAAGATTGCGATGATGGCTTCAACCGGAGCTGCACGAGCCATCAATCCCTACCACACGAACGGCGACGGTGACTCCACTTTCGCAGTCTCCACCAACAGAATAAGTTCCGACCTCGGAATTTCTGTGATCGGTGCGTTGGCGGCAGATCTCGTATCCGAAACTGTGGTTCGCGCTGTCACCCACAGCAAGTCTGTAGAAGGTTGGGTAGCCGTCCGCGATTTGCAGTTCTAGCTTCGCGGTGCTGAGAAATATGACGCCGGTTCGTCAGGACACACTTGCAAGCTGTCACGGCAAACCGAAGCACAGGATATTGGGGCCGACCGCAAGCGCCACAAATTGCTTGCCGCCGGCCATGTGGGTCATCGGCGAGGCTTTGTTTATTCCGTTCGTCGGAAAATGCCACAACACCTTCCCGTCGCGCTCGTCGAGGGCGATTACATCTCCGCTCGGGTCTCCATAGAAGAGGATGCCTCCGGCCGTGGCCAGCACTCCCGAGTTTCTCTTCCCATCGACAGGGCCGACTTGCGGGTCCTCCCAAACAATTTTTCCAGTTTCAATATCGAATGCACGGAGGTATTTCTTTCCAGGCTCCTGGTCGGTCTTGCTTTTTTTTGCTCCGCTGGAGGTCAGTTTTGCCTCGCACTTTTCCAGAGCGACAACGTAATAGAGACGCGTAACAGGGCTGAAGGCAGTGGCATTCCAATTTGTGCCAACTTCCGGACAGACAAAACCCTCTTCTTTGGCACGCTGTGGACGGCCGTCAGGACCAATACCGCTAGCCCAAGTCGTACGAACGAAGTTCCTAGCCGTCAGAACGCGGCCATCAGTCCGGTCAAGCACGTAGAAAAAGCCGTTCTTGTCGGCGTGTAGCAGGAGTTTTCGATAGCCGCCCTGATACTTCGTGTCAACCAGCACCAGCGGGGCATTTGCGTCCCAGTCGTGGACGTCATGGGGAGTGACCTGGTAATGCCATTTCAACTTGCCGGTATCAGGGTTCAACGCGAGGATGCAATTCGTATAGAGGTTGTCGCCAGACCGGTCGCGATCGTCGGAATCGGGGAAAGGGTTGCCAGTGGACCAGTACAGAGTATCCGTCTCTGGATCATAAGAACCGGTCAGCCAGGTTGAGCCGCCGCCAAGTGCAGGTTCTTTGCTTCCCCAGGTCTCAAGAGCTGGTTCCCCTTTACTTGGAATTGTCCAGAACCGCCACACGCGTTCGCCAGTCGAAGCTTTGTAAGCAGCAACAAATCCACGAATGCCCCAGTCAGCGCCGGAAACCCCCGCAATAACCAGATCTTTGACGATAAGCGGTGCCACTGTCGAACCATAGTGCTGAGGTTCATCTGGCATTACCACTTCCCACATGACATGGCCGGTGGTCCGGTTCAAGGCAATCAGATGCGCATTGTCGGTGACCATGAATACTTTGTCGTGGAGGACAGCCACGCCACGGTTCGTACCCAAAGCCGCGTCTCCAACAAGTTCGTGACTCCGCGGACGCGAATACTCCCAAATCTCGCGGCCGGTGAACGGATCCAGCGCAAAGGTGGCATTTGGTCCCGTCACATACATGATGCCATCCGCAACGATGGGCGTCGTTTCCAGCCCGAAGTAGCGCATGTTCTCAACGAAATAGTTTGTATTGGGAAATGAGTTCTTCCATAAAGGAACCGAGAAGATCCATTTCAGAGTGAGCTCGTGTACATTTGTAGTGTTGATTTGAGTCAGTTCGCTATACCGGTTTCCGCTCAGATTACCGTTGTAGGTCAGCCAGTCGCCTGGCTTCGGATTTGAGATTCTCGCAAAGTCGATTCCCGCCACCTTGGACGGCTGAGACTTAGAAACTCGTGCGCCGACACCAGTGCGCATGTCCAGATAAGCCACTAAATCCCGCAGTTCTTCTGGGCTGGCTTTGACCGACGGCATTATCGATTGTTTTTCTTCCGTGATTGCTGAGATCTCTCCCTGTTGAATTAGGTGGAACTGTCCGGTTAGATCCTGCAGCAAGATATCAAAATTACTGCGATTCCTCGCAAATCCACGAACGGTGTTTCCATTCCGCAGTTGGGCGGTAGCAAGTTCGTAACCGGGCGCGATTCGCGAATTCGGGTTCACCAGCTTCGCTTGAATTTCGTCGACCGTCATTTCCCGAACCACGTTTGATAAGTCGGGACCTATCGCCGCTCCGGCGCCGGAAATCATGTGACACGAAGCGCACTGTCCCTTACCAAAGAAAAATGACTCTCCTGCTGTCGCGTCACCGCCGACGGTGCTTTCCGCGGACGGAGCATTCAGGGAGCGCACCAATACAACGAGGGAGTCAAGTTCCTGAGGCGGCAAATCGAAGGGAGGCATGCCCGATCCCGGAACGCCTTTGCGGATCAAGTCCTGCAAGTCTTGAACAGAACCGTCGCGTAACCTTTGGTTTCCGGCAAGCCCAGGGGCTTTGTCCGTCCCATGGGCATCAGCGCCGTGGCAACCGGCGCACCGTTGTGCGTATATTTTTGTGCCTTCCGTCAGATTTGGCGCCGTTGTTGGAGGAGTCTGCCCGAGCACCGGCGTCGCGCCCCAAGCAAGCGCGACGATCAAGAATCTCGCAATTCGACATGCGGATGAGTGCTGGCAAAAGCATTCCACCTTTGCGTTAATCGGAGCCGTCATCAACCCTCGATATCCTCCGTATTCTCTGATGACGAAAAGCAAGGAATCGTGCGGCGTGCGACTATGTCACTGCTTCCAGACCTGGTCCGTTCAGGTCCGCGGTGCGCATCATTCCATCCTTGACGAGGAAGATTCCCGGAAACTTCTGCTCCCAAGGCTTGTTCGCTATTGGCATGTACTGGCGGGCATTGGCCTCGACTGCAGTTACACCCGGCACGCGCGCTGCCAGGCCGACGGAATGTACAAGGGATGCGCCGGGACAGGTCAGATCTTGAACGCAGCGGAACATCTTGTATTTCTGCGCAGCAGCGGCCATCAGTAGCGCCTGGCTTTGTCCCTTGCAAGCTTTAAGCGCCACTCCCGTATAGCCCAGGTCCCGCGCCAGAATCAGCCTGTCGAGTCCTGTCAGCGATTCGTCAATTACGACTGGTCTCAACTTAGCGGCTTCGCGCATGGTATTCTCTCGGTGCTTCTCCAAATCTCGAGCAGTGGGTTGTTCGATGTATCGAATCCTTTCGAAGCCTCGCGGCGTCTTCTCCTTGAGACGACGCAGAAATTCCAGCAAATAGCCTACGTTGGGGCATCGCTCGTTAAAGTCGAGAGAGTACGCCCAAGCTCTTACCCTGCGCTCAGCTTGGACTTCACTCGTGGTGTGGTCGATCCGTACGACGCGGTCCAGATCCCAATCCAAATCGTCGCCGGCCAATTTGATCTTAATGTGGGTCAGGCCGTTGTAACGAATCCAACCCGACAAAGTCTCAGGTAAGCCGTCGTCCATCCGTGTCCTAACGTACCTTTTGTCGATGGCATCGGAGGCTCCCACCGAATGATAGAGAGCCAGTCGAGGGCTCGGCTCCTTCAACAGATATTGATCCAGGTGTTCGCCTTTGAATTCCGGCCCCAGGTAATGTGACAGATCGTGCGTCATGAAATCACGTCCATAGGTACCGTAAGAGCTGAGGCCATGAACTTTTCCGAAGACATCGTGAAGGGCCGCATCAAAGGCACTGGTTGTAACCAGCACGCACAGTTTCGGAATAGGCTCTTCGAGTTGCAGGCGACGGGAAACTTCATCTGCCGCCTTCAAGTAATCCGGTTCCAAGGCCACATTGATGTCGATCGGGTGGCCGGTCTCCTTGAAGTCCGCGGTAATATTTCGAACGCGCTCGGCCAGGGCTTTCATTGCTCCAAGCGTCTGGTCGTAAGACATTCGCTGCGAAGGAAATGACCAGACGTTCCCCATCGGCATAGAGCCAAAACCATGAGCCGAGCGGCCATTTGTGAGATGCGCGACGCACCGCACGTTCAAGATTGTGGCGCGGTCCACTTCCTTGCCGGCGAACTTGTACGGAGTTCGATACCTAAACTCTTCATAGTCGTAGGACACGTCATCAATTCGCATTTCGGTTGGCTTTGTCGTTAGAGTGTAGAACGTATTCCAGCGCCGAAACGCAAGGGGGACTGAAAGCGAGGCCAAAGGCGCGGTGCACAAGAATTCTCGCCGCCCGAGTTGGTTGCGTTTCTGGAGTCGCCGCTGGTTCTTAGCGCTCACCTGTGATCGCTCCGTAGCCTTCACGCAAGCGTGTCTTAAGGAATGGGAGATCTCGCTGGAGTGCGGCGACAATGTTCTCCTCTCTTGCCGCCGCAGTTTCCCCCGCGACGTCGTATTCGAGGTGCAGCGAGATGGGGCCTTGAAAACCGCCAGCCGCCAGCGCATTCACAAAATACTTCCAGTCCACCATGCCTTCTCCGAGTGGACAGTTCCTCGCCGCCCAGCCCTTCTCCGTTTTCTGCCATAGAAAATCTTTGGCGGCAACCATCTTCAGTCGAGGCATTACCAGGTTAACTGCAATCTTCCAACCGCCCACTCCGCCTTCCGCCACGGCATGACGCGCGTCAAAGTAGAAACCAGCCCACTTGGAATCAAGCATGTCTATAACCGAGGCTATGTCCCAAACCGGCGCTCCGATGTACTCCTCGTGGTTATGGTAACCCGCCTGAATTCCGTATTGTTTGCTGAGGGCGACGAGACCGCGGAATTGACTGGCCGCCGATTCAAGTTCACGCCGCACGTTGATCATCTTATATTCGTAATAACCCGGCTTGAAGAATGGAATCGAAAGCTTGGCCGCTGTCGAGAGGATGGCGCGCGCTGCCGGGTCGTCCGCTGAGGTGACCTCTGTAGTGATCATAGGAACATCTAACCCTTCTTCGCGTATCGCTTCCACTGCTTTGGGCAGATCTTCGCTAGCACGCTCTGGCTGTACATGTCCGCCCCTGCGTACCGTCAGGTCAATTCCGCCGAATCCCACACTCTTGGCAGCCTGAGCCAGTCGCCGCCAGCCCATGCCTGGGAGTGGCTTCGAGAACAGGCAAAGCGTTCCGGTATAACCACCGCCAGGATGCAATACTGAGGCTTCGGCCATACCAAGAGATACAGAGCACGCCGCGGCAGAGCATGTGCCAATAAAGTCTCGCCGCGAGAGTTCTATGGACATGATTCTCTCCTTCTATTTCGAAACAGCACTATATCTGGCTTCCACACTTCGGGGAAAAACTCAATCTGCCGAGAGTCCCAACCCTTTGTGAACAGCGCTCAGCTGCGCCGCTGCCGCGCTCTATCTGACTGCCGCTGTGAATTCACGATAGAACGGAGTGGTGTCCTGACCAAGCCTGCGATCTTTTATGTGAATGGCTTGAGCTGCCCCCTGTTGGCTGAACGCTTCGAGCGCGCGGCGGTATTCCTTCGTGACCTCGCTGGCAGGCAGTTCATGCCCCATGGGGTCCGTACCATTCACAATCCAGACATCGCGCGGCGCCGTGGCGGCTACCAAATCCTGCAAATCGTAGTACTTCAACATCCCGGGAGCAACGCCTTCTAGGATGCGCCGGCTGACCCTGCTGTTTACAACTGACTCGTAGGAAACCAGCATGCCGTCCAACATTACCCTTCGGATTCTGCCATCAAGCACCGTGGCGTACAGCAACGGCAAGGCGCCCTCGTCCTTTCCGTAACCGTAAACTTGATTTGGATCGACCTCCTTGCCCGAGGTGAGAACATCGACGCCGCGCGAGATATCTAAAGCGCGCATCCCCGCCATGGTCTTGCCGACGAGAAGAGCCGTCATAATGTTGTTAAAGTCACCAAAATAGTGGTCGAATTCTCTACTGTTCACGTCCGTGTCTACTCTGGTTTCTCCCGTTCCCCTCATGTCGATGGAAAGTACAACCGTCCCCGAGGCCGCGAACTGCTCCGCCTCCGACGCTGAAGCCGCTTTGCCATCCCCGGTGACCATAAGCACTGCAGCCTTCTTGCTAGCGCCCGCATCGGGAACATACAGCAGCGATGGAATGAAGATGCCGGGCTCGCTCTCGTAAATCAATTTTTCGATACGGTAGCCTGACCGGGTGATCACACCGTAAGATGTGACCTGTAATGGCCCGCTTGGTGGCTCGTAGCGGATCACTTCCCGGACTTTGCCAGGCAGGTCTGCCGGCCGAGTCAAGCGACTTGCCTTCAACTGCGCCAGTCGCTTTTGGTTCAAGGTGAATACACTCTCGCCCCCAAGCGAAGTAGAAACCTGGCCCGTAGCAGTGCAGCGTAGTTCTTCCGGTGTGGCCATTTCGATCTGCGGCTCCGGATCCGTATCCCGGGCTCCCTTGAGCCATCGGCCAAACCAATCGTATGCGGCAAGTCGACGGCTCTTGTTGTATCCATGGCCATCATCCGCTTCAAACATGCCCACTTTTTCCCTTTCGCCGATTGCCGCATAGACTCTCTCGGCTTCTGCCAGAGTCTCGCGGGCCCCGGCGATGGGGAAGAAGTCGCGGATGGCCGAAAGGAGGAGGTAGGGTTTGGGGGCAAAGGCGTATAGATAATCCGGATAATCGAGCCCCTCCTGCAGCCAGAGGGGGAACGTTTGCTCTGCGTCCTGTGGACCAATCGTGTCGAGCATCAAATGCCAGGAAGTGATATAGCACGAGGGCGCCGCAACCTGGATGCGATCATCCAAGGCCGCGATGTAGGCCGTGTGGGTGCCGCCTCCCGAATTTCCCGTCAACCCAATGCGCGCGGGATCTACTTCCTTGCGCGAGAAAAGATAATCGAGAGCCCGCATGCCGTCCCAAATGGTATAGCGGGCCAAATGATCGCCCACGAGCATGCACTGTGTGCCGACGACCGTATGCTCAGTGGTTGAGTTACCGACTTTGGACTCTCGCAGATCCTCGTCAAAAATCTGCAGTCTTTCGCCTTGCCCCACCGGGTCCCATGCCAGTGCCACGAAGCCCTTGGTGGCGAGGGAACCAAGCATCTGTTGCCAGGTCGGGTTGGTCTTGCCTCCACGCTCATGCCCCAAGGGATAAAGGATCGCTGGGTAGGGTGGATGCCCGGTTTTCGGCAGATAAAGGTTCGCGGTCACGTAGAAGTGAGGTTGACTCTCGAAGATGACTTTCTCGATTCTGTACCCAGGCCGCTCCAAGACCCCGACCACTCGCGCGTTCAGCGGCGTTCTGTCGGGGAAGCCTCCGAGGTCCTTGAGCATCTGTTCGCGTACGTAAGACCTTCGTTTGTTGACATCTTCGATTGTGGCCAAATGCTCGACTCGACGCTTCCGCTCCCCGAGCATGCGGAATCCGATGTTGTTCAAGTACGACGGTAACATCCGGCGAATATTGTGAAACTGCTCCAGTCCGGAGGCAAAGTTCAGATCATCGGATTGCTGTGCCAGGGCGGGTACTGAGAACAGGCAAGCCAGGAAGCAAGCCATAAATACGCGTAGCATTCTTGTGCTCCTTCCGGTCGCAACCGAATTCACAAGCCTCCTCAAAACTTTCCCCTGTGGCCGGCGGAATCCGTACGGCAGATTGCCGAATCTTGAAATGAGCCGCCCACGATCACGCAAATGTTCAGAGATTCGAAGAGCAGTTGGCTTCCAGGCGATTACACTTCGACCAGATCCTTGATCCTGATCGTCTTGCCGCCGCCTTCGATGCTCCGATAGGCCGCTATGCCAATCAGACTTGCGCGAGCACCAGCGCGGAGATCTGCTCGCAAACCTAGCGGGTCAGAACCTTGCGATCCTCGGAAGATCAGATCATGCAACGAGGTGTCAGCTCCTCCGTGCCCGCCTGTGCGGCGCGCTTCCAGATCCTGTATCACTTCGGACTTGCCGAAGCTGCGTGTCAGGCGCAGTCCTTTGTTCTCGAATCCTCCGCCACCGAATTCGTTGTAATCGAGACGTCCTGTACGACCGTTGATCGAAATGGCCTGGCCTTCGAAAGGCAAATAGGTATTGGCCGTATAGTTCAGGAAGACGCCGTTTTCGTACTTCACCACCATCGACATGGTGTCATAGATGTTGATGTCTTCGCGCCAGACACAGCCATCGCGCAAGTAGCCGTCTTCAGATTCACAATCGACGTAGAGTTTTACGTAATCTTGATTCTGGGTAACGTCCCAATAGAATTTGCACTGTTGTTTGAATGGGCAAACACGGCAGTGCGTGCTGCGGAAGGAGTTGTTCCGCCCGTAGAATTTCAAGTCTCCGAAGGCCGTCACCTCCACCGGCGTGGAATCCAGCCACCAGTTGGCCAAGTCAAAATGGTGAGAGGCCTTGTGGACCAGCAGCGTGCCCGAATTTTGTTTCAGCCGGTGCCAGCGCCGGAAGTAGTCAGCGCCGTGGCTGGTATCCAGATATTCGTGAAAGTCCACGGAGATGACATCGCCAACGGCCTTCTCCATTAGGAGTCCCTTTATTTTTTCTGCCTCCGGATCGTGCCGAGCATTGAAGGCTACGATAACTTTCTTGCCCGACTTCTTCTGGGCATCCAGAATGGACACGCACTGTTCCTCGTCGGTGCAGAGCGGCTTTTCGGTCATCACATCGCAGCCCAGCTCCAATGCACGAACAATGTAACGCGCGTGAGTGGCATCCACAGTAGTTACCATCACCGTGTCGGGGTGAGTCTCTTTGATCATCCGGTCGAAATCCACAAAGGACGGCGCGGTGGTCCCCATCAGCTTCTTAGCCGCCTCCACCCGCTTGTGGTTGATATCGCAAAGCCCCACGATTGCCACGACGTCGCTATAGCCCTCCACAACGTCCTGTCCCCAAGTAAAGGAACCGCGAGCACCGGTACCGACGAGGGCCATCCGGAGCCGTCGCTCGGCGGCCCGCGGAGCGCTCACAACAGAACTAGCCGTAACGGCCAGGGCTGCGCCGCCAGAAATGAAAGAGCGTCTCGTGATGGTTGAATCGGTGATCATCTCTTTCCTCCCAAGAAAAATTGCCGCGAAGTTGATAAATGACTGGGGTCGCTGTTAATTGGCCACAATGGTTGTGTCCTTCCAGTTCAGCTCACCAGCACGCTCAGGCAACTGGTGCGCGCGCGCGTATTCGTTCCTTGCCGCAAGTGTTCCGGCTGACCAGTCACCCAGAGGATAAAGGAGTTCACGGTATATCAGGTAGCTCATGTCGACTGTGCGGACTGGCCTGTGGTCCTTCACGTCATCCACCTGGTTGAGATAGCGTCGCTCATTAGCCTCTGGGACGCGCGGAAACCATGTCCGATACCACACGGTGGTCGCATCCTGAAGAGCTCGGTTGCGTCGCCGCTGAATTCCCGCCGCAGTGCTCAGCGCTTCATCTAGGGACTCTATTGCCTCGCTGGTTTTTCCTTGGCTGGCCGCTGCCTGAGCCGCCTTCAGCAGCTCGCTCATTTGACCTAGCTCAAGGATGATCTCAAGGTTTTGCCGGCACAGACCGGCGATGGAGAGGAACACTTCAAGATTGTACTGATTCTTGTTGATGGTCTTAAGGTTGGCATACAGCAGGTCGAGCAACTCATCGTTCTCCGTGAGTGCGGTCGCTGCGATCTCAAGGAGTCTCGCATTCTCCTTTGTCCAATCATTGCTGATTGTCAGGTTGGCTCGAGACGGGACCGGCAAAGGGGGAAGTGTCTGGTCATTTGCCGGCTTTGGCGGATCGAAGATTCTGTCTGAGTTGCCCCAGATGGGGGTTCGGGCCCTCGAAGGCGAGGTCTCCCAGGTGTCGTCCCAGATCTGCGCCTGTTCGCTCAAGAGCTGATAGAGGCGACCCATGTTTTGGGCACCAGGTCCATAGAACAAATCGTAGAATGAATTCATGAGCTCCGCGGGGCTCGCCGATGCAGGGTGCCAGGCAGTGGCAGGACCTGTCGCGTATCCCAGCCAAAACGTTTCAGGGTGCAGGCCAGCGTCGGCCCATCCGGCCACGAACGCTCCCATCAAGTCGGCGTTTTGGCGCGCTGGCGTAAACGATATGAGGTTGAACATATCGGTGACACGCCCATTACTAGCGGACTTCGCGTGCAGACGGCGAGTCGAAGGCAGGATGTAATAATTGGGAAACAGCGGCTCCTCGCCCTCAGTCGAGGTATAAACGAGCTGACGAATTCCGTGCTTCTTGTAGACAGAATCAAATTCGGGACCATAGACCTCACCGTTGACCAGATGACTCGGAAGTGCGCTAATCTCCTCAGATTTCAGAGGGTATTCCCCCCAGAACGAGACCGTGCGGCCGCGGTCATGGAGATAGTCAGCGCTCTTGGTGATGAATTCCGCCAGTAGTCTTCCGACGGACCCGAGTGTGTGCGCACGCGTCACTTCGTCGCACTGGGAGTTCCCAGCTAAGCCAACGTAATAGGGCTCATCGGTGGATAGCACGAAATACTTGCTTCCCTTCGTAGCTTCAAGGAGATCGTCATACAAGCCGAACAGTAGCTTATAGGTTTCGGGATTGGTCACACAGAATTCGTAATTGCTGTTGGGGAAGGCCCGAAGCGGGGCATATTGCGGGTGCTTCAGAATGAAGGCGACATGCGACGGCGCGTCCAGGTAGGGGATAAGCTGCACGTGAGAGCGCAGCGCAAAGTCAGTGAGCTCTTGTAGCTCGGAGCGCGCCAGCGCATAAGGTTCAACGATGGCCGGGGCGCTCTTGTACTGAAAGTGCCCCTCAAGCTTGAGGGCGAAACCGTTGATCTTAAGAGATGCCGCTTGCCGCAGAGCGCTCTTCAGCGCTTCAAGGTGCTCGAGATGATGGGCGTCGTCCCAATATATGACGCGCAGTTCAACATCGGGCCAATCTGTTATCTCGCCTTCGGGAAGCCAGAGACGACCGTCTCGAGGACGAACGAGTTGGAGGAGAGTTTGCACACCGTAAAAGAGTCCGGGAGGAGCGTTGGCAGCGATCTTCAAACTCCTCGGGCCCAGGGTCAGGCGATATGCCTGTTCGGCTAGCGCAGGCTTGTTCCTATCAATGGCCTGACCGATTGAAACCGATTTCGGCCTTAAATCCAACTGGATTACTCCGGACGCCAACCGACTGGAACCGGTCTCAGCGAGGCTCAGATGGAACCTGGATGCCAAACTGGCCTTCAGATTTTCGACGGCTACGTCATTCTCTTTCACGTCCCCTTCGAGCTCCAGCTTCCAGCGGCCTTCCAACGCAAAGTCCTTACCGGTCAATGTCACCTGTTGGGGAACAGGCAGAACGGCATAACCTTTAGACACGAGTGGGGATGAGTTCTGACTGAGGACTGGCGCCCCGGTGAACAGCAAGGCGCATATGAGGAGCACAAAACCGCGGCAAAGAGATTTCTTGCTGACGACCGGCGTGGACTCAAGCCCCATTGTTTGATGACAATGGCTGGTATCCTATCATGCCAGGCGAGAGCCGGCTTGGCCAAAGCATATCCGGCGCGGAGGCTTGATACCGTCTCGAATTTGACATCGACCTTGTGACCCTTGTAGTTGCAGCTGTGACTTGAATCAGCACAAGTGGGTGTCAAGGGGGCGAAATGATCAGACCGGTGCACACTCCTATGAGCCGCGCGTCAACGGCATGCATTGTTTTTTCCGTCCTGGTTTTATTCACGCCAGATGTGACACCGGCGCCAACCCCTCTCGCCCAACTGATTCAAGCGATCCATCCCGAAATACAGCCCGAACAGGCAATGAACTTCATGCGACAAGTGTATTCGACTGACCGCTGGTTCACATTTCCAAAATTTCAAGAGACCGCGGAATATCTGAAACAATCCATGAAAGGAATTGGTCTGGAAGACGTCGAGCTGTCGGGAGCGCCGGCGGACGGTTCAAGCCAGTTCGGTTTCTGGACGATGCCTCTGGCCTGGGACGTGAAGTCTGCGCGTCTAGAGATTGTTGATCCGCCGGTCCCCAGTGACATCGACACACTGGCGGACTATCAGAAAATCCCCGCATCGCTTGGAATGTGGAGTGGGGCAACGCCTCCTGAAGGCGTCATGGCGGAGGTAGTGAGCCTTCCCGATGCGGATCTGCCGAGGCTTGGCGAGATGCATCTCACGGGCAAGCTCGTGCTCATGAATCAAAACCCCGCTGGCTTCAAGTGGGTACTTGTAAAGTCGGGAGCCCTCGGCGCGATCAATACCTTCAGCGAGAATCCGAGCCTTGAAAATGGCCGTCAATGGATCAATGCATGGGGCGATCATGGGTGGGGTTTCACCAAAGGAAGCACACCGCTGCTTTCGTTTTCGATAAGTCCACGGGAAGCTGCGATGGTCCGCAAACTCCTGGCCGAGCGTAGCATCGTCCGAGTCAAGGCTACGGTCGATAGCCATTATTATTCCGGTACATATCCTTACGTGACCGGTCTGATCCGAGGATCGGGGCCTGAGGAAGTATTGACTCTCGGGCATTCATTCGAGCAGGGGGCCCAGGACAATGCCACGGGCGTCGCTGCAATGTTGGAATCCCTCGCGACTCTCAATCGCCTCATCCTCTCCGGTAAGCTACCCCGGCCCAAGAGGAGCATCCGTCTGCTGACCATGGGTGAGCTCTACGGATCGATGTATTACATCGAGACGCATCCAGACCGCATTCGTCGCACGGTTGCCGCGATGTGCATGGACACACCGGCCGCCTCGTACGACTTGGCGGGAACAGAGTACACGTTTTACATGAATCCCCACGCAGCAAAGTCCTACACCGATGCGTTCATCTTGCGCGTTGCCCAGCAGTACTTTTCCCAGGTGCATCGGCCCTGGCATGAGCACCAATCCATGAGCGGCACGGACACTTACTTGAGCGAACCTATGATTAATGTCCCCACGGTGTGGGCCTACAGCGGCAGCGGAGTGGAGACTCACCATAACAGCGAGGACTCCCCTGATCGTGTAGACCCTCGCTCGCTGCGGGACGTCGCCACCGTAAATGCCGCTTATCTCTATTATCTGGCCAACGCGAGTGAGTCCGAGGCGATGTGGCTTGCGGAGCTCAGCCAAACACGAGGCTACGAGAAGATTCTGCAGTCCTCTGCGCCGTTCCTGGAACACGTCGCCGCAGCAAATGACCGTCAAGAGCTAGGACGGCTGCTCCAGGATGCAGTCGAGCATGTCACCTATTTCGTTGGACGGGAGTCACAGGCCGTTCTCTCGGTCCTTCGCCTGGTCCCGGAATCGAATCAGAAGGAGGCAGCAGCGAGTCTCGCTCTGATGATTGAGGGTTTGCGTCGCTTCGGGGAAGAGCAGACGAGCAGAGTGCGCCGTGCCATTGATCGTCGCGCCCGGGAGCTTGGATTCCAGGCGCCTGTGCAACCGATTGCGGTCCTCGATACTCAGCGGGACAAGGCAGCAAGAATCGTTGTGAAGCGAAAACGGTTCGGAACCCTGCCTTTGGACGACATGCCGACCGACCAGCGCGAAGGGTATCCTTCGGGGGCTTGGGACAGTATTCCCATAACGGCTCTTTACTGGTGCGACGGGCATCGAAACCTTGCCGAGGTTATCCACTTGACGCGCATGGAACTTGGCCCCACGGATTTCGATTTTGTTGGCTATTTCCGCTTCCTAAAAAAGCACGGGTATGTGGACTTCTTGTCGGAATGAGA
>Ga0209689_1002494_pt1 | contig 13670 bp, 13 predicted proteins | sample GraSoiAngelo_149_FD_187119 | JGI IMG/M metagenome (GOLD analysis project Ga0209689, IMG submission 187119) | Grasslands soil microbial communities from the Angelo Coastal Reserve, California, USA - 14_1009_09_30cm (SPAdes) (version 2) | ecosystem: Environmental > Terrestrial > Soil > Grasslands ...
CTCGCTATCGCCAGATGAAGGGCCGCGAGGTGGTGCGGTCCAGAATCACGCGGAGTCTGCTGGCCAGCAAGATCGGCTAAGCTTCCTTGTCGGGACGCCGATCATTGTTTTATTTGGCGTTCTGAACATAAACACTTTGGGTGCGATCGAGTGGGTCGCACTTATCACCTTTTGCGCCGTGCTCATGGCGTTCTGTGGGTTCATGTGGGCCGTCGCGGACGTGCGATTGACGAACCATCTTGCGCGTTAGCTGGCCCGTCTGCGAGCCGTTCGGTCTAGTAGCCCCGCGCCGGGTCAACGACGTTCTGCAGCGGCTCGCCCGCCAGGTAATGCCGCAGGTTGTCGCAGAACAGCGCGACGGCGCGCTCCATGTAGCGCGGGGTACCCCCGCTGATGTGAGGCGTGACGATCACGTTCTCCATTCCCCAGAGTTTGCTCTCGCCGGAGAGCGGCTCCTGCTGGAAGACGTCTAGCGCCGCGCCGGCGATCGTCCCGTCCTTTAGAGCTTGGACCAGCGCTTGCTCATCGATGATCGCGCCGCGACCGATGTTAATGATCACCGCGTTGGGCTTCATCGCTCGCAGCTGGGCTTCGCCGATCAGGCCGCGGGACTCAGGAGTTAGAGGAAGGGCGACGACGACATAATCACTCGCGTGTAGTAGGTAGGTGAGATCTGAAGGAGGCAGCATTTCGTCCACAGCGGGGAAGCCCGCCTCGGCGCCGGTTGTACGCTGCTCGATGGACCGCCGCAACGCGAGCACGCGCATACCGAGGGCCTTCGCGAGTTCGACCACTCGGGCGCCGATGGCCCCGACGCCGAGGACCCCGACTGTCTTCTCCTCCAGTTCGTCCGGCCAGTAGGGTCGCCAGGCTCGTTCCTGCTGGGCTCTAATGGCCCGCGGCAGCCCCTTCGCGAACGCCAGCATCGCCCCAATGACGTACTCGCTTATCGGCACTGCGTGGATGCCGCTCGCCGTCGTAACGGTAGTGTGAGACCGGACGACCGGGGCATCGAGCAGGCGGTCGACCCCGGCGCTGGTCAGCTGGAGACATTTCAGGGCAGGTGCGCGCTCGACAATATTCTCCGGAACGACTGGGTTTGTGAGCAGGACCTGTGTCTTGTGCAGGATGGGCTCAAGGCGCTCGCGCGCATCTTCTTCGCTCTCGTCTTCGGCGCGCGGTGGCTCCGGGTAGCCAGCCCAGAGAGGGCGCCCGTCCCGGTAGACTCGCCGTTGGGCGCGGGTCAGGGCGGTGACGATAAGACGCGAGTCGGTATTTCGGATGGTGTCCTGAAGGTCGTCGGCGAGGGGCAGCGAGATTGTGATGTTGACGGAACGCTCGGGCATATCGACTGGAGATTATACGAGGGGAAAACGGTAAACGGCGAAAACGGCGGCAACGAGTTCGCAATTGACGTGAGCAGACATCTAGGCGGGCACTCACAACTGCTAAAATACGTTGAGGAGGGGTGCCGGAGTGGTTGATCGGGGCGGTCTCGAAAACCGTTGTACCGCCTTGCGGTACCGTGGGTTCGAATCCCACCCCCTCCGCCAGAGCGAAAACGACAATCGCAACTCGATGATCCGAAACTGGAAAGAGCGGCGGCGAGCGGCTAAAGCCGGCGTTCGATTTTTCACATTTCGGATTTCGAACGACTCCCGGAGGGGTGCCAGAGTGGACGATTGGGCACGCCTGGAGAGCGTGTGTACCCTTTGGGTACCGTGGGTTCGAATCCCACCCCCTCCGCCATATTCGCAGCGGCGCAGGCGCTAGGCTTACTTGCGCTTCTTCTCTTCGATCGCCTTCGGTTTGTCCGCCTTGTGGACCTTGCGGTCATAACGGGCGCGAAGCTCTTGTTCTGCTTTGGCCTGCGCCTCCTTCGCCTCGTCGAGCGCTTCGTTGAGTTGCTCCTGGGCCGAGCGGAGCGCCCGTCTGACGGCGGCCAAGATATTCTGGTCGGTCTCGATCGCCGTTGGCCCGGAATCTACGGTTGCCGCGGGCCAGTCAACCTCGCGCCGCCGAGAGCGGTCCGGCGCGAATAACACTGCACCGGCGAAGCCGATACCGAACCCGATCGCGAGGCCTATGAGAAGGCGCATTCGGATGCTACCCGCTCTTTCGCTGGCGGCCAAGCCGCGATAACACAACGACGAACTGCCGCACCCCGGCGACAGTGCCGTAAGTCTTCACGACCGGCGCAACCGCGTAGTCCGAGACAAACTCCACCGTTCCGCGCACACTTTCCGAAGTCTGGCGCACGCTCTCCAACGTGGGCTGCACGTTGTTCTTCAGCATTCGGCGCACACGGTTGAGCGTCATCCAGCTGAGGATCCCAATCGCCAGCGTGAAGAAGATAATGAGGACGAAGGCCACTGTGCCGGCGATGCTATAGGCAATCACCGCGATGTCACGGGTGTCTGCGAGGCTGAGGAGCATCCAAGTACCTCCGGCTGGACGGACAATACGATCAGTTTGGGAATTATAGCAGACAGTTGAAGCCGAGAAGGAAAGGGCGTACGGCTAATCAGATCGATCTGACAATTGTTCCGCCGCCGAGGACGCGGTCGCCCTCGTAGAATACGACCGCCTGTCCGGGCGTTACGGTGCGGTGCGGCGTTTCGAATTGGACTTGGGCCCGCCCGTCCTCGAGTCGCAATCTCGCCGGTACCGGTTCGCTTCGGTAGCGGATGCGGGCATCGACCATCATGTCTTCGGCCGGCGCCTCGCCACTTACGAACGAAAGCTCGTCGGCGATCAAGCCTTCGGCGCGAAGATCGCTGCTTTCGCCCACAACAATGGTGTTGGTCTCGGCGTCGAGGCCGACAACGTAGAGCGGCTCGCCTCCACCGCGGGCTGGGAGGCCGCGCCGCTGGCCGACCGTATAGTTGTGGATGCCGGGGTGCTCGCCGATGGTTTCTCCTCCGGTATCGACGATTGCGCCCGCGCGGGCGGGAACGCGTTCATGGACGAAGGCTCGGTAGTCGCCGGAAGGAATGAAGCAGATGTCGGCGGAATCCGGCTTCTCGGCGTTCGGCAGGCGCCACTCGAGAGCCAGTCGCCTGATCTCTGTCTTGGTTAGCTCGCCGACCGGGAAGAGGGTTTGGCTTAGCTCACGCTGACCGAGCGTGTAGAGTACGTACGACTGGTCCTTGGATGGGTCGACGGCGCGGTGCAACTCAAAGCCAGGGCCGATTGCACAAATTCGAGCGTAGTGGCCCGTAGCGAGATAGTCCGCATCCATCGCCAGGGCGTATTCCATCAGCGGCCGGAACTTGATGCGGTCGTTGCAGGCCAAGCACGGGTTAGGTGTGCGGCCTATTGTGTACTCCCGCACGAAATGATCTACAACTTCGGCCGAGAACTGCTTCTCGAGATTGAGGACGTAGTGTCGGATGCCCAAAACGTCGGCCGCGGCGCGTGCGTCGTCCGTGTCTTCAACTGAGCAGCAGCGCTTGTGGTGCCTCGAGGCGGCGGCGTTCTCTTCTGTCCAAAGGCGCATGGTCACACCCAGCACGTCGTAGCCCGCCCGCGAGAGCAGGCCGGCCGCCACCGAGGAGTCAACGCCGCCGGACATGGCGACTACAACACGCCTTCTGGACATTCCAGCTACAATGTTATCCTACGCCGGAACACGAAGCGGAAAGAGGTAAGAAGGGGCCTGGAACCAGACGAACTGGCGCGCAAGATAATAGAAGCGGCCTCCGAGAAGCAAGGGGAAGACATTCTCTTGCTCGACATCCGTAAAGTCGCGTCCTTCGCCGATTATTTCGTGATCGCCAGCGGTCAGACCGTCCGTCAGCTTCAGGCGATTATAGAGGCCGTCTCGGCGGCGGTCTCAAAGGACGGGGTGAAGCCGCTGGGAAAGGAAGGCGAACCCCAATCGGGCTGGGTGCTTCTCGATTATGGAGACGTTATCGTTCATATCTTCGCGCCCGACGAGCGCGCCTACTACGACCTCGAAGGACTTTGGCACACCGCGACGCCCGTCGTGCGGATGCAGTAGGACAAAAGTCCTGAGTTATCGGTTATTCGGGTTATCAGCTGGGTGGATCAGCGGCGATTAGTCGTCGTTCTCGTCGTTTGGGATTGATTCGTCGGCCTCCGTTGCGGTAGCTGTAGCGGGCTCCTTCTCCGCTGCTGGGGCTTCCTCCCGGGGCCGGCGACCGAAGTGTCGCATTGCCTCACCCATTTCCCGCAGCCGGTTATCTACGCGGGCGTTAATACTGGCTTCAGGATAGGACCCGTCCGGCCTGCGCTCGCCGGCATCCTCGCCCGTTAGCAACTCTATTGCTTGATCGACTGTTTCGACGGCGTAGACGCTGAAATCGCCTACGCGCACAGAGTCGAGGACGTCTCTGCGGAGCATCAAGTTCTGCCGGTTGCGGGAGGGCATAATTACGCCTTGGCACCCGGTAAAACCCACCGCTTTGCAGAGGTCGTGGAATCCTTCGATCTTCTGATTGAGCCCGCCGATCGGCTGGACTTCGCCCTTCTGGTTCACGGATCCGGTGATCGCCAGGTCTTGACGCAGTGGCGCGTCCGCCAGGCTGGAGAGAATGGCGCAGAGTTCAGCCAGAGATGCGCTGTCCCCTTCGACAGCGTCGTACCCTTGTTCGAACGAGATGCTGGCCGAGACCGACAGCGGTTTATCCTGGGCGTACTTCCAGCCGAGATAGCCGCTGAGAATGAGGACACCCTTGTCGTGGATCTTGCCGCTCAGCTGGGACTCGCGGTCGATACTGGTTACGCCGCGCTGGCCGAGAAAGGTTCGAGCCGTAATGCGCGATGGCCGCCCGAAACTGAAATCGCCGAAATCATGGACTGCGAGCCCATTCACCTGCCCGGTAACCGAGCCATGCAGGTCCACGATGATCATGCCTCGTCGGATCATCTCGCGGATTCGCTCTTCGACCATATTGAGCCGGTAGACACGCTCGTTTATAGCCCGCTCGACATGGGCCGCATTCACTCGCTGCGCGCCTTCAGCGCCGGCCCAGTAGTCGGCCTCGACGACAAGGTCGCGTAGCCGACCAAAGCGAGCCGAAATCTTTTCCTGGTCATCGACCATCCGGCTGCCGTGCGCCACCATGGCGGCGACCGCGTCGCGTTCGAAATGGCGGAGTCCTTCACGTTCCGCGCAGGCGCAGACGAAGCCCGCATAGCCGAGGACGTTCGCGGCGGTGCGGTCAATCTGGGTGTCGAAATCGGCTTTGACCTTGAAGATCTCCCAGAACTCCTCATCGTAAGAGGACAGCATGAAGTAAGACATCGGATCTCCGGTGATGACGAGCTTGACGTCGAGCGGAATCGGCTCGGGCCTCAGGGTCTGCGGAGTCAGGAGCCCATATTGCTCCATCGGGTCCTCGAGGCGGACTTCTTTCGTTCGGATTGCGCGTTTGAGACCTTCCCACGAGCCCGGCTTCATCATGATGTCCACGAGGTTGATGATGAGGTAGCCGCCATTCGCCAGGTGAACAGACCCCGGCTTGAGCATGGTGTGGTCGCTGATATACGTGCCGAGGTAGGCGCGCCGTTCGATCCGGCCGAAGAGGTTTGTCCAGCTGGGGTTCGACTCGACGATGATGGGCGGGGCCTTGGCGTTCGAGTTATCAACGAAGACGTGACAGCGAAACGGCCCGAAGGGATCGGGCTGAACGGGCGGTCCGGGGACTGTGCTCACCGGGGCTGCTGTAACCGCTGCTGTCTGCTCGGTCTGAGAGCGCAGGATCTCCGCCGAGGCAAGGGTGAATTCTTTGAGCTGCGTCAGGAAGTGAACTATTTCACGATTCTCCTTGTACCGCTCTAGTCGCTCGCCAAAGGCGCCGCTAACCACCCATTCGGCGGTTTGGCGGTCGAGCTCGCGAAGGTTGTCGTTGACATCTGACTCGATGGCGCGGAGGCGCTCACGCACTTGCTCGATCATCTCGGAGATAGGCTGCTGGCGCGCCTCGATCTCGTGACGATGAGCGGCGTCCAGCGCGGTAAATTCCTCAGCGCTCATGGGCTTGCCGTCTGCCATCGGTATTAGGTTGACCCCAGTAGGGGAGAAGCGAAGCACGAAGCCGGCCTCCTCACCCTTCTTTTCGGCCTGATCGATCAGCGGCTGCGCTTCCTGCTGGCCTTTTTCCAGAATTTCCCGGCGTCGCTGGTTGTATTCCTCGCTGGTAAAGGCGTTCGTCAGGCTCCTGCGCACGGATGAAAGCAGTACTTCGAGCTGATTCCGCAGATCCTTTCCGGCGCCCGGCGACATGCGAACGGCCCGCGGCCGGTCGGGATCCTCGAAATTGAACAGGTAGCACCAATCAGAAGGGACTTCGGTGGCGGCGGCGGCGCGCTTCTGTTCAACCGTACGCTGGATATGTTCCAGGATCGCCGTCGTCTTGCCTGTACCGGTGAGACCTGTCACGAAAATGTTGTATCCTGTCTTGTCCACGCCGAGACCGAACTGCAGTGACCGGAGCGCCCGCTCCTGACCGATGAACTCGAGCAGCGGGAGGAGCTCGTCTGTGCAGTCAAACTGGAATTCACTCGGGTCTTGCTCGCGCCGGAGCTGTTCGACTGGGACGACGAGGTTATCGGTATTGATCATGGGCGAGCGGCAGCCTCAGTCCGGCGTATCGAATAACCAGCGCTCGATGTCGCGCGGGTAGCTCTGGATGTCATGCTTGTCGAAGAACAATGCGATCTCACGACTGGCTGACTCGACGGAATCCGAACCGTGAATTAGGTTCTGGGTGATATTGAGACCGTAATCTCCGCGAATGGTGCCGGGGGCGGCTTTGCGCGGGTCGGTGGCGCCCATGGTCGCCCGAACTAGTTCGACCGCGTTCGGGCCCTCGAGGACAGCAGCGATGATTGGGCAGGCCGTGATAAAGCCAACCAGAGTCTCGTAGAAGGGCTTTCCGGTATGTTCGACGTAATGCTGGGCGGCTAGATTGCGGTCTATCTGCAAAAGGCGTGTGGCGGCAATGCGAAGGCCCCGGCGCTCGAGGCGGGAAATAATCTCGCCCGCGAGCCCGCGCTGCATTGCATCCGGCTTGACGAGGACGAGCGTTCGCTCCGTCGGCATATCTCGCCCATTGTAGCGCGCCGAAAAATACGGTCACCAATCGATTGGTTGCAATCCCATTCTGTCTATCTTTGAGCTCAGTTCCTAGTTTCCCGGCTGCTGAGGAGGCCCGATCGCGGGCGGCCGGAGGTAGACCGGACGCAGCAGAGCGGGTTCCGCCGTCTCTCCCGCCTGCCAGCGTGCGAACCCCAACTCGGCCAGGCTACGCGCGCGCCCCTCAGCGGCCGGGCCTCTGACGGTCATACTCCGGCTTTCGAGTAAAGTGAGCAGTCTTTCGTCAATCTCGCCCACCACGAGCGAGCCGTCTGGGACGGCCCCTCGGAATTCGTCGGGTGATGCGAGCCGTGGTGGACTCAATTCTCGCCAGGGACGGTCCCGGTACGATGCCCAAGCAAGCTCGCCGCGCCCCGCGCGGTGCACAGCGACGACGGGTCCGTCGAAATGCCGGTGGGGATAGGCATCGAGTTCGAGCCGTCCGACTCCAATAGTCGGTACTTGCAGACCGCGCGCGAGCCCCTGCGCGATGCTTACGCCCACGCGAAGCCCGGTGTACATGCCGGGCCCCAAGCTAACGAATACGGCCATCAACTCACGCTTGTCCACTCCTCCACGGGAGAGCAGCTTCTCGATTGCGGCTAGGACTTCCACCGTATGGTTGCGTTGCGATCGCCAGACGATGTCGTGGATGAGACGTCCTTTCCCAGACAGGGCAACGGAAGCGAGGTCAGACGCTGTGTCGATCGACAGCTCCATTACGGCGGGAGTGCTCTTGCGATGTCGCATGGCCGCTGGCCGATGGCCGACACTCGCAAGAGCCGCGACTCCTCTCCTATCACCTTGAACTCCACCCGCAGGTGATTCTCCGGCAGCACGCCGCTTCCGGCGCGCTCAGGCCACTCGACGACGAGAACGCCGTCTGCGCTGACTTCGTCGAGTGCCAGCTCTGCCACTTGCTCGGGCTCATCGAGTCGATAGAGGTCCGCATGGTACAGCTTCAGGCGGCCCGAATACTCTCCCATAAGCACGAATGACTTGGAGGATACAGAGCCATCGAAACCGAGACCGCGGGCAAGCCCCTGCACGAACACGGTTTTACCGGCGCCCAGCTCGCCGGAAAGCAGGATTACGTCGCCTGGCCGCAAAAGAGCGCCGAGGCGTTCAGCGAAAGCGCGGGTCTCGTCCGGATGGCTCGACGAAAGCGTCGTGGACGAGCTCATGCCCGGCGCAGATGGTCCCAGCCGGCGTTCGGCAAGGCAACTTCAATCCCGGATGCGTCAAGCAGCTTCGGAAGGTGTTGCTCGGCTTCGACCATGCGGCCGATAACCGTTACCGATACGGCCACGTTTTCGCGCAGCTGTTCGATGGCTCCTTCGTCGCCTGTCATCAGCAGCTGGTAATCCTCGCCGCCCGTGCAGGCAAGGGCGAGGGCGTCCTCGGGGTAGGCTGAGCGCAGGTCGTCGCTCAGCGGCAGCTTTTCGGCCGCGACTACGGCCCCTCGAGCGGACTGCCGGCAGATGTGGCCGAGGTCCTGAATGAGACTGTCCGAGACGTCAATGGCGCACTCGATGCCGGTACGCGCGGCTTCCTGCGCCGTCTCGAGCGGCGGCACGGGCCGTAGGTGCGCCTGCACTAGCGGCTCGTTATGGGCAGCACCCTTGCGCAGCCGCCAGAGCCCGGCAGCCGCATCGCCGAGGGTGCCGCTCACCGCGATGATGTCGCCGGCTTTCGCACCGTCACGCCGCATCAGGAGCGGCATGCCTTGCTGCACCTGCGCCCGGCCGATCAGGGCGATGTTCACCGACACCTGAGGCGCCCGAACGATATCGCCGCCCACGATGGCGACGCCGAACTGTGCGGCGCACTCGGCGAGTCCCGCGTAGATGTCATCCGCTGCGGCAACATCGGTGTCGGGTGGTAGCGCCAGCGTTGCGAGCGCGAAGAGCGGCTCACCGCCCATCGCGGCGATGTCGCTGACGTTGACGGCGAGCGCCTTCCAGCCGACGTCGGCCCAAGGCGCGAACTCCGGCAGGAAGTGCACCCCTTCGACGAGGGTATCCGTAGTGGCGAGGAGCACCTGGTCGCCGACCCGCCAGGCGGCCGCGTCGTCGCCGATGCCCACGGTAAGGTCGCCCGGCGCCTCCGCCCCGGCCGCCCGCGCCAGCCGATCGATGAGGCCGAATTCGCCGAGCTCGGATATCTGCACGGCGCCATTATACGAGCGCGCATTCGCTATACTTCGCCCATGGCACGCACTGTCATCGTCTCCGACGTCCACGCCAACCTTGTTGCGCTCGAGGCCGTCCTCCGCGCCTCCGAGAGCGGTGGGCCGATCGATGCTATCTGGTCGCTCGGCGACTGCGTGGGCTACGGGCCGCAGCCGGGCGAGTGTATCGCGCGGCTGAAGGGGTTCGAGGCGGCGATGGTTGCGGGCAATCACGAGCGGGCCGCGACCGGGGCGATCGGGATCGAGGACTTCAATCCAGATGCCGCGACGGCCGCACAGTGGACTAAAGAACGCCTGTCGCCTGAAGAGAAGTCATTTCTCGACGCGCTGACCGAGGTGGAACAACAGAGCAGATTTACGCTTGTGCACGGCACCCTGCGCTGGCCGATCTGGGAGTACCTCTACTCCAGCGAAGCCGCCCTCGGCCACTTCGCGCTCCAGCAGACGCCCTTCGGGCTCGTGGGCCACACGCACGTCCCGATGCTCGTGGTCGAAGACCGAACCTCTTTCGAGGGGTGCCAGCTCTTCCGCCTGGCGGACGGCGAGAAAGTCGATCTCGACCAGAATGTGCGGATGATCCTCAACCCCGGCAGCGTCGGCCAGCCGCGGGACGGCGATGCGCGCGCGTCTTACGCCGTTTACGATGCGGAGGCGATGTCGATCACGTTACACAGGGTCGAGTACGCGATCGATGTGACGCAGAAGCTGATGACGGACGCGGGCCTGCCCCGCTGGTTGATCGAGCGCCTTTCGGCCGGACGCTAGCGCGGCGCGGCTACGAACGAGGAATGCTCGGTGGCCGGCGACATCTGCGTGGAGCTACTGACAGCGCCGCCTTCGCCCTCAGGCAGCGGAGACATCGACCACGAGCTGGCGACTGTCTTGGGTCCCATCACGGTGGAGGAAGACGTCGCGGCGTAAGCGGCATTGGAATTGGCGCTTGAGGCAGCCACTACAACCGCTGTACCCAACGAGACGACGACGAAAGAGACCAATGATGCTATCGCGATCCGGAAGCCGGGCGTTGCCCAACGCTTCGCTTGGTTTTCGCTTCGGCTATTGCCGCCGGCGGGGTGGCAGCTGGCCATCGTAAGCTCCTCATGTTTCACCGCCGTGCGGGCGGCCTGGTTTTCATCGTTGTCGATGCTCAGGTTACGTTATCCATTTCTTCACGTCAGTTAACGCAAGGTAAAGAAACGGGGACAGACGGGAAAAACATTCGGCTACCGGCTATAAGCCTGCGCCGCCGCCTACTGTTCGACCCAATCGCGCCGCAACGTGGGGTATCGAGGAATCCGCCTCAGTTAAGCAGGGACTCTATCGGGGCTCGCTGGGCTCGCCGCGAAGTGGAGAAAATCGGGGGACACCCCCAGACCCCCGGCCTGCGGCACCTGAAATCGGGACTCACTAGTCGGAAAACCAAAGCAAGCTCATGCCTCGCGGTAGACCACGGCGATCGCGGCCCTCGATACGCCTTCCTCAGGAAAGGAGTACTCGGGCCGAACGGGCGCTACAAGAGCCTGCTCTGTTGCCCACGCTCCTCGCCGCCGGCTCCCTCCTCATCTGACCTCGGACCTCTGACTTCCGACCGCTGACTCCTCTCGAACACCCCCAGCATTTCGCCGATTTCCCGCGCATTGCGCACGGAGTAATCGCGGTGGCAATTGTTCATGAGGACGTGGACCTCGCGGGCATCGGAGGCGAGGTCCGTGACTCGCGACACCCATTCGCGCAGCTCGTCCTCGCTATACAGGTAATCGAAGCGCTCGGCCGCCGTCTTGACCCGCTTCGTCCACATCTCGGCGTTGTGACCGTGCATGCGGACGAGAACGGTAGGCGCAGTGACGGCAGTGACCGGCGGGACGCTGCTCTTGAACCCCTGCGGCTCGTCGACGCAGACGTATGTGATCCCGTTATCGGCGAGAAACTTCAGCGTCCGCTCGCGGTCACGTTCCTCGGCCATCCACATTGCGTTGCGGAACTCGACGGCCATCTGGTACTGGCCGAGCCGCTCTTTGGACTCGAGAATCATCGCCCGGTTGTCGGCCCGCGGCCCGAACCAAGGCGGATACTGAAACAGCACCGTCCCCAGCTTGCCCGCGCTGTCAAGCGGCAGCAGCGTTTCGTTGAAGCGACGCCAGACCTTGTCGAGGACCTCCGGCGGCAGGTCCTTCGCATAGAAGTTCGGCTTCTCCCGCACCTCGGCCGGAAGCTGCTCCCGCAACTCCTTCGCAAGTGCGTTGACGGACGCTGCATGGCCTGTAAACGGCGCGTACGCCTTGACGTCGAAGGTGAACTCTGGCGGCGTCCGATCCACCCATGCCTCCGGGTTTCGTTCCTGTGGGATCGCGTAGAAGGTGCTGTCGATCTCGACGATCGGGAATCGATCCGAATAGAAGCGCAGCCGGTCCTCCGGCGATTTCGCCGAGGGTGGGTACCACCCGCTGTCGATTAGCGTCTTGTCGGCCCAGGAGCAGGAGCCGACGAGTATCCGGCCGGTCATGTGCCGATTATGGAAGAAGGAAGAGGGAAGGCGGAAGGAGGAACGGCTTATTTACGGCTGACAAGGCCGCGGGCGGCATCGGCGATGGCCCGTGGAGTTAGGCCGAAGTACTCGAGGAGCTCCTCCCAGGTGCCGCTGGTGCCGTAGTGGTCGCGCATGCCGACGTAGGCGATCAGTACGGGTCGTTCCTTGGTCAGTGTTTCGGCGACGATGCCACCAAGTCCACCGTGAACGAAGTGGTCCTCCGCCGTAACGATGGCGCCGGTCTCTCGCGCAGCTGCGCGTAACGCGTCGCGGTCCACCGGCCGCAGCGAGGAGGCGTTCAGCACGCGCGCCTGCACGCCCTCGCCTGCGAGCATTTCGGCCGCGTCGAGCGCCGCCTTCACCAGCTCGCCGCAGGCGATAAGGGTGACGTCCGAGCCGTTGCGCAGGCGGTCCCAGCGTCCGAGCTCGAAGCGATAGCCGGAGTCGTCGTAGATCACCGGCGTCTTCGGGCGTAGGGTCCGGATGTAGAAGGGGCCATCTGTCCGCGCTGCGGTCTCGATCGCCTGCTCGGCCTCGACCACGTCGGCCGGGTAGATGACATGGAAGGTGGGCATCGAGAGTATAAGCGCGAGGTCCTCGAGCGCTTCGGCCGACGCTCCGTCCTCGCCGGTTACGACGCCACCATGACTGGCGACAAGCTTCACGTTCGTCCCCGGCTGGGCGACCGCCATTCGCAGCTGGTCAAAGCAGTGGCCCGGCGCGAAGACGGCAAAGCTGCTGCAGAAGGCGATCTTGCCGCAGGCGGCCAGACCGGCGGAGACGCCGATCATGTTCTGCTCGGCGACGCCCACCGGGAAGAAGCGGTCGGGGAACTCTTGCCCAAATTTAACGGCGGAGGTTGAGTAGCCGAGGTCGGCATCCACGCACACGATATCCAAACCCTCACGGCATAGGCGCACAAGCGTGGGGCCGAGAGCGGTGCGGGTCGCTTCGCTGCGGACTGTCTGAACCATTAATCCGCCAGCTCTTTCAGGGCCTGCTCCAGCTGCTCCGGCGAGGGCGCCTTGCCGTGGACATCGGGGTTGTTTTCCATGAAGCTCACGCCCTTGCCCTTGATGGTTTCGCAGATCACGACGGAAGGCCCGTCGGTATGTGCCTTCGCCTTCTTGAGCGCCTCGATGATCGCCTCAAAGTTGTGGCCGTCGATGTGCTGGGTGCTCCAGCCGAAGGCTTTCCATTTATCTTCAAGCGGCTCGAGGTTCATGATGTTCGCCGTGTGGCCATCCTTTAGCACCCAGCCTCCCGGGCGCTGCGGCCGGGCGCCGTTGCCGTCGGGAAAGCGCTGGTAGTCCGAAAAGCCGTCGTTCTGGATGTGATTCCGGTCGACCATGGCGATCAGGTTCTCTGCGCGGTGATGCGCAGAAGCCATCGCCGCTTCCCACGTCTGGCCCTCCTGGCAGTCGCCGTCCGAGAGCAGGCAGAAGACGTGGTAGTCGCGACCGTCCAGCCGGCCTGCCAGAGCGTGGCCCAGCGAGAACGAGAGCCCCATGCCGAGCGCACCGGCCGACATCTCGACGCCTGGCGGCTTCTGCATGACGGTGTGTCCCTGGAGCTTACCGCCGAGTTTCCGGAAAGTCATGAGGTCTTCGACCGGGAAGTAGCCCGCCTCCGCCATCGTCGAGTAGACCATCGGCGTGGCGTGGCCCTTGCTGACGATGAAACGGTCCCGATCGGGCCAGGGCGGGTTCTGCGGGTCGTGCCGCATTACGCGGAAGTAAAGCGCGGTCGCGATCTCGACGGAAGAGAGGGAGCCTCCCGGGTGACCGGAGTTGGCGTTGGCGGTCATCTCGACGATGTGCCGCCGGATGCGTTTCGTGATGGACTTCAGT
>Ga0209689_1002495_pt1 | contig 13666 bp, 8 predicted proteins | sample GraSoiAngelo_149_FD_187119 | JGI IMG/M metagenome (GOLD analysis project Ga0209689, IMG submission 187119) | Grasslands soil microbial communities from the Angelo Coastal Reserve, California, USA - 14_1009_09_30cm (SPAdes) (version 2) | ecosystem: Environmental > Terrestrial > Soil > Grasslands ...
GTTGCGCCAGGCGATGGTAAAGTTTCGGGCCGACATAGATTTCGAAACGCGCGCTGTACGTTTGGCCGGGCTGCAACTCAAAGCCTAGCATGCCGAGCGCTCCCTCAATGCCGAGCAATTTTTGGTCGGGCGGACGCTGGATATCGAAACGCCGGCCCCAGACCACATCGGCCTTGGCGGTAAGAGGCGCAAGCAATGTCGTAAAAAACTGGTCGCTCACCGCAACCCATTCCGCGCCCACGATGTTTTCCTGATAAAAGGGTCGCGCGGCGCGCTGGCCCACACCGAGAAATCCACCACCGCTACCAAACCAGCCAACATCGATGCCCTTCGCCTTTCCAGCGATGCACCACACCAGTCGTGTGTAAGAAGGATAATCCTTCGAGTGAATCGGAGCAGCAGACCCGAGCGCAACAAAGTAACCCGCGCTTCGGTACGGTTCAGTGCCACGATTCTCAAAGTCGACATCCATTTCAGCGACAAAGTTGTCTTTGTTCTCTGGAGATTGTTGAAAGAAGAACTTCTTCCGGATGGCGATCTGCTCGGCGGTCGTGTGCTCGAACCGCACTACGGAATCCGACTCCGTGGATGCGGTGAATTCGGGGAGCGCCGGCGCGGATGGTTGCTCAATGAGTGCGCCGATCGGTGCGCTCTCTGCTGAATTTAAGACAACGCGTTGCCCGTTTTCAGCGACTTGCCTAAGCAAGACCGCCTCCTTAATGCCACCACCTCGATTTGTGAGGCGCAGTTCGACGTCCGAATTGCGCAGCGTTTCTATTTTCTCCGGGAAGCTCGGAACTGGTTCGGCAGCTTTCTGCGCAACTTCAGGAGAGGCGAGCGGCGTTGGAGAAGCGATCGTTGTCGCGGGAGAAGTCTGCCCCGGCGTAACACTAACCGGCGCAGGTCTCGGCGGCGTCTGTTTTACAAGATAGAGCTCCCACAGGACGAGCCCAATCACGCAAAGAATAACGACAATCCACGCAGTTCGATCCATAAAAAATCATGCCGGAGCGGCTATTCACAAACGTTGGAACAAAGACTTCCCGTCTGTGCGGCCAGCTGGTCCTCGCGAGCTGCGACCTTGCGTCCCTCTTTTTGGAGAGGCGGCACTGGATCGTGTCCGCAACCGCCCCAGGGTTGGCACCGCGCCAGGCGCTTCAATCCCAGCCAGCTTCCACAGGCGACGCCATGTGTCTCAATCGCTTCCAGAAAATACGCCGAACAAGTTGGCGTAAATCGGCAGCCTGAACCGGGACCGCAAATCAAGGTGAGCAGCGGCGAGATCGTACATTGGTAAATACGAATAAAAAAACAAACCAACCTGAGCATTAGAGCGCTAGGATAGAAGCGCGTTTTGCCAGACGCAACCATTCATCTTCCAGCGCACGATAACTCGCTTTCGTGGCATCACGTCTGGCGATGAGCACAATCCAAAAGTCTTCCCGCAAACCATGCTGATGCTTGCGCACAATTTCCCGCAGACGGCGTCGAACACGATTGCGAACGACTGCTCCCCCGAGGCGCCGGCTTGTAACAAAGCCGACGCGCGACGCGCCAGAATTTTGCACAGAGAGAGCGGCGAGCACCACGAACTTACCGCGCTGAGAATGGCCCCGTTGTTTTACATCAGCAAACTCCGAAGCGCGCGTCAGGCGCCGCGTTTTGGGGAATGAAAGCGTGCGGGTTTGCAGCATGGCGATTTCCGATCTGCGCTACAACAGTACCGACTCTGTGTCTGTACAGCAAAGTCCTCCCTCGAAGCATTCGGAGGAGGACTCTCTGCAGATGAACCGCCCGAAACCTTAGGGTGACGGCGAAGAAGTCGTCGTCGTACTGGACTCGGTCTTCGTTTCGTTGCTGGGCGCAGTTCTATTGATGGTCGTGTTCGTCTCCGTCTTGTTCGATGTAGCCGGAGATGGATTGACGATAGTTGTATTGCTTTCCTTTTTCTCGCTAGGCGGATTAGTAACCGTCGTCTCCTTTTGTTCGCAGGCCGACAACATTGTTAGTCCAGCTAAGAGGCAAATGTATCTTTTCATATCTCTGAATCGACTTTCGTGATCGGTTCAGCCGCACTCAGGGACTTGGCGATTCAGCTGGCGACGTGCCGGAATCTGCTGGTGACGTACTCGTGGACTCTGGGGTGGTCGCAGCCGGACTGGTTGCTTCCGTCGTCGTTGCCGGGGTCGTGGCAGCTGGGCTTGCCGCAGGCTCCGTCGTTTCGGTCTTTTGCTCGCACGCCGCAAGGAGAGCGGCACTGGCCAGGATGCAGATGTATTTTTTCATAGTGATATTATAAAGGGCACATTGGTTTAATTGATTAATCGGAGCAAGGCGCTTTTTGGCCCTGCGGAAATTTATTTGTCGGCCGCAAATGCTTGATAATCGCGGATTAAAACGGGACCTGGTATTTGAGGCCATGCGCTTCAGCCACCGCGCGACAAGTGAGCCGCCCGTCGCGCGTATTGATGCCACCAATCAAGGCGGGTTGCTTTTCGCATGCGCCCTCCAGGCCTAAATCGGCGAGCAATTCGATGTAATGGTAGGTAACGTTGGTAAGCGCCTGCGTGGCGGTGCGCGCGTAAGCGGCGGGCATGTTCGCCACGCAATAGTGCGTAACGCCTTCTTCGACATAAACGGGGTTGAGGTGCGTGGTTGGTCGCGACGTTTCAGCGCAACCGCCTTGATCGATGGAGATATCCACTAGCACGCTGCCCGGTTTCATTTTTTTCAACATCGCACGTGTGATTAACTTTGGAGCTTTTGCTCCCGGCAATAGCACCGCGCCGACTAGCAAATCGCAATCTGCCACCAACTCATGCAGATTCGCTTCGCTTGAATAGAGCGTGTTCGCGTTCGCCATGGCAAGATCGAGATAGCGCAACCGCTCGAGATCGACGTCAAGTATTGTTACATCGGCGCCAAGACCGGTCGCCATGCGGGCGGCATTTACACCTGAGGTCCCACCTCCGACCACGACAACTCGTCCCGGCAAAACTCCCGGCACTCCGCCAAGCAACACCCCGCTGCCGCCATTATATTTGGCGAGAAAATTCGCGCCCATTACCACCGACATGCGGCCCGCGATCTCGCTCATCGGCTCGAGCAGCGGCAAACGATTGTTGACCTGGATCGTCTCATAGGCAATCGCAGTCACGCCCGATTTCAGCAATGCCTCGGTCAGCGGTTTGCTCGCAGCCAGATGCAAATAGGTGAAAAGAATCTGGCCATTCCGCAACAGTGGAAACTCTGCCTCCCGCGGCTCCTTCACTTTCACAATCATGTCGGCGCGCGCAAAAACCTCCTTCGCTTCGGGGACAATCTCAGCGCCGGCCTTGACGTAGTCTTCGTCCGCATAACCTGAGCCGATCCCGGCATTTTTTTCTACCACTACCGAATGACCGCGCCGGGCGAGTTGATTCGCAGCCGACGGCAGCAAGGCGACGCGCTGCTCCTGTTCTTTAATTTCTTTTGGGACACCGATGATCATCTAAGAAAGTGAATGGTGATAAGTGATCAGTGAATAGTGGTAAAGCGAAATCCAGTCACACGACCAGCTGAATTTTCTATTCGCCGGTCACGAGTCACCGGTTACTATTCACTAATTCAGTGACGGATCATCCGGCGCCGCCGCCAGCATTTTATACCACGGCCCCAAACTGCGCATGATATCGAACCAGAGTTTCGGCAGCCGATCGAGCTTGAGCACGGAGGGACTGGGCTTTTGAAGAAGCCATGCCTTTTGCTTCATCTCGGCTTCAAGCTGACCTGCTCCCCAGCCTGCATACCCCACAAACGCACAGATTGTGGCCGGGCTTTTCTGATCAACCGCATCGCTCGCCTCCTCCAAATCAACATTGTGATTGAGCTTGAGCCCTTTGCTTTTCTGCCATTCGAATGCCGCGAACATCAGTTGGTTTTTCCCGACTGGTCCGCCGAGAAAAACAGGCACCTCGGCAAGGTTCGCAGGCGGTGTCTCCGTGACGAGATCGGCGACCTGTCTGTCAAGCGGGCGATTAATGATCACGCCCAGCGCGCCGTCCTTTGAATCGTGCGCAGAAATAAAGAGCACAGCGCGCCGAAAATTCGGATCGAGCATATTGGGATGAGCGACCAGCAATGAACCCGCGAGGCTGCGCCGGGGTCCGTCATCCAGATTGCGCATGCAAAAACTAGAAACCTTGAAGAGCGCTTGCGCAAGCTGGATCAGCGCGCTCAGTCGAAAGATCCGTCATCGGCGCCCGGCGCGGCAATATCTTCCTTGCAACCGCGCGACCTTCGGAAAATTTCATGCAAAATCTTGTTGCGACGACCCACAAGCTCGTTTAGTAGCCTCGAAGTTTTCAACGATTGTTCTGGGGGGAACAGCCGCCCTTCACGCCTATCGGGCGTGGGGGGCGGTACTTTTTTGGAGTAAGCAAAAACTACCAACGCTCAAGGCCCAACATCCAACGTCAAAGATTCCACGATAACCGTTGGGCGTTGGACGTTCGATGTTGGACGTTGGATGTTGAGTGCTGGAACACCATCCAAGTTTAAAGAGGCGGCACCGTTGTCGCAGCGTTCCCTTATTCGTCATTTGTCATTCGTCATTAATTCGGCATTCGTCATTCGTGCTTCGCCGCGTATAAACCAACGTAAAACGCAGGGAGCGAGTTCATGTTTACGCGGTTTCGTCATTCCATTTCAAGATCGGGACGAGTCTCCTGGCCGGTTGCGCTCACGCTGATGGCGCTCATCATCGCAGCTGTCGTCCTGATCGTCTTCCTCCGATTGGAAACCTGGCCAGCACGCACAGCACAGCAAAGTACAGCCGGGCTCGAGAGGCTGGGTAAGGATTTGCGCGCTGCTTTTATCGACATCGCGCACTTGCAGCCGCGCATCACCATCAACAACCGGATTTACATGGAGCAAACCATGCCGGTGAGCGAGCTGATAGTTTTATCGCGCCGGATCGAAGTCGAACACGAACTGTTGCATACCTGGGTGGGTAGCTCCAAGCGGGTAAAACTGCATGGCGCGTTCAACGTTAAAGCGGGCTTCGATTTGCGGCAGAATCTTTCAATCGATATTCGACCAAACGAGATCATCGTTCAGCTTCCACCCGCGCAGATTCTGGGTATCGAGGAAGTCCAGATGGACGTCCTCGCGTTTGAAAATGGGTTCTGGAACCGAATCTCCGGAGAGGATGTGCAAAACGAATTGTCGATCCTGCCTCAGCTCGCCCGGGAAAAAGCTGTGGAAAGTAATTTGCCTGCCGAAGCCGAACGCACGTTGCAGCGACAACTCAACGAACGCATTCACGCCCGGCAGCCAGTGCATTTGGTTTTCACCAACGAGAGGAAAAGTGAATAGTGATGGGCGAATGGTGAAAAGTGTTCAATCGCCGAGCGGTTTCACTAATCACCGTTGACTGATCACGATTCACGCCCTTGCCAACCGATGCCGTTCAAGAATCGATTCTTTCTCGTTAGTCTGCTGATTCTGCTCGCGGCGCTGTTTGTGATCTGGCTTACACCTTTTGCCGTTTCCAATGGCGTTCGGTCGTGGATCTGGTGGAAAGCCCGCCACGAAGGACTCATTGTTAACATCGACAGTGTCGACGCGGCGTTCCTGCGCCCGATAGTGCTCGGTGGGCTTCGAGTGAAGAGCGCGCCAGAAAACGCATTCCGCATTGATCTCACTGTAACGCAAGCGAGCTTCGATCTGAATCTTAAGCGCATCCTGCTTCGGAGGCGTGGCCGCGCCATCCGCGATCTTACGATTCAAGGCCTCCGCGGCGAATTACGCCGCAGCAATCCAGCCGGGCGGGCCCTAACGCAGAGCGGTTGGACAACACTCCACAAATTGCTCCCCCAGAATATCAACATCGCCAGCTCGGACATTCGCGTCGAAGACGGGCCGACAATGATTTTGCTGCGACATGGTTCTCTGTCCGCAAGCGAAACGGAGGCCGGGCGATTTAGCGCTGGTGAGGTCATGATTTCGTCGCCGTGGTTTCGTCAAACTTTTTCACAATTACGCGGTGCGACCAACTGGCAGGACAATCGCCTGACACTCGCCGGACTCACGTTGACGCGTGGCCTCGACCTTCAATCAATTACCGCTGACTTGTCGCGTATCGGCAAACAGCGTGTCGGTTTGGAATTTGATGCAGATACGTTCGGCGGAAAAATTCGCGGCAACATTTCACATTGGTGGCGCTCGCAGCACTCCAATTGGAAGATCGCCGGTTCGGCCACTGACATTTCCCTCGCGCAAACGTCGGAGGCGATTGGATTCACCGATCGTGTGGACGGTTTGCTTCACGCTTGCAGTTTCACTTTTCGGGGAAACTTGACCGAGCCGGCTCGGGCAACTGCGTCGCTCTGGGCTGAACTAACCAGGCTCACCTGGCGCAATCGCACGGCCGAAAAAATCATGCTTGGCGCTGCGCTCTACAACCGGCAGGTCCAACTCCAGCAACTTTACATAAAACAAAAAGCAAACGAGCTCACCTTGAGCGGCGAGGCCTCAGCGCCCTCCAACTCATCCGATTGGCTCAGCCCGGATTTTCGCGGCGATATTTCCGCATCAATCAACCAACTTGGCGATTTCGCGGCTCTTTTCGGCGCAAACGCCGGCGACTTTACAGGAAAAATCGCGATCGAGGGAACGATGAACACGCGCAACCGGAAATTTGGCGGACATCTTACATTCGACGGCGCTTCTCTCACACTTTTCAAAACCGCAATCGACAACTTGAGCGCGAAGCTGACTTTGAAAGCGACCGAGTTGGAGATTGAACAGTTGGACCTAAAGCGCAAGAACGACTCCCTTACCGCGCAAGGCAAAATCGACATGTCGCACGAGCATAACTATTCGGGAGCGATCAACGCCATGGTTGATAATCTGGCCGACTATTTGTCGATCTTCCGCGGGCCAGTTAAAAACGACTCGAAGCCGGCCCCGGCGAACATTCAAGTAACGGTCGCTTCCAATAAGTGGGTGGCGCGCGGCGCGATCGATCCGCCAAATTCGAGCCCGATTAATTTCACAGCCAATTTCCCTCTGCGCATCGGAACAGATTGGAATGCTTTTCTGGTATCTCCGCTCAACGTAACGCTCGATTTCCCGTCAATCTTCCTCGCAAACACGCCCCAATTTTTTCACCCGGAAATTTTCCGCGACGGTATTCTAAGCGGAAACATTTCTCTTTCTGGAACATTGCAACACCCGTGGATCACCGGCGAGGTGCAGCTCTTGAATGGAACGTTGTCCGGCGGCAGCCGGACTTCTTTCAATCTCACCGAAGCGAGCAGTCGCGTCTCTTTCACGGGAAATCGCGCGTCGCTGGACTTTCTAAATGCCACAACGAAAGACGTCGATCTTTCACTTCGTGGAGAAATCGATTTTCAAGATACAAGCGCCGTCGCGATCAACATAACCGGAGCGACGCCGATCTTTGACGTAACGCTGCGCCCAATTGATTGCGTAAGCAAAATCGAGATTGGAGCCGTCACGGTAACGCTTGCGCCTGCGATAGCTGAGCTGGAGTTCCGCGGAGGGCTTTTTCGATCCGACTGGACCATCGGTTTAAAAGAACGCATTGGCACTCAATCCTTCGCTGCTTTTGACCTGAGCGGAACAGCCCGAAAATTTCCGCTCTGTTTTTCGGGCGCGAGCGCAGAAGGAAAAACATTATTGATTGGAGCACTCGCGCGCCCCGAAGCGCCTCGCGAGGTGATTCCGCCGAAAAAACGAACAAAGCGGCGATAGAGTATCTATCCGGCGCAACCTCGAAAAAGAGATCTTCCGGCCGGCTCCTGGTTACGCGCTTACGATTTCGCCGTCACAAGCCAGCGTGACAGCTTTGCCTCGAGATCGCGTGTAAGGTTGACGCGAAACTCCATGCCTGCGTCCAGGCGTAACGAATTGCCGTTTGCGCGATCAAATAGCAACCAAACCGGGCGTCGGCCCGGTGAGCTGGAGAGAATCTCGCGCACTTCGCGCAGTTCATCCCCTGTCGTTGCGGGAGAAAATTGCAAAAGCACCGCAGATTCCTGGAGTGTGTTTATCGATCTTTCATTCGCGCCGTTGGTTTTTTCTGGTGCAAGCGTCTTGATTTCCTGAGCCGTGCCGCGAAGAGCGTCGTCGCGCTTGTCCAGAGTTGCTTTTATTTCAACGACCCGTCCGGCCACCAGCGCGTCTGAAATTTTCATATAAACCTCGTTCCAAACGACCACCTCGAGCATGTCCGTCAAGTCCTCGAGCCAAACGACCGCGAATGGTTTGCCTTCTCTCCTTGTAAACTTTCTTTCGACCTCCACAATTGCTCCAGCAATTTTAAATAGCGCGCGATCGTCGAGTTCGCCTAATGAAGCAATCGATCGATAGTTTTTTGCCGCGAACAGATCGACATACGCGTCGAGCGGATGCCCGCTGACGTAAAAGCCGAGGAGCTCTTTTTCGTACGAAAGCTTTTCATGCTCGCTCCATGGAGTAATCAACCTTTTCCTCGATGTTGCGGGGGCAGTTGTCTCGTCGAAGAGCGAAACTTGACCGGCAACGCGGTCCCGATGCGCAGCCGCGGATGCACCCAGCGCTTCATCAATACAGGCAAAAAGTTCGGCGCGCTCGCGGCCAAGAAAATCAAAGGCGCCCGCTTTTATCAGACTTTCCAGCATTTTGCGATTGGCGATGCGGGAATCCAGCCGGCTGCAAAAATCCTGCAGCGAAGTGAAATCCCCTCCCCCTTCGCGCTCGCGAATTGCGGCTTCCATTGCGCTTTCGCCGACGTGTTTGATCGCGGCAAGACCGTAACGAATGGCCCTGAATCCGGGATCGGTGACCCCGGCTACATTCTCAGGAGTAAATTTCAGGCCGCTTTTGTTGACGTCGGGCGGGAGGATGGAAATGCCCATGCGTTTGCACTCGCCGACGAAGACGGAAATCTTATCGGTGTTGTTGATCTCGTTGCTAAGCAACCCGGCCATGAATTCGACCGGGTAATGCGCTTTCAGATAAGCGGTTTGATAACTGATCACGCCGTAAGCAGCGCTGTGGCTCTTGTTGAATCCGTAACCTGCGAATTTTTCCAGCAAATCGAAGATGGCATTTGCTTTTTTCTCCGCAATTTTGTTTGTGCGCGCGCAGCCTTCGATGAAATTCTTGCGCTCTTTCGCCATCTTCTCCTTATCCTTCTTGCCCATGGCGCGCCGGAGAAGGTCGGCCTGCGCAAGCGAGTAGCCGGCAAGTTTGCTCGCCGCAGCCATTACCTGCTCCTGATAAATCATCACGCCGTACGTGTCGGCGCAGATGTCTTCGAGCAGCGGATGCAAATATTTGATAGGCGTGATTCCCTTTTTCGCTTTCACGTATTCGGGGATGAGTTCCATCGGGCCGGGCCGATAAAGCGCGATCAAAGCGATAATGTCGTCGAGCTTTTTTACATCGAGCTGCTTCGACAGACTCGTCATCCCGCCGGACTCCATTTGGAAGAGGCCGATCGTTTCGCCGCGGTTATAAAGGGCGAACGCCGTTGGGTCGTCGAGCGGAATGTTCTTCAGCGAGAAGTCTGGCTCTCGTTTGTGGATGAGCCCCATCGTGTCCTCGATCACGGTTAGCGTTTTCAATCCGAGGAAATCCATTTTCAGCAGCCCGAGATCGTTGAGAGGTCCCATCGGGTACTGGCTGATGACGTCGTTGCCTTTCACGTCGCGACAGAGCGGGATGTAATCAGACAAGTCCCGATCGGCGATCACCACACCGGCAGCGTGCACACCGGCATTACGCGAGAGGCCCTCGAGGACCTTTGCATAATCAAAAAGTTGGCGTGTCGCTGGTTCGGTCGCCACCGCTCGTTTCAATTCGGAATTTTTTTCTACGGCTAAATCGAGAGTGATATTTAGCTCGTTTGGGATCATCTTCGCGATGCGGTCGGCATCGCGATAGCTCAAGCCCATCACGCGTCCGACATCGCGCACCACGCTCTTTGCTTTGAGTTTTCCGAACGTGATGATCTGCGCGACCCGGCGTTCACCATATTTCTGGCGTACATACTCGAGAACTTCGCCACGGCGTGCCTCGCAAAAATCGACATCGATGTCCGGCGGTGAAACGCGGTCCGGGTTTAAAAACCGCTCGAAGATCAATCCAAATTGGAGCGGATCGATGTCGGTAATTCCGAGAACGTAAGCGACTATCGAGCCCGCGGCCGATCCGCGCCCGGGCCCAACAGGAATGCCTTTCTCTTTGGCAAAATGAATGAAATCCCAAACAATGAGCAGATAACTGACAAACCCGGTTTTTTCGAGGACACCCAGCTCATAACCAAGCCGTTCGACTAACTCTGAGTCGTTCGTCGCGCGTTCACCGTAGCGTTCGCGCAGGCCCTTGTAACAAAGTTCTCGTAAATAGCTTTCACGCGTTTTCCCCGCGGGCGCCGGATATTCCGGATACTTGGAACGCCCAAATTCAAGATCGACATGGCAACGTTCTCCAATCTCCAGCGTGTTCGTAATGGCTTCGGGGAAATCGCGAAATAGCTCACGCATTTCGGCTGGCGATTTGAAATACAACTCCGGCACGTACCGCATGCGGTTTTCGTCCTGCACCATTTTGCCGGTGCCGATGCACAACATGACATCGTGCGCTTCGTGATCGCTTCGGCGCAAAAAATGAACATCGTTTGCAGCAACCAATCCGATGCCAAGATCCCGCGCAATTTGCGGCAACACTCGATTGCACGTGCGTTGCGCCTCCATCCCATGATCGTGCAATTCCATGAAGAAATTTTCCGTGCCGAGGATGTCGCGATATTCGGCCGCGCTCTGTTTCGCCTTCTCGATGTTGTTTCCCTGAATCGCGCTGTTGATTTCGCCCGCGAGACAACCGCTTAGTCCAATCAGGCCCGCTGAATGCGCAGACAGAAGCTCTTTGTCGATCCTCGGCACGTAATGAAAACCGTCGAGATGCGCTGCCGTCAGCAATTTCACCAGGTTGCGATAGCCACTCTCATTTTCCGCCATGAGGGTGAAGTGATATGCCGCATCGCGGCGCGAGCCCGGCCGATCTTTATGCGATCCGGGCGCGATGTAGGCCTCACAACCGATGATCGGTTTGATCCCGGCACGCTTCGCTTCCTGGTAAAATTCAATCGCGCCAAATAAATTGCCGTGATCTGTGATCGCGACCGCTGGCATCTTGAATTCGGCCGCTTTTTTCATCAGCTCTTTCATTCGGATCGCGCCGTCGAGCAGCGAATACTCGGTGTGCAGGTGAAGATGAACGAAAGAATCGCCGGGCATTGCTCACTATAGGTGCGGCAATAAATCCAGCAAGAAACGGGCGCGTTGAAACGTTGAAAAAAAACGATGCTTGCATCGGCGCCGTGGCCTTGCTATGAGAGCGCGTGCTGCGCTCAGCTTTCGATTGCAAAGCACCGCGCGATACCGAGTTTACATCGATATGAAAAAACTGGAAGCGATCATCAAGCCGTTCAAGCTCGAGGAGGTCAAGGAGGCGCTGGCCGAACTTGGCATCGAAGGGATGACCGTCACGGAAGTAAAAGGATTCGGCCGGCAAAAAGGCCACACCGAGATTTATCGCGGCAGTGAATACACAGTGGACTTCCTGCCAAAAGTGAAAGTGGAAGTCGTTCTCGCCGACGATATGGTGGAGAAAGCGGTGAGCGTGGTGGTAGCCGCGGCCAAGACCGGCAAGATCGGGGATGGAAAAGTTTTCGTCCTTCCAGTGGAACACGCGGTGCGCATCCGCACGGAAGAAATCGGCGAGAAAGCGGTTTAGCGCTGGCGCGCTGTTCGTTGAATCGTTGAACTGTTACAACGTTCAAGCGGTTTGGCAGTTTGATGATTTGATGATTTAACGATGTAACCTTTGTAACTTTGTAAACTATTCAACCCTTCAACCCTTCAACGAAACAAATGGCCAAAGACAAAACTCCATCCGACGTCAGCAAAATCATTAAAGACCACGGCGTGAAGCTCGTGGACTTCAAATTCACCGATCTGCCGGGCACCTGGCAGCATTTCACCACCACGCTCACCGAATACAGCGACGATCTTTTTACGGAAGGACTCGGCTTCGACGGCTCGAGCATCCGCGGCTGGAAAGTGATTAATGCGTCGGACATGCTCGTTATTCCTGATCCAAATACGGCTTGGATTGACATCTTCAACGCCGAGCCAACGCTCTCGCTCATTTGCACGATTGTCGATCCCATCACCCGCGAACCGTACGATCGCGACCCGCGCGGTATAGCGCAAAAGGCGGAAGCCTACCTGCAAAGCACTGGCATTGCCGATACGGCGTTCTTCGGGCCGGAGGCTGAGTTTTTCATTTTCGACGATGTGCGCTTCGGCTACACCGCGAATTCGTCATTTCATCAGATCGAGAGCGTCGAAGGCCATTGGAACAGCGCACGTGAGGAGTTTCCAAATCTTGGTTACAAAATTCGCGCGAAAGAAGGTTATTTCCCTGTTCCTCCTATGGACACTCTGCAAGACATCCGCAACGAGATGGCGCTTGAGCTGGAGAAAGCCGGTGTCCCGATCGACAAACAGCACCATGAAGTCGCCACCGCCGGCCAGGCCGAGATCGATGTCCGGTTCGCGCCGCTCAAAGTGATGGGCGATTCGATGCAGTATTACAAATACATCATTCGCAACGTCGCCAGAAAACACAATAAGACGGTGACTTTCATGCCGAAGCCACTCTTTGCCGATAACGGCTCGGGCATGCACACCCACATTTCCCTATGGAAAGATGGCAAACCGTTGTTTGCCGGGAACGGTTACGCGGGATTGAGTGAGATGTGCGTCTTCTTCATCGGCGGGATTTTGAAGCACGCGCCCGCGCTCACCTGCATCACGAATCCAACTACGAACAGTTTTAAACGCCTAGTCCCAGGATTCGAAGCGCCGGTCAATCTCGCCTATTCAGCGCGGAATCGCTCCGCCGCTGTTCGCATCCCGACTTATTCGGCCAGTCCAAAAGCAAAGCGAATCGAGTTTCGCACGCCTGATTCCGCGGCAAATCCATACCTAGCGTTTTCGGCCATGCTGCTCGCCGGCCTCGATGGAATCCAGAACCGCATCGATCCCGGCGATCCGCTCGACAAAAATCTGTACGAACTGCCGCCGGAAGAACTCGCGCAAGTCGCAAGCGTCCCCGATTCGCTCCGCGGCGCAATCGAGGCGCTCCAGGCCGATCATTCCTTCCTGTTGCGCGGCGACGTCTTCAACGAAGACTTCATCGCAAACTGGATCGACATGAAGCAAAAAGAATACGACGCCCTTCGCCTCCGCCCCCACCCCTTTGAATTCAGCATGTACTATGACGTTTAACCGCGAACGTCGCGGCCGCACTTGTCACACCGTAGCCTCTCGACTCGCCGGCTTGTCACGTCCGAAGCCTTGTGCGGAGGCGGAAGCTTTACGCGAAGGCTGGTTGGCGAAAGCGGATCCATACGAATTCCCGGCGCACTACGATGTGCTCGAAGCAACCAACACGTGATTAGACCCAAAATTTGCGTCTTTCTCTTGAAAGACCCAATAATTGGACCCAATTCTCGTTAGGTCTGATCAGATGACTGTTACACTCCGCGAAGTGACCCAGGAAGATCTTCCGATTTTTTTTGAACATCAGCTGGATGCCGAGGCGACGC
>Ga0209689_1002502_pt1 | contig 13644 bp, 9 predicted proteins | sample GraSoiAngelo_149_FD_187119 | JGI IMG/M metagenome (GOLD analysis project Ga0209689, IMG submission 187119) | Grasslands soil microbial communities from the Angelo Coastal Reserve, California, USA - 14_1009_09_30cm (SPAdes) (version 2) | ecosystem: Environmental > Terrestrial > Soil > Grasslands ...
TTGGGCTTTTGACTAAGCTGCTTGCCGGGCGCTAACGCGACGCTGACATGCTCGTGAATTGCCTGGCGTTCATTGTTGTCTTCGGGATGCGTCTGGCGATAAGGGCCGGTGATGGCCTGGGCTGACTCGTCGGCCTTGAAGCGCAAGTAGCGGGCTTTGTGTTCGTTGGCTTTAGCGTCGTCGCCGAGGCCGTTGTAGCAGAGCATTAGATTGTAATGAGCTTGCAGGTCTTCGGGATCGATGGAAAGGGTCCGCTCGAATTCCTTGACGGCGTCGGCGTAGCGCTTTTGAAGAAAGCGGACACGGCCAAGCTCGTTGCGGACGACGCGGTCGCGCGGAAATTGCGCAAGCACGATTTGCAAATGAGCTGCGGCGCCATCGTAATCGCCGTCTTCCTTAAGCGCACGTGCGTAGAAGTAGTTGGTGCGCCCCAGCTGCGGGTTGATGGCGAGAGATTTCTCCAGGACCTTGCGCGCGCCGGCCGTGTCGCCCTCCTGAAGCAGGGTGCGGCCAATGTTAGTCCAGCCGTCAGGATTTTGCGGATCGGCTTCGGTGATTTTCTCAAAGGCCGCGGCGGCAGCTTTCAAATCGCCCTGCAAGAACAGGCCAATGCCGTAATCGTTCCAGCGGGTCCAATCCTCTTTGGTCGTGACAGTCTTTGGCTGAGGCGGGAGAGCCGTTCGCGGAAGAACGCGCAGTGTCTTGGTGTCCTCCGCGACGACAGTGATCGGGAGATCGGGAATCGTTTTGAGGTTACCGGAGACACTCGAGGTGTCGCCGTTGAACGCCCATTTGCGGTCGTCGTAGTCCGGCGTAGTCGTGGCGGCCGTTGCGCTTGCATTCGACGCAGCACTTGGTTTGCCTTGTGCGGCTTTTTCCGCTTCGACGCCCGCAAAGGAGAAATGCGTATTGAACCAGCTGAACTTGCGATAGTTGAGCTTGGCGTGGAGCGTAATTTTGTCGCCCGCATTTTCGGAAATGTGAAGACGGAAGTGTGCTGTATCCGCGGCACCAGGCGGGATCAGATGGACGTACACGACCGAGCGAGTGGCCCAGGCGTTGCGCTTGTTGATGGGATTGCCGTGGCCATCGATCTGCAACGAACGATAGAAGTGCGCTCCCGGTTCGACGGGACCTTTACCGTCGTCCTCGACTTTTCCGCTCCAGAAGAGTACTTGGCCTTTTTCATCAGTCGCTTGCAGCTCGAGCCAGACCTCGAAGGCGTCCACCGTGCCACCTGGGAAAAAGTGGCCGACTTTGCGGGTACGCACGACCACGTCCACGCGGGCGTCATCGCCGCGGCGCACGGCCGCGTCAGTGCGATCGATAGGAGCCGTAATTGGGCGGACTTCGCCGGCGGGGCCCTTGGGTAGGGAAGCATCCGATTCCTCGCCGACGGCGAAGGTCGTCGAGAGTTCCGGCTTTCCAAATTCGTTGCGCGCAGGAGCGTTGGTCTCTTTGCCTGCTGGAGAAATCGCGAAAATATCCACGGTGAGCTGCTTATCCTGCAGGAATTTTTTGGCGAATTCGTATTGCGCCTGGTCTTGGTTGGCAGTGGGCACGGCAGTGTTCGCGCCGGGAAAGCGATGCGAATGCACGAGTCCGTTCACATTGCCATCGTCGAACGAAGGCACAGCAGGCATGTGGCAATCGGCACAGTTCATGGGGGACTTGGGATAGTAGAAGGCGCGCGCGCCCTGTCCGGATACGCCACTAGCTTGCCAGTTATCGTATTCATTGAAGCCGCGAATCCAGCGGTAACGATTTACCGGGACATCCAGATGGACCTTATGGCAAGAAGAACAGAACTCCGCAGTATCTGCGCGCATGAAGGGCTTTAGGAAAGTGCGGCGGTGCGGCTCCGGGTTGAGGCGAACGACGAAATCGTGCAGCTTGCGGACGAACGGATTTTCGCTGGCGGCGAGTTCATGGAGCTTCGGATATTCCAGGAAGAAATCACCCTGGCCCATGGTGCTTTTCACTTCCACAATGCTGTGGCACATCAGGCATCCGAGCCCGGCGCGCGCCTCCGGGCGGTCGACGATTTGCTTGATAGGAGTATCGAAAAGACCACTGTAAAGCAGGGCGGGGTCGTGGCAGCCGGCGCACCACTTGGAGGAGCGCACGCCGGCGACATCCTGCATGTACTCGATGCTCTTGCGATACCACTGGTTGTTGAAGGAAGAGAAATGATGCATCGAGCTGTCCCACTGCTTATAGATGTCGGCGTGACAACGCTGGCAGGCGTCGGATTTCATGAAATATTTGGAAGGGATGTTGCCGCCATGTTTAGTTTGCGCGGAACTGGGGAAGAATTTGCCCTGAGGGCCGTCGCCTTCGCGGTCCATGGATTCGGGCGGCATCGGCGGGTTGGAGATGCGGTTCGCGTTCTTCCATTCGACTTCGCGCGTCCACCATGCGCCAGCGGCAATGCCCACAATCAGTAGGGTCAATGTGGCAAATCCAGAGGCGCGGTGGAGCAGGTCGCCACCCAGCCATCCTTTCGAATCGAGCCAAGAGGTCAAGAGGAAAAGCGTTCCAAGCAGGCACAGCGCAATATGCGCATACAACCACGCCTTCAAGCGGAGGGGCGTGCCGATTTTGATCAACACGATTCCGAGAAGCGCTCCTGCAGCGAGCGAGGTCCAGCCAAGACGAGCCAACAGAAAGTCGCGACGGAGCAATGGAACAGCATAAAAAAAGAGGAGAAGCGTTAAGATGATTCCGAGCGCGACATGGAACAAATCCACAACAGAGTAAGAGATGGTGGCCGAGGGATACCCGTACAGGTAAACGGCGCTGAGCGTCAGCGCAATCAGGATTCGGGATAACCACCGCTTAGCAAAATCCATTTCCATCATCTCCATCTGCACGCGCGGTTTGCGGTTATCAATAGAGCGGCCGGATGTCTAGGGTAACATCCGGCCGCAATTCAGTTTGGGGTGCCCCGAAGCGAGCCAGCATCTGGCAGGGCTGGAGGCGTTATAGCTTGTGGGGACACTTATATGGATTCGCGCAGAGGCTGGCAATAGTGTAAAAAGACTAGCAGTTTTGGTTTGCATGTATCCCCTTTGTTTCTATGCAGTTGTACGCCTTCCCGGCACGCAAATCTTTATACTCTTCGGTGCCGCCGCTGGGCCAGTCAATCACCACGCGATCGATTTTTTCCCGCGAGCCGAGGCCGAAAGTTACCGGCAATTCGGATTGCGAAAGATAGCTGGAACCGCCACGGACGATCCTCGATTGCGTTTGCCCTTCGAGGAAAATGCGGACAACGGCGCCGATCGCATCGCGATTCGATTTTATTCCCTGCAGGTGAAATCGAATACTGCTGGAGCGCGCCTCTTGATCGTTGCGGTACAAATAGGCCGGACCGTTGTTGGTGGTCATCAGGATGTCCAGGTCGCCGTCGCGGTCAAAATCTGCGTAGGCAAGGCCGCGGCCGACTTTTGGAGATTCGAAACCACCACCAACCTGGCCGGCAACGTCGCGGAATATTCCGCCGCCAGAATTCAGAAAAACCTGGGGCGGCTGCGCGTATCCGACGTTGCCGCGGATGTTGCGGACGGTTTCATCAATATGACCGTTGGCGACGGCGAGGTCCAGAGCGCCGTCGAGATCGATGTCGAGGAAAATGCAGCCAAATCCGAGAGTGTTCCTGGAGGCCGCGCCGATGCCGGAGGGAATGGATACGTCGTCGAAAACTCCTGGCGCTGTGGCGCGATAGAGGCCGATCATTTCGTTGTCGAAATTGGTGATCGCAATGCCGGCCTTGCCAGAACCATCGAAGTCTCCCGTGTCGACGCCCATCCCGGCGCGGGCTTTTCCTTCGGTACTGAACGCCAGGCCGGCTTCGACGGCGACATCCTTGAATTTACCGTTGCGCAGATTGCGGTACAGCTTGTTAGGTTGCGTGTCGTTGGCGACGAGCAGGTCCGGCCAGCCGTCCCGATCGTAGTCGAACATTGCCACGCCGAGAGATTTTGAACTACTGTCAAAGATGCCGCTGGTGGCGGTGACGTCTTCGAAAGTTCCGTTACCGCGATTATGGAAGAGCCAGCAAGTATCGCCGCGATACGCTTCAGGCGTGCAATAGGATTTGTGCGAGCCGTCGAGGCTGCAAAAAACATCGTGCTCGGGAGACCAGCGCACATAATTGCAGACGAAAAGATCAAGCAAGCCGTCGCGGTCGTAATCAAACCACAGAGCGGAAGTGCTGAAGCCTTGATGTCCGAGGAGGCCGCTGGAACGCGTGGCGTCCACAAAAGTTCCTTTGCCGGTGTTGCGAAAGAGCCGGCTCTGGCCGACGCAAGTGATGAAGATGTCGGGGAAGCCATCGTTGTTGTAATCGCCGACGGCCACGCCCATTCCGTAGAGCTCGACATCGAGGCTCGCGCTGCGCGTTACGTCGGTGAATGTGCCGTTGCGATTGTTGCGGTAAAGCCGAAGAGTGGAACGCTGTCGTTTGTGGCCGGGCCAGTCCATACCGTTGATCAGAAGGATGTCCTGCCAGCCGTCGTTGTCGTAGTCGAGGAATGCGCAGCCCGAGCCCAAGGTCTCTGGGAGCAACTTGCCGCCATACGCGCCGCTGTTGTGATGAAAAGTGATTCCCGCCGCGTTTGTAACGTCGGTGAGGCGGAATCCAAGGGAAGATGCGGGATTCACAAATGCCCAGACTGGAGCGGCTGCGGTGGTTAGTCCTGCGCTGATGGTTGAGAGAAGAAAATCGCGCCGGTTCACGGCAAGTTCACCAGACCGCTTCGAATCGCGTATACAACCAGCTCCGCCGTCTTGTGAATTCCGAGTGTGTCCATGATATTGGCGCGGTGAACAGCGACGGTATTCACGCTCAGATTTAACTCAGCGGCGATTTCCTTGTTCGATTTGCCCGCCACGATGTGTTGCAGAATTTCGAGTTCGCGTGGCGTCAAGCCGCCGCCGCGCTCACCTTTGAGCGCGTCCGGGCGGGAGACTTGCGGGTCAAGCACGGTCATGCCGGCAGCGACACTCTTCACCGCGCTAACGAGATCGAGATCCATGGCGTTTTTTAATACGTAGCCGCGCGCGCCCGCCTCCAGCGCCTGGCTCACCAGAGTTTCCTCGGAATGCATGCTAAGCATCAGAATGCCGGCTTCCGAAAATTTTTCCAGGATTCTTCGAGTCGCTTCGATGCCGCTCAGCTCGGGCATGGCACAGTCCATCACGATAACCCTGGGGCGCAATTCGCAGGCTAGGCGGACGGCTTCTTTGCCATCGCTGGCTTCACCGACGACTGAGATTTGCGGGTCATCTTCCAGCATGCGTCGAAATCCACGGCGGACCAGAGCGTGATCGTCGGCGAGCAGAACCGTTATCTTAGGCGCCATTGGCATCCACTCTGATTCGAGGAATCTGCAAACGGACTTTGGTCCCGCCCTGCGGATGCGGGGAGATCACCAGCGTGCCGCCGATTAATTCGGCTCGTTCCCGCATGGCCACCAGGCCGATCCCGCGTTGAGACTTTTCTGCGACGAAGCCCTTGCCATGATCTTCCACTTCAAGCTCCAAGGAATCCGAAGAGAATCTCAGCGAGATCCACGCATCGCTGGCGCCGGAATGCCGGCTGACGTTGTTTAGGGCTTCCTGCAATACGCGATAGATGTGCACGCCGGCGCTGGTTTCGACAGGAAACGGCTGCCCTGTCTTCTCGTAGTGAAGCCTGAGACCTGCTTGGCGGCTCACTGTGGGAATATACCAGTCGAGAGTGCTTTCCAAACCGGCTTCTTCGAGCAATACAGGGTGAAGGGCTTGGGAGAGCGTCCGGATATTGTTTAGTGTCGATTGCGCGATCTCTTGCACTTCTTTCAGATCTTCCCGCAGTGGCGAACCTTCCAGGGCGTGCTTGCCGGCGCGGCCCAGCATCGAACCAATCGCCGTCAAGACCTGGCCGAATTCATCGTGGAGTTCGCGGGAAATATGACGAAGCGTGGATTCCTGCGTTGAGATCAACTTTTGGGCGAGATCGCTGCGCTGTTCAGAAAGCTCGGCGAGGCGCGCAAAAATCTGGCGATTGCTGCGAATGAGGTACAAGCTCGTCAGAACAATGGCGATGAGCGTTGCCGCCAGGAAAATATAGAGCTGGCGCTGCACGCCATCGTAAATCTGGGCGATGCGCGCGGCTGCTTGCTCCTCGCCTTCGTTGTTTTCGATGAGCAGCCGCGAAACCGCAGTGCTGAGGGCTTGCTGGCGGGCTTGGAGGGACAGGCGAATCTGCTCACGCGCTTCCGCATCTTTGCCGTTCTGCGCCAGCGCGAACATGCGGTTTACGGCGTCCCAGAACTGCACCACCGATTGAGAGAGATAGCGCCGCTGGTCAGGCGTGCGATTCGCAACGGCGAAGCTCTCTTCGAGTTTCAAGCCGGCGTCCAGGTCCTGGTGAATGCGTTCGAATTGAGCAGTCCATGCGGTAAGCGGATAGGGTTCATTGGTGTCCAGCATGTCGCGCATAGCCAGCGCGATGGAGTTGAGGTCGTTCTGGACACGCAACAATTGCAACGAGTCTTTCCGGTTGCGATCCACCATCTCACTTTGAAGCTTTCGCAGACCGGCGAGCTGAACAGTGATGTACGAAGCGTAGGCCAGCACGGCGGCCAGCGTGATCACTAGTCCCAAGAGCAGCCCGTTCGTGGGTGAACGTTGCGAAGATGCGCCACTCTGCACGGGCTAAGAATACCTCAGGCCGCGGTCTGCCGGCCCAACAGCAACACAAGGCAAAGCAAGACAATTGCGCCAGTCAGAGGCACCAGCAACCCTATGCGCAAGCTACCGGAGTATTTAGAGACAGCGCCGATCAAGCCAGGGCCAGCCGATCCTCCGAGAGAAGCAAGCGCAAAGAGGATGCCTCCGATTTTCTTCGCGGCTGCTCCATACCATCGCGAGAGCCACGCGATGTAAATGGGGTAGACACTCGCACATCCCAATCCGGCCACAAAAACTGCCGCCGTGGCTACCGGGAGCGATCTAGATGCAATCAGCAACGTCGTAGCTGCGGCCGCCAGGCTCAGAGCGCCCAGTACTATTTTTCTTTCGGCCAGATGGCGTAGAAACAGAGGCGCGGCGGCGCGGCCGGAGGTGAGGCCGGCATAGAAAAACATCGGCGCCAGTGTGGTCATGCCTGTTATGCCGTTCGCCAGACGCTTGGCGTACTCCGCGGACCAAATGCCAACACCGTTTTCCATCGCAACATAAATGAAAAACATAGCGGCCAGCGCCATCGTGACTCCAAACCCAATCGAGGCGGACGCCGCACCAGCCGTATTCGCATCGTTGTGGTGTTTCTGTACGCCGAAAGAAGCGAACAACAGGCCCAAGACGAGAACCCCACCGAACACCGCCGTTCCCGCCAGCAAAATACCAAGCCCATCGCGTTTCAGTGCCAGAGCAATCAGAGGGGAACAGATCATTGCTCCAGCGCCCCACGCGAAATTGAGCTGGTTCAAGAGCGAGGCGCTCTTGGCTCCTCCCAATTCCGCAACGAAGAGATTTGTTCCTGGCGTGATTAACCCGTAGCCCAAACCGAAGGCCGCGGTTGCGGTCAGAGCTACTACGTGTTTGTCCGCATTAAGGCACGCTAAACCTCCGCCCATGAGCGCATACCCCATGACCAAAGCGGGGCGGTATCCCCACCACCCGGCAATCGCGCTGGATGCCAGAGTTCCCCCTAACGCGGCTAGAAATTGAACTGAGGAAAAGAGGCCGGCCTGACCGTCGTCGAGAGACCATCTGCGGATAAAGATAGGCAGCATCGGGCCGACGATCGTAGTTGCAATTCCGCTCAGGACGAAGCCCGCGAAGAGCAGGATGAGCAAGTTGCGATGTCCTTGCGTTTCTGCTATAGCTGAGTTTTGATCGGTCATTGGTAATCAGCCATTGTGAGGTACGCTGTCCCCGCAAGCAACTTGACGCTTCTCGAAATCCCTCTGCCTGCGATTCGAAAGTTCGATACTCTTTAGCCTTTGCCGATGCGGAGGGTAAAACATTCATGATTGAGGTCGGCCTCGTAGGGTTCGGTCTCGCGGGCCGCGCGTTTCATGCCCCGGTGATTCGCGCGGTGCCAGGTTTGCATCTTGCCGCGATCGTGCAGCGCAGCGGCAATGAAGCGGCGGAAAAATATCCTGATGTCCGAATCTTGCGGAGCCTGGACGAATTGCTCGCGATGCCGGAGATTCGCGTCACCGTAATTGCCACTCCCAATGAGACGCACTACCCCTTCGCACGGCAATGTCTTGAGGCGGGCCGCGACGTGCTTGTCGATAAGCCGTTCACGACAACTCTCGAAGAAGCCGAACAGCTCGTACAGCTTGCGAAAAAAACAGGTCGCCTTCTAACCGTCTATCACAACCGCCGCTTTGACGGTGATTTCCAAGCTATCCGGCAGGTTGTCGAGGCCGGGACGTTGGGGCACATCGTCCGTTTCGAAACGACGTACGACCGTTATCGCCCGCAGCTCAAGCCCGGAGCATGGCGAGAGGCCGCGCGCCCGGGCAGCGGAATTCTGTTCGACATCGCGCCACACCTGATCGATCACGCGCTGGTTCTTTTCGGTCTGCCGGAAGCCGTAACGGCCGACGTTCGAATCGAACGAGAAAACGCCGTCGCCGACGATGCTTTTGATATTACGCTGCACTATCCGAACAGTATGCGTGCGGTTCTTCGCTCCAGCATCCTCGCCGCCGCGCCGCGCCCGCGGTTTGTGTTGCTCGGCACGCTGGGCAGCTTTGTGAAGCAGCCTTTCGACCCGCAAGAAATGAATCTTCGCCAAGGGTACATTCCGGCGGACAAGCCCTGGGGATATGAACCGGAAGAGAATTGGGGTGTGCTCACGATTCCCAAAGGAGATGGGTTCGAACAGCGGCGCATTCCTTCGGCCAACTGCGACTACCGCGATTACTATGCGAATGCCCGCGACGCCCTCCTAGGGCGCACGGCGCCGGCCGTGACTCCCCAATATGCTTTGGACGTCATGCGCATGCTCGAGCTGGCGCGCGCGAGCAGCGCGAAACGGTGCACGATTCCGTGGTGACGACCGAAGTTTTGTTCGAATCACACTTTTCAGCGAGCATCGAAGGACTTCCGCGTATAATCTGTTCTCTCTGAGGGAGAAGGAGTGGGCCGCAGCTCATGACCATCGAACTGGCACCTTCGATTCTTTCCGCAAACTTCGCGCGGCTTGCTGAAGACGCGAAAGCGGCACTGGACGGCGGTGGAACAGTGCTCCACGTTGACGTGATGGACGGCCACTTCGTGCCGAATATCACGATTGGGCCACTGGTTGTGGCTTCCCTCAGGAAAGCACTCCCGGAAGCGATCCTCGATTGCCACCTGATGATTGAAAATCCCGATGAATTCATTCCTGCTTTTGCGGCGGCCGGTGCGAGCTGGATCTCGGTGCACCAGGAAGCGTGCGTGCACCTTCACCGCACGCTGCAGCTTATCGAGTCATACGGGTGCAAGCCTGCGGTTGTCCTGAACCCCGCTACGCCCGTGCACATGGTGGATGAAGTGTTGGACATGGCGCACCACGTTTTGATCATGTCTGTGAATCCGGGATTTGGCGCGCAGAAATTTATTCCCGGCGCGCTCCATAAAGTTAAGACTCTCGCCGAAGTGCGTGAATCGCTGGGACTGTCTTTCCGGATCGAAATCGATGGCGGGGTGGCGCTTGATACGGTAGGCGACATTGTGCGCGCCGGGGCGGAGCTGCTGGTTGCCGGCAACGCCGTATTCGGCAAGGGCGACATCCGGGAAAACGCGAAGAGATTATTGGAAGCGGCACGAGCCGCCACACTTACCCGCGCTTGACCCTCTCTGCTGTCGCCCCATTCTCGCGACGACAACTCCGCCGAAGTGGGACGCCACAAGGCTCTTCGTTAGGCGACGGTGACGTCGGGGCTGAGGTAAACGTCCTGAATGGCGTTGAGGAGCTGGACGCCTTCCTTCATGGGGCGCTGGAACGCTTTGCGGCCGGAGATGAGACCCGTGCCGCCAGCGCGCTTGTTGATAACCGCAGTGGTGACGGCTTCCTCGAAATCGTTTGCTCCGGAAGCGCCGCCACTGTTGATCAGGCCAGCGCGGCCCATGTAGCAGTTGGCGACCTGATAGCGCGTCAGGTCGATGGGATGATCGCTGCAAAGGTCCGTGTAGATGCGCTTGTCAAATTTGCCATAGCTGGAATCACCCATGTTGAGGGCCTGGTAACCGCCGTTATTTTCCGGGAGCTTTTGCTTGATGATGTCCGCCTCGATGGTCACGCCGAGATGGTTGGCTTGGCCGGTGAGGTCGGCGGAGACGTGATAGTCCTTGTCCTTCTTAAACGCGCTGTTGCGCAGGTAGCACCAAAGAACAGTGGCCATGCCAAGTTCATGGGCGTGCGCGAAAGCCTGGCTGATCTCGACGATCTGACGCGTGCTTTGGTCGGAGCCGAAATAGATGGTGGCGCCAACGGCGGCAGCGCCCATGTCGTAGGCCTGCTGAACGGTGCCGAAGAGCACCTGGTCGAAGCGATTGGGAAAGGTGAGCAGCTCATTGTGATTGATTTTCACAATGAATGGGATTTTGTGGGCGTACTTGCGCGCGACGGAGCCGAGAACACCGAACGTGGAAGCAACGGCGTTGCAGCCGCCTTCGATGGCGAGCTTGATGATGTTGCCGCCGTCGAAATAATCGGGATTCTTGGCGAAGCTTGCGCCGCCGGAATGCTCGATGCCCTGGTCCACGGGAAGAATGGAAAGATAGCCCGTGCCGCTGAGCCGGCCGTGGCCGAACATGCGCTGGAGATTTGTAAGCACGCGGAGGTTGCGATCGGTCGCAGCGTAGACGCGATCGACAAAATCCGGACCGGGAAGATGCAAGCGCTCCTTCGCGATTTTCGGCGATTTAAATCCCAGCAGGGAATCAGCTTTTGCGCCGAGATAGGTTTCAATTTTTCCAGAGATTGCAGTGGTCGCCATTTCTTTTTCCTCGTTTTCCCGCATGCCCGCAAAGCGGACAGCTATTCTCGGATGCCTCTTGAAAGTATTCCTCCGGCAGCCGCATCCACCAGCCACAGCAGCCTGCCGTTCTTTGGATCGATCAATTGCGCCGGCATTTGCTCCGGTTCATACGGTCCTTCCAACACACCCTTCAGTGCCAGCGCCTTATCCGCGCCAGCGACCATGAAAATTACCAGCGCCGCGCTGTTCACAGCAGGCGCCGTCAGCGTAACGCGCTCGGCGAAAAGCTTGCCCACCCAGTTGCGCACCACCAGCCGACCATTATCCCGCAAAGCTTTCGTTCCGGGAAAGAGGGAAAGCGTGTGCCCTTCGTTTCCCATGCCGAGAAGGACAAGGTCAAACGGGGGAGCATCTCCGGAGGCCAGATGGAAGTGGGAATGCAACTCCTTTTGGTATTCCAGGGCGGCTTGCTCAGTGTCCGGGTTCTCGGCCTTGATACGATGCACTTGTTCCGGTTTCAGCGGAGCTTTGGAGATCATGGCCTCCGACGCCATGCGGAAATTGCTGTCGGGATGAGTGGGCTCCACGTGGCGCTCATCGCCGAAGAACAGTTGTATCTTGTTCCAAGGAAGCTGCGCCCGGAACGCATCGCTGACTAGGAGCGCATACAGGGTTTTCGGAGTGGAGCCGCCGGCGAGGCACACACTAAAAGAGCTGTTGGCCTTCGTCGCGGCGTTCGCAGACTTGATGAATTCTTCCGCGGCATGCTTGGCGATTGCGGCGGCGTCTTCGAGGATTCGCACGTCGACGTTGGCGCGAGAGTCCGTCATGCGATGACGCTGGCCTTCACAGCAACTTCCGTTTCTCGATCCAAACCCGCAACTCTCACGTGATGATTCCGGCCCTGTCCGGCAAGGCGGCGCGGCCGCGCTTGTCGACTTCCTCTTCACCTGGGCGGCGCCATGAGCGGCCATCTCTTTCAAGCAGTTCCTCGGCTTCAATGGGTCCCCATGAGCCTGCCGCATAATTGGGGAATCCACGCGCGGGCAAAGCGTGCCACACGTCAAGGATCGGTTGAATCACACTCCAGCCTGCTTCGACCATGTCCGCGCGCTGGAAGAGCGTGGCATCGCCAGCCATGCAATCGCGCAGGAGTCGTTCGTAGCCGGTGCTGTGCTCAGCGCCGAAATACGTGCAGTAGTCGAAATCCATATTCACAAGACCGAGTTTCATTACTGAGCCGGGAACTTTCGCGCCGAAACTCAAGGAGATGCCTTCGTCAGGCTGAATGTGAATGACCAGGCGATTGGTTTCGAGATTCTTAACCGTGGTGTTGCGAAAAAGTACGAAGGGCGTGCGGCGGAACTGGATGATGATCTCGGTCATGCGCTTGGCGAGGCGCTTGCCGGTGCGGAGGTAGAAGGGCACGCCGGCCCATCGCCAGTTATCGATCAATAGTTTCAGGGCGACGAACGTTTCCGTATTTGAATCGGGAGCCACTTCGGGCTCGCTGCGGTAACCCACGACACGCTGGCCGTCGATCATCCCGGCACCATACTGGCCGCGGACCATATTGGTGAGAACTTCTTCCGGATCGAGCGGCTGAATGGCGTGGAGCACTTCCGCTTGCTTGTTGCGTACTTCATCGGCATCGAAGGAAATTGGCGGTTCCATGGCGGTCATAGTAAGAAGTTGAAAAAGATGGTTCGGCACCATGTCGCGCAGCGCGCCCGCGGTTTCATAAAAGCCGCCACGATGCTCGACTCCGACGGTTTCCGCCGCAGTGATCTGAACGTGGTCGACGTAATTGCGGTTCCACAGCGGCTCGATGATGTTGTTGGAAAAACGGAAGACCATGACGTTTTGCACGGTCTCTTTGCCGAGATAGTGATCGATGCGGTAGATCTGTTTTTCGGTCAGGACCTCCTGCAATTCGTGATTGAGCTTCTTCGCGGATTCCAGATCGTGTCCAAAAGGCTTTTCGATAATCACGCGCGCCCAGTGGCCACTTTCTTCCTTGGACAAGCAGCACTGGGCCAGCATTTTAGCGATGGAGGAAAAAAACCGAGGCGCGACCGCGAGGTAAAAAAAGCGATTGCCGAGAGTGTTGTGCTTTTTGTCGGCTTCGCTGATTTGCTGTTCCAGACGCTGGTAGGCTTCCGCGTCTTGGAAATCACCTTTGACGTAGTAAATGCGCTCGACCATCCAGTCCCAGAGCTTCGCATCGAGCGGCGCGGAGGTGAACTTGGGGATTTCTTCGGCCAGCATCTTTCGAAAGCTGGCGGTGTCAAAGTCATTTCCGGCAAAGCCCACGATGGCGAACTGTTTGGGCAGCACATCGTCTTGCGCGAGATTGCAGAGCGCGGGGATGAGTTTGCGCTTGGTGAGATCGCCCGTGGCGCCAAATATGACCATCACGCATGGGGATGGCGTGGGGTTCATGTCCGAATGGTTCACGCTCATGAGAGAGGTTTCCTGTCTTCAGCCGTCGAATAGCTGCCGAAATGCTTAGTGGCCCGATTTCTTTTCGACGTGTCCGCCGAATTGGAAGCGCATCGCGGACAGAACCTTGGCCGCAAAATCATCCTCGCCGCGCGACGTGAACCTTTGGAACAAAGACGCCGTCAGTACCGGCGCGGGGGCGGTCGATTCGATGGCGGCGAGAATCGTCCAG
>Ga0209689_1002504_pt1 | contig 13641 bp, 15 predicted proteins | sample GraSoiAngelo_149_FD_187119 | JGI IMG/M metagenome (GOLD analysis project Ga0209689, IMG submission 187119) | Grasslands soil microbial communities from the Angelo Coastal Reserve, California, USA - 14_1009_09_30cm (SPAdes) (version 2) | ecosystem: Environmental > Terrestrial > Soil > Grasslands ...
TATCGTCATTCCGCGGCCCACACGCGCTTCTCGAGGATCTGGTCCATGCGAAACGCCGGCTCGACGACGGCGTCCTTGATGACGCCAACGGCGGCATCCAGCGGAATGGTGCCGACGATCTCCGAGGCCTCGACCTCGACGCCACGGCGCTTCGCCTCGTCACGGATCGCGCTGAAGACTTTCCAGATGTTCGTAACGCGGTAATCGGTCAGGTTCATCGAGACCTGCACGAGGCCGCGATCAGCGAGCTCGAAGCCGAGCGCCTTGACGTTCGGCAAACCACCCGATGATGCGCGAATCGTTTTCGCGATATCCTTGGCGACCTGCAGGTCCGATGTTTTGAGATTCACGTTGTAGGCGATGAGCGGGATGCGGGCGCCGACGGCGGTCGCTCCGGCGCTGGGATTGAGCTCCGGCGGGCCTTCATCGGGCACGCGATCGGCGTCCGTGATATGGGTGAAGAGCTCCTCGAAGCCCCCCCGACGGACCTTCTCGAGCTCACGCCGCTCGACTCGACGGGCGGCCTCGCCGTAGTAGTAGACGGGGACGTGCAGCTCCTTCCACAGGCGCGCGCCGAAATCGTGAGCCAGGTCGATACACACGCTCATCGGGAGATCCGCAAAGGGAACGAAGGGGACCACGTCGGTCGCGCCCATCCGCGGATGCTCGCCACGATGGTGGCGCAGGTCGATCCGCTCCGTCGCAACGGTGGCGCCCGCCATCGCCGCATCGACCGCCAGCGCCGGCTCGGCGACGAAGGTGACGACCATGCGGTTGTGGGCGGCATCGGCCTGGACGTCGATCACCCGCGCGCCCGCCGATTTGATGGCGTCGGCAATGGCGGTGATGACGTCGAGCCGCCGGCCTTCCGAGAAATTCGGGACGCACTCTACAAGGGCTGCCAGACCGCACCTCCCACGACCGTCTGCAGGACGCGGTTCACGCCGACATAGTAGGGAATGGCCTCCGGGCTTTCGGCGTCGACGACGAGGCAGTCCGCGAAACTTCCGGGCCGCAAGCAGCCGGCCAGTCCATCGAGCTTCAGCGAATGCGCCGCATGCATGGTCGCGCCGGCCAGCACCTCCACCGGCGTCATCCCCCACTGGACGCAGGCGAGGCTCATCGCCAGCGGCAGGCTTTCGGAATTGCTGGTGCCGGGGTTGAGATCGGAGGCGATCGCGATCGGCAGCTTCGCCTCGCGCATGGCCTCGATCGGCGGGCGCGGTCCGCGGGTCGTGAAGTTCGCGCTCGGACAGAGAACGGCCACCGTCCCCGCCTTGGCCAGCGCCTTGATCTGCGCTGGCGTCGCGAATTCGAGATGGTCGGCGCTGCGGGCACCGAGCTCGGCGGCGATGTCAGGCCCCTCGCCCGGAGCCAGTTGCGCGGCGTGAACGCGAATTTCGTAGCCGAGTGACTTGGCTCGCCCGAGCACAGCGCGCGTTTCGGCCGCCGTGAAAGCCGGCGCCTCGCACCAGGCATCGCAGAAGACCGCCCACGGTTTGAAGGCGGGAAGCATCTCGTCCATCAGCGAGCGCAAGTAGGCACGGCGGTCGACACCCGCTGGGACGACGTGCGCGCCGAGAAAGGTGGGAATCACCCGGAGACGCGTCTGTTCGGCAACCTGGCGAAGGACCTCGAGAGAGCGGGCCTCGTGCTCGAGGTCGAGGCCGTAGCCGGTCTTGGCCTCGATCGTTGTCGTGCCGTTGGCGATAAAGCGGTTGGCCCGGGCGGCGGCCAACTCGGTCAGCGTCACGACGTCGGAGTCGCGGGTTGCCCGTACCGTTCGCGCGATGCCGCGCTCACCCGACTGCTGCGCGTGGTAGGCGACGCCACTCACACGCTCCGCGAATTCATCGGCACGCGACCCGGCGAACACCGGATGGGTGTGCGCGTCGACCAATCCGGGGATGACGCAGGCGCCGGCGGCGTCGAGCAGGTCGCCGTCGAGCGTTACCTGCGCCTCGAGGTCGCGGTCGTCGCCGATCCAGACCACCCGGCCCTCGCGTGCCGCGAGCGCGCCGTCGTTGATGCGGCCGAGCGGATCGTCTTCTCGCGGCAGCATGGTCGCCAGCTGACTCGCGTGCCGGAGCGCGAAGTCGGCGCGGATCAACGGAGCCGGCTGGGTGTCACGTCGCCCGGTCGATCCCGTGGGCGGCGGCGAAGTCGATCGCCGTTTCGTAGCCGGCATCGGCATGACGGATGACGCCCATTCCGGGATCGGTGGTCAGCACCCGCTCAAGCCGGGCGGCCATCGCGGGCGTCCCGTCGGCGACGACGACCATCCCGGCGTGGATCGAGTTGCCCATGCCGACGCCGCCGCCGTGATGCACCGAGACCCAGCTGGCGCCTGCGGCGGTGTTCACCAGTGCGTTGAGGATCGGCCAGTCGGCGATCGCGTCGCTGCCGTCGCGCATCGCCTCGGTCTCGCGATACGGCGAGGCGACCGAACCCGCGTCGAGGTGGTCGCGGCCGATCACGATCGGCGCACCGAGCTCACTGGATTTCACCATCTCGTTGAAGCGCAGGCCGACCTTGGCCCGTTCGCCGTAGCCGAGCCAGCCGATGCGCGCCGGCAAACCCTGAAACTGGACGCGCTCGCGGGCCAGTCGCAGCCAGCGGTGGAGGTGCTCGTTGTCCGGCAACGCGTCCATGACGGCGCGGTCGGTGCGGTAGATGTCCTCCGGATCGCCGCTCAGCGCAACCCAGCGGAACGGGCCCTTCCCCTGCGCGAAGAGCGGCCGGATGTAGGCGGGTACGAAGCCCGGGATGTCGAAGGCATTGCTGACACCGGCTTCGAGCGCGAGACCGCGCAGGTTGTTGCCGTAATCGAAGGTCTCGACGCCCTTGCGCTGGAAGCCGAGCATCGCCCCGACGTGTTCGCGCACGGAGTGCTTCACCATCTCGAGGTATTCCTGCGGATCGCGCTCGCGCAGCGCGGCGGCCTCGTCGACGCTCAGCGGCGCCGGGATATAGCCGCGCAGCGGGTCGTGGGCGGACGTCTGGTCGGTGACGACATCGGGTTCGAAGCCACGGCGCAGGAGCTCCGCGTAGACCTCGGCGGCGTTGCCCACCACGCCGATCGACGTCGATGACTTCGTTTGGCGGGCCTCTTCGGCCCATTTGACGGCTTCATCGAGATTGGCCGTCGCCTTGTCGAGGTAGCGTGTCTTGAGCCGGCGCTCGATGCGCGCCGCGTCGATCTCGACGCAGAGCGCGACACCCTCGTGCATCGTCACCGCCAGCGGCTGGGCGCCGCCCATACCGCCGAGCCCGCTGGTGAGGACGATCCGGCCGCGGAGCGTGCCATCGAATCGCTTCGCTGCCAGCGCGCCGAAGGTCTCGTAGGTGCCCTGGAGAATCCCCTGGCTGCCGATGTAGATCCAGCTTCCGGCGGTCATCTGGCCGTACATGATCAGGCCAAGACGCTCCAGCTCCCAGAAGTGTTCCCAGGTCGCCCAGCGCGGCACCAGCAGGCTGTTCGCGATCAGCACCCGCGGGGCGTACTCGTGGGTGCGGAAGATGCCCACGGGTTTCCCGGATTGAACCAGCAGCGTCTCATCGTCCTTCAGCCGTCGGAGCGCCGCGACGATCGCGTGGAACGACGGCCAGTCGCGCGCCGCCTTGCCGGTGCCGCCGTAGACGACGAGGTCCTCCGGGCGCTCGGCGACCTCCGGGTCGAGGTTGTTGCAGAGCATGCGCAGCGCCGCCTCCTGCTGCCAGCCGCGGGTGCTGAGCTGGGTACCGCGCGCAGCGCGGATCGGGGTGGAGATGGTCAAAGGGTCCCCACCCTGCCCTCCCCCGCGAGCGGGGGAGGAACAATCGCCGCGAGGCGGCCGCTACGTACCAGCTCAATCGCCGTCTGGATCTCGGGCTCGAGTACCCGGTCGTGGTCGAGCGTCGGAACCTTCTCCCGGATCGCGGCGTGTGCCTCGCCGGTCAGACGGCCAGGCTTCAGCGGCGCCAGCAGGTCGATACCCTGGGCTGCGCCGAGTGCCTCGAGGGCGAGGATCGCCTCGACGTTGGTCGCGACCTGGCGCGCGCGCTGCGCACTGTGCCAGCCCATGCTGTTGTGATCTTCCTGGTCAGCCGAAGTCGGGAGCGAATGGACGCTGGCCGGCGTCGCGAGCAGCTGGTTGTCCGTGGCCAGCGCGGCAGCCGTGTACTGCAACAGCATGTAGCCCGAGTCGAGGCCCGAGTGCCGGGTGAGGAAGGGGGGCAGCTCGGAGAGGAAGCCGGTGAGCATACGAAAAAGACGCCGCTCGGAGATACTGCCGAGCTCGCTGAGGCCGAGGCTGGCGGTGTCGAGCGCGAGCGCCAGCGGCTCACCGTGGAAGTTGCCGCCGGAGAGGACGGCCTCGTCGTCGGCGAAGACGAGCGGATTGTCGGTGCCCGCATTGAGCTCGACCGCGAGCACGCGAGCAAGGTAGTCGATCGCGTCGTGGCAGGCCCCGTGGACCTGCGCGGCGCAGCGCAGCGAGTAGGCGTCTTGCACGCGGTCGCAGAGGACGTGTGATTCCGCGATGCCGCTACCGTCGGTCAGGGCAAAGATGCGGGCGGCCGATGCAACTTGGCCCGGATGCGGCCGGGCCGCGTGGATGCGCGGATCGAAGGCGGTGCGCGAACCACGCAACGCTTCGACGCTGAGCGCCGCCACGACGTCGGCGGTCAAGAGGAGCCGCTGCGCGTCGTGCAGCACCAGGCTGGCGGCTCCGGTCATGAAATGCGTGCCGTTGAGGACACTGAGCGCGTCCTTGGCGTGCAACTCGATGGGCTGAAGGCCAGCCGAGCGCAGCGCGTCGGCGCCGCTGCGCCGCTCGCCTTTTTGCAGGACATCGCCCTCCCCGATGAGCACCAGGCCGACGTGCGCCGACGGGGCGAGGTCGCCGCTGGCCCCGAGCGATCCCTTTTCGGGCACCCAGGGACAGATGTCGTGGTTGAGCAGGTCGACCAGCCGCTGCGCAACCGCCGGGCTCACTCCCGAGGTGCCCTGGCAGAACTGGTTGACCCGGACCAGCATGCCCGCACGCACCAGCTCCCGTGGAAGGGGTGGTCCAACACCGACCGCGTGGCTCATGAAGAGGTTGCGCTGGAGCTGTCGGGTGTCCTGTGGCGGGATGCGCACGTTCTTCAGCGCCCCGACGCCGGTCGTCAGGCCATACACCACCCGATCCTCCGCGACCAGCCGGTCAACCAGGGTGCGGGCTTGCCGCAGCCGGGTTTTCCCTTCGGGCCCCAGGCTGACAGGCTCCCCGCGGCGCGCCACGGCCACCACGTCAGAGGGACTCAGCGACCGGCCATCGAGTGTGACTGGCAAGGGGCTCAGCATAAAGCCGATGCGCCGGGCGGTGATGGCGGTCGTAGAATTGGGTCGCTAATTTTGGCCATGACAGTAACCCCGCTCGGGCGAGGAGCGAGGAGATGACGGCCGCGTTCAAGGGACGCATCGCACTGAGCGCCTTCCTCGTTCTGACGCTCGCTGCCTGCAGCCTCCCCAGTCCAGGGGTTACGAAGGCTTCCCCCTCGACGCCGGCACTGGTGATTGCCAGCCCGACGCCGCCGCCGATCACGCCGCCCACCAACCTGGTCCGGCCGGGCACCGTCACGTTCCTCTCCGACACGACCTACCCACCGCAGGACTCGATGGATACCAACAACCAGGCGATCGGGTTCGACATCGATATCGCCCAGGCGCTGGCCACCAAGATGGGGCTGACGGCGACCATCCAGAAGACCGATTCGCCGTTATTGGTCGGTGCCCTGCTGGCCAAGAAGGGGGACGCCATCATCTCCGCCCTGCAGATCACCCCCGACCTGCAGAAGCAGGTGGCGCTCGTCGCCTATTTCCGCGCCGGGCAGGCCATCCTGGTGCGCAAGGGCAACCCTTCGGGGATCAGCGCGCTGAGCGACCTCTGCGGCAAGAAAGTCTCGGTCCAGGTGCAGAGCCCGGAAGAGAACAGTGTCGATGAGTTGAACGGCGCCGCCTGCAAGGACAACAAGATCAACAAGCAGGTCTACCCGACCGATCTCCAGGCGGTCCTGATTCTCAAGCAGCGTGGCGTCGACGCCGCGCTCGATGACTCGCCGGTTGCCGCCTACTTCGTCAAACAAACCCCCGACCAGCTGGAGCAGGCCGGCAGTCCCTTCAAGCTGAATGCCGAGGGGATTGCCATCGACCCCAAGAACGGCGAATTGCTCACGGCGATGCAGCAGGCGATGATGGCGATCTACCAGGACGGGACGTACCGCCAGATCCTCACGAAATGGAACCTGCTCGACGGGGAGATCCCGGCATCGCAGATCGTGGTGACGCCGAGCCCGAGCACTTCGTAGTCAGCGGCGGGGCTCGACCCTCCACTCGGCGTCCTCTTCCTGGACGGGCGGCTTTGACAGGTGACGGTGGTACATCTCGATCCGGATGATCCCCACGATCGTGAACGCCAGCGCCAGCGCGATGCCCAGCAGCGACTGGTTGCGTGAGGCGGAGGCGGACAGGGTGGTGTCGGAAAACGCGCTCCCCTGGAGCAGGTTGAGGACGATGCCGCTGAGTCCGCCAACCGCGATCGACGCCAGCACGGCGGACGCGGCCAGTCGCGCCAGCAGCGACTCCGTCGCACCCATGGCCAGCCAGCGCTCCCGCATCATGACGGTGAGCGCGCCAAAGGCGAGCAGGAGGAGCAGCAGCAGAATGATGCTTTCGATCAGGCCGATTCGGTAGAAGGCGGCGTCCTGCGGCATGCCGTTTCCATCGTATCCCGATGGGAGCGGGTCAGCTGGAGAAGCGGGCCTGGAGGGCGAGCAGGTCGGCCTGCGCCTGGGCCATCGCGGCCGTCGGGCTGGCCGTCCCCAGCACCAGGTCGTGGAGGTGGCGCTGCAGCACCGACGACGACTCGACATAGTGCCCCAGCTTCGGCCGCGGCCGGGCGTTAGCCAGGTTCGCGAGGAAGACGCCGATTTGTGGATTCGCCTTGCGCAGGTCGGCCGAGTTCTGAAGCGAGGTCCAGATGGGGAGCTCAGCCGTCTGCTGGGCCTGCACTTCCGGGCTGGTCAGATAGCGAAGCCAGGCGACCGCCAGGTCTTGATGGGCGCTGTTGGCAAGGACGGAGAGGCCGAGGAAGCCGCTCACCGAGGCCGCGGTCTTTCCGGTTGAGGCGGCGGCCGGGATGGGCGCGACCGAGCCCTGGCCGACGATCTGCGAGTAGAGCGAATCGTTCATCGCACCCCACACGAAGTTCCAGTTCGTCGTAAAGGTCACCCCGCCGGAGAGGAAGGCCCGCATGGCGTCCGGTTCGTTGCTGGCGGCGACGTCGGTGCGGACCAGGCGATCGTCGATCAGCTGGCGCATGAACGTCGCGGCGCGCTGCGCCGGCTGCTGCAGCAACAGCGGCTTGCCGCTGGCATCGAAGAGGTCCCCGCCGTACTCCGCCGCGATGCGAACGAAGTCCGAGACAAGGCCCTCGTCTTGCGCCCAGGAGTCCGTGTAGGGGACCAGCCCGCGACCGCGCAACGCCAGCATTTGTGCGTACCAGTCCTCCAGGGTTGCGGGCGGGTCATTGAAACCCGCCGCGCGTAGCTGGCTCTTGTTGTAGTAGAGGCTCTGGATGTTGAGCACGTGCGGCATCGCCCAGACCGTGTCCTTGTAGGCGAACGCGTCGAGCAAGCTGGGCATGATGTCGGAGCGGGCGTCGTCCGGGATCTGGTCCTTCAGGCTCAGCAGCTGCTTGCGGTTCGCAAACTCCGGCACCCAGACCTGGTCGAGGGCGACGACGTCGTAGGGCGCCGGCTTGGTCAGCCCGGCCGCGAGGATGCTCTCGTAGAGCTCGCGATAGTGCGCGGTCTCGATCGAGACGAACACCTTGTTGTCGTGAAGCATGCGGAACTTGTTCGCCAGGGACTGCAGCACGCTCGGGTCATAGCCGACCTGGTCGAAGAGCAGCGCCCGGATGACGGTGGCGCCGGGTGGGGGCGTCGGACTCGTGCCACCCGATCCGGTGGCGCAGGCGTCGAGCAGCGAAGCGAGCGTGATGCCTCCGGTGAGGCCCAGGCCGAGGCGGAGCCCACGGTCAAGAAAGGAACGACGGGTGTAGTGGCGCGGCAACACGAAAGGCGCGTGGGGCACAGTCGCTGTGAGGCTATCAGCGGTTTGTTAACGGGCTCGTCGGGACGGGTCGGCACCAGGCGACAATGTCGTCGCGGCTGCGTAACGAGCGTCCGCGTTCTGCTCCAGCCGCAGTTTCTGCTGGGTGTCCCGCAGGGAGGCCAGCCAGATGATCAGGCCCACCACCACCGGGATGAGCGCGCTGCCACGGGGTCGCGGTGGGGGCAGGCCGCCGAACGATCCGTAGAACTGGAACTCGGCCGGCACGATGGCATTCGCCTGGAAGAGGAACACGCTGCAGGCGGCGGCCGCCATCCAGAGCCGGCCCCGACCGGGGTAGCTCAGGCGCACCAGGCCCTCACCGGGGACGATGGCAAAGGGCCAGACCTCGCCGGGACGAGCCGGCCGATCATCGCGGGAGGCGTCGCTGGCGACGCCATCGACGCCGATGGCAAAGGCGAGCAGGGCCGCGTACCAGCCCTCGCCGAGCAGGTCGATCGGAAGGAAGGGAAAGGCGCTCGCGCGAAACGCGGGCGTGAGGAGTTGCGCGCTCAGCCAGCCAAACCAGGCCGCCAGCCCAAAGCCGGCGATGACGATGGCGGGGACGGTGTAGCGTCGCAGGGGACCGACGCGCGTCACGATCAGGGCGAGGGTGATGGCGAGCGCGACCGGCGATTGCCAACCGAACACCTGCGGCCAGCGAAGGCTGGGGAGCGCGACCGACCAGGGCGTGAGAAGCCCGATCAGGAGAAGTCCGCCCAGCAGCAGGTCCCGGTCAACGCGGCCGCGTCCACTCAGGATCGCGCCGCGAAACCGCCCCAGACCTTTCGCGAAGACGATGACGATGGCGACACCCGCGCAAACGACCGCGAGAAAAAGAAAGATGCCGGCATTGGCATTGCCGCGCGCGACCAGGAAGGCCGCGAGGAAGAGCGCGCCGAGCACGAGCACCCCACGCACAACGTGGAGTCTACGCGCGGGCCCTCGCAGTCCATAGAATCGCCAGATGGGTGCTCCCTGGCTGGCCGGGATCTTCCCCCCGATCGCGACCGCCTTCGCGCCGGACGGCGCGTTGCGGCCGCCCGCGGCGGGCTTTCTTAAGTTCCTGCGCGACGGTGGCCTGGATGGGGTGGTCGCGCTGGGATCGAACGGTGAAGCCGCTCACCTGACCGAGGCCGAACGATTGCAGTGGATCGATTGGGTGCGCGAGGCTCTGCCGGCGCCCCTTCGTTTGATCGCCGGGACCGGCGCGGAATCGACGCGGGCCACGATCGAACGGACCCGAGCGGCGGCGGCGGAAGGGGCCGAGGCGGCGCTCGTGATCGCCCCCAGCTATTTCAGGCGCCAGCTCACGGCCGAGGGGCTGCGCGCCCACTACCACAGCGTCGCCGAGGCGAGCCCGATCCCGATCCTGATCTACAACGTGCCGGTGCACATGGGGTACGACCTGGGCGCCGAGTGGATCGTCAGGCTGGCAGGCCACGCCAACATCGCGGGACTCAAGGATTCATCCGGTGACATCGCGAGGCTTCCGGGACTGCGCAAGGCCCTTGGGCCCGACTTCGTGCTGCTTGCGGGCGCGGGCGAGAGGCTGGTGGACGCGCTCGAAGCGGGGGCGGACGGCGCCATCGCCGCGCTCGCCAACCTGGCGCCGCACACCTCTGCCGGCATTCGCAAGGCCTGGCTCGAGCGACACCCCGACCAGGCGCGCCAGCTGCAGCGCACCATCGCTCCGCTCGGCGAGGCGTTGAGCGCCGGCTACGGCGTGCCGGGGCTCAAGGCCGGCCTGCGCCTGTTGGGATACGACCACGGCGACCCGAGAGCGCCCCTGCCCCCGCTCGCCGCGAGTGAGCTGCCCGCCCTTCGGCGCTTGCTGGAGGACGCCAAGCTCATGCCCCGGGCGCTCGCCTCGTGATTCCCCTCCGGGACTACAACCCAACCCGCCGGCCGTCGCTGCTGACCTGGGGCCTGATCCTGATCAATTTCGCGGTCTACTTCTACCTGGCGCAAAACCCGGTGATGGACGAGAACGCGATTGCGCGCTACGCCGTCATCCCGGCCGAGATCACGGCCGGGCGGCACCTCGGCACGCTGGTCACCTCGATGTTCCTGCACGCCAACCTGCTGCACGTGGGCGGCAACATGTTGTTCCTCTGGATTTTCGGCAACAACGTCGAGGACCGCCTGGGCGAGATCAAGTTCCTGGTTGTCTATTTCGCAGCCGGGATCGCCGGCAGCCTGCTGCAGATTTTCATCGACCCGACGTCGACCGTGCCGATGCTGGGCGCCAGCGGTGCTATTTCGGGAATCCTGGCGGCGTACGTCCTCTATTTCCCGCGTGCGCGGGTGCTGACCTTCATCGTGCCGTTCTTCTTCGTCACGCTGACCGCCTACCTCTTCATCGGCTACTGGATCGCGTTGAACGCGCTGCAGGCCTTCCTCAACATTGGTGTTTCCGGCGGCGGGGTCGCGTTCTTCGCGCACATCGGCGGTTTCGTCAGCGGCCTGATCCTCGCGCTCCTGCTTCGCCCCCGCGTTCATCCCGACCCACACCCGGGCTACCCGGGATATGGGTAGTGGCGGCCGGCGCCGCGTGGGCCCGCTAGCGAGCGTACTGCCGGATGCGACCGCCGTCGACGCAGTAGAGGCGGTCGGACACCGGGAAGGCCGCCTCGCGGTGACGCTCCTGGACGTCGTGGCGGAGCCGTCCCATGAGCTGCGCCCGCTGGCCGGCGGCGATCAGCGAGCCGCGCTCCGGCACCCCCACGACGGGAACGTCCTCCAGCATCTCTTCGAGCCAGGCCCAGACCTCGGGGAGGAGCATCAGCGCCGCCCCATAGGGTCGCGGGTCGACGTAACTCAACATCAGCATCTTGGAACGGCCCTCTTTGTCGGTTTCCAGGCCAGTGAACTTCATGCCGTTGCGGAACATCAGCGCCAGGTTGGAGAGCGCGATGACTTCGACGTGGTCGCGCCCGACGTTCCAGGCCGCGAGGTCCTGGGGCAGCAGGTAGCGCATGCCCTGCGCGTAGTGGGCGGCATAGGTGACGACCATGTCGTTGAGCATCCGGCGGTAGACGACCGGCCCGCCCGCCGACTCCAGAAAACTGGCCGGGCGCAGCACCGGCAGGATCAGCGGGGCGCCGAAGAGCGCCTCACTGTCGCACTCCTGGTCGAGGCGGCGCAGGCGCGCGGCGAACAGCCGGTCGAGCGCACCCGGTTGTTCGCGGTATTGCTGGTAGAAGGCGTCGAGGTTGAAACGCAGGTCGCCTTCGCGGACTCGGCGAATGGTCAGCTGAAAAGGCTCCGGCCCCTTCTTGACGGTCCAGCCGGGTCGCAGCGCAACCAGGCGCTTCATCACGTGGTTCTCGAAGTCGTGGGCGTTCATCGTCGTCTGCTGGCCCATTGCCGATGTAACGGGCGCCTGAACACAGGCTTGCAGGCTGCCGTCGGTACCGGGTATGCCGCTTAGCCGCTGGTTCCGCGGTGGCACGCCGACGTTGCGAGACCGGGTGGTGAAAGGTCTACAACAGGCTCGCGACGGTGACGCAGATGGCGCGATCGCAACAATCGCCGAAAGGTTTTCCGACGCGCTCGCGGAGCTTCGCGGCCTGCCGGAACGGGTGGACGCAGACTGGCTACGCCTCGCCGCCCGGCTCGCCTATCGCGCCGGCAACATGCCGGCGGCCGCCGATTTCGCGCAGCAAGCGCTCGCCGCTGGCGAGGATGCCGCGACCTGGAACTTGCTGGGGCGGATTCGCGTTTGGCTGGGCGATGACGACGCCAGCACGGCCTTTGCGCGCGCCGCCGCGATGCGGCCGCAGACCTACGGGGTTCCGCACCGCGTCTCGCGCGACCGCTTCGCGCGTCTGGCGGAGGAAGCGCTCGCCGGCATCCCGGAAACCTTCCAGACGCAGATGTCCAACACCATGATCGTGGTCGATGACCTGCCCGACATCGACGCGGTCCGCGAGGGCGAGGATCCGGACCTCCTGGGACTCTACGAGGGCGCAACGGTGCTCGAGCACGGCCTGCCGGAGCGCATCGTCCTCTACCAGCGCAACCACGAGAACGTCGTCAGCAACGATCGGGAGCTCGCGGAAGAGGTGCTTGAGACGATGCGGCACGAAGTCGGCCACCACTTTGGGATGGAGGAGGACGAGTTGCCCTATTGATGCCTGCCGAACGGAGGGGTCCCACTCGCTGCTCGTTCTGCGGCAAGAAAGAGCCGCAGGTTCGCCGAATCCTCGCTGGTCCGGGCGTCTACATCTGCAATGAGTGCGTCTATCTCTGCCTGGAAATGCTGAATGAAGACCAAATCGAGAACAAAGCCGGGCCAAGCGCGGCTCTCAAAGCAGAGATCCGCCACTTGCATGGATTACTCCGACTGGAGTCGCGTCTCGTCAAGGATTTGCGGGCAGAAACGGAGCGGCTCAAGTCGAAACCGAAGACCGGACCGCGCCGACGTCCTTAGGTCTTGATCGGGAAGGGGTTGCCAGATGCAGGGAGCGCCAGCGTGCCACCCTGGTCGATCGTGCTCAGCGCCGCGATGAAATCGTTGAAGCCCTGTTGCGGGTCGTAGCCCGCCAGCGCCTGGTAGGTCGCTCCCAAGGTTGAACCACCCGCCCCGCAGACCGTCGTCCAATCGAAGGTCAGCTGGGAGTGCAGGTAGTAGAGGAAGAGATCGCCGCAGCCGGAGGCGATCTGGTCGGTGTCGCCGGCGGAGTTGTCGTTGACGTAATCGCGGTGCCCCTGCGACCACCAGTCCTGCTCGGTCGGGTTGAACTCCCCGGCGATTTCCGGATGGCGCTCGAACGCCAGCACGCGCGAGAGCGATTCGCCGTTGGTCACCGCGCAGTCCCAGCCGTTGTTGATGGCCGCCTCGAAGACCTCGACGATCTCCGCGGTCAGGAACCCCGGTGCACGCACCGGGTCCGAGAGGACGTGGACGTCGGTGCCGGCGCACGTCATGTGATACGCGCCGCCCGCGTTGGGATCCGCGTAGACATAGAAGGGCAAGCTCGGCGGCGTCAGCCCGCCGAACCACACCTGGGTCGCGGCGTAGTCGGACTCGGCTTTGTCCAGCATCGCCTGGGCCGCGGCGTCGCCATCGGCGGTCCCGTCAGAGAAGACGATGAAATTTTGTGTCTGCCCGGCCTTGGTCTGGCCCACGGCCGCCGGATGCCGCCGCCGGTGAGCCTCGACCGCGCTGGCGGGCAACGTGAGTCCGGGCGGCATGAAGACGCGCGCGTGCGGCTTTGAGCCGAAGAGGCTTCGCAACATGACGGCCGGCGCCTTACGCCTTTTTCTTCGCGGCGCTGCCGGCGCTCCGCTCGATGCGGAAACCGATCCGGACCTGCACCTGATACTCCGTGAGCCTGTTGTTCTGCACGACCGCCTTCGAGTGCACCACCTCGACCGTCTCGATGCCGCGCACCGTCTTGGCGGCCTCGTTGACGGCTTCGCGGGCCGCGTCGCTCCAGCTTTCCTTCGAGGTCCCCACCAGCTCCAGGATCTTCAGAACGGCCATGCCATCCCTCCTATAT
>Ga0209689_1002506_pt1 | contig 13638 bp, 11 predicted proteins | sample GraSoiAngelo_149_FD_187119 | JGI IMG/M metagenome (GOLD analysis project Ga0209689, IMG submission 187119) | Grasslands soil microbial communities from the Angelo Coastal Reserve, California, USA - 14_1009_09_30cm (SPAdes) (version 2) | ecosystem: Environmental > Terrestrial > Soil > Grasslands ...
GGTTTCTGCGTGCGCGTTCCCCTATACCTACTGCTCATTACCGAAGGTGGAGAGCAACACGCGCAAAGACTCAGCGTGAGTACCTGCAGCGCGTCGGACGATGGCAGTGGTATCATAGGTTCATGCCGGCCATCGGATAATGCGACGAGCTCGGAAAGTTGCTTTTGTTTCGGTCGTACCTTCTCCGTATCAGCGCGATTTATTTTCAGCATTGGCGCAGCGTCCGGAACTCGATGTGCGAATATTTTATCTGGAGCGAGCCGCACCGGACTCGCCATGGCCGCACAACGAGTTAGCGCAGTATGAAGAAGTAATCCCCGGCTCATGGTTTCCGCTGTGGCGAGCCCGGTGGCACTTCAACTGGCCTCTGCCGAATCTGCTCCAGTTTGATTTGGCTGTGTTGAACATTCCTGCCAACGCGATCACAACGCAGTGGTTAATGCGCCGTAATTGCTACGGTACGCCATGGATTTTTTGGGGCGAACGATTGCGATTGCAATCAAATCCCTGGAAGCGACGCGTGCAGAAAACTCTGACTGCACCATTTGGGAATGCGACTGCGATTGTTGGCGTCGGCAGCGCTGCGGAAGAAGATTACCGTCGCCGATTTCCGAACACATCCCACTTTAATATCCCTTACTATTGCGACCTCTCGGGATTCCTGGCCCAACCGCGACGTCCGCCTGTTCCAGGCGAAATGACTTTTCTCTTTTGCGGGCAAATGAATGAAAGGAAGGGCGTCGATCTTTTGTTCAAAGCATTTGATCGCCTTGTCGCTGAGAATTTAAACGTTCGGCTCCTGTTGGTCGGACGTGAAGCTGAGCTGCCGCAATTTATTCAAGATCTAAGTGTCAAAGCACGTGATCGCATTTGCTATGCTGGTTTCCAACCCCCTGAGCGTTTGCCGGAATATTTTGCTCAGGCGGACGCGTTCGTCCTGCCCAGCCGGTACGACGGGTGGGGCGTGGTTGTGAATCAGGCCCTCGGCGCGGGGCTGCCAATCATTTGCTCGGACGCGGTCGGCGCCGGCCACGACTTGGTGGAAGATAATGTGAACGGCTTACGTTTCCCTAGCGGCAACGTGCATGAATTGGAGCGTTGCATGGAGCAGATGTTAAATAACCCGGAGACAACCTGGAACTGGGGCGAAGCTTCGCGACGAAAAGCGGTGTCTCTAGATCCAAAAGTTGGCGCGGAGAAATGGGTCGGTGTTTTCCAAACTCTTGATCACGGATGAAAATCTTACTGGTCAGCAGCGGTTCCGGCTCACGGGGCGGTGGTGAGATTTTTTTGGACTACTTGGGCAAAGCTCTTGTGGATCGCGGGCACGAATTAATCATGTGGATTCCCGCTCATTCGCGGATGGACGAGCTGGCGCAAAGGGTTTCACGGTTCGCCAGAGTTATCCGGGCGGATTACCGCAGTGTCTACGACTACAGAACACGAACTATCGCAACAGCTCTTAACTGGCGAACTTCACACCGAGTCGCGCAACAATGGCGAAAGCTGAGACCAGATGTAATTCATGTGAACAAGCAAAACCTCGAAGACGGTCTCGATCTTTTGCGCGCTGCAGATCGCTGTGGCATTCCAAGCGTATGCAGGCTGCATATTACGCAAACCGCCAATTACCTGGACGCGAAATTCGCCTGGCTAAGAGATTGGACCGCGCGCCGGGCTCTTAATAAGTATCGTGGCATAATTGTGACAGCGCGACGTCACGCGGTTGAGGAATTTCTACGACGGTCACCACGAATAGCTGTAATCATCAATGGTGTACCGCTGGTCGATTGGTCCCAGAAATCCGCATCGCGCGCAGCCAAGCGGTGTCAACTCGGATTGAGTAACGCTGACTTCCTCGTAGTTGGTATCGCGCGTCTGGTGGCACAAAAAAGGCCCGTTGCTTTTTTGGAGAAGGCGAAGGTAATTCACAAGCACGTGCCGGCCGCGAAATTTTTGTGGGTAGGCGATGGGGATTTTTCTGCGCGATGGGATGAATGGGTGCAGCGAGAAAATCTTGGCGGCGTCATCTCGCGCATTGGCTGGCAGCGGGATATCCTTCCGTTCTTGTTCGCGGGCGACCTCTTGTTGCACGTTGCCAAGTACGAGGAGGGTCTACCCCTGTCGATCGCTGAAGCGATGTCGGCTGGACTGCCTTGTGCGGTCGCGGGCGATTTTACTTGTGAGATCCCATTCTTTACTGCGGAGAACGTCCTCTTCGCTCACGATGCAGAATTGCTTGCGCGCGAGTTGCGGGATCGGGCGGTGCTTTCGAGAATCGCAACTGGAGGACGGCGACTGGCGGAGGAAAAACTCTCGTTAGACACGATGGTCGACGCGTACGAGCGGCTTTATCTCGAAGCTGCCGCGCGATGATTATCGATTTTTTTCAACCGCCACCCGGGCAAAGGGCGGGCGGTCTCGATTTAGCGATCAAATCTTTAGAGAAGTTTTTGATCGGTTCGGGGATAACGGTCCGAGCCAATCCGCCGAAAGAGACGATTGGGCAGTCAGGCGGGCAAGAAGTCGTGCATTTTCATGGACTGTGGCAACCCGCTTTCCCGCGACTGGCAGCACATTGCCGCCGTCGGAGAGTGCCTTATGTGGTCTCGCCTCATGGAATGCTCGAACCTTGGGCGTGGCGACACAAGTGGTGGAAGAAGTGGCCCTACTTCTTTGTGGTTGAGCGAAGATTCTTGCAAAACGCGAATCGACTCGTCGCCACAAGTCAGATCGAAGCGCACACCCTAAAGAAATTTTTCCCGGGATCGAACCCGACAATCTTGCCGCTTGGCATCGCTGAGGAGCGCCTGCCAAATTATGCGGAAGCCCGAGAAGCACTCGCTTGGGGCGAGTCGGAAGTCATTATCCTGTTTCTTTCCCGAATCCATCCGAAGAAAGGTTTACCTCTTCTTTTACAAACGTTGGCTCGCTTGCACAGCGAGTCATTGCCTCAATCATTGCGCCTTGTCGTCGTGGGCGGTGGCAAAGAAAGCTACATTCGACAACTCAAAGATTTTATTCGCAAACACCAAACCGAGCTTCCTCGAATCGATTGGGTAGGAGAAGTTTGGGGTGAAGGCAAGTGGCCCTACTTGCAGGGTGCGGATCTATTTTGTCTGCCGTCGTATTCCGAAAATTTCGGCTACGCTGTCTTGGAAGCATTGCAGGTCGGGACACCGGTTTTAACCACAAGTAAGACGCCGTGGTCCGAAATTGAATCGTGGGGCGCCGGTTACTTAGTTGAGCCTAACGAAAACGCGGTCGCATCGGCTTTGAGACAATTCTTTGCTTCCCGATTTGACGTGGCGAGCAATCATCGAGAATCCATCGCGGCCAGGATTCGTCGGGAATTCTCCTGGAAGGCGCTAATTGCGAAATATCTAAAGTTCTATGCCGATTTAGCGGGCGATCCTGCGGCAAGATCCTGAGAACGAGAGATGACGCTCAAGTCCAGACCTAAGCTCCCAGTGGATGTGGATTCAGCCGTAAACGGCTAACGCTTTAAGACAAGGCCCTACGACGGATAACAGATGATGAATAAACTTGGCCATGGCTTTTGGCTCATTGATTTATGCTGACAGCTCGCCGGCATTTGTCGTAAGGTCGCAGCTGCGTCATTCATGGCGGCTGCATCATGTTCTCTCGGCAATCAGGGAAGACGTCGCGACCAGAACTGTGGGTGGATGATATCGTCGAACCAACGAGCTCGAACGAACAATCCGTCACGAGCGCGCCCAGCGGACAACGATCAAGGATTCTGGCGCAGATACGCGATCACGATTGGGCGGTAGGGCTCTTTTATGCGACGTGCGACATCTTCTGCTGGGTGTTGCTGTATGGACTTGTCGGTTATCTCCGCCGCGATGCGTTTTTCGTTAGCCCATTCGAATTTGTGCTCGTCGATTGCATCACCGTCGCAGTCATTTTGCAGGCTCTTTACATCATCGGTGGTTACAACCGCAATACCGAAACACGGGCGCTGACTTACACTGCCGATCACATTCTCGCGATAGCGGCAGCGGCGGCGATTAGCTCACTGGTTATTTATTCCGCCGCCGCCTACGACGTTACGATGAAGCCGAGCCGCGGAGTCTTGTTGATCAGCTTCGTGATGTTTCTGCCGATTTCGCTGGTCTACCGGCGATTCTTCCGCCGAGGGATCGCGGCTTCAGCGGCGCAGCGCGTTTTTCTGGTGATTGGCAGCGGTGAACTGGCGCGACGATTTTACGAAGCCTACCGGCAGTCGCCCAATCAGCAGCGCCTCGAGTTTGTGGATAACGATGACACCCGCGTGGGATCGACAATCGCCGGCGAAGGTTCGCCCGCTATTCAGAGCGACATCGCAGCGAAGCTGGCGCAGCTCGACCGAACCTACAGTGGCGTGATTTTGGCGGAGGGAGTGGATCGGCTCGGTCCGCAATTGATCGAGCGGCTGGTGCGAACACAATTTCAGCGGACGCGCGTTTACACGTTGGAATCATTTTACGAAGCGCACTGGCGTCATGTGCCGATGCAAACGATCGATCCGTTCTGGCCATTGCAAATGGGCTTCCAGCTCGCGCGAATTTCGCCCTACCATTATTTGAAGCGCCTCTTCGATATCATCGCCTGCGGCGTGTTATTAGTTATTAGTTGTCCGTTAATGGTGGTGAGCTGGGCGCTGATTCGCCTAACGAGCAAAGGTCCGGCCATTTTCAAGCAGGTGAGGGCAGGGCGCGAGGGCCAGGCGTTCACTGCCTACAAGTTCCGAACGATGAAGTTCTCTCCGGGAAGCGATCAGGGCGACGACATTTACACGCGTGAAAACGATTCGCGCGTTACTAGGCTGGGCCGCTGGCTGCGCAAACTTCGAATCGACGAACTCCCGCAACTTTGGAACGTGTTCAAAGGCGACATCAGTCTGATCGGACCGCGCGCGGAATGGATCAAGTGCGTCGAGCGCTACGAGAAGAAGATTCCATTCTATCATTTTCGCCATTTGGTGAAACCTGGCATCACCGGTTGGGCCCAGGTCAACTATCCTTATGGCGACAGTGAGGAAGATGCGGTAGCGAAGCTCCAGTACGATCTCTACTACATTCGGCATTATTCCCTTAAATTGGATGCGATGATCGTTTTAAAAACCGTCCACACTATGTTGTTTGGAAAGGGACGCTGAGAGGCTCAGCGTGCTCACGTTACGCGATTGTTCACGATGGATGTTTTTCGTCACACTTGTCGTCGCGCCGTGGGCCTACGGCGGGACTACCTCACAGAGCATTCTCGTAATCAACCTGTTATTAGGTGCGTCCTTGCTCCTCTGGTTGATCGATCTGGCGATCAGACGCCGCAAGCCAAAGTTTCCAATGCTGCTGCTCTTGTTAATCGCAGCTTTGCTTGTGATCGGCAGTTGGATGGTGATCAACGCCCGATCTATTTACGACCCTGAGTTTGGAACTTTCAGCTCACTCAACAACTTCGCGCCGCACGCTCCGGGTTCATTCGATTATACGATCAGCCTCGCCTGGATGATTCGAGCAACGCTCCTATTCGGGGCGATTCTGTTGGTTGCCGATCTTTCGCAAGATGGCAAAGGCCTCCTCCACTTATGGGGGGTGATAGCGATTGGCGGTGGATCGATTTCACTGCTCGGGCTGCTGCAAAAGGCGTCCGGGGCCGAGGCAATTTTCTGGCACACACCGATATCTGGTTTCGGAACGGGAACGAGTTTCTTTGCGACTTACTACTATCACGGCAACGCGGGTGCATTCTTAAACCTGGTGCTGCCGTTAACCGCCGGACTGGCGGTGCGCGCGTTCGGAACGCCATCGGGTCCAATTATTCGATCGCTCGGGCTGACGATTTTTCTGCTGAACCTTGCAGCAGTGGCTGCCAACACATCGCGTGGGGCGCAATTAATCGCGGGTTTGATTCTGCTCGCGCTGTTGTGGCAACTTGGCCCGCATATTTTTCGCAGACTCTCGCGATCGGAGAAAAACGTCGCGCTGGTCGGCGTTGGCGCGATTTTACTGCTGCTCTACGCGATTGGCACGGCCAGCCATTTGGAGCAGCCAATCTCTCGCTGGAAGCAGAGCGAAGATCTCTCGCAGGATACACGTTTGCTTGCGACGCGAGTGGCGCTGCATGCGCTGCCGGATGTCGGACTGCTGGGATTTGGCCCCGGAACGTTCCGCGCGGTTTTTCCTTTTCTGAACAGAGATCAACTTGCCAGTGGGAGCTGGCGTTTTTTGCACGAGGATTATCTGCAAACAGCGATCGAGTGGGGATGGGCCGGGAGCGCCATATGGATGCTGCTTTTTTTCGGTGGAATAACTGCTGCGATCCTGAGTCTTCGAAAACGAGAAGCGCGCGAGTGGAGCTGGCGGCGACGGTTGACCTTGCCCCTGGTGGTGATCGCCTTGGCTGGTGTGGCTCTGCACGCGCTGATCGATTTTCCGTTGCAGATCGAATCGATCCAGCTTTATACCGCGGTTTATCTCGGATTGTGCTGGGGAAGCGCGCGCTGGAACAGCGCACGCTAGTTATTGGTTATTTGTTAATAGTTAATAGAAGAATCAGAGTAGTCCGGCCCAATAACCGATAACTATTAACTGATAACTAAGTCAGCTTTGCTGACTTTCCGCGTAGCTGCTCGAGTAAGATCCTTCGCCTTTGCCGTAGCCCGGTGAGGCGTAATAGTAGTAATAGCCGTAGCCGCGAGTTGTCGGCAAACGATTCAAAACCAAACCGGCTGGGCGAGTTCCCGCGCCCACGATAAGGGAAAGCGCGCGTTGAATCGCAGGCCGCGGCGTTTTCCGCGCCCGAATGATGACGCAGATTGTCTGCACGTGCGGCGCCATTAGAAGCGTGTCGCTCACCGCGAGCACCGGCGCGCTATCAAACACCACTCGATCAAACATTTTTCCGGCTTCCGCGATTAACTTTGCAAACGACGGCCCGCTTAAAATCTCGGCGGGATTTGGTGCGCGACGGCCGCCCGCCAGAACGAACAGTTGTCCGCCGGTAGCTGTGTGAATTTTGCCGCGCATCGCGATCGCATCCCCAACGACGTCGATCTCTTCCGCGGAAATCGGCCGGGCCGCAGATTCGAGTTTTGCGTTGCCGACGAGACAATCGACAAATCCGGGCGGCTCGGCGTAGTTGGAGTTGGTCTTCGATTTGCCGGTGAAACCGAAAATTTTGTGCAAACTCGGCCGGCGCAGATCGCCATCAAGCAACAGAACGCGATAGCCCTGCTGGGCGAGCGCGACAGCGTAGTTGGCGCTGGTAAAACTTTTGCCTTCTCCAGGCAAAGCACTGGTGAAGAGCGAAATCTTGCGCTCGCTCTCCGGTCCCAGGAGCGAAAGCGCGGCGCGCAAATTGCGGAATGCTTCCGCGGCCGGTCCCTCCGGGCTCTTAGTGATAACTCGATAGGTCGAAGTGCCATCGTCATTTCTTCGGCGTTTCGTACTCGACTTGGTTTCACCTTTTGTCTCAGGGACGGCAGCGAGGACGGGCAGATTAAAAGTCGCTTCCGCCTGATCGACGGTCTTGACTGATCGGTCGATGGCATCCGCGCCAAAAATGAAGGCGAGACCAGCAGCGAGTCCGCCAAGTAATCCGAAGACCAGCGTTTTACCAGTATTTGGGCTAACTGGAGCTCGCGACAAAGGTGAATGTTCGACCACACTTACTGCGGTCATCTTTACGTCTTTGCTTACGTCGGTCTGCTTGATTTGACGGAGGACGCTTTCGTAAAGCGCGCGATCGGTCTCGGCCTGCCGGGCAAGTTGTTGATAGCCAATCGCCGCTTTGTTGAGGGCGAGCGCGGCCTTTTCCTGCTCCTGGACCGCGGTCTGCAAACTGCCCTCGGTCGCTTTCGTCTGCTGCAGCATGTTCTGCAAGACATTCGGTTGATCCAAAACAGCGCGACGCAGAGCATCTCTTGCTTCTTTCAGCGCGGCGCGCGCGGAGACCATCTTCGGATGTTTGTCCTTGTAGCGTTGCGCGAGCGCGCCGACATTCGATTCCAATTGGGACGCATCGCGCCTGCGATCGTTGACAGTTTGCGCGGCGGCAATGCTCGGAATGGCCAAGAGCGCGTCCACGTTGTCGCCAATGCCCTCGATTTGTTTCAATTCATTTTCGATACGAATACGATCTGCCTTGGCGGCGGTAAGTTTGCTCGTCAGTTCCTGAAGCTTGTCTTCGACTAAACCGCTGCGACCGCCCGAACTGCCGGCGCCGCTTTGGCTGCCAGTGGCCGCCGCTCCTCCGCCGAGCTGCAAAGCATCCGGTGTCTTTTCCTTGTATTCCGCGACCGCTGCTTCGCTCCGCTGCAAGTTTTCTTTTAGCCGCTCTTCTTCTTCAAGCAGGTAACGCAACGCGTTTTGACTGTAGGCCGCGCGCTGTGCGATCGAGTAGCGGATGTACTCACGTCCAACGGCTTCGGCCAGTTTCTGTGCCATTATTGGGTCGCGATTCGTCACGTAGAGATCGATCAAACGAGTGCCGCGGCGAATAACAGGTCTGACCATGCCAGTCATCGCGCCGCCGAGCGCTTCTTCGAGCGGCGTGAAGGTTGTCACGATCCCCATCGTTTCGTCGATTTTGTCTGCCGCGGATGTGGCGGTGGCCCGCGGTGTCGTTTTATTCGGATCGCTGGCGGTGACGCTATGACCGAGAAGCGCGCGGCCGCCGTCGTCCGCCAGGCCTTCGGCACGGACGACCCGCGCTAACAGTGTTCGATTGATAAGATTTTGCTCGATGGTTCGTAATGCTTCCTGGCTTGCCAAAAACATCGAGCGCATCCGCGATGCCGGTTCCTCTGCGGAAACAAGAGTCGGTTCCTGAAATTGGACCTCGAGCACGGTATGGCCCTGGTAGAGCTTCGGCGTGCGCGCGAGGTGGCCCAGTGCCAAAAAGAGACCGGCGATCACACAAAGCACGACGATCCAGATCCGTTCAAGGACTGTGTGCCAAAGGTGCCGAACATCAATGACGCGCTTTTGCTCGAGAAGATCGATATTGCTCGCTACCGCAGGTGTCGCCATAGCGGCCGGAATCGGCAAAGGCGAAACTGACTGAAGAGGCTGGTTTGGCACGGCAATCGGACAATTCTACATCGCGATCACGACTTCTGAAAGCAAAGGGCGAGCCGTCATCAAAAAAGACTTTCTGCCACCGTGACAGTGTCGCCGGGTCTCACTTGAAAATTTTCGCCGCCTCGCTTCGCGAGCCGTTTGGCATCTACCCGCAGAATCTCATCTTCACCCTTGGCTGAGCGGCGACGAACGCTCACCCGCTCAGGCGCGGCGATGCGAGTGTAACCTCCGGCCATGGCGATCGCCTCCAGAAGATCGACACCGTCGGGGCTGCCTTCGGGCATCTCATAACTGCCCGGGCGACTCACCTGGCCGAGAATGGTGAAGCGCCGCTTGGCGTAACCGACCAAGGTGACGTTTACTCTTGGATTAACGAGGTAATCGCGTCCGTAAAGTTCGGTGATTTTGGCGGCGGCTTGGGCCAGCGTCAGTCCTGCCAGGTGGACCGATCCAAGCAGCGGCAGACTCAAATTTCCCTCGCCGTTGAGGCGGGTGCTTGTCCGCAGATCTTCTTCGCCAAAAACTTCCACTCCAACCTGGTCGTTCGTTCGCAGAACGTAACCAGTCGGCACGCTGACGGCATCGCTCGGTGGTGCGAGGGAAGCGACCACAGACGGTGCCGGTGCGGTACGCTGACCAGATTCCGCCGGTGTCGCGCTTTGAGCGAAAGTCGCCGCCGGCAGCACTAACAGGGTCAGCAAAATCAGCCTCGGAGTTTTCACTTCTCGCCTAACGAATTCCCTCAGAAGGTGAGCGCCGTCCGAAAACCGACCTGGTCATCATAGAAACTGAAGTTTTGGGACGCGCTGTCATTTTGCCGGTGCAGATAATAACCGCCGAATGTCCAAAATCTAGTGATGGAAAAATCGAGCGCCGGTTCGATGAAATAATAATTGTCCTGCCGGTTCGCGGCGATGCCGTTCACGGTGCTGAAGTAGTCGGAGTTCTGGTATCCAGCCGAGACGGCAATATAAAATCTTTGCAAAAAACGCTGGCGCATGCTGGCGCTAATGCTTGTTTGGGCAAAGTCCTGCCCGGCGAGGGCACCGGAGTTATATGTGCTGCGACTGCCGCTCAGTGTTATGGTGGTGGGATCGAACGGTTGATAGCTAAGGGCTAGTTCAAAAACCGGTGTGACGTACTGATGTCGCGAATTGTGTTCGAACTGACGAAACTCAACACCGCCTGAAACGTTCACGCTGATTTTGCCGCTCGGTTGATAGCTGATTCGCGCATTCGCCTGCTCAAAAGTTTGGGCCGGGTTCGGATCATCCACAACGTCATAGCCGCCGGTGCCGCCGATTCCGACAACGACTTTGTCGCTGTAGCGATAGTTGATGAAAAGGTTCTCCGAGAAGTTGGCCGAGCTGAAAAGGCTGGATGAGTCGTACTCGGTCACGAGCGAATTGAACCCGGTGCTGAGAAAAGTTTTGCCACTCAAATCGTAGCTCGCATTCATAGCGGTTCTGTAAGTTTGAAACTTGGTCCGTCCGCTCACGTCGGTATTGGCATGAATGCCGGGAGCAGTTAGATCGCCGACGCTGCGCAGGTCGGTGCCGTCTAAGATCGCGATCTCCTCTGCCAACGCGACTGTCAATCGCGCAAATTGGTGCTGGCCTTGGAGACGAATCAGGTGTTGGACCGCATCGTCTTCGGAATGGTCGGCAAACAGAAATAAGGCCGGAGCATAGTCGAGGCGAATGTAATTATCTCCAGCTCCAGTGATATCGCCAAGCCCAAGTGTCAGCACCGGCTCGATCGAGAAATAATAATCCGAAACACGATTAGTCTGGCTAATGTTGATATTGTCGTCATAAACGCCACGAACTGTGACTTTAAATCCGTACTGAAATCGACGCGGTTCGGCCGAGACCTCTTTCCGAAGGTCGTTACTCGAATATAAATTAGAATCGGCCGCTGGAGTAAGTATTGGCACACTTGATTCGGCGCTCATTTCGGCAACCGGCTCCGAGCTCGGAGCCGAAGTAGCCGCGGTGCCGACGGCTTCCTGCGCCAAAACTTTCGCTACAAACACCAGGGAAAAGGAAGCGATCGCTCCGGCAAAAAAATTAGCGGGGCAGAACCGGCAAAAGAAAATTCGATCGAAGCTCATGCAGGTCTGTCAGTCCACACCTGATTATCCTGACACAACGCGAAGTCGATTGGCAAGGCGAGCGCTTTCAGGGTCCAGCCGGAGGTTGCTCCGGAGAGTTGACATCGCTCAACGGTAGATTGTCCGCGGGATTGAATCTGCCGGCATTCCACCAAGCTAACATTGATATCGGCGTCATTTCGCCCACCGCTGCGCGAATCAAGGCCTCCTGATCCGGAGCAGCTGCGATCGCTGCAGCGATGATGCAGTCGCGCATGCGCGGCTCAGACTTGATCGCAGCTTTTACGATGAGGGACGCGTTTTTAGGCGCAGCCCGGACAGCAGCTTTGACGATTTGACTGATGGCGGAGCGGGAAAGCGTTTGCTGCGGCGGCCGCCCATTTATCCAGGAAATGTTCAGCGCGGAAACGACGATCTTGGCGGCGAGATCCGGACGCAGCGTCACCGCTGTCGCTACGCATGAAGCGAATTCTGGCCCTTCGAATCGAACCGCCACGGTAATGAATCCGGTGAGGAATTCATCGCTCGCGATCTGGGCGGCACTATTTGACGCCCGAACCGTAATCGGAACAGCAATTGTCTCATCCGGCGCGGGTGCCGTTTGCTGTGCCGCAGCAACTTTGAGCGACAACCCGGCTGCAAGCGCTAAGGAAGCGCAACGCCGTCGGCTTTTTGGACCGGAGAACATAGGCAATTTGGCCGCCCATCCCTCGGCTCCTCGAGCGGTGAAGATGCTATCAAGCAACTCCCAAGCCGTTTACAGCCAGAGTCGACTAAAATGGCAAGCGATCGCGCCTCCCGGCTTCTAGGTCGCGCAGTTCACGCCCCACCTGAATGGTCGCGGTTGTATCGATTTGCCCCTGGGGAGCATCGGCTGCCGGCGCAGGTCCATGATCGGATGGCCATTTGCAAACATACCCCGCCTCGACCGCGCTGATCGGACCGGATTTTGGCGCGGCATATATTTTGCCGCGAACACACGTTAAACGGGTGTGACTTCCGTCGACCTCAAGTCGAAACAGACACCCCGGGAGCACAGTGATCGTGGCCTGAGGGGTTTGAATGGCAAATCGCGCGAAACCGTCGAACAGCACGACCATACCACCTCGGCGTAACTCGACCCGCGCGACGCGATCACGAATGGCATCGCCCGTTTCGTTGCCATCTTTAGTGAGTTCCAGCTCTTCTATCTTCAGCTCGGAGTTGCCAGAGATTTGTGTCAGTGCACCTGGAATAAGCGCGATATTCACCGCGCCATCGGTGGGCGTTCTTAGAGTAGAGCCCGCGCCGAGCTTTGTTTCCGAACTAATCGGCTCGAAACTGCCGCCTTCTTTCGAGCTATAAACAATGTGGCCCCGCAGCGAGAGTATTGTCGCAAATACTTCGCGGCTCATTCCCTCCCAGCAGCCACTCAGAACGAAAGCGAAAATTGTGGCCAAGCCAATACGCGCAGAGGACATCTGCGTTCATCTTAACGTCAGGACGATCTCGCGCGCCAGTCCCGGGGCGAACCGCGAAAAAGATCAGTTACTGACAGGGCCCCTGGTTACCCGCCTTTGTGCAGTTAAAGGGAACAGGGGTATCGCCGTGCTGGAGGTGCGCATTGTAGGCGTTCGGCGGGAGACAGAGAATGAAACTTTGGGCGCCGTCAGCGTGATGGCAAATCGCCTTTAATGGGCCAGGTTTTTCAGGCGAATTTGTGCTCGAGGATGTAAGACCATAATCCAGCGGGAGCGGACAGGGGGTGTAACTCGCGATTGGTGTCGCCGTCGGAGTAGGGCTCGCCGTCGGCGCGGGTGTCGGGGTTGCAGTTGGAGCGGGCGTGGCGGTTGGTGTCGGGGTCGCGATTGGTGTTGGTGTCGCAGTGGGTTTCGGAGTTGGCGTTGGCGTGGGAGTCGACTTTGCCGCGAAGCTGACCGAAGCGATCGAAAATGCTACAGTCACACAAAGCAATTTCAGATACAGACATAGTCTCATTTCAGGGAAAATGTTGGGGCGGCCTTTTGTTGAAAGCGTGGCGATGCTAGCAACTTTGGAGTTTTTTACAAGCTAAATCGCCCCTAATTTGTTGGGTGCTTGGCAGCGGAGGTGAAGGAATTGGCAGCGCGGACGGGAGTCGACCCTATCTAGGATCTCGCGTTATTGCGCACTTCTGCTGCAAATATGTGCTAAAACCGTAGTTAGCTGCGAATACGCAAAAGTGCCGCTCTGCCGTTCTTCCGCAGATTTACGCAGTTTTAGTGTCCGAAACTGCCCGGAAATTCTCGCTATTGTGTCGATGCTTCCGAGGCCGCGCGTTTTTGCTTTTCGATATCAGCTGAAATGAGAGCAGACTCCGGAAGCTTATGCTTGAAACCTTTGACCAGTCTTCCGTTCAGCACCTGGGAAAGAGCGACGTTGCACACGTGCGGCGGCTTTGTCGGATTGGGCGGGGAAATC
>Ga0209689_1002507_pt1 | contig 13636 bp, 8 predicted proteins | sample GraSoiAngelo_149_FD_187119 | JGI IMG/M metagenome (GOLD analysis project Ga0209689, IMG submission 187119) | Grasslands soil microbial communities from the Angelo Coastal Reserve, California, USA - 14_1009_09_30cm (SPAdes) (version 2) | ecosystem: Environmental > Terrestrial > Soil > Grasslands ...
ACGGCGGCGAGGCGACGGTACTGGTCGTCGAACGCGCGCCGGCTCGCGAGCCCGGTCACCGGGTCGGGCGCGTACCGGGACAGCCGACGGTCGGTCTCGGCGAGCCGCCCGGCCACCGTGCGCAGCAGGGCCAGCGCGAGCCCCACGGAGGTCTGAAGTACGCGCAGAAAGTCGTTCTGGTTGAGCACAAGGCAGTGCGTCCGCTCGGTCGCCACGACCGTCGCGGAGCGCGGCCGATTGCGAATGACGGCGAGCTCACCCAGGATCTCACCCTCGCCGAACTCGCTCAGGATCACCTCGGCGGGGCTGCTGGGGGTGGTCTCGAGCGCCCGCGCGCGACCCGAGAGGATCACGAAGAGACGATCGGGCGGATCGCTCTCCTGGAGGATCGAGTGACCCGCCGCGAAGACTTCCTCGGACGCCTGCGCCAGCAGCAGCTCGCGCTCCTCGTTCGTGAGTGACCCGAAGAGCGGCACCGACGCGAGCAGGCCCGCGTAGCGCGACCGGCGGTCGGCATCCCCGGCCGGGACCGGCCGTGGGCCGCGGGAAGCGTCGGCGGCCGCCAGCGTGCGCGAGAGCCAGGCGCGGACCCGCGCCCGCAGCATCGGTGGGCTGAAGGGCCGGGCGAGGTAGTCGGTGGACGACGCCTCGCCCCGGCCGACGACGTCGGCCGCCCCGGAGCCGTCGGCGAGCACGACGACGGGGAGGTTCCCCCGCCCGAGGCGCGCGCGCAGCGTGGCGAGCTCGCTCTCGCTCGCGAGCAGCTCACGGTCGATGATCGCGAGGTCCGGCCGGAGCTCGGACCCTCGGCTGAGCGCGGCCGGCACGTCCGCGAGGCGGAGCAGCACGAGGGCATCCTCGCCGAGGACCTCCTCGATCGCGGCGACCTCTTTGTCGTTGCCGCTGACGACCAGCACGCGCCCGCCCGCGACTTGCCGATGCAGGAGCGCGGAGGCGGCGCCCACGTCGCGCGCGGACCCGTGGCCGCGCACCTCGAGCTCGAGCCCCTCGCGCGCGGCGAGCACCTCGGGTCCCGCCCCGTGCGCGGCCGCGCGCGCCCGCGCCTCGGACTCCATGCGCTCCATGGCCGCGTCGTCGTGCTGCGGGTCGTGATGGAAGAGGACCAGGCGGCGCGCGCCCGCCGCCAGCGCGACGTCCACCGCGTACTCGAGGGGGCTGTGCCCCCAGCCGACCTTGTCCCGGTACTCCTCCTCGGTGTACTGCGCGTCGTGGATGACGAGGTCGGCGCCGCGCATGAACGCGATGTGACGCTCGTCACCCGGGTGCTGCGACAGCCGGCCCGGCACGCTCCAGAACGGCTCGTGGTCGGTCATATAGGCCACCGTCGCCCCGCCGCTCGACAGCCGGTACGCGATCGTAGGCGCGGTGTGGTTCAGGTACTGCGTCTCCACCAGCACGTCGCCGACGCGGAGGAAACCCTCGTCGAGCTCGGTGTAATGGATGCGGCTCCGCAGCTCGCGGAGCTTCACGGGAAAGTACGAGTACTCCATCTGCCCCGCCATCGCCTCCTCGAGGCCCCGTTGGAAGCCGAGGGGCGCGTAGATGTTCAGCTCGGCGCCGGGCAGAAAGGCGGGGACGAAGAACGGAAAGCCCTGGATGTGGTCCCAGTGCGTGTGGCCGATGAAGAGGTGGAGTCGCATCGGCTGAGGCATCGTCCGCACGAGGTGCAGGCCGAGCCCGCGCGCGCCGGTGCCGCAGTCGAGGACGATGACGGTCCCGTCGGCGGCGCGCACCTCGGTGCACGCCGTGTTGCCGCCGTAGACGGCCGTCGTGCGTCCGGGCGTGGCGATGGAGCCTCGGGTGCCCCAGAAGCGAACGTGCATGGCAAGTCCTACGACTATCACACCGCCACCGGCTTGGGAAATTCCGGCCCCCCCGGCGGCGCGCCCAACCGGCCTGCGCCGAAGTGTGATACAAAACTGCGGACGACGAAGCGCACACGCGTCAGGAGGACGTCATGAGGACGACTCGGCGGAGCTTTCTCAGGCTCGCGGGCGCCGGGGCCGCCGCAGCGACGGTGCGGCTCGACGCGGCGCCCGCGTTCGCGCAGGCCAGCCACGCGGTGAAGCTCGGCGTGCTCGCGATCCGCGCCGGCATCGCGGCCCCGGTGGGCGCCGCGGGGCTGCGCGGGACCGAGTGGTGGCTCGAGCGCGTCAACCGGGCCGGCGGGATCCTCGGACGCCCCGTGCAGCTCGTCCTCGAAGAGGAGTCGAGCCCGAAGGACACCGTCGAGCGCTACAGGAAGCTCGTCCTCCAGGACAAGGTGGAAGCGGTGCTCGGCGGCATCTCCACCGGCGTCACGCTGGCGCTCGGCCCGGTGGCCGAGGACCTCGGGACGCCCTGGCTCTCGTGGGACGGCACCACGCAGAAGGGTGTCGAGGAGACGATGCCCAACCCGCGCTGGGCCTTCAAGAGCGTGGACAACGAGGTCGAGGCCATCGTCGCCGGCATGCTGACGCCGAGGTACTTCAGGGGGATCAAGACCGTCGCCGGCATCGGGAACGACTACTCCTACGGCCACGACTGCTGGCAGTCCTACCAGACCGTTCTCAAGCGGTACGTGCCCGACGTGAAGTTCGTGCTCGAGCTCTTTCCCAGGCTCGGCGTCACGGACTTCACCTCGCACATCGCCGCCATCCAGCAGTCGAAGGCGGACCTTCTCATGTGCTCGTTCTGGTCGGGTGACGCGACGATCATCATGAAGCAAGCCGCGGCGGTCGGCCTCTTCAAGACGATGAAGGGCGTCTTCACCACGGCGGGCGGCGTCCACGACTCGCTGAAGAAGGACTTCACGCCCGAAGGGTTGCTGCTCGGCTACAACACGATGTACTTCGACGATCCGAAGGGCTCGCCGCTCCTCAAGCAGTTCGTCCGCGAGTACAAGGCGAAGTACGCCGAGTATCCGCCGTACGAGTGCGACCACGCCTACTTTTGTGCCGAGTCGTACAAGGCCGCCGTCGAGAAGGCCGCGGCGGGGGGCACCACGTGGCCCGAGCGGGCGGCCGTCGTCAGGGCGCTCGAGGGCATCGAGGTCGAGTCGCTCTCGGGCCGGCGGAGCTGGCGGCAGGACCACGTCCAGATGTGCAACTTCTACCAGGGGATCACGACGCACAGGAACTCCTACGACTTCGTCACGATCGACCCGGTGGAGGTCGTCTCGACGAAGGTGGCGATGAAGCCGGCGGGCACGAAGCTGTTCGACTGGATCAACTCCTGGAAGATCTAGCGCGGTTCGCGGTGCGGGGGGCAGGTCGGTTCCCGGCCGGGGCAGGCCTCCTCGACCACGCTAGCTCTCAATGCGTGAGGCCGGTCCGGTCGGTCGGCGCCGAGGCCACGCCCAGAAGCTACGGGTCTCGGAGACCTGCCCCGACCAGGACCGACCAGCCGCTCGCATCGCCGATCCCGTCCCGGCATCCATGACAGCTCACGTCGTCAACGTTGTGCTCAGCGGCGTGTTCCACGCCAGCATTCTGTTTCTGGTGTCGGCGGGACTCCAAGTCGTCTTCGGCGTGCAAAAGATCTTCAACCTCGCGTGCGGCTCCTTCTACGCGCTCGGCGCCTACGTCGGGGTCTCGGCGGTCGGCTGGTACCTGGAGGCGGGCGGGCCGCCCGCGCTGTTCATCGCGCCGCTGGCCGTCGCGGGGCTCGCCGTGGGCGCGGTCGGCGTCGTCGTCGAGCGCGGCCTCCTGCGCTTCGTCTACGACCGCGACGAGACCTTCCAGCTCCTCTTGACCTTCGCCATCGTCCTCATGATGGAGGACGCGATCCGGCTGACCTGGGGCACGTCGCCCCGCTCCACCTCCGGCCTCTACCTGACCTACGGCCGCGTGGGCGTGCTCGGGACGACGGTGCCCGTCTACAACCTGATCGTGATCGGCGCCAGTCTCGCCATCGCGCTCCTGATCGGCGGGCTCCTGACCCGCACCGCGTTCGGTCGCATCATCCGCGCCAGCGCCGACAACCGCGAGATGGCGGAGGCGCTCGGCGTGGACATGCGGCGCCTCTACGCGACGGTCTTCGCGCTCGGCACGGCCCTGGGCACCCTGGGCGGCGCGCTCGTCATCCCGGCGACGGTGGCGATGAGCGAGATGGGCATCGAGCTGATCGTGGAGGCCTTCGCCGTCGTGGTGATCGGCGGCCTCGGGTCCATGCGGGGCGCCCTCGTCGGCGCGCTCGTCGTCGGCGTGCTCCGGTCCATCGCGATCTCCGTGTACCCGGAGCTCGAGATGCTCCTGATCTATCTGATCGTGATCGCGGTGCTGGTGCTCCGGCCGCGCGGCCTCTTCGGCGGTCCACGCGCGTGAGCGGCCGGTTCGTCCTCGCCCTGGCGCTCGGCGCGACCGTCCTGGCGCCCCTCGTGGCGCCGACCTACCACGTGCTCTTGATGCTGCCGTTCATGGCGTACGCTGTGGCGCTCCTGGGGCTGAATCTCCTCTTCGGGTACACGGGCCTCGTCTCCTTCGGGCACGCGCTGTTCCTCGGCGTCGGCGCCTACACCGGGGCGTTCCTCACGAGCGTCTTCAACGTCCGCTCGATGGAGACGATCCTCGCCGCCGCGGCGGCGCTCGGCGCGCTGGTGGCGGCCCCGGTCGGCGCGCTCTGCGTACGCTACGTGAAGATCTACTTCGGGATGCTCACGCTCGCGTTCGGCATGGTCTTCTACACGTTCGTGCTGAAGTTCTACCGCCTGACGGGCGGCGACGAGGGCATGCCCTTCCTGCGCCCGGCGCTCGTCGGGCGGAGCCTCGAGGACCTGCCGAAGACCGACTACCTCGTGGGCCCGTACTACTACTACTCGCTGGCCGTGCTCGTCCTGGCCACCCTCGTCATGTGGCGCATCGTCCGCTCGCCCTTCGGCCTCTGCCTCAAGACCATCCGCGACAATCCGACAAAGGCCGAGACGCTCGGCATCGGCGTCGCGCGCTATCGCTGGTGCGCCTTCGTGATCTCCGCCGTCTACGCCGCGGTCGGCGGCGCCCTCCTCGGGCCGCCGACGGGCAACGTGGATCCGACGCTCGCCTACTGGACGCAGTCGGGCAACATCGTCTTCATGACGCTCCTGGGCGGGTTCGCGAGCTTCTTCGGGCCCGTCCTCGGCGCCTTCGTCTTCATCTACCTTCAAGATTGGGTGATGTCGGTCGTCCCGTTCTGGCGGCTGATCTTCGGCGCGATCCTCGCCGCGATCGTCATCGTCGCCCCCGGCGGGCTCGCGGGGTTCTGGGTCAGGCGGCCGCCCGTCGAAGCCTCGTCCCCGTGATCCTCCGCGCCGAGGGGCTCCGGAAGCTCTACGGCCAGTTCTGCGCGCTCGACGGCGTGAGCCTCGCCATCAGCGCCGGTGAGTTCGTCTCGATCATCGGGCCGAACGGGGCGGGCAAGTCCACGCTCGTCAACGTCCTCACCGGCGTTCTCCGCCCCACCGCCGGCACCGTCACCTTCCGGGACCGCGACGTGAGCGGGATCGGACCCGCCCGCCTGGCCCGCCTGGGGATCGCACGGTCCTTCCAGCTCGTCCAGATCTTTCCGGACCTCACGGTGCTCGAGACGCTCCAGGCGGCGGTGGTCTCGCGTCTCGGGCACGGCACCCGCCTCTTCGCGTCCCTCGCCGCCGACCGCGCGGTTCGAGAGGGCGCGCTCGAGGTCGCCGAGCTGTTCGGTCTGGGCCCGAAGCGTCACGTGCGGGCCCGGCACCTGCCCCAGGGGGACAAGAAGCTCCTCGACGTGGCATCGGCGTTCGCGCTGCGGCCTCAGATCATCCTGCTCGACGAGCCGACGTCCGGCGTGAGCACGGCGGACAAGACGGCGATCATGGAGACGCTCGTCTCGGCCTCCAGGCGGATCGGCGTCCAGGCGATTATCCAGGTCGAGCACGACATGGACATCGTCTTCGGCTACTCCGACCGGATCATCGCCCTCCACGAGGGGCGCGTGCTCGCCGACGGCCCGCCGGCCACGATCGAGGCCGACCGGCGCATCGTCGACACGGTCATCGGCCGGCGCGCCCGGGCGCGGTGAGGGCCGGGCCATGCTGACCGTGGACGCGGTCGACGTGTACATCCAGGCGAGCCACATCTTGCGGTCCGTGTCGCTCGGCGTGGGCCCGCGCGAGGTGGTCTGCCTCGTCGGCCGGAACGGCGCGGGGAAGACGACGACCCTGCGCACGATCATGGGGTACCTGCGCCCGCGCGCGGGCGGGGTCGAGTTCCGCGGCCAGCCCATCCACGGCCGCCGGACGCACGAGATCGCGCGGCTCGGCGTCGGCTGGGCGCCGGAGGACAGCGGGATCTTCGCCGACCTCACCGTGGCCGAGAACATCGAGATCGCCACGTGGACGCGGCCCGGGGGGCGCCCCGCCGCGGAGCGCATCGAGCTCGCCTACCGCGTCTTCCCGATGCTCAGGCGGTACGCGGGGCGCAAGGGCCCGGAGCTGAGCGGCGGCGAGCGGAAGATGCTCTCGATCGCGCGGGCCCTCGCGCTCGACCCCGAGCTGCTCCTGCTCGACGAGCCTTTCGAGGGGCTCGCGCCCGCGATCATCCCGGCCGTGAGCGAGGGTATCGCGGCGATCACCGAGCTGGGCCGATCGATCCTGATCGCCGAGTCCAACATCCATCACGTGCCCGAGGACATCCGCCGTCTGTACGTCATCGAGCGCGGCGCGATCCTCTTCGCGGGCGGGCTCCAGGATGCCTGGCGCGATCCAAGTCTCACACGTATCATCGGGAGCGCGGCGTGACCCCGCGCGCTGGAGGCCAGACACGATGACGCTGCCCCTCATCCCGACCGCCGTCGTCGGCTCCCACGGAAAACCCGGCTGGTGGTTCGCCGGAGTCAAGGCGTACGAACGCGGCGAGTTCGGCCCCGCCGACCTCGAGGAGATGTTCGACGACGCCGTGCACGCGGCGGTCCGCGACATGGAGACCACGGGTATCGACATCATCACCGACGGCGAGGTCCGGCGCCTCGACGGCTACGTGGACTCGTACTACGCGATCATCAAGGGCATCGAGCCCGTCACGGTCCGCCGCAAGGCGGGCCCGTGGGGATATGACCAGCAGACCCGCTACGAGGCGGTCGGCCGGATCGAGACGCCGCCGGGCGGGCTCGGCATCGTCAAGGAGTTCGAGTCCCTCAAGGCGCACACGACCCGGCATACGAAGGCGACCTGCGCCGGGCCGCTGACCTTCGGCTCACGGATCCATCCGGGCAAGGTGTACAAGGGCGTCGTCGATGTCGCCGAGCGCTTCGCCGAGGTCATCAATCAGGAGCTGCGCGCTCTCGTGGCCGCGGGCGCCGAGTTCATCCAGATCGACGAGCCCGCGCGTGGCAACGTCTCCGGCGAGGAGATGGCGCGCCTGTTCAACCTGGCCACGGACGGCATCGGCGTGAGGCTCGGGTATCACATTTGCTTCGGCAATCGCTTCGGACGCTCACGCTTCCAGCGGACGTACGAGCCGTACTTCCCCGGGATCTTGAAATCTAGGGCCCACCAGTTCGTGCTGGAGTTCGCGAGCCGCGAGATGGCCGAGCTCGACCTCTGGAAGACTCACGGCGATGGGCGCGAGCTCGGCGCGGGTGTGGTCGATGTGAAGGGCTTCGCCCAGGACACAACGGAGGACGTCGCGAAGCGTATCCGCAGGGTCCTCACCGTCTGCCCGGCCGAGAAGCTCACGGTCAACCCCGACTGCGGCTTCGGCTGGTCGCCGCGCTACATGTGCAACCAGAAGCTCGCAGCCCTGGCCGGCGGCGCGGCCCTCGTGCGGAAGGAGCTCCAAGGCCGGCGCTGACGGCTCCCTCGCTCGCCGGGGGCGCCCTGCTCTTCGAGACCCGCGACCACCGCAATTTGCCAAGAACTGAGCCTGGATGCTAATGTCCTTCACAAGAGACCACATGGACTCCGCGGGGGCCGCCGAAGCGCGTGAGCGGGTGACGAAGTGGATCGAGCAGACCCGGCAGCTGTTCAGCGTGCTGCCGGAGCTGCTCGTGACCGACACCCATGTCAACGAACGGGTGAGCGCCGCCGAGAAGGAAGCCGAGCGGCTTCGCAGAGAGCTCGAAGATCTGAAGCGGGAGAACCACCAGCTCCGCGGCGAGCGGGACGAGATCGCCCAGGCAATGACCGTGGTCGCCCAGAGGCTCGGCTTTACGCCGCGGAAGAGTCCCTTCGAACGCACCCATGCGGGGGACCACACGAAGCCGGGCGAGCTCGCCAAGCCCGGTGAGCCCGCGAGGCCGGGCGAGCTCGCAAAGCCCGGCGAGCCGCCGAAGGCGGGCGAGTCACCGAAGGCCGGCGAGTCGCCCAAGGCCACCGACCACCCGAAGGTCTGAGCGCGGCGCCGCGCCCCCCGACGCGTTGCGCTTAGCGCGACGCGTCCTTCTTCAAGGTCAGGCTCAGCTCGTACTTCTTCTCTGCCTTCGGGTCCGGGTTGAAGACGGCGACCCAGAGCGTGGCGCAGTCCCTCCCGAGCGCGGGCACCGAGCTTCCTTCCGGTACCAGGCGGACCACCTCTGACTTGAGATCCGCGCGACCCACGGGCGGAATCGTCAGGAGCCACGCGTCAATGCATTCGGCGCGGCCCTCCTTCAGCTTCACGTCCATCTCGCGCGGCTCCCTGAAGTCCGCGGCGACCGCGAAGAACCGAACGGTGAGCGGCGCAAGCGTCACGGGGAACCGGTGATCGGCGAACCGCTGCCTGTCGTTCGTGAGGCGCTGCGTGGTGTGGTCCGGATCGCCGACCCGTGGACTCGGGTGGGTGAAGATGCTCGTCTCCGTCGCCGACTCTAAAATTCGCGCCTGGGTCCAGAGACCCGGCTCCGGGACCGCAGCGAGCAGGACACTCTTGACGAACTCTGGGTACTGCTCGGCCAGCCGGGCCTCGTCGATCAGGAACTTGTAGAGGTGGGCGCCGACCGACGGCGCCGCCTTGCCGGGCACGAACGTCTTCAGGCTGTTGAGCGCCTTGGTCACGATCCCCGGGCGCTGCCGCTCGACGAAATCGAGCAGCACCGAGTAGCCATAGGCGAGCAGCCCCTCCTCGTACTCGGCGGACTGCTGGATCGGGACGCTGAGGAGATAGGCGTACTTCCCGAGCTCCTGCTTCACGCCCGCCTTGAAGTCGATGGTGCCTTTCCAGCTCGTCCACCGGGCCCATGCCGAGACCCACCACTGGGCACCCTCGTCCAGGGCCGCCGTCTCGACGACCTGCGGCGCACTGTCCTCCTCCGGGGCCGGTGCCGCCGCAGCGACTTCTTGCTTTATCAGCGCGGGCGGTGGGGGCGGCGCAGCCGGAGCCGGTGGACGCGGCGCAGCGGGAGCCGGTGGAGGCGGCGCAGCCGGAGCCGGTGGAGGCGGCGCAGCCGGAGCCGGTGGAGGCGGCGCAGCCGGAGCCGGTGGGGGCGGTGCAGCGGGAGCCGGTGGGGGCGGTGCAGCGGGGGCCGGTGGAGGCGGTGCAGCGGGGGCCGGTGGAGGCGGCGCAGCCGGAGCCGGAGCGACGGGCGGGGCCGGCGGAGCCGGAGACGGCGCAGGCGGTGCGTAAAACGGAGCGGGCGGCGGCGCATGGGGTGCGGCCGACGGAGTGGGGGACGCTGCTGCCGGCGCGGCCGGCGAAGCCAACAGCGGCGCGGGGGGCTGGACGCGCGGCGCAACCGACGGCGCGGCCGCCACGACGACGGGCGCCACCGGCTCCTCCACCGTCTTCGGGCGCGGCGCGGGTCGCTCCGGCGCGCGCGGGAGATCGGGCGGGCCGGCGACGAGCTTACCGCGTGTGGCCGCCACTGTGAGTGTCCGACCGAACAATCGCGTGACGCTGTCCTCAAGCACGGTGAACTTCGCGTCGTCGAGATGCTCGCGACCCTCGATCAGCGTGAGCAGCGCGGAGAAGGCGGGCGTGGCCTCCACGATCACCGCCGCGCTCTCCGCCGTGGGCCCCTTCGGATCGAGCACCGCAGCGCGAATCTCTCGCGCCTTCGCCTGGCACTCGAGCAGCGCGGCGAAGTTCGGGTCGTCCACGTGGTTGATGGTCATGATGCGGTCCAGGACCACGAGGACGCGCCGTCGCGCCTCGGCCAATGTCGCGCGCCGGGGCTCGTTCACGGTCGCCTCCGCCAGCGCCCGGACCACGGGCTCGAGCGCCTTGAGGCCATCGATCGCGGCGGGTGCCGGGGCCGTGACACCGAGGGTGCGCGCCGCGTCGAGGACGCTCGAGCGCAGGTCGATGAACTCGCCGCGCGCGGCGGCGAACTCCTCGAGCAGCGAATCGGGGGGCAGTGTGCCTGCCCCCTCGAGCTCGCGCGCCGCCTGGGCGAGCTTCGCCGCCAGTCCTGCGAACCGTCGGCTCAGCGCGGCGAGGTTCTTGACGAGATCGTCCGCCGTCGGCGTCATGGAATGCTGCCGATTTTAGGCGTGCGCCAAGGAGGTGTCAAACCCGCCGGCCCCGGTCGGGGTGGAAGGGCGCTACTCCGTCGTGACGCGGAGCACTTCCTCGAGCGTGGTCACGCCCTCGAGCACCTTCAGCAGGCCGGCCTCGCGGAGCGTCTTCATGCCTTGCTTCGCCGCGACGTCCCTGATCTCGTTGACGAAGGTGCTGGCGAGGATGAGGCCACGGATCTCGGGCGTCGCCGCGAGGACCTCGTAGAGCGCGATCCGCCCCTTCATCCCGGTGAAGTGGCACGCGTCGCAGCCCCGACCCTTGTAGAGCGTACACCGCCCGATGCCGAGGGGCGCGTGGCCGTACGGGATCAAGAGCTGCTCGTCGGCTTCGTAGGGCTCGCGGCACTTCTGGCAGACCTTGCGCGCCAGCCGCTGCGCGACGACGAGGCGGAGCGACGACGAGAGGAGGAAAGGCGGAACGCCCATATCCGTCAGCCGCGAGATGCTCTCCGCGGCGCTGTTCGTGTGGAGCGTGCTCAGCACGAGGTGCCCGGTCAGGGCCGCCCGGACCGCGATCTGAGCCGTCTCCTGGTCGCGCATCTCGCCGACGAGGATGACGTCGGGGTCGTGGCGCAGGAACGAGCGGAGGGCCGCGGCGAAGGTGCGGCCGATCTCGTCGCTGACCTGGACCTGCGTCGCGCCCGGCAGCTCGTACTCCACGGGGTCCTCGACGGTCACGATGTTCCGCTCCTTCGAGTTGAGCGTGTTGAGCGCCGAGTAGAGGGTGGTGGTCTTGCCCGAGCCGGTCGGCCCGGTGATGACGATCAGGCCGTGCGGCGCGCCGACCGCCTTCTGGAAGTCCCCCAGCGCGGCCGGCTCGAACCCGAGCTGGGTCAAGTCAGTCTTCAGCGACTGCTTGTCGAGGAGTCGGAGCACGACGCTCTCGCCGAAGATCGACGGGAGGACCGAGACCCGGAAGTCGATCTCGCGCGACTGCTGGCGGAGCTTGATGCGCCCATCCTGCGGCAGTCGCCGCTCGGCGATGTCGAGATTCGCCATGATCTTGAGGCGCGAGACGAGCGCCGGCTCGACCCGCTTGGGCGGCGCCATCACTTCGTGCAGGATGCCGTCGATCCGGTACCTGATCCCCAGAGTCCCGTCGCCCGGGTCGACGTGGATGTCGGAGGCGCCGCGCTTCATCGCGTCGAGCAGGATCGAGTTCACCAGCCGGACGATAGGCACCTCGTCGGCCGACGACCGCAGCTCGTTGAGGTCGACCTGACCGTTCGCCTCCTGGCCCTTGACGATCTCGACCTCGGAGGCCTCCGCCTCGACCTCCGAGAGCGCGTCCGCGACCGTCAGCCCCCCCCTCTCGTAGTAGCGCTCGATCGCCTGCCGGATGATCGACGGCGGCGCGATGGTCGGCACGACCTTGAGACCCGTCATGAAGGCGACGTCGTCGAGCGCCGACAGGTTGGTCGGGTCCCCGACGGCCAGCGTGACCGAGCCGAGCGTCCGGCCGATCGGGACGACGCCGTACTTGCGCGCGATCCGACTCGGGATCACTGCGATGGTCTCGGGGGCGATCCTTTCCGGGAACGCGACCTCTGGGATGCCGTAGTGACGCGAGAGGAAATGGACCAGCCGGTCTTCGGTGATCAGCCTGAGGCGGACCAGGATCTCGCCGAGCTTCTCGCCCGTTCGCTTCTGCTCGCTGAGCGCCTGATCGATCTGCGGCTGTGTGATCAGGCCGTCGGAGACGAGCAGATCGCCGAAGCGCCGGCCGACCGGCGCCTGGCTCGGGCCACGGGGGGCGATCAGCGTGCCGCCGATCTTGCCTTCCTCGGCCTCGCGCCCGGTCTCCAGTAGTTTTGTGATTTCCTGCCGTCGTCCGGTTTTCATCATTCGTGGCTCGACCCACACTCCGCAATCCAGATGCCAGCCCCAGGGGTTTTCCGGATCGTGGAAAAACAGGAATTTAGCAGTGGTTTCGGCTGGCCACTGGCGCCCCGGGGCGGCCAGTTTCGTTGCAGGGTGGCCAGTTTTCTTTCTGCTAGACTCCACGCCGTGGCGCTGGCGCTGGACGGGATCGTCGTCGCGGACCTCACACAGAATGTCGCCGGCCCCTTCTGCACGCAGATCCTCGGCGACATGGGGGCCGAGGTCGTCAAGGTGGAGCGCCCGGCACGGGGCGACGACGCCCGCGCGTGGGCCCCGCCGTATTGGGGTGACGAGAGCGCCACCTTCATGGCGATGAACCGCAACAAGAAGAGCCTCGCCCTGGATCTCAAGGCGGACGGCGGGCTCGAGGTCCTCCGGCGCCTGATCGCGCGCGCTGACGTCTTCGTGCAGAGCCTCCGCGCCGGCGCGCTCGGCGAGCTCGGGCTCGACTTCGCGGGCGCCGCCCGGATCAACCCGCGACTCGTCTATTGCTCGATCACGGCGTTCGGAGCGCGCGGGCCGCTCGCGGACCTGCCCGGGTACGATGCGCTCATGCAGGCGTACGGGGGGCTCATGTCGGTCAACGGCCACCCCGGCCAGGAGCCCGCGCGGGTGGGCACGTCGATCGTGGACATGGGGACGGGCATGTGGGCGGCGCTCGGGATCGTCGCGGCGCTCCGGCAGCGCGACACAACGGGCCACGCCGTCGAGGTCACGACCGCGCTCTTCGAGACGGCCCTGATGTGGGTCTCGTACCACGCGATGGGCTACTTGGGCTCCGGCGAGGTGCCGCAGCCGCAGGGCTCGGGCACGGCGATGATCGCGCCCTACCAGGCCTTCCCCACGGCGGACGGCTACGCGATGGTCGCCGCCGGATCGGACGCGCTCTTCCACCGGCTCGCCGCGGCGCTCGGCGCGCCGCGGCTCGCGGACGACGCGCGCTTCACGGACAACCCCTCGCGCGTCCGGCACCGCGGGGAGCTCGTCGCGGCGCTGTCGGCGATCACGCGCGAGCTCAAGACCGCCGACCTCCTCGAGCGCCTCCGGGTCGCCGGTGTCCCGAGCGCGCCGATCCTCACGGTGGACGCCGTGCTCGCGGAGCCGCAGACGCGCGCGAGCGGCATGCTGGTTGGGGCGCCGCACCCGCGCATCCCGGACTACCAGAGCGTCGGGCTCCCGATCCTCTGGAACGATCACCGACCAGAGGTGCGTCGCGTGCCGCCGCGCCTCGGCGAGCACTCGGCCGACGTGCTGACCTGGCTCGGCTACACCCTCGACGACGTCCGGGCGCTTCGCGCGCAACGAGTCATC
>Ga0209689_1002511_pt1 | contig 13634 bp, 15 predicted proteins | sample GraSoiAngelo_149_FD_187119 | JGI IMG/M metagenome (GOLD analysis project Ga0209689, IMG submission 187119) | Grasslands soil microbial communities from the Angelo Coastal Reserve, California, USA - 14_1009_09_30cm (SPAdes) (version 2) | ecosystem: Environmental > Terrestrial > Soil > Grasslands ...
GGGCGGGTGCGTCGCGAGGGCGGCGGCGAACAGCCCCTCGTGGCTCGTCAGTCGTCGGCCCAGGGGATCCGCGATACACAAGTGGGCGGCTCCGCGCTTGATGTGGGTGGTCGGGGCCTCGGCGCCCTCGATCTTCTGGAGCGCGCTCGCCAGCGCGAGGGGGTTGCGCGTGAACTGAGCGCTCATCGCGTCGGCGAGGTACTCCCGCTTGCGGCTCACGCCCAGCGCCAGCAGCTGGGCGATGATCGGGGCCAGGATCCAGGAGACGATCCACACGACGAGCAGGATGAGGACGAGCGGGCTGGGCTTTCGCTCCTCGCTCGACCCGCCACCAGGGCGCAGCACCCGGGACGTCCCGTCGTGCATCAAGGCCACGGCTCCGACCAGCGCGGCGAGCATCGTCATGAGGCGAATGTCGAGGTTCTTGACGTGGCCCAGCTCATGGGCCACGACGCCCTGGACCTCGTCGCGCGTGCACAAATCGAGCACCCCCTGAGTCACGGCGATGTGCGAATGGAGAGGGTCCGTCCCGGTCGCGAACGCGTTCGGATCGGGGTCGTCCACGATCCAGATACGGGGACGGGGCACACCGGCGGCGATCGCCATCTCCTCCACGACGTTGACGAGCTGGAGTTCCTGGTCGGTTCGGGGCTCGACGATCTTCCGGGCCCCGGTGGACCACAGCACCTTCTGGGGCCCGGTCCGGTACGCGTACCAGGCGATCGCCGCGGCGACGAGCGAGAGGCCGATGCCGAACCAGGGAAAGGTGTGGTGATACGCGTAGCGCGGCGCGTCGCGGGTGAAGAGGTAATAGATGTAGTCGCCGCCGAATCCCAGCCACGCGAAGAAAGCCACGAAGCCAACCACCAGCAGGACGGTGCGCCGGCGATTGGCTTCCTGTTGTTGGAAGAGGTTCAGCGACGCTTCGTCGCTCACGTCTTCGGCTTGAGGGAGAGATCGACCTGCGGCACGGCCTTCTCACCCTGGTCTTCGATCTCCCACAGGTCGGCGGGTTGCGCCTTGGCCAGGCCCGCGACGAGGCTCGTCGGGAATTGCTGCTGCTTCGTGTTGTACAGCGTGGCCGTGTCGTTGTACAGCTGCCGGGCAAAGGCCACTTTGTTCTCGGTCGACGTGAGCTCTTCTTGCAGCTGGCCGATGTTGCCCGTTGCCCGAAGCTGGGGATATTGCTCCACCACGACCATCAGGCGCTGCAGGGCGGACGAAAGCGTATTTTCGGCCCGGCTGATCTGCTTGATCCCCTCCGGGCCCGTCGCGTTGACCTTGACCGCCTGATTCCGGGCCTGGATCACCGCCTCCAGGGTGGACTTCTCGAAGTCCATGGCGCCGCGGACGGCGTTGACGAGGTTGGGAATCAGATCGTGGCGGCGTTTGAGCTGGACGTCGATCTGCTTGAAGGCGTTGAGCGTCTGGTTCTTGAGCGCGATGAGCCCATTGTATGCGACGATGAGCCATGCTCCTACCACGACGAGAACGATCAGCAATGCGAGCGGCCCCATGTGAGCTCCGGGTGAAAGTGAGTCCCTTTACGCTGGGTGGGGCGGCAGGAGTTTCGCGAGCGCCTGTCGCACTGCCTCCGCGACCGCCGGGTCGTCGGGCCCAAGCCGGGCCAGCGGGTGGGCGGTTTCGACGTGGAGTTCGACGCCCCGTCCGATCGGAATCCGGCGCCAGGAGCTCGCGCTCTCGGGGTCGCGGGTGGCGTCGCGCGCGATCCATGCGGTCAGCGCCCGTCCCGATTTCCCGCGCGGGGGAGCGCCTGTGCTCTTGAGGGGCAGCTGGTCCGGAACCGGCAGCGAAGCGCCCAGCGCCTGCGCCGCTCGTCGCTCCAGCACGTCGCCCGTCTGGTCCTGCATGTCCTTGGTGATCGCCGCCAGAGTCGCTCCCTCCATCTGCCGGAGCTTGATCCACAGCAGCTGCAGGAAATGACGATAGGAGTAGGTCGCGGCCGTGCCCCGCCCTTCGGGGGGACTCACCAGGCCTTTGGTCACGTAGAAGCGGATGGTCCGCTCGCTCGGCTGCGCGCGCGCGGCGGCGTTGATCGGGGTGATCGCCGAGGCGTCGAGGATCGCGCCCACCAGCGCCGCCAAGTCGCGGAGATTCCAGGGCGCGAGGTTGCGGTATTCCCGCAGGACGTGCACCGGCTCGTGGTGCGGGGCCCCCGTCACGCTTCCGCCCCTCCCCGCCCGCGCTCATCGGCGAGCCGGAACACGGCGGTCAGCCAGTCCGTGACCTGGTGCAGGTTGAACGGCTTGCGAATCACCGTACAGTGGTGGCGCTCGAGCCAGCTCCGCACCTCCTCCGCCTCCGCGTCGCCCGTCATGATCGCGATGCGCCCTTCGAGGTCCGGCCAGCGGTGGATGATGGCGAGGTACAGCGCCAGCCCCGACATGGTGGGGAGGTGAATGTCCAGGAGCAGCGCGTCCGGTTGCGCGGAGCCGAGCAGCTGGTACGCCGTCTCCGCGCTTCCCGCGGAGATGACCCGATGCCCCGCCCGTGTGAGTGAGCGCTCCAGCACGCGGCGCAGCGGCGCCTCGTCGTCCACGACGAGGATCGTGCGCGGCTGTGCGCTCATGAGACCGAGGCCCGCGCGCCGGCGGGCGTCAGGAACCCCTGCACCACGCGGGCCAGCGCCTCGTCCGGGCTCAGCGACAGCCGCATCTCGCCGGCGGTGAGGCCGAGGTAGGCCCGCGCATGGAGCTGCAGGGTTTTCGTCTGCGCGTAGCCGAGCCGCTTCGCCACATCCTCGATCGTGAACCCGGGGTCCTGCAGCAGCCGATGCGCGTACAGCACGCGCGCGGCCGAAAGGAAATGGCGGGGTGACGGCAGCCCGACGCGTGTGAACCAGCGCTCGCAGGTGCGCCGGTCCACCCGCGCGCGCACGGCGACCTGACTCACGGTCTGCACCTGCCCCGGGGCGCGCAACGCCTCCTCCAGCACCCAGCGGAGCTCGCTCGGCAGCGGCGCGAGAGCGTCGGCGAGCTGGTCGAGCAGCTGCCGCGACGAGGAGCGCGCTTCCTCCTGACTCAGCACTTCCCGTAAGCGGGTCGGGTGGTCGTCGTAATTGGCGAACACGACGTGCTGGATGCCCCGCTGGCCGAGCGCGAGCAGCACGCCCGCCGTCCGGGGCGTGAGCGTCGTGTACAGGATGAGGGGAAGCGAGGGGAACAGCACGCGCAGCCGCTCGATTTCCTGCGAGCGCGCGTCGCCCGACAGGAGGGGGTCCACCACCGCGAGCTCGACCGGGCGCCCCCGGATCACCGTCAGGACGTCGTCCCACGTCGTCGTCTGGACGACGCTGAACCGGCCGCCGGCGGTGCGGCGCAGTTTGTGGAACTGGAGGTCTGGCACGGCCGCTAGGACGAGCATGAATCCCCTAAAACCCCCAAATGTCGCAAAACCGCCCTACGATGCCGCAAAAACGCCCTAAAAAACGGACTCTCCCGCTCCGAGGTTGTGATGTCCCGTTGCGTCGACACCACATCTCCCGTTGCGGAGGCCACATGTCCCGTATTCGCGCCCTCTTCGCTCTACTCGTCGTCGCGTTCGCCCTCTCCACCGTCGCGTGTGCCGATGCGACCGGCCCCCGCCACGGCTGCGACGTGAACAACAGCAACACCTGCCGCTAAGCGACCGGCTGCTCTCAACCGACGAGCTGCGCCAGGGACGCTGAGACCTCGCGCAGCTCGTCCGTTTGCACCACCGGTTCCGCCGGCTGCGTTTCGACGGCCAGCACCCGCTCGCACTCCGCCAGCCCACCACGAATCCGCTCGACGCGGAATTCGAACTCGTGCAACCCGGCCGCACCCGCGACCTCGAGCGCGCGCAGCATGAGCTCATCGGCACGGCGGAACCGTCCGAATCTGGCCTGCCCGATCCCCTGCTTCAGATAGAAGTCCGCCAGGATGTTGGGCGGCATTTCCGGCAGGTGCTGCTCGCAGCGCTCGCGCCAACGCGCGAAGCCCACGTGGTCGCGCCGGAACGACGCGCAGTGCATCAGCTCCACGAGGGCGTTGGTGAGAGTCTCCTGCGTCCCGGAGCGGCGCACCACTTCCGTGAGCGCGCGCTCTGCCGCGGGAGCGTCCCCCAGGGTGAGCAGCATGACGCCCACGTCGCCGAGGGCGCGGAGTCTCGAGTCTTCCTCTTCGTAGAGCTGGAACGCCCGCCACGTGTGGGGGATGGCGTCGGGCGCCTGCCCCATGAGATGCAACGCGACCCCGATACCGTGCGCCGCACGGGCTTCTGCGTCACGCTCGTCGGCGGCGTGCGCGTCCGCCAGGATCTCCCGCAGCTTTCGCTCCGCCTCGGCGAGATTGCCGCGGCCCAGAATCGTGTTCGCCAGACCGATGCGGCTGAGCAGTGCCGAATAGCGGTCACCGGCCGCGCTCGCCATCTCGCCCGCTTCCGCGTACGCGACTTCCGCTTCGTTGAACCGATTGAGCTTGCGGTGCACGCGGGCGAACCGCAGCCGGGCCGCGACCGCGTCCTTGGCCGACAGGCGGCTCGCCACCACCACGAGCAGCGTGGTCAGCACGTCGATCGCTTCCTCCAGGCGCAGCTCCTCTTCGAGGAAGTGCGCATACGCGAACAGCGCGGGAGCGATCAGGCGGATGTCGCCCAGGCGCTGGGCGTCGGCAGTGCTCTCGGCGATGCCGTGCACGTGCGCGCCTTCCGGCGCCGCCGCTTGCAACTCGGCGCAGAAGCGGTCGGTCGCGATCCACTGATAGTGGAACGCGTCACCGGAGACCTGCGAGCGGTCCGGCGCGAGCAAATCGACGAGCCGTAGCGCGAGAAATGCGCCCTGGCCGAGGCGCGCCTCGAGCGAGGTGGCGCCCTCAGGGCCCGACACCCGCTGGAGGAAGATTGCGTGAGGCAACGATTCGAATTTCAGGCGCGAAGCCGGCATCCGGTCGGTCTCCGAGTCAGACTGGCTGGTGGTGCCCCCAGCCAGCGCCAGGGCAGGTGTCATGCCTCCGTGCAACGCGCGGCCGGGTGAGAACATAGCGTTTTCCCCTGCGACGCGTTAGGCTGCAAATCCCGCGTTTTCTCGCCTTTCGCTGCACGGTTCGGATCCCACTCCGGAGGCCTGCCCTCCCCCTATTGGGCCCATGCGCCGGGGCTTTACACTCACCGAACTCGCGGTCGTGCTGGCGATTCTCGCCCTCGTGACGGCCATCACACTCCCCCGTCTGGAAGGGCTGCTGGACTGGATCGCTGTCAACACGGCCGCCCAAGATGTCACCACTGCCGTCGCCGTGACCCGTAACGCCGCGGTCATGCAGGGCAGCCGGCGCCGGTTGCTCATCGCGCGGGACTCCCTCCGCATCGACCGCTGGGCGGGGGATTCGTGGGCGCCCCTCGACCGCTGGCCCGGCCCGGATGAACACGGGGTAGCCCTCGAGGTCTCGAACCCGGTGGTCGTGTTCGACCCGATCGGAATCGCCTGGGGACTGTCCAATACCAAGGTGGTGCTGCGGCGGGGTGCGCGATCTGAAACGATCACCCTGTCCCGCCTGGGGCGGGTGAAGCGCTGGTAGGGGGAGATGCAACCATTTGGCGGGGGGAGTGCATCAAACAGACGTGGCGGATGAAACATCCGCCGCTCTCAGTCGTACGACAACAGGCAGAGTATCAGGCAAGGGTCGCGGCCGAAGTGTGACGGCCACTTCGCCCGACCGCCAGCCCGGGGAGTTGTAAGCCCCGGGTCTGGTTTTTTTAGGGGGGAAGCGCCGAGTCCGTGTGGCGGACCGCCACGACCGCCACGTTGAACTCGACCCGATCGGCCACTCTCACCGTCCCCGCCGGGCCACCGCGATACGGCGTGATGCCGAACTCCGTCTGTTTCACCGAGAAACTCCCGATCGCCTGCAGCGTGTCCCCGGCGGCCTCGAGCCGCATGACCACAGCGACGTCGCGCGTTTGTCCGGCGATGGTCAATCGTCCGCGCACCTCGAGCCCGTCGCCCGCGGGCGTCACGGTCGTCGAGACGAATGAGATGAGCGGATTCCGATCCGGGTGGAGGACCTCACTTCGCATGGTCTCGGTGACCTTGCGGATCTCGGCCGTGTCGCGGGGCGTCAGGACCTCGAGGCTGTCGACGGGCACGACCACCTCGACGCGCGAGTCGCCGGGACTGTCCGGGTAATAAACGACACGCCCCGACGCGGTGCGGGCGCGGACGAGGTGTCCGTGACCCGCAAACCCGAGCAGCCCGGCTTTGCCGGTTTTCACTTCGAAGCGACTCGCGGGCGTGAGGATGTACACCACCGAATCGTGCGCGGCGACCTGTGCCGGCCCCCCAGTGGGGCTACACCAGAGCACCGCGGCGAGTACGACGCACTGCGACGCCGTCATCGCCGTCCCCCGCCCAGGTATCGGGTCAGCCCCTCTTCGAAAGGCAACGCTCGAACGCCGAACACCGACTCGAGCGCGTTTGCGGGAGTGGCGCTGCCTTCCACCAGCATCTGGAGCTGGTCCACGGTGAGGGGAGCCAGCGGCCCCGCAACCGCGAGTGCCGCGGCTGCCGCGCGCGCGACGACCAGCGGCACGTGCACGAGAAGGCGCGGGTGGCCGGCGGCCCGACCGATGGCGCGCACGAACTCTTCGTAGGTCAGGGCCGCCGGCCCGCCGAGCTCGAACACACCCCCGAGCGCGGGACGCTCGGCGGCGAGAGCGAACGCCAGCGCGACATCCTCGATCCAGACCGGTTGCGTCGGGAAACGGCCGTCACCGAACACGGGCACCAAGGGTGACCAGCGGTGCAGCCGGGCGAGCGTCCGGATCGGCCTGTTTTCGGGACCGCTGATGATGGATGGCCGGAAGATGGCGTGCGACAGCCCGGAGCCCCGGACCAGCTGCTCCGCCCGCCACTTAGTCCGGTGATACCTAGTCGCCTGCGGCTCGTCACGCGCGCCCACCGCACTCATATGCACGAACCTGCGGACGCCCGCGTCGCGCGCGGCCGCGAGCAGGCGCCCCGTGCCGTCGACGTGCACCCCCTCGAACGTCGCGGCGCCCGCCTCTACGATGATCCCGACCAGATGAACGACGACGTCGGCGCCCCGAGTCAAGGCGGCGAGAGCCGCGGGGTCCGCTAAGTCGCCCGGCGTACGGTCAGCGGGGAGCCCCTCGGCCGCCGTTCCGCGCCCGTCCCGACGGACCAGTGCGCGGACGTGGTGACCGCGACGCGCGAGCAGCGCGGTGACGTGCCGTCCCACGAATCCACTGGCTCCGGTGACGGCGATCAGCACGGGGGATGGGGGATGAACCGCTCAGTCGGTACTGGTGATGCCGCCCTCGTCGAGGAACACCAGCGTCCGGCGCCGGGCCACGACGCTCGACAGCGCCTCGAACACCGCGGGATCGAGCACGGTCCCCGCCAGATCGGCGATCCGGCCGATGGCTTTGTCAGGGGTCATCTTCTCCTGGTACGCCCGCGAGGTCGTGAGCGCGTCGTAGACCTCGGCGGCTCCGAGGACGCGCGCGGAGAGCGGGATCGCTTCGCCGCGCAGGCCGTCCGGGTAGCCCGTCCCGTCGAAGCGCTCGTGGTGATGGCGTACTGCCGGGATGATGTCGCCAAGGTGTGTGAGGGGGGCGAGGATCTGGGACCCGATGATCACGTGCTGCCGGACGTGCTCGAACTCTTCCGGCGTGAGCGTGCCCTGCTTGTTCAGGACCGCCTCTCGCGTGCCGATCTTGCCGATGTCGTGCAACCGGCCCGCGATCCGCACGAGCTCCACGTCCTCTTCCGACATGCCTAGCTGGTGAGCGACCGTGGCCGAAAGGTCCGCCACGCGCGCCGAGTGGCCCCGCATGTAGGGGTCCTTGGCCTCGAGGGCATTGACGAGGGCCTCGAGCGTCGCGATCGACAGGCGCTCGAGTTTCGTGCGCGCGCGCTGTAGCTCGGCGGTGCGGGTGGTGACTTCCTCCTTCAGCCACTGGTTGAGCTGGCGGTTCTCGAGCAGCATCTCGCGGCGCTTGAGCGCGCGTTGGACGGCGCGGCCCAGGTCGGCCAGCTCGATCGGCTTGGTGAGGTAGTCCATGGCCCCCCGCTGCATGCACAACGCGGCGCTGGTCGCGTCATTGACGGCGGTGAGCATGAGGATCGCCAGCTCCGGCTCGATCTCGAGCGCGGCGGGCACGAGGTCCACGCCGCTCGTGCCGGGCATGCGGATGTCGCACAGCATGAGGGCGATGCGATGGCGCTTGAGCTGCTGCAGCGCCTCGTCCCCCGAGCCGGCGGCATACACTTCGAATTGCTGTTGCTGCAGGAACTTCTTGAGGGCGTTCCGGATGGGCTCCTCGTCGTCGACCACCAGGATCTGGACGGGCCCCGCCATGTCGGCCACTCTCTCGACTCCTTGGGTGATTCACCCGGATAATGGCGCCGCCCGGTCCGTCTGGATAGCCCCGGCCCGGCCGCCGGCGGCGCTCACGCCGCCGCGACGAACGTCAGGTCGACCGGGGCGGGGATGAGTCCCGCCCGATGCGCCCGCGCCAGCAGCTCGGCCACGGCCCGGCGGCCGGTCTCGCCGTAGTCCACGGTGTAGGCGTTCACGTACATGGCGACGAAGCGATCGGTGCGGGCGTCGTCGAGCCCGCGACTGTAGCCCTTGGCGTGCGCCAGCGCCTCGGTGCGGTGGGCGAGGCCGTACTGAATGCTCGCCTTCAAGTCGCGCGCGATGTCGCGCATCAGGGCCTGCCCGAGGTCACGCCGCACCACGTTCCCGCCGAGCGGCAGCGGCAGCCCCGTCTCCGCGTGCCACCACTCGCCGAGGTCGACCCAGAGATGCAGCCCGCGGTCGGCGTAGGTGAGCTGGCCCTCGTGGATCAGCAGTCCCGCGTCGGCCCGACCGGCCGCCACGTACTCTTCGATCCGATCAAACGGCACGACCACGTGCCGTGCGGCGGGCTGAAACAGCTTGAGCGCGAGAAACGCGGTGGTGAGCTCGCCGGGGACGGCGATCCGCAGCGCCGCCGCGTCGAGGGCCGCACGCGGATCGGCGGGGCGCGCGGCGCGCGCCACGATCCGCGGCCCGTAACCGTCCCCGAAGCTCGCCCCGTGCGCGAGCAGCGCGTAGCGCCCCGCGAGGTACGCATAGGCGTGCAGTGACACCGCCGTAACGTCGAGCTCCCCCTGTAAAGCGCGTCGGTTCAACGATTCGATGTCGCCCAGCTCGTGTACGTAGCGCCGGCCGCCCGTGTCGATCTTCCCGGCCGCGAGCGCCCAGAACATGAACGCGTCGTCGGCGTCCGGGCTGTGTGCCAGGTGGATCGTGCGGGACGCGTCAACTGCCACGCGACGCCTTGCCGGCGGTCACCTGCTTCGCCTGGTCGCGGAAGGCATCGAGGTTCTGCGCGTGCTCGCCGTACTCGGGCCGCTGGCGCGCGCGCTCGGCCGCCTCGTGCTGCAGGAAGGCGCGGTAGGCGCGCAGGGCGCCCGGGGTGTCGTGGGTGAGCTCGAGCCCGCGAGCGCGCAGCATGAACCCGAACAAGTGCGTGGGCGCCACTCGCCGGATCGTGTCGGCCTGGGCGAGCGCCCCCGCGGCGTCGCCGCTCGTCAGGTCGAGCACGCCGATGTGGTAGCGGGCGTCGACGTCGAGCGCCGGCAGCATCGCGTACGCCTGCAGTGCCATGGGCAGGAAGAACTCCGCACTGTCGGCCTTCCCCTGCGAGTGGAGCGACATCACCCGGTTGTACAGCCGCGTGGCACGCTCTTCGGGTGACATCTGCGAGATATCGGGAGGCGTGGAGCGGGATGCGGGAAGCGGGATGCGAGATGCGTCATCGCCCGGCACGCCTCCCGCATCTCGCATCTCGCCGCCCGATGAGCCGCCGAGCCTCAGCGCGAGGATGGTCACGAGCGCCCCCAGCGCCGCACCCGCCACGCCCCAGGGGAGGCCGGCTCGCCACCCGGCGGCCTGGTTACGACTTGCTCGGGCGCTCACCTGGGCGCCGCACTTGTGACAGAATTTTGCCGTCGCCGCGAGCGCGGTCCCGCACGCCTGGCAGTTCATCGAGGGCTGGAAATCTAACTGGCGGGAAGGCTCAGGGCAGCGTAGTGTACTCGGCATGACCGGTGACACGACGCCACGACGCCAGGTTCCGCGAGGTACAACGCGAACGATCGTGGAACGTAGGGTCGTGGCGTCGTGCAACCGGTTATGAGCGCCCCCTTCCCCGGGCACGAGCGCGCCAAGCACATGGGTGAGTTGAAGCGTGGCGACGAGCGGTGGGACGTCTTCATGGAGGTACAGCCCGACCCCGACGTCGGGCCCGGGGCGGTGCGGGGGCGGCTGCACTTCGCGAGCGGCGAGCGGCACCGCACGACGAGCTGGATCTTCCTCGAGTGGTCGGAGCGCGAGGTCCAGGACAGATTCGGCGAATTTTCGGCGGTTGAGCTATGGCACTTCGTGGAGGCGCTCGATAGCTGATGCCGCCGTGTTGAAAACAATGCAGCTTTTGCACATTTCTCGGTTCATCATGCGCTTGCAAGCGATCAGAATCGCGAAATGATGTCCTAATGTTGCGTCCGCGACACAAAGTGGTTGACACCGTGCAACGGCGTCGGTACCTTCCCGCATGCTAGTCGTAACCCCAAATAGGGAATTCCTGCGAGCCTGTCACGCCCGGCCGAGGGCGGCCGGGTTCGTCGTTCGTGGCATCAAGCGTGCACCTGCGTGAGTAACCCGAGCCTTTTGAGGAGCGACCCATGACTGCGACGTTGGAGCCCACTGCCACCCCTCACGCGGGCAAGCCTGCGACCGCGACGGCCGTCGACGTGATCCGCAAGGCGAGAGACGCCGGTGTCCAGGTGGTGGACCTGAGGTTCACCGACATGCCGGGCACGTGGCAGCACTTCTCGATTCCGCTCAAGGAGCTCACCGAGGACCTCTTCAAGGAGGGGATCGGGTTCGACGGCTCGTCGATCCGCGGGTTCCAGGCGATCAACGAGAGCGACATGCTGTTGTTTCCCGATCCGGCGAGCGCGTTCGTCGATCCGTGTCTCGAGGTGCCGACGCTGTCGCTCACCTGCGACGTGTCCGACCCCGTGACGGGTGCGCGGTACTCGCGCGACCCGCGCTACGTGGCGCAGAAGGCGGAGCAGTACCTCGTGAAAACGGGGATCGCCACGACCGCGTATTACGGGCCGGAAGCCGAGTTCTACATCTTCAACTCCGTGCGTTTCGACCAGAACGCGCACGAAGGCTACTACCACATCGACTCCGAGGAGGGGATCTGGAACTCGGGGACCAATGGCGGTGCGGCGAACCTGGGCCACCGGCCCCGGCACAAGGAGGGCTACTTCCCCGTGCCGCCCGTGGACAAGCTTCAGGACCTGCGCTCCAAGATCATGCTCGCGATGATCGCCTCGGGGATCGACGTCGAGGTGCATCACCACGAGGTGGGTACGGCGGGGCAGACCGAGATCGACATGCGGTTCACCACGCTGACCCGCATGGCCGATCAGCTCATGATGTACAAGTACATCGTGAAGAACGTGTGCCAGCAGCACGGCTACACGGCGACGTTCATGCCGAAGCCGATGTTCGGGGACAACGGCTCCGGGATGCACGTGCACATGAGCCTGTGGAAAGACGCCAAGAACCTGTTCTTCGACGCGAACGGCTACGGCTTGATCTCGGACACGGCGCGCTGGTACATCGGCGGGCTGATCAAGCACGCCGCGGCGTTGCTCGCGTTCGCGGCGCCGACCACCAACAGCTACCGGCGGCTGGTGCCGGGCTACGAGGCCCCGATCAACCTGATCTACTCGCAGCGCAACCGGTCGGCGATCTGCCGCATCCCGGTGTACTCCAAGTCGCCCAAGGCGAAGCGGATCGAGTTCCGCGCGCCCGACCCGTCGAGCAACGGGTATCTCACGTTCGCCGCGCTGCTCATGGCGGGCCTGGACGGCGTCAAGAACAAGATCGAGCCGCCCAAGCCGATGGACGTGGATCTGTACGAGCTCGAGCCGGAGGAGCGCAAGCACGTCAAGAACACGCCGGGCTCCCTGAACGAGTCGCTCGCGGCGCTGGAGGCGGACCACGCCTTCCTGCTCGAGGGCGGGGTGTTCACGCCCGATCTGATCGAGACGTGGCTCGCGTACAAGCGTGCCAAGGAGGTCGACCCCGTCGCCCTGCGGCCGCATCCGTACGAGTTCTTCCTGTACTACGACGTCTGAGACCGACGGGTAGACGGTGAGCGGCCGCTAGAGGCTAGTGCCTAGCTACCGCTCACCGTCTACCCGTCTACGGAGCTATGGCCACCGCCCTGAAGACCACCGGCGCCAGCAAGCGGGAGCTGCTCGAGCTCTGCAAGAAGCAGGAGGTCAACTTCCTGCGCCTCCAGTTCACCGACATCCTGGGCGTCAACAAGAACGTCGAGGTGCCCGAGAGCCAGTTCGAGAAGGCGCTCGAGGGCGACATCATGTTCGACGGCTCGTCGATCGAGGGGTTCGTGCGGATCGAGGAGTCGGACATGGTCCTGAAGCCCGACCTCGAGACGTTCCGCGTGCTGCCCTACGACGACGAGGGGGGGCGCATCGCGCGGCTCATCTGCGACATCTACAACCCCGACGGGTCGTCGTTCGCGGGATGCACGCGGCAGGCGTTGCAGCGGCAGATCGCGGCGGCGAAGGCGCTGGGCTACGAGATGATGGCCGGGGCCGAAGCGGAGTTCTTCATTTTCCAGCTCGACGCGAGCGGTCAGCCCACCACCGAGACGCACGACCACGGCGGCTACTTCGACCAGACGCCGGTGGACCGGGCCGAGGAGATCCGGCGCCTGATCATCCGGGACCTGGTCTCGATGGGGTTCGAGGTGGAGGCGGGCCACCACGAAGTCGCGCCGGGGCAGCACGAGATCGACTTCCGCTATACGGCGGCCCTCGAGACCGCGGACAACCTGGCGACGTTCCGGTTCATCGTCCGCAACGTCGCGTACCGCCACGGGTTCCTCGCCACCTTCATGCCCAAGCCGATCCTCGGTCAGAACGGCTCCGGGATGCACACGCACCAGTCGCTGTTCAAGGGCGGGAAGAACGCCTTCCACGATCCCGCCGGGAAGTGGGAGCTCTCCGCGACCGCCATTCAGTACGTGGCCGGCCTCCTGAAGCACGCGCGCGGCTTCTGTGCCGTGACCAATCCGCTGGTGAACAGCTACAAGCGGCTGGTGCCGGGGTACGAGGCCCCGACCAACGTCGCCTGGTCGCAGCGCAACCGGTCGCCGCTGGTGCGGATCCCCGACCGCCGCGGCATCGGCACGCGCTGCGAGCTACGGATGCCCGACCCCTCGGCGAATCCGTACCTCGCACTCGCCGTCCAGCTCGCCTCCGGTCTCGACGGCATCACGCAGAAGCTCATCCCTCCGGACCCGGTGAACAAGAACATCTTCACCATGAGCTTCCGCGAGCGACGCAAGTACCGCATCGACGAGCTGCCGCGCGATCTGCACGAGGCGCTCGACATGCTCGAGAAGGACGACGTCATCCGCGACGCACTGGGGTCGCACATCTACGAGCGATTCGTGGAAGCGAAGCGCGAGGAGTGGCAGGAGTACATCGGGCAGGTCAGTGAATGGGAGCTGAATCGATACCTTGGGCAGTACTGACGACGTCA
>Ga0209689_1002514_pt1 | contig 13627 bp, 21 predicted proteins | sample GraSoiAngelo_149_FD_187119 | JGI IMG/M metagenome (GOLD analysis project Ga0209689, IMG submission 187119) | Grasslands soil microbial communities from the Angelo Coastal Reserve, California, USA - 14_1009_09_30cm (SPAdes) (version 2) | ecosystem: Environmental > Terrestrial > Soil > Grasslands ...
GGGTAGAAGTGGACCGAGACCGCGTCGCGGCGCTGTATGTCTCGCCGTCTTGCTCCCGCCGCGGGGTCGGCTCGGTCCTTCTGACATTCGCCGAAACCTTCATACGGAACTCCGGCTACACGACTGCGCGTCTCGAGTCCAGCCAGAACGCCCTCGATTACTACCTTCGGAGGGGTTACCTACGATGTGGCCCGGCAGATTCTGATGGGGCATGGCCGTTGCGCAAAGATCTGGCCGCAGTTACGCTTAACCAGGGCATGGAGCCGACGCGCTGAAGCGCGCGGCTCATGCCGATCGTTAGGCGCCTCCACACACACGTTCGAGGATTCCCATGACACTGAACAAGAGAACGATTGAAGCCTATATGGATGGTTTCAGGAGAACGGATCGTCCGCAGATTTTGTCCTGCCTGACTGATGACGTTGAGTGGGTGATTCCTGGTGCATTTCATGTCCGAGGCAAGGACGACTTCGCCAAGCACATCGTCGATGAGGGATTTGTCGGCCACCCGCTGATTACCGTGAGCCGGCTGACGGAGGAAGACAATGTAGTGGTGGCGGAGGGTTCCGTGCGAGCGCCCAAACAGGATGGCACTTTTCTGAACTTGGTCTTTTGCGATGTATTCGACATGCGGAACGGGAAGATCCGGCGGTTGGTCAGCTACCTTATGGAGACGAAATGAAGGCATCATCTGCGGCGCCTAACAAGCGGTTGGAGCGGGCCGCTGAAAAGCGCGGTCGCTCAACCGCAGATCGTTAGGCACCGATGGAAGGTCGGGGACCTCTTGTACGCGACTTAACGAGACGGTTGCGCGGCGCCGATTTTCGACAGGCGCTCAAGGCGGTGGCGGAGCTGCGGCATCTGGACCGCGCCGTCGGCGCGCATGTCATCTCCTCGCTCACCCCTGCAGACGAACAGCGAGCGTTCCAGCTTCTTATCGCGCGACTGGTGGCCGAAGGCGGCGTGCACGGACTGGCGGCGCGGTGGAGTGACCTGCCGTCCCCGCAATGGCGCGAAAGGCTAGTGAGTGAGATCGGGCAGGCGGTTCACCTGTGGGTTGACGAAGGCACGATCGAGCTGCTGCTCGCCGGCCTTCTCGACATCGAGGGGCTGGAGGAGGCTATCGAGCGCATTCGGCGCCGCGAGGTCTGATGGATGCTGCCCATGTATGTCCGACGATTCATTGAGAGTTGTGGGGGAGGTTGAGACCGAGCGCGAGGACGACGGCCGCTGCCTAGCCGAAGTCTTGGAGCTTCCGGGTGTTCTGGCCTACGGCGAGAGCGAAGACGCGGCTCTGTCGAAGGTGCAGGCGCTCGCACTCCGCGTCATAGCGGAACGCCTTGAGCACAGTGAAGCCGGTCCAGAGCTCCTCACCATTTCCTTCAGCGCTGCATCACCGCGTGGCCGAGCACCCGGCGCGAAAGGTGCCTCGACGATTCGTCGCACGCGGGTTGCGGACGCCGCTGCTGGCGATCATCGACGGTAACGCCGGGTTGCGACGCGCCGTCGAGTTGGTCTGGCCGAGGGCCACGGTGCAACGCTGCTGCGTCCACAAGCTGCGCAACCTGGAGCGGAAGGCGCCGAAGTACACGCTCGCCGAGATCCGCGACGACTTCCACCGCATCGTCTACGCGACCAATGCTGACGCGGCCCGGACTGCCGACACGAACCTTCGAGCGCACGTGGGCCAAACGCTGCCCGGGCGTGGTGACGAGTCTGTGGGAAGGCGGCGACGAACTGCTTACGTTCTTCGCCTTTCCGAGAGCGCCCTGGAAAACCTTGCGGACCACGAACACGATTGAGCGGTTGCACGAAGAATCTCGCCGCCGCGTGAAGACCCAGGGCTCGCTGCCGGGCGAAGACACTGCACTGATCCTCCTCTTCAGCCTCGTGGCCAGCGCCAAATCAAGTTGCGCCGAATCGATGGCTGGCAGAAAATCGCCGCCGTGGTCAGCCAGAGGTCGGTAGCGGCATGACATCTCGCATGCGGTTCCCTCTGCGCTCGAGCTGTGCGTTCGCGGCTTTGCTTCTCATCGGCGTCGTCTTAGAGTCGTCCGGCGCCACCGCGCAACCGCAAGGGCAGCCTTATCGAATTGGCGTGATGAACAACGCGTTCGTGCCTGGGAGCCCGCCCGTTATGGGACTCAGAGCCGGAATCAAGGCGGAAGGACTCGAGGAAGGGCGGGATGTGAGATTCGACGTCCGCTCGACTGGGAGCGACGAAAAGAGAGCCGCCCTGCTTGCGGCAGCCCTGGCGAAGGAGAACCCCGACGTTATCGTCGCCATCGGGGAAAACGAGGCGAGAGCAGCCAAGGCCGCGGCGCCACAGATTCCTATCGTGTTCACCCAGGTTGCCGACCCCGTCGCCGTCGGTCTCGTCGCCTCGGTGGCCCGGCCTGGAGGGCTCTTGACAGGCGTCTCAAACCTCTTCACGGAGCTCGTTCCCAAGCGGCTCGAGATGGCCAAGGAGCTTATGCCGAACCTTCGTCGCGTGCTCTTCGTGTATGACGCGCAGGATGCGGCATCGGCGGCCGGCGCTCGAAAAGCGCAGGAGACTGCCCCCAGCCTGAAGCTGAATGTGGTCGTCCGCCCGGTCCGGACACAGGAGGAGGCGGTGCGCGAGCTGAAAACCGCGAGTTCCCGAGACGTGCTCTTGGCGCCCGCTACGCTGAATCTCAACATCGTCGAACTCATCTTGAATCTCAACCTGTACGCGGTGGCTCCTGCCATCTTCGCGTCGTCTTTCTGGGTCCAGGCCGGCGGTGTAGCGTCGTATGGCTCCGACTACTACGCCGAGAACGTTCAGGCGGCGCGGCTGGTGGTAAGGATTCTACGGGGAGCCCGGCCTGCGGACCTGCCCGTCGAAGGCGCCAACAAGCTCGAATTGGCCCTCAACCGTAAGACCCTCCAGGCCCTTGGCGTGACGATCCCGACCGCACTGGCAGTACGAGCGGACCGGGTTTTCGAGGGGATCGGAGAATAGTCGGTCGCGAGCCGGAGGAGCGCCGTTTGATTCTCCACACGAATCGGGGCACGACCAGTTGCTCAGTTCGAGACCACAGTCTGACAGGTGAACACAATGAAGCTCGACCATGTCGCAATCTGGGTTGTGGACATCGAACTGATGCGCACCTTCTACGAGAAGTACTTCGACGCGCGGTCGAACCTGAAATATGAGAATGAACGTAAGAGCTTTACGTCGTATTTCCTGACGTTCCCTGGAGGCGGGCGGTTAGAACTTATGCACCGACCAGACGTCCAAGGGGTCCCAAATTCACTGACCTCGTGCGAGTTCATTGGGTACGCACACCTGGGTGTAGAGCTGGGCTCTTGGGCCGCCGTCGACGCGCTTACAAAACGACTGCAGGGCGACGGGTTCCCGCTTCTCGATGGGCCAAGACGGACGGGCGACGGATACTACGAGAGCATGGTCGCGGACCCCGAAGGTAATCGGATTGTTATCGCCGAATGAGTCCGCCGCCTGGTCGGCGTGTGGTATCGCTCGGGGCGTGATGTATATACGTTCCTGCCGTCATGGCAGACTTCACCGTCGAGAATGCGCAAGCGGTATTTCGAAATGTCATTCGGCCGAAGTGCGATATTTGGGTCGGTACGCTTCATCAAACGGTCGTGGCGTACTTGGCCGTGAACGGCTCGTACATTGACCGGATGTACGTGGACCCGATCGAATGGCGGAAAGGATGGGGAGCTCGGCTCGTCGCTCTTGCCAAGGAGCTATCTCCGAGTGGTTGGTGAGCCGTGATCCCCATTTGTCGGAGCCCTGTGATGCCTAACGTGAGCCGCAAGAAACAAAAGGAACGGAAAGAAAGAAACATCATGAGGAAGAGCGGGGCTCAGAAAGGACAGTCTCCATCTCGGATGATAGACGAGAGGATCAAGGAGCTGGGCGACTGGCGGGGCAAGATGCTCTCCCAGCTCCGCACATTGATCAAGCAAGCCGATCCCGAGGTGGTCGAGGAGTGGAAGTGGAGAGGGGTGCCGGTGTGGTCTCACGGCGGATTGATCTGCACAGGCGAGACGTACAAGAACGTCGTGAAGATGACCTTTTCCAAGGGGGCCGCACTTGAGGATCCATCAGGTCTCTTCAACTCCAGCCTCGATGGCAACACCAGGCGTGCCATCGACTTCCACGAGGGCGAGAAGATTGACGAGGAGGCATTGAAGGCTCTCCTTCGCGCGGCCGTGATGCTGAACGAGTCCCGCGCCCATGGCTGATCGAGCTGAAGGGGGAAGACGCATACGAGCGCCAGTCAGTTATGACGGCACGGGCGAGTAGGGCCCGAATTGAGCCATATCAAGGCACCCCGCGCGGTCGTCTATCGTGCGCTCCTCGACACTATGCGCCCGACCAGATTCATTGGTGCTGCCGCACTGTCCGTTTTAGCTGGAACGCACAAAAGGCCCCGCTGTCCGCTGCCGCCACCAAACGTCCTTTGATTGTCCTGTCGCACGGAACCGGCGGTGGAGCAGCGACAATGGCCTGGCTTGCGGAGACGCTCGCGTCCAATGGCTATATCGTTGCGGCTGTGAATAATCACGGCAACACGGCGGCCGAACCTTCGTACCAGCTTCACGGGTTCATGCTGTGGTGGGAACGGGCGAGGGATATTTCGGTCCTCATCGACAGGTTGGTGGCCGACCCACAGTCTGGTGCTCACATCGACCGATCTCGAATCGGAGTCGCAGGGTTCTCTCTGGGTGGGTATACCGCATTGGCAATGGTTGGCGAGGAAGTGCACAGAAGGGTGGGTACCGACGCCCTCAAATTCTTCGACCGCACACTCCAGAGAGAACCGTAGCCTCCACCGTCGCATGGAATCCAGGGATGACGCCGCCACACCGCCCCCCGAAGTTCAGGCGCATTACGCCAGGTTCCCGGAAGAGTCTCGCCTCGGGTCTGGCTCGTCTCGCTTGGAGTTCGAACGAACGAAGGAGATCTTAACGCGAGTCTTGCCTCCGCCTCCGGCTCGAATCGTCGATGTCGGCGGCGCGGCCGGGGCGTACTCGTTGTGGCTCGCCGAACAGGGATACGAAGTCCATCTCGTTGACGCCTCTCCACGCTTGGTGGAAGAGGCGCGGCGGCGAAACGCGACGTCGGCAACGCCGATCGCGTCGCTGTCGGTGGCCGATGCTCGCCGCCTGCCGCAGCAGGACGGTTCGGCCGCAGCGGGCCTTGTCATGGGGCCGCTCTACCATCTTCCGTCCGAGGCGGATCGGGTCGCGTCGCTTCGCGAGGCGTTCCGTGTGCTTGCCAGCGGTGGCATGGTCGTGGCGGCAGCCATCTCGCGCTACGCCTCCGCCCTGGACGGCCTGGCGCGGAAGCTCTCCCTGGACCCTCGTTTCGTGAAGATCCGCGACCGTGATCTTGCGGATGGCCAGCACCGGAATGACACCGACAATATGGACTACTTCACGACCGCGTACTTTCATCGGCCGGATGACCTTCGCTCCGAGCTCGAGGTCGCCGGCTTTCGGAATGTCAGGGTGCTAGGGGTCGAAGGCCCCGGGTGGATCTTGCAGGATTTCGACATCCGGTGGGAGGACGCTCGAATGAGAAAGGACCTGCTCGATGTTGGGCGAGCGTTCGAGGCCGAATCGTCCGTCGTCGGCGTCAGCGCTCACCTTCTGGCCATCGGCTGGAAGCAGTGATGAAGGTCGGCGTGACGACACGATGAACGCGAGGGGATCGCACGATGCCAGCTGACGTCGCGCGAGTCGTTGCACTCGGCGCCAGCAACCTGACGCGCGGGTTTCAGACCGTCATCGCGACGGCTAGGGCAGCATGGGGACCAGATGTCGAGATGCTTGCCGCCCTCGGCCACGGCCGATCGTATGGCGCCCAGAGCCGACTGATCGTTCGGACCCTCCCCGGTATCCTCCAATCGGGTTTGTGGCGGAAGCTCGAGACCCTTCCTGTGGCTCCCACTCGCGGCCTCATCACTGACGTTGGCAATGACATCCTGTATGGGTTTTCAGCGCAACAGATCCTGGATTGGGTGGAGGAAGCTCTGGGTCGCCTGCAGTCGTTTTCGCAGGACATCGTCCTCACGGACCTTCCGCTCGCCAGCATCCGTCGTTTATCGCGGGCGAAGTTCCTGGCGTTTCGCTCGATCCTGGTGCCGTCGTGCCGGTTGCCATTCGGCCAGGTTGTCGAGAGGGCTGAACAGGTCAACGCCGGCCTGACCGGGCTAGCGGCGGCCCGAGGCGTCAGGTTCCTCCACCTGAACCCGGACTGGTACGGATTCGACCCAATCCACATCCGTGCAGCTTCGTGGCGGCCGGCCTGGCGAGAGATCCTCGGCAGTCGGGTCGCGGCGGACGGTAACCGCGGCTCGACAATCGAAGCGTTGAGACTCTATCTCATGCCGCCCGAGCGCCAGTGGCTATGTGGCGTGGAGCGCTTCAGTCCACAGTCGGGCAAAGCGTTATCATCGGGCTCTCGAGTATGGCTCTACTAGTGGGACCTCACACACTCCACATGAGATACAGGCGGTTCCTTGTTGCGCCGACGCGCATTCGCCGCGGAGCGCTTCGCGACGAGTGACGGGCTGATGCGGCTACCGAACGATCAGCACGATCGACAGCGCAAGAAGCGCTCCCATGACGGCGTTGAATATCCTCAGTCGGCGCGGGTTGTGGAGCACATGCTGGACCGCGGCGCCGAAGGCCAGCCACACGAAGCAGCTCGGCAACGCGGCTAGAAAGAAGAGACCCGCGAGCGACGCAGCCTGCACGATGGGGCTCCCCGCGCCGGCGCTCAGAAACGTCGCCGCGGCGCTCGCGCTCACCAGCCAGGATTTCGGGTTGACCCACTGAAAGACCGCGCCGCCGAGGTAGCCGATGGGGGTGCCTCCCGACGCCGACTCGATGCGGCCGGCCGACGTCGCGATCTTCCAGGACAGCCAGAGCAGGAACGCCGCGCCACCCCAACGGAGCAACTTGAGGGCCGCGGGATGAGCGAGCACGAGGCTGGCGAGTCCGAACGGGACGAGAAACATCATGAGAGCCATGCCCGTCGTGACGCCGAGCAGGCAGGGCAATCCTCGCAGGACGCCCGCGCGCGCGCCGGCGGCGGTCAGCATGATGTTGCTGGGGCCGGGCGTGACGGCGGCCACGACCGCGAAGAGAAGAAACGCCAGGACTTGCTCTGTGGTCGTACGCTACCTCCATGAGTCGGAAGACCTCGACCCAGCTCCACGAGACCAGATCCGCCGGCGAGGGTCTTGAACGATCGTGCCGTGAGAGGGTAGGGGGCTGGATCTCCTGCACGAGGCCCGTCGGTGGCGTGGAGCTCTTCAGCGCATGGTTCGCCGGTGCGGCCTATCAGAAGCATCGCCATGACACCTATGCGGTCGGCCTGACGGACTCCGGCGTACAGGTCTTCGGCTACCGGGGCTCGACGCATGCGAGCACTCCGGGCCAGGTCGTCGTGCTGTATCCGGATGAGGTTCACGACGGGCGCGCGGGCACCGGCGAGGGGTTCGGCTATCGGATCGTCTACGTAGAGCCATCTGTGCTGGGCGAGGCGATACGGGACCTGCGCGGGAAGCCCTATCCGCTGCCCTTCGTCGCCGCGCCCGTGTCGACGAACGCGATGTTGTCTCGCGCCATCGAGGACGCGTTTCACGGGCGCCTGGAATCGCTCGCGGTCGATAGTCTGGTCGTGAGTCTGGCCGAGGGGTTGCTGGCCGGAGAGCGGGGTGCGGTCAGGCCTTCGGTCTCGCGCCGCGTCGACGCCCCGGCCGTCGAACGGGCTCGGCAGTTCCTCGACGCGGAGCGGACGCGCGTCGTGCATTCGGCGGAGCTGGAGTCGATCACGAGGCTGACACGCTACGAGCTGGCCCGACAGTTCAGGATCCTGCTCGGGACCAGCCCGCATCGGTATCTGCTCATGCGCCGCCTCGATCTCGCGCGCGAGCGGATTCACGGAGGGCGCCCACTCGCCGAAGTGGCCTGCGACGCCGGCTTCGCCGACCAGGCGCACTTCACCCGCGCGTTCAAATCGGCATTCGGACTGACTCCTGCGCGCTACCGCGCGTTGAGGGCGGGATCGCGCTCGACTTGACGCCGTATCCTGGATGGTGGATATTGTGTCCATCATCATGGAAGTGGCCACCGCGCCCGATCTGAACCAGCGCATCGCCGAGCGCGTGCGCGAGCTGCGCGCCGGCCAGGGGCTGTCGCTCGACGCACTGGCCAGCAAGAGCGGCGTGAGCCGGTCGATGATCTCGCTGATCGAGCGTGGCGAGAGCAGCCCCACCGCGGCGGTGCTGGAGAAGCTCGCCGCGGGCCTGGGGGTCATGCTGGCCTCGCTCTTCGATGTGGCGGCCGCCGGTTCCCGGGCGCACAGCGGCCCGGTCGCGCGGCGCAACGACCAGCCGCAGTGGCGAGACCCGGCCTCCGGCTACCTTCGCCGCAACGTCTCGCCACCGGGCGTGCCGCAGCCGATGCAGATCGTCGAAGTGCAGTTCCCGCCCGGGGGCCGCGTCGCGTTCGACACCGGCGCGCGCGACACGCGCGTGCACCAGCAGGTGTGGGTGCTCGAGGGCGTGATCGACGTCACGCTGGGCGCGGAGCGCCACCGATTGCGCCAAGGAGATTGTCTGGCCATGCAGCTCGACCGCCCGACGATGTTCCACAACCCCACGCGAAAGCCCACGCGCTACGCGGTGGTGATCGCGGCGGAAACGCCCTGGAGACGATGAACACGACGAGCTGGTCGCTGCGACGCGTGCGCGCGCTCGATGATGCGCCGATCGACGGACTGGCCGACGTGCTGATCGACTGCGTCGAAGGCGGGGCCTCGGTGAGCTTCATGCACCCGCTGCGCCGCGACCGCGCCGTCGCGTTCTGGCGGCGTGTCGCGCAAGGCGTGGCCGCGGGCGAGCGCGCGCTGCTGGTGGCCGAGGATGCACGCGGCGTGTGCGGCACCGTGCAGCTGGTGCTCGAGCAGCCCGAGAACCAGCCGCACCGCGCCGAGCTCTCGAAGATGCTCGTGCACCGTCGCGCGCGCCGCCGGGGGCTGGGGGCCGCGCTGATGCAAGCCGCGGAAGCCGCCGCGCGCGAGTGCGGCAAGACCTTGCTGGTGCTCGACACCGCGTCGGCCGATGCCGAACGCCTGTACGAGCGCATGGGCTGGGAGCGTGTCGGTGTGATCCCGGGCTATGCCTTGCTCCCACAGGGCGGGCTCTGCGGCACGACGGTGTACTACCGCAACCTCGCCCCGGGGCGTTAGGCCGCAAGGAGAACGATGCCGCAGCTGTTCGCCGTGATTCGTACGCGCGGCCCGGCCTGGCAGGAGTCCCGGCCTCTGGAGGGCCAGGCTGACTGGTCCGGCCATGCCTCGTTCATGAACTCCCTCGCGAAAGAGGGATTCGTGATCCTCGGCGGCCCACTCGAAGGGACCTCGGACACGCTGCTCGTCGCGACGGCCAAGACTCCCGACGAAGTGCGTTCCCGTCTGGCAGAGGATCCGTGGGAGGGCACGGGGCTCCTTCGGACCGTTCGCGTCGCACCCTGGACGCTGCGACTGGGCTCTCTCGCGCCTTCGTCGTGAAATCGTGGTAATCATGCGTGGCCCATGGATGCCCTCGGCCTCGTCCACACCCTGACCTTCGATGCGTTCGGCACGATCCTGGACCTGGGCGGCAGTCATGCCCCGGGTCTGGGGGAGTTCTTGAAGTCGAAGGGCTCGGGAATGACGGCCGCGGAGCTGTGGGCCCGGTGGCGTTATCGGCAGCGCATCGAGCAGTATCAGGACAACCAGTTCTACACCGGCCACTATGGCTACCTGGACTCGTCTCGCCGCGCCCTGATCTACACGCTGCGTTCGTCCAAGCTGCCGTTCGGCGACGTCGATGTCGCGCGCATCATGGAAGGCTGGCAGGAGCTGAGCCCGTTTCCCGACGCGGTACCCGGCCTGCGGCGGTTGCGGAGCAAGTTCAAGCTGGTCGTGCTGTCCAACGGCGAGCGAGACTTTCTCGCCCATCTGGTGAAGAACCGCATCCAGTACGACTTCGACGGGGTGATCTCGGTGCAGGATGTCGGCGTGTTCAAACCCAATCCCCAGGTGTACCGCTATGCGGCGCGCGTGCTGAAGGCCGAGCCCGGTGAGCTCCTGATGGTATCGTCCAACAGCTTCGACGTGGTGGGCGCGCGCGCCTCGGGATATCGCGGCGCCTACATCAACCGATACGATCTCCCCTACGAGGAGACGCCCTACCGGCCCGATGTCGAGGCCGGCGACTTTCTGGCCCTCGCGGCGAGACTGGGCTGCGCGCAGGCGTGAGCAGAGGGGCGGTGGAGAGCCTTCGACTCGTCGTCGCGATTCGCGCTCGAAAAGAGGTGCGGACATGAAGGTCCTGGTCATTCACGGCGCCGGCATGAACATGCGCGGCAAGGTGCAGACGGAGGTGTTCGGGACCCTGACCCTCCCGGAATACGACGTCAAGATCCGCGAGTACGCGGGCGCGCTCGGGATACAGGTCGAGATCTTTCACTCGAACATCGAGGGCGAGGTGATCAATCGCCTCTACGCGGCGCACGACGGGGGCATCGATGCCGCCATCATCAATCCCGACGGATTCACCCGCGGCTACCCGGCTCTCGTCGCCGCGATCAGCCGGGTGAAGTTTCCGACGATCGAGGTGCACATCTCCAACCCGGCGCGGCGCGGCACGCATTCCGAGGTCCTCACCGCGAGCCACGGCGGGATCGCCGGATTCGGTATCGTCGGGTACGACCTGGCCCTTCGCGGACTGAGAGCGCTGCTGACAAAGTAGCCGGCGAGCGCGACACACGACGCTCGACGAATCGCGGGATCTCCTCTCGTTCGACCCGAGTGAGGAAATGACTGATCGACGGATCGATGCCTTCTTCTATGGCTTGTTCATGGACGTCGACGTCCTGCGCGAGAGCAAGGTCGCGCCGAGCAATCCCCGCCGCGCGTACGTCGCCGACTTCGCGTTGCGCATCGGTCAGCGCGCGACACTGCTCCCTGCCGCCGGCGCTCGCGCGTACGGCATGCTGATCGCGCTCACTCACCGGGAGCTGGAGCGGCTCTACACGGCGCCGGGCCTCGAGCAGTACCGTCCAGAGGCGGTGCTGGCCCAGACGCTCGGCGGCACGCTGGTGCCGGCGCTCTGCTACAACCTGCGCGAGGCGCCGGCAGCGCACGAGCGCAATCCGGACTACGCGACGCGGCTTCAGGGTGTTCTCAGCAAGCTGAACTTCCCGCCGGAATACATCGCCGCGGTCTCGTGAGCACGAGGCCCGGCAGCCCTCGCTGACCTTCGACGATGGCGCTGAAGGCCAGGCTCGCCGAGATTCTCGAGCAGCAGGTGGAAGGGCGTGGTACCGCCGGCATCGCGGTGAAGACGGCCGGTACCGCGGGGCCGGTGACGGCCTGGGTCCCGAGCGCCGCCGACGAGGAGCCGGGGTATCTCGCCTACAGCATCACCAAGACGTTCATCGCGGTGCTCGTGCTGTTGTTGCGGGACCAGAGACGGGTGAGCCTGGACGATCGCGTGGCGCGCTGGCTCCCCGGCCTCGCCGGAGCGGAGCGAATCTCAATTCGTCAGCTTCTGAACCACACCGCCGGTGTGCCCGACTATGGCGGGATGCACGCGTACCATGAAGACGTGCGGGCCTCGCCGTCGGCGCCGTGGTCGTTCGAAAGGTTTGTGGCGGAAACGCTCGAGAAGGGGCTGAGCTTCGAGCCGGGGAGCGATTGGGCCTACTCGAACCCGGGCTATATGCTCCTCAAGCGCATCACGGAGCAGGTCGGCGGGGGCTCTTTCGCCACCCTGATCGTCGAGCGGATCGCCCGGCCGCTCGGCCTCGCCAGAACATTCGTGCCCGAATCGCTCGGGGACCTCGCCACGCTCGCTCCGGCCTCATCCCGATCGCTGGCTGATGATGCCGCCCCTGGGGACGTACGCGACCACTATCATCCCGGCTGGGTCTCTCACGGAGTCGTGGCATCGACACCGACGGAGATCGCGCGCGTTTTCGACGCGCTGTTCCGCGGGCGCCTGATCTCGTCCGCCTCCCTCCACGAGCTGACGACACTCGTCCCCATATCGGCGCAGGTCGAGTCTGCCCCCTGGGGCCGGCCTGGCTATGGGCTGGGGATCGTGGGGGATACCGCGTCGCGCTGGGGTCGACTCTGGGGCCACAACGGCGGGGGACCGGGGTACACGACGTCCGCGTTTCACGCGCCGGATCTCGGCGGCGTTTCGGTCTGCGCGATGTGCGCGCTCGAGGAGAAGTCGACGGCCGAGCAGCTCGTGTTCGCGGTGTTCGACGCTCTTCGCGGCGCGAGCACCGGAGCGACGCCATCCTCAAGCTGATCGTTGGCGTGCTCGGCAACGTGGCCATCTTCGCCGGCTTGCTGTTCTTGCCGACACGCAATCTGAGCTGGTGGCGCGCGTGGGTGTTTCTCGGAGTCGTCTTCGTCGGTGCGGTCGCGAGCACCGTGAGCGTTCGCCGCGCCAGTCGAGCTTTGCTCGAAGAGCGCTTCAAGTCGCCGGTCCAGGCAGGGCAACCGCTGGCGCGGCCGAACAGATTCGTGTCCTCGGCCGGGCTCATCCTCTTCGTCGCCGGCTGGTGGGTCATGTCGCTCGCGCTGCGAGCGAATCCCTTTGCGGCGCCGGCGGTGAAGCATCAGGCGGACCGTCGGCAGGTGGCGATCGACAGCGGGCTCTACAGCCTGGTGCGACACCCGATGTACGCGGGTGCGATCAATGCTGTTCGTCGGAATGCCGCTGTGGCTCGAATCCTACGCCGCGACGATCCTGGCCGGCATTCCCGCCGGCCTCCTCGTGCTACGGATCCATATCGAGGAGCGGTTCCTCAGGCGCGAGCTGCCGGGTTACGACCTCTATGCGCGGAGGGTGCGGTACCGGCTAATCCCTCGTTTGTGGTAGCCGTCGAGGACGAGGAGCCAGCTCAGCGCAGATAGGTCGCCTGTCGGCGCTTGTACTCGTCCTGCTTCAAGGCGACCTTCAGCAGCTCTTCGGAGGCGACGCGGTCCTTGAGCCCGGCGGGCGATCCGCCCTCGCGCAGGTACTTGAGCGTGTCATACACCGCCTTGGCCGCCGCGTAGAAGGGGTGATGGCCTTGCAGCGCGATGCGTACGCCCTGAGCCGCGAGATAGTTCCGGTCGGATAGCTCGGGCGGCGCGCCGCCCAGCATGAGCGGCAGCCTCGTGGCGCGGCGCATCGCCTCGACCTCTTCGCGCCTGGTCGCGCCCGCGAGAAAGATCGCGTCCACTCCGGTTTCCTGATACGCCTTGACGCGCTTTTCCGCCTCGGCGATGCCGCCGCGGCGAAGCGCGCCGGTGCGACCGATGACGACCAGCGAGGGATCCTGGCGCGCGGCCACGGCGCCCCTGAGCTTCCCCAGCATCTCGTCGACCGAAATCAAGGCTTCCGCCTGGCCGCCGAACGCGGTCGGGAGCACCGTGTCTTCGATGGTGAAGCCGGCGACACCCGCCGACTCCAGCTCCTCCACCGTGCGCATCACGTTGAGCGCGTTCCCGTAGCCGTGGTCGGCGTCCACCATGAGCGGCAGGTCGCTCCCGCGCGTGATGCGTCGGATCTGCGCG
>Ga0209689_1002520_pt1 | contig 13606 bp, 15 predicted proteins | sample GraSoiAngelo_149_FD_187119 | JGI IMG/M metagenome (GOLD analysis project Ga0209689, IMG submission 187119) | Grasslands soil microbial communities from the Angelo Coastal Reserve, California, USA - 14_1009_09_30cm (SPAdes) (version 2) | ecosystem: Environmental > Terrestrial > Soil > Grasslands ...
CCGGACATCTCGTCCGATGGCTTGACCTACACCTTCAAGCTCAACCCCAACGCGAAGTTCTGGAATGGCCACGCGGTCAAAGCCTCGGACTTCATCTATTCCTTCAGCCGGTCGGCGGCCGAAGGGCAGGACGCGTATGGCGGCAACTTCGACCACGTCGTCGGGTATGACGTCGTCTCGACAACGAAGGATTGGGCCCATAACCAGAAGATGTTGAGCGGCATGAGTGCGCCCGATGACCACACGCTCGTCATCAAGCTGACCTCACCATGGGGCGTCTTCAACACCGAGCTGGCGCTGGCCGCGGCCGCCCAGGTGGTCGACCCGACCGTCGTCAACACGGACGATACCAACTGGTGGGCCACCCCGGCAACGGCGGTCGGCACCGGCCCCTACAAGATGGTTTCCTACACGCCGAAGCAGTCCATCGCGTTCGACGCGGTCCCCAACTGGTGGGGCAGCCCGCAGCCGACCGTCCAGCACGTGAAGATCGATTTCATCGGCGACATGTCTCAGGGCGTCGCAAAGTACGAGCAGGGCGGTTATGACCTGATCGGCTACGGCGGTATGGGTAGCGACACGCCGATCGCCGACATCATCCGCCTCAAGAATGATCCAGTCGTCTCCAAGCAGCTGAAGTTCGTCAACAAGGTTCGCACCATCTGGGTGCAATACGCCTTCGGGCGGGCAGATAGCGTCTTCAAGGGCGACCTGGCGAGTGGCCCCGCGCATGACCTGCGCATGGCGTTTTCGCTCGCGATCGACCGCGAGCAGATGGTCAACGTCGCCTGTGCCAACGGCATCACCTGCTCGGCGGCAACCGGCGGCTTGATCACGAAGGGCCTCAAGGGCTACGTCGGCGACGACAGCGATCCGCTCGCCAAGTTCGACGCCACCCAGGCCAAGGCGCTGCTCAAGAGCGGCGACCCGACCGGGGCGAAGACCGCGCACCTGACCTACTACTACGACCCGAACAAGGCGATCTACAAGGCGACCGCGGAAAACGTCGCGTCGCAGTGGAAAGCCAACCTCGGGATCACGGTGACCCTGCAACCGATCGACCACGCCACCTTCATCAAGAACTACACGCACCACCAGTACAACCTCTTCCGAGAAGGCTGGCAGGCCGACTACGATCACCCACAGGACTGGTTCGACAACCTGTTCATCAAGGGTGGCGGGAGCAATGGTGGCGAGTTCACCGATCCCAAGGTCGAGGACCTGGTGGCGAAGGCGGATGCCGAGCCTGTACTCGACAAGGCGATCCCCGACTACGTCGCGGCGTCGAAGCAGATGATGGCCGATGCGGCCTACGCGCCGCTCGCCTACTTCAAGGGCGAGTTCCTCTTCAAGCCCTATCTGCAGGGCGCCGGCTCGAACAACTTCAACGACTTCTACTGGAACGAGATGAAGATCGGATCCCACTAGTCGAGGAAGGGTCGGGGGCGCTCCTTAGCGGGGCGCCCCCGTTTTCTTTATTCTGAGTCCGATTCCGCTATGTTCACCCGGGGCGCGCTCCTGTACATCGGCCAGCGGCTGGTCCTGATCGTCTTCACGGCCGTCGCCGTCTCGTCGATCGTCTTCCTCGGGGTCCACCGCCTCCCCGGCGACGCGCTGCTGAACGAGCGGCGCCCCGACCCGGCCGCCGAGGCCGCGCTCCTGCATTACTACCATCTCGATCTTCCCCTGCCGCAACAGTACGTTCGGTACGTCACCGGCATCCTGCACGGCGACCTGGGCGAGTCGTACGTCAACCGCGGCGTACAGATCACGCCGCTGCTGTTGCGCGAGGCCCGCGTGAGCGGGGAGGTCGGCGCGGCCGCCATCGTCTTCACCATCGGGTTAGGGGTGATACTGGGGGTGATCGCCGCAGTCCGGCAGAACACCTGGGTCGACTACCTGGCGACGACCACCTCGGTGATCGGCTACAGCATGCCCAACTTTGTGATCGCGTCCCTGCTCTTTCTGCTTTTCGGCGTCTTTCTCTACCAATGGACCGGTGGAGCCGTCTATTACAACTCCGGGTGGACCGGCAGCTGGGGTACCCTCGACCAGATCATCGTCCCCGGCTTCGCCCTGGGGTTCCCCTATGCCAGCATCGTCGCCCGGCTCACCCGCGCGAGCATGCTCGAGGTCATTCGCCAGGACTACGTTCGCACGGCCCGCGCCAAGGGCCTGACAGCCCGGATCGTGATCATCCGGCACGCGCTGCGAAATGCGCTGATCCCTGTCGTCACCATCCTTGGGCCACTGGTCATCGGCATCGTCACCGGCAGTGTCGTCATCGAGAACATCTTTGGCATCCCGGGCCTGGGCAAGGAGTTCGCCACCAGCATCCTGCAGCGCGACTACAACATCGTGATCGGGCTGTTCACCTTCTACGCGGTCATCATCGCGCTTGCGAACTTGCTGGTTGATCTGCTCTACACCGTCATCGATCCGCGAATCAGGTACTGAGAGATGGCCACCGCCCCCGGCATCACCGAGAAGTACATCGAGGAAACGCTCGCGCACGAGCAGACGAGCCTCTGGGGCGACGCCTGGCGCCGCCTCCGTCGCAACCGCCTGGCACTGGCCAGCACCGTCTTCTTGACCCTGCTCATCCTGGTAGCGATCGTGGCCCAGTTCTGGACCCCGTACACGTACTACGCCGAGGGGATCGCGCCCATCTACCAGGGCCCGAGCGCCCAGCACCTGCTCGGTGTCGACGACTTCGGACGCGACATCCTGAGCCGGATCATGCTGGGGGCGCAGGTCTCCCTCAAGGTCGGCATCGGCACCCAGGTGATCGTGATCGCCGTCGGCGTGGTGGTCGGCCTGCTCGCCGGCTTCTACCGCGGCTTCCTCGACACCATCATCTCGACCGTGATCAACATCTTCTATGGCATTCCCGACCTACTGGTCGCGCTGACCCTGGTCCTGCTCCTGGGGCGATCGCTTGGCATCATCATCTTCGCGATCGCGTTCACCCAATGGATGAACATGGCCCGGCTGGTGCGGGGCCAGACATTGGCCTTGCGCGAGCGCGAGTTCGTGGAGGCCGCTCGCTCCGGGGGCGCCAAGGCGAATCGGATCATCTTTCGCCACATCTTGCCGAACGCGCTGGGGCCAATGATCGTCCAGGCCACGATCGGCGTCCCCATGGCCATTCTTTTCGAAGCCTTCCTCAGCTTTCTCGGCCTCGGCGTCCCGCCACCCACACCCTCCTGGGGCGCGATGGCGGCGGACGGCTTCCATGCCATCCGCATCTCGCCCCACATCGTGCTGGCGCCCGCGATCGCGCTCTCGCTGACGCTGATGGCGTTCAATTTCCTGGGCGACGGCTTGCGCGACGCCCTCGACCCGAGACAGAAGCGGTGAGCCAACCCGTCCTCCAGGTCAAGGATCTGAAGACGCAGTTCTTCACCGACGACGGCGTGGTGCAGGCGGTCGACGGCGTCAGTTTCGACCTCCATCCGGGCGAAACCCTCGGCATCGTCGGCGAGTCCGGCTGCGGCAAGAGCGTAACGGCGCTGTCGATCCTCCGCCTGGTGCAGGAACCCGGCCGGATCGTCAACGGCCAGATCCTCTTCCGGGGCGACGACATCGTCACGATGTCGGACGAGGAAGTTCGCGAGATTCGCGGCAAAGACATCGCGATGATCTTCCAGGATCCCCTGAGTAGCCTCAACCCGGTGTTGACAGTCGGCTTCCAGATCGAGGAAGCGATCGAGGCGCACCGGAAGGTGCCGAGCAAGATGGCGCTGAGCCGGGCGGTGGAGCTGCTCAAACAGGTGCGGATCCCGGCAGCGGAGTCCCGCGTGCACGACTATCCGCACCAGTTCAGCGGTGGGATGCGGCAGCGGGCCATGATCGCGATGGGCCTGGCCAACTCGCCCTCGATCTTGATCGCCGACGAACCGACTACCGCGCTGGATGTCACGGTGCAGGCCCAGATCCTGGAACTGCTGCGCGACCTGAACCAAGACCTCAACACCGCCATCATCCTGATCACGCACAACATGGGGGTGGTCGCCAGCCTCTGCACCCGGGTGCTCGTGATGTACGCCGGCCGCGTCGTCGAGGAGGGCCCCGTCGAGCGGATCTTCAAGGAACCGCAGCACCCCTATACCTGGTCGCTGCTGCAATCGATCCCGCGGCTCGACTCGGACCGACACGACCGGCTGCTGTCCATCGAAGGCTTCCCCCCGGACCTCATCCGTCCACCGCACGGCTGCCGCTTCAACCCGCGCTGCCAGTTCAAGATCGACCGCTGCCTGCACGATGATCCGCCCCTGATGAATGTCGGCCCGGACCAGGACGCCGCCTGCTGGGTCACGATGCGCCGCGCGCTGGCGCCCAACGGAGAGCGGCGTGGCTGAGCGGACGCCGCTGCTGCGCGCCGAGAAGGTGGTGAAGCACTTCCCCGCCGGGCTGGGCGCCAGCGTCAAGGCCGTGGAGAACGTCAGCCTCGAGATCTACCCGGGAGAGACCGTCGGGTTGGTGGGCGAATCCGGTTGCGGAAAGTCGACGCTAGGACGTCTCATCACCCAGTTGCTGCCGGTCACCTCCGGCAACATCTTCTTCGACGGCGTCGACCTCACCAAACTGCGCGGCGAGAAGCTGCGGCAATACCGCCGCCAGCTGCAGATGATCTTCCAGGATCCGTACTCGTCACTGAACCCGCGAATGACGGTAGGCGACATCATCGCCGAGCCCCTGGAGAACTTCGGCCTGCTGCGCGGCCGCGCGAAAGATCAGCGGGTCCAGGAGCTGCTCAAGATCGTCGGCCTGAATCCGTATTTCAATAACCGCTACCCGCACGAGTTCAGCGGCGGCCAGCGACAGCGCATCGGCATCGCTCGTGCGCTCGCATTGAGACCGAAGCTGATCGTCGCGGACGAACCAATCTCCGCGCTCGACGTCTCCATCCAGGCGCAGATCATCAACCTGATGGAGGACCTGCAGCACGAGTTTCAACTGACGTACCTGTTCATCGCCCACGACCTGTCGGTGGTCCGCCACATCAGCGATCGGGTGATGGTGATGTACCTGGGGAAGATCGTCGAGGTCGCCGATAGCATCGAGATCTACCGCAACCCTCGCCATCCCTACACCAAGGCGCTCCTCTCGGCGATTCCGATCCCCGACCCCGAGATTCAATCGAAACGGCGGATCGTCGCGTTGGCCGGGGAGATCCCATCGCCGGTCAACCCGCCCTCGGGCTGCCGATTCCATACCCGCTGCCCGATCGCCCAGCTGCCGACGCCCTGCGCTGACCAGGAGCCACCGCTGGAGCAAAAGGCACGCGACCACCGTGCCGCCTGCTTCTTCTCTGAGAAAGTCCCGGTCGCGGTCTAGCTCAGGCCGTCGCGGCCCACTCGGACGCCTGCGTGATGTTGTTGAGCACCCAGCCGAATTGGCCGGTCGTCACCTTGGCCTTGCAGTAGGCGCAGATACCCGACTCGTTGATCGACACCGGCCCGCCGCAGTTTGGACATTGCGTGATCTGGGCCGTCTCCCCGACGCGACTGCGCGCCGCCTGGCTGCGGATGAAGGTCCAGAACTCGGTAAATGGTTGGATCGTCTTGTCGCCACTGACCATTTTCCCCGAGTCATCGACCTCGTAGTCTTTCGCGATCGCGTCGAAACGGACGGTGATGCTGTCAAAGTTTGCGTCGCTCGCGACCTTCGCGATGGCGCAGCCATTGACCGCGAGGTCCTCGAGCATGTCGCGCTTGTGCAGCGCCACAAACTGATCGACCTGCAGCTTCCAGCGCTGATAAATCGCGTCCGAGAGATAGATGCGCGCCGGCTCCAGGTTGCGCGCCATCCAGGCGTTCTGGAGCACGAAGAACGTCGTCTGGGCCCGGTCGATGAACACCGGTTGGTTGAAGTTCGCATCGCGGGCCTGCAGCGCCTGGATGCCGGTTTCGACCGCCGCTGCATCCACGGGTGGGGCCGTGTCGTCGCCGTTGCCAGCGATCGTGCTCGTCGACTTCCGGCGGGACATCCCGACGAAAATCAGGAGCACGCCGAGAACGCCCAGCACGACGAAGAACGGCACCACCGACCCACTCCCGCCCGAGCTACTCCCGCCGACGACGAAGAAGCTGCCGCCGCCGCTGCCGCTACTGTGGCCACCACCACTGCTATGGCCGCCGCCCCCGCCCCCGCCGCCACCGCCGCCACCACCCCCGCCGGCACGCGCCAGTGCGGTCAGCTGGATGGCGAGGACGATCGCCATCGCCGCCACGATCGCGAGCAGGACGCGAGGCGGCTTTCGCACGGCGACGGATATAACCGGCCGGCGCTCGCGAGCTTGCGAACGGACGGCGCGTGGGGGCTTTCCTGATCGCCCGGGGCCGGCGCCGGTCCTTCCAGCAGCGGGTGCTCGGATGGTACGCCGCGAACGGGCGCGACCTGCCCTGGCGGCGGACCCGGGACCCGTACGCCATCCTCGTCTCCGAGGTGCTCTCGCACCAGACGCAGATTGCCCGCGTCCTTCCCGTCTACGAACGCCTCCTGGGGCGATATCCCACGGTGACGGAGCTCGCCCGGGCGCCACTGGCCGAAGTCAAGGCCATCACCGACCCGCTCGGGTACAAGGTACGGGGTCGGTGGCTGCATAGCGCGGCCCTGCGCGTCGCGGACCGGCCGGGCGGCACATTTCCGGACACGCTGGACGAGCTGCGCCGCCTACCCGGGATCGGGCGCTACACCGCCGGGGCGGTAATGAGCTTCGCCCACCATCGCGATGCCCCCGTGCTCGATACCAACGTCGCCCGGCTGTTGCGGCGGTACTTCGGTGTGGCCGCCACGCCGCGGGCCCGTACCGAGGAGCTGTGGTCGCTGGCCGCCGCCGTGATTCCGAAAGGCAAGGGCTACCTGATCAACCAGGCGCTGATGGATCTGGGGGCGCTGATCTGCCGGGCCCGAGCGCCTCGCTGCGACGCCTGCCCGCTGCGCCGCAGTTGCGACTTCCGGCAGGAGATCGTCAGCTCGCGGCCTGCGCGCTCTCGTGGGCGAGCGTGGCCTCCGCGTCCGCACGCGAAATAACGCCTAGCAGTCGGCCGTCCCCGGTTGTGACCAGGCTGTTGGTCTGGATGTCATGCTCCCGCATCGATTTGAGTAGCTCCTCGAGCGTCACATTGGGCCGGAAGGTCTTGGGGCCCGGCCGCATCACCTGCTCGGCGGTCGCGTTCGGATCGCCTTCGAGCTCCGTCTTTCGCAGCAGACCGAGCACCACGCGTTCGGGCCCCACGACCACGCAGGTGTCCCAATCCGCCGTGCGACGGCGGACGTCGCCCACGCGCTCCGCGAGACCGCAGGTCGGCACCTCCGAATCGGCGACATCACCGATCCAGGTTTCCTCCACGGCCTTGCCTTCGCGGGGCTGGTTCTCCTCGTACCACGCCAACTTGCCGGGGACGTAGTCGATCACGTTCGTGAATCCCAGGGTCTCGAGCCGCGACGCGGCTCGCGGGGAGAGGTCTCAACCGAAGTCGTTGCAGTAGACGAGCACGGGCCGCTTTCGATCGAGGCCCGCCACCGTCTTCTCGTCGAGCCGCTTCAACGGAATGTTGATCGCGCCCGGAAGGTGGTCATGCTCGAACTCGTCTTCGCCCAGCACATCGACCAGCTGCGCGCCCTGCTCCAGCAGCCGCTTCACGTCGGACACCGAGAAGACTTGCGAGGGCATGCTCAGCGGGCTCGCATCCGGTTGTTCCTGGGCTGATGCTCGACCTCCGCCAGTCCCAGCGCCTCCATGACCGGCGGGACGTACATGCCGAAGCGGCCGCGCAGGCCTTTTTTCAGGCCATAAAAGCCGCCAACCGGATTCTTCGGCGAGCGGGCCCACGCCTCCACCGTTCCCTCGGCGGCCGGCTTCTGCTCGTCGGCGCTGCCGAGTGCCATCCAGTCGCCATGCCGCTTCAGCATCGTGTGCAGGTCATCGAGACCGCGCAGCTGATATCGCACCACGGTCTTCCCCACCTGGACGACGAGAGCCGGCGGATCCGCGGCTTCATCTCGATACGCCTCGAAATCGGACGTCCCGGGCGGTGTCTTGAGCACCCACGGTGACTGACGCGTCCCGGAACCCTTGCTCTTCGCTTTATCCATCGCCTGCCTCCTTCGCTAGCGTGCCCAGACGCCGACCGGGGTGAACCGCAGTGGAACATCGACCACGATCACTTCCGACATTTCTCCCGCCTCGATGCGAAGCTCAGCCTCGTCTTCGATTTTGGCCGCGTCACCCGTGGCCAGCTCCTCACTGGCGACCCTGGCGCGGCCCTCGATCAGGTACAGGTAGCCGCCACGCCCGGGTCGGAACTCGTGCGTGACCGCCGTGCCTGGTGACAGACGGCCGACATGGACGGTGGCGTCCTGGTGAACTCGTACCGGATCACTCGCGGCCGGCCCGATCACCTTCAACAGACGATCCGTCCGATCCTCCTGGGTGAATTGCCGCTGCTGAAGCCCGGGCGGAAGACCCGCAATCTGGGGGAGGATCCAGAGTTGCAAGAACTCCATCGGATCGGTTTTGGAACCGTTTTGTTCGGAATGTTCGGCGCCCGAGCCGAGCGTCATCAGTTGCACACCGCCGGGATGAAGGATGCCACTGTTGCCGAGGCTGTCCGCGTGGCGGAAGGTCCCCTTCCAGACGTAGGTGATGCCCTCGACGTCGGCGTGCGGGTGCATCGGCCAGATCGCACCCGGAGCGAGGCGATCGTGGTTGAACACCCGCAGCGGGCCAATCCCCATCTGCCGCGAGTCGCGATATCGATCGAAAGAGAAATGCCAGCGGGCGACAAACCAGCCGCCCTCTTCTTTGTGGATCTCGCGGTCGCGGCGCACCTGCAGCATGGGCGCTAGGGAATCTGGATCGAGCGCTTAGAGAGTCCCATCCAATAGCCATCGATGATGCTCGGCAACGGCTCCCCGTTGCTGTCGCCGGCTCCGAGCGTGACGAACAATGGGGCCAGATGCTCCGTTCGCGGATGCGCGTATCGCACCGCGGGGGCGCGGTGCGCGAAGTCGGACAGTTCGTCGACGTCACCGTGCTCGAGGGCCTCGTGCGCCCAGGCGTCGAACTCCGTCGACCACGCTGGGGGTGGTGCGTCGAGACGGAAGTCGCGCAGAAAGGGAAGTCCGTGCGTCAGGAAGCCGCTGCCGATGACGAGCACGCCCTGGTCCCGTAGCGGCCGGAGGCGCCGGCCGATCTGGAAGAGTTGCTCGGGGTCGAGGCTCGGCATCGAGACCTGCAGCACCGGCACGTCGGCGTCGGGATACATCACAGTGAGCGGCACGTAGGCGCCGTGGTCGAGCCCGTGGTCCGGCTCCTCTGCCACCGGCTGATCGGAGAGCAAGCGGCGGATATCCGTGGCGAGCTCCGGCGCGCCCGGTGAACGGTACTGCGCCCGGTAATAGCGCTCGGGAAATCCACCGAAGTCATAGATCAGAGGCGTGCCGGTGCGGGTCGCGCCGATCGTGAGCGGAGCATTTTCCCAGTGCGCGGAGATGATCAGGACCGCGGCCGGACGGGGTAGGGCCCGGGCCCAGGCTGCGAGCTGGGCGACCCAGAGCGGATCATCGACGAGCGGGGGTGCGCCGTGGCCGATGTAGAGGGTCGGCATGCGACCAGTCCCGCTCGCGAGTCGAGCGCGCTCCGCTACCGCCTTGGCCGCCCCATCGGCGGGCTCCTCCGGCGAGCTGGCGGCCTGGGGCTTCAACTCCTCATCCATCGCTGACTGTCCATCATTCTCGCGCACGCCCGTAGACCACGTTTGAATCGAACTTCGCTGGACCGGGGCGGGTAACCTTTTGGGATGACCGCCGATCACGCCGTCCACGCCGAAGGCGTGGTGAAGAACTACGGCCGCGTTCGCGCACTGGATGGCCTCAATCTCGATGTCGCGGAAGGCAGCCTCTTGGCATTGCTCGGACCGAACGGCGCCGGCAAGACGACGGCGGTTCGGATTTTCACGACCCTGCTCGTACCCGATGGCGGCCATGCCACGGTCGCGGGGTTCGACGTGGTCCGCGACGCGGGTCGCATCAAGTCCCAGATCGGCCTGGCCGGACAGAACGTGGCGATCGACGAGTATTTGACCGGCCAGGAAAACCTGGAGATGATCGGACGGCTCTATCACCTCTCGGGACGGGACGCCAGGCGACGCGCCTACGAGTTGCTCGTCCAGTTCGACCTGACCGATGCCGCCCGCCGCATCGCCAAGACGTATTCGGGCGGCATGCGGCGGCGCCTGGACCTGGCGGCATCACTTGTCCTTCTGCCCCCCATCCTCTTTCTGGACGAGCCGACGACCGGGCTCGATCCGCGCAGCCGCCGCCAGGTGTGGGGCATGATCAGCTCGCTCGTCAGCGAGGGCTCGACCATCCTGCTGACGACGCAATACCTCGAAGAGGCCGACGAATTGGCGAACCGGATCGCGGTCGTCGATGCCGGCCGCGTGATTGCCGAAGGTACCTCCGACGAGCTCAAAGACCGCGTCGGCGGGAATCGGATCGAAATCGCGGTCGCCAAGGAGGCCGACCTCGCCCGGGCGACCGAGGTCGCCCGGCGGCACTTCTCCACCGACGTCAACGTGGATCCGGCGCAGCGACGCATCTCGGCGCCGTCCAAAGACGGAACGAGCCAGCTGGCCGGGCTGGTGCGCGACTTCGACAGCGCCGGGATCGACATCGTCGACCTGCAGCTGCACCGTCCCAGCCTCGACGATGTCTTCCTTACCCTGACCGGTCACCAGGCAGAAGAGGAAAAAGCGATCGCGCCCGGTGGCCGCCGGCAGCGGAGTCGGCGCTGATGGCCACCTCGGGCGCCCTGTCAACGGCGGGGACGCGCTACAAGCCGATCGCCGGTCGGCCGCGCATCGTCTGGGCGTTCCTCGACGCGCTGGTACTGGCGAAGCGCAGCGTCCTCGAAACCGTCCGTGTGCCGGAACTGATCATGTTCGTCGCCATCCAGCCGATCATGTTCGTGCTCCTCTTTCGCTACGTGTTCGGCGGTGCGATCCAGGTTCCGGGCGGGCAATACGTCAACTTCCTGATGCCCGGGATCTTCGTGCAGACGGTGGCCTTCGGCGGCGTCACGACCGCGATCGGGCTCGCCCAGGACATGCAGCGCGGCATCATCGACCGTTTCCGATCGCTGCCGATGTCGTCATCCGCGGTCCTCACCGGGCGCACCATCGCCGATCTCGCCCGCAACCTCTTCACCGTGATCATCATGCTGACGGTCGGGTTCCTCGTCGGGTTCCGGCCGGGCGGCACTGTGTTCGAGTTCCTGCTGGGCATCCTGCTCCTGCTGGGAGTCAGCTTCGCCTTCTCCTGGATCTCGGCGTTTATCGGGCTGCTGGTCCGCAGCGTGGAGGCGGCGCAATCCGGGGGGTTCATCTGGCTCTTCCCGCTGACCTTCGCCTCCAGCGCCTTTGTGCCGGTGTCGACGATGCCCGGCTGGTTGCAGACCTTCGCGCGCCACAATCCGATCTCCGTCCTCGCCGACGCGCTGCGCGGCCTCTTCCACGTGAATCCCGCGCTGACCACGGGCGACATCCGCTGGGCATTGATCCAATCCGTCGCCTGGATCGCCGGGATCCTGATCGTTTTCGTGCCACTGTCGGTCATCCGCTACCGGCGCACGACAGCCCGCTAAGCGGGATCCTCAGTCACGAGGGCCCCGCCAGCCGGGCGCGAGCGATCTGTTCGGCAGTCGCCCGCTGCTCAGTCGATATCGGTCGTCCGGCAGCCACGTTCGCCAGGGGCGGCCAGTAGAGGACAAACTCGCCGATGCCGACCTCCGTATATGACCCCACGAAATGATCGAAGGCGTCGAGCGACGACAGCGGGTCGACCGCCTGACCGTACGCCAGGACACTTCGTCGCAGGCGAGCCGGATCACGGCCGAGCTCGATGCAGTGTCGGCTGAGCTGCTCGACCCGAGCGCGCGTCGAGCTCAACGCTTCGGCTTCGCTGAAGCGCTGACCGGTTCCACCCGCCCACACCGTTGGCTGGTACCCGCCGATCGTGCTCCACGCGTCGGCGTATCGGGCAACCAGGCGAAGCGCCTGCGGACCCTCAGCTGCCACGACCAGGGGAGGCCTGGGGCGCTGAGCGGGCTGAACGAGCGGAGCCGTCTGGACAGAGTAGTAGGTGCCCTCGCGGCTCACCGCCTCCCCTCGAAGTAAGCGATCGAGCAACACGAGCTGTTCTTCGAGTCGCGCAACGCGCTCGGCCGGAGACCAGCGGGGAACCCCTAAGACATCGCAGTCCGCCGGACGGTCGCCAACGCCGATGCCGAGCTCGACACGCCCCTGGGAGAGATGGTCGATGGTGAGGGCCTGGGCCGCGAGCAGGGCTGGGGGCCGGCCGATGATTGTAGTAACGAGCGTCCCAATCCGCAGCCGGGTTGTCACTCGCGCGAGGGCCGCCAGCAGCGTCCAGGCTTCGAAGTCGGCGTAACCCTTTATGGCCCAGGTGTCGGGGACCCAGCCAAAGTCAAAACCTAGTTCGTCGGCCCATCTCCACTCCCGTTCGAGGTTCGCGAAGGGTGCCACCCCGAAAGTGAGGATCCCAAAACGCCGTAACATTTTTGGTCGAGGTTATACCAATCGTGTTTGAGTCGATCATGACCGAGCGGCTCATCCTCCGCGAATGGAGGGACGCCGACGTGGCGCCCTTCATCAAGGTCAATGCCGATCCCGTGGTTATGGAGTTCTTCCCACAGACGTTATCGGAAGATCGCACCCGTCGATTCGTTGATCGCATCCGCACCCGTTGGCGTCAGTTCGGCTACAGCCTCTGGGCCGTGGAGCGCAAAGACAGCGCCGGCTTCATCGGCTACGTCGGCCTCTGGCCCGCCACGTTTCCCGCTCACTTCACACCCGCGGTGGAGGTCGGGTGGCGGCTGGCGGCCGACCAATGGGGCCACGGGTACGCGACCGAAGGGGCGCGGGCGGCCCTCGATTATGCGTTCGGCAAGCTTGACTTCCCCGAAATCGTCTCCTTCACCTCGACGATCAACGTGCGTTCCTGGCGTGTCATGGAGCGCCTCGGCATGCGCCGCGATCCCAACGGAGACTTCGAGCACCCAGACGTGCCGGAGGGACATCCGCTCCGGCCTCACGTCCTATATCGCATCAGACGGGAGGACTGGACTTAAGCCGCGGCCACCGGAGAGCCTTCTTCACGCGCCGATTGCCGTCCGCGCAGCGGCACGTCGTTGAGGAAGACCGAGGCAATTAGCGCCAGGATCAAGATCGCCGCGCCGTAGAGGAAGACCTCGTGCAAGGTCGCGGCCAGACCGGCGCGAATCGAATGCAGCACCTGGTCGAAGATCGCGGCACCCTGTTGTCCCAGCGCGCTCGCCTGGGCCCGGCGGGCCGCGATTTGCGCGGGATCGAACAGGGTCTGGGGGTTGCTCCCACCGCCGCTGGCGAACCGCGACGCGATCTGGGAGGGAAGGTGAAGGCTGGCCACTTGCTCCTGGATATGAACCGGGAGGCGCTGGGCCAGGACGGAGCCGAGCACCGCGGTGCCGATCGTCCCGCCGATCTGCCTCCAGAACTGGATCTGGCTCGAGGCAACGCCGAGGAAGTTACGCGGCAGC
>Ga0209689_1002521_pt1 | contig 13605 bp, 11 predicted proteins | sample GraSoiAngelo_149_FD_187119 | JGI IMG/M metagenome (GOLD analysis project Ga0209689, IMG submission 187119) | Grasslands soil microbial communities from the Angelo Coastal Reserve, California, USA - 14_1009_09_30cm (SPAdes) (version 2) | ecosystem: Environmental > Terrestrial > Soil > Grasslands ...
CGCGACCACCTTGATCGGTTAGCGCGTTTCGGACAACCGTGTTATGCACGTCGAATAATGCCAAGGCGGCCTCGTCGCCCAATGTTTGAGTCAACGTTGTCGAATCCACGATGTCGGTGAACAAGACGGTTCGGATTCCGGGATCTCGTTCATCGGCCGCGCCGCCAGGAAGTAGGACCGCTCCCGCCGCATCCGTCTGGATGTCGCGGCCGAGAAACCCATCCGCGAGTTCAGGCTGGAGCTCAATAATCTTCTGGGCGACGAGACCATGTGCTTCGCGATGGCAGCAGTTCGCTGCTTCGGGGTTCGGTGCATCGACTAGACAGAAAACCTTGCCGCAACTTTCGTTAACCCAATACTTGAGGTACTGAACGCCGTACTTCTCCTGCGCTTCGAGGTCGGCCACGTGTGCCTTTGCGACGTCGTCCGCGGTAGTCCCCTCCGGAAGCTCGTGAATGTCCATGTACAACGGCATATCGACTGAATTTACTGCGGAATGACGTGATGCAAGACATTGATCTTCGCGGGATGATCAAGTGTCTGGTAAACGACGCAATACCTCTCGGTCAGCCGAAGCAATGTGGCGATCTGCTCTGCGCTGGCGTCGGTATCCAAGTCGAAGTTTAGTCGAATTTGCTTAAAGCCGACGGGGACATCCTTGGACACACCAAGCGTCCCACGAAAATCGAGATCGCCCTCAGCGTTGATCGTTGCGTCACGCAAAGGGATGCCGAGAGCCGTGGCGACTGCGCGCAACGTGACGCCGGCACATCCAACCAACGCTTCCAACAACATATCGGCCGAGCATGCGCTGAGGCCATCGCCTCCTGTCGCAGGGTGAAGCCCGGCTTCGACGCGCGCTTTTCCGGTTTCTATTTTGCAGGTAATATTTCCGCCGATGCGCCCTTTGGCCCGCAGCGTGACCAATGCGGTCTCGGGACGCTCTCGATACTGGGTTTTGACAGGCGCCTGCAACGACCTCAACTCGTCAGCGTTCACTTGATTCAATCGTGGTGTAGGGGCGTTTGTGTCAAACGCCTGTCCTTTGGATTCGGCGCTTGACACAAGCGCCGCTACAACCTTGTCGGTCTGATATTTTGATTCACGCGAAAGAGATTGCCAGGGTCATATTTATTTTTGATCGCGACCAGCCGCTCGTAGTTATCTCCGTAGGTTTTCTTCACGCGATCTTCTCCTTCATCTCCCATCAAAAAGTTTACATACGCTCCACCAGCCGAATACGGATGCAACGCATCGTAATAACTCTTCGTCCACGAGATCGTCTTTTCGTTGTTTGCCGGGTCAGGATCAACGCCGACCATCACCTGCGCCCAGGTAGCATCGCGGTAATTCCAGGCAGTATCATTTTTGCCAACGCGTGATGCGGCACCGTTGATGGGATAGAGATGCATGGTGGAATGCATCGAGGGAAGCGCCTCACCAAAACGGGTGTGTTGCGCGATCGCGTCGTCGCTCAACTCATTGACAAAATCGGCACGCCAATACCACTGCAACCCCGGAGGGTACAGCGCGTCGAACATGCTTTGCAGCGCCGGCTGCGGCAGCGGACCTACAAAATCGAGAGCAGGCTTCTTGAAAGCGCGGATGGGCTTGAATGTTTCTTCGGCTTTCGCGTGCGGCCCGACATACGCCCAAACCACGCCGCACATTTTTTTCATGTGCAGGTGTTCGGGGAAAGGCGGTGCAGGCGGCACGGTGAGAAACGCGAAAAAGCCATTTAAATCATCCGGAGCCGTGGGAATCAGATCGCGATACCATTTCATTATGTCGGCCGTTTCGCTCAACTCATAGAGCATTGGGCCGCCGTAGATCATATCGACCGGGTGCAGCTTGAACGTAAAAGAAGTTATCACGCCGAAATTTCCGCCACCGCCGCGAACGGCCCAAAACAAATCGGAATTCTCATCGGCATTTGCTTTTACGAATGTCCCATTCGCCAACACGACGTCGGCCGAGAGAAGATTATCGATCGTGAGCCCGCATTTGCGGGTAAGATGCCCGATTCCCCCGCCTAAGGTTAGTCCGCCAACGCCAGTCGTAGAAATAATCCCACTCGGAGTAGCAAGTCCAAACACATGCGTGGCATGATCTATATCGCCCCACGTGCATCCGCCGCCAACCGTGATGGTACGGGCGTCAGGATCAACCCGGGTATATTTTATCGGCGCCAAATCGATGACCAAACCATCATCGCAAATTCCAAGGCCTCCCGCGTTATGGCCGCCACTGCGGATCGCGAGAAGCAGATCATTTTCTCTCGCAAAATTGACCGAGCGAATTACGTCCGCCACATCTGCGCAGCGCACAATCAGCCGCGGTTTTTTGTGAATCATCCCGTTGTAGACTTTGCGGGCTTCATCATAATCTTTATCGCTCGGCTGTATCAGTCGTCCACGCAGGTTTGCTTTGAAATCTGAGATAGAATTGTCGTCGGGCATGGCCAAAGTGTCACTGAAAGGATTACGCGGTCAAGATGTCGATTCGCGGCATTTTCATTGAGCTGATGCCAGCGGACCGGTAGTATGCTCGTGAGCACGGAAGCTAAAGCGATGTTGCAATCGGACAAATTCTGGACTCGACGGGATTTCCTAAAGCTCGTTAGCCGGGCGGGAGTGATCAGCGCGCTTCCAAGTCTTTCTCATGCAGCTGTGCCGCTCAATTCTGACAAAGTCCTCATCTCCATCCTGCACACGACGGACCTCCACGGCCACATTTTGCCGACTTCCGATTACGACGGGAATCCTGATCTCGGCGGAATGGCACGCTGTGTCACACAAATCCGGCGTTGGCAGCACGAAAATCCGAATTCGATCCTGGTCGACGTCGGCGACGTGTATCAAGGCACCGACGTTGGCTTGCGCAGTAAGGGCGAGCTGATGATCGATCTATTCAATTATCTTAAATATGACGCCTGGATCATCGGTAATCATGAGTTCGACTGGGGAATGGAGCCTTTTGAACAAGCACTGTTAAGATCGACAATGCCAGTTCTCGCAGCGAACACGGCATTGGAAGGAAAACCGGCCGGTGAATTTTCCGATGTGAAACATCCATTCGCAAAGATTCATCCGCTCACCTTGAAGGAAATCGCGGGAATCAAGCTTGCGATCGTTGGAGTGACGACGCCCGGGATGTCGTTTTGGCTACGGCCGGAATTAACCCACGGGATCGATTTTCAATACCCCGTCGAGCCCGTCCGTCGCGCGATTGCGAGGGCGAAGAACGCGGGTGCGGATGCGATTGTTCTCGCGGGTCACATGGGACTGAAAGCACGCAGCGGCGGAGATGATTTCGCGAACACTGTCATGGCATTAACGTCGGAATTTCCGGAAGTGGCGGCGTTTATCGCCGGTCATACCCACCAGGCAATTCCAAGTCGCCTTACTAATGGCATGCTTTTCACTCAGGCAGATCATTTCGGCATCCATGCGGGCCGTGTCGATCTTCTCTTCGATCGGAATTCGAAGAAGCTGCTCCATCGAAAGGCGATCTGCGAGCTGATGGATAACCGCTACGGTTTCGATCCCGTGATTATTTCACGAGCGAAATCGCAGCTTGCAGAATCGGAAGCTGCATTGTCGCAGCCGATCGGTGAATTGGCCGAAACTCTTCACGCTCGCGGTCGCCCCGGCGAACCGAGTGATATCGAGAGACTGATCGGCGTGGCGATTATGGAAGCATTGCTGGAAAGAAGTGTACCGGTTGATGGCATCATGCACGGGGTTTTCGATGAAAAGGCAAATCTGGTCGCCGGTCCCAAAACGGTAAACGATATTTGGAATCTGATTCCTTTCGAAAACTACATTGTGACAGCAGAACTCTCGCCTGAGGAAATAAAGACCGTCATGGAAGAAGTGTACGCCAGCCACGAGAGGCGTAGTTTACTCGGCTTCCAAGTGAAAACGGAAGGTCGCGGTTACGATCGCCGAATCATATCAGTGAGCCTGGCTGATGGGCGCCCGCTCGATCCCGGCAAAAAATACGTTGTCGCTTTCAACACTTTCGACTCACGCAGCGCCGGCCATCGCTTCATGAAGTTGCGCGCATTTCTTGAGACGCCCGCCGCCAGTTGCATGTTGCATCAAGTGCAAACGCGCGACGCGCTGATCGATTACTTTCGGCGTCACAAGATTGTGCATAAGCTTGCCGCCAAGTGCCCGCTGGCAATCGCGGCGTAAATTTTACCAGTTCGCTCTTGCAAAAAGAACGGCTTCCGGTTGTCTATTTCGCCATGCGGCTCGGGATCTTTTGCGTGATTGGCTTGCTGCTCACTGCCGATCTCGCATCATCGCAAACAGAAAAAAGCGCGTCACCTACAGCGACGCCGTCGCTGCCGGAGTTCCGGCCTGCTCTACTCGGGGCGGGGCCCGACTCGTTGATAAACAGGATCGACACTGCCGATTTGATCAAAAAAGGTCAAAAGGACGCTGCGATCATGTTTTCCTGTCTTGTGGCACCGACTGGTGACATTGTTCGAAGCGGTGCTTATCGCGGCACGCCGGGGTCAAAACTACTCTCGGAGGAGGTATTAAAACGCCTGGTGAAGGCAAAGTTCATCCCTGCTGTTCACAATCACCAGCCGGTAATCGCCGTTTTCTACGGCACAGTGACTTTCGCAGTGGTTAATGGCAAACCGCGACTGCGCATTTTTTCCAATCAGCAACTAGATGAATTGAAAAAGGAAAACGATTTCATCGATCCACAACCGTATGTTGGCCAGGACTCAAAATTCACTGGGGTACATTATCCTGACACAGGAACTACGGTGCAGCTTACCGGCGTTGCTGAACTCGCGCTCAATGTCGATGCTGCAGGAAATCTGAAGAGTATGGAGGTCGTATCCGAGGAGCCGCCGTTTATGAATTTTGGCCAGGCAGCCATGTCCGCTTTCAATGGTGCGAAATTTATTCCGGCGTTCCGCAACGGCCAACCCGTTGAGAGCAAAGTCACTATTCCAGTTTACTTTAAGCCATAGGATCAACCTTCTCCCAAGACGAGGCGACCGGGCAGGGGAGAGATGGTGAACAAGATTATCCGCGCTTCTTTTTTCAAACGTGATCCGATCAGGTGCGCGCGTGAGTTGATCGGGGCGGAATTGATTTGGGGCGATTGCTCCGGCGTGATCGTGGAGACGGAGGCCTATAATGCGAAAGATGACGAGGCCTGTCACACCTTTATGCGTCCCAGCACGCGTGCGTTTATCGAGCGAAACAAGGCTGGCGCGGCCTACGTCTATTTCAATTACGGGATGCATTGGATGTTGAATGTGCTCGTAAAAGGGGAACAGAGTGGTTTTGTTTTGATTCGCGCCTTGGAACCGCGAAAGGGAATCGAACGGATGAAAAAACGTCGAAGGCTCGACGACGCGAAACGCCTCTGCTCAGGACCGGGCAAACTCACGCAGGCGCTGGGCATAACCGATCGCCGTCATGAAATGGATTTGTGCGCAGACCCGCGGCACTGCTTTACCTTTAACGCCGACGCGACGGTCGATGTTGTGGCCGACAAGCGCATCGGCATTAGCCGCTCCGCGCATTTGCCGTGGCGTTTTACTCTGCGTGGAAGTCCATTCGTGAGCACGCCAGCGAAACTGTAGCGCGTGTGGCAGCGGAGGTTTGGGTAGTGCACGCGTCTCGTGTGCGCTACCCGATGCGCGTTTGACGCGTGCTTTCCAACGTTCACCTTATTCGCTGCATGAACCGAAACAGACAACGTGTTCTCCTTGGGATGAGCGGTGGGGTGGATTCCAGCGTGGCGGGATACTTGTTGCGCGAGCAGGGCTACGAGGTCATCGGCGTGACCATGAAGGTATGGCCGCAGGATTGCATCTCACGCGCCGAGGACAAATGTTGCGGTCCACAAGCGGTGGCTGATGCGCGTGTCGTTGCGCACTCGCTGGGCATTCCGCATTACGTAGTCGACGAAGCCGATCAGTTCGAGCGACTCGTCATCGATTATTTCTCAAGCGAGTACCGGGCCGGTCGAACGCCGAATCCATGCGTGATGTGCAACGAAAAGATCAAGTTCGGCAATCTCTGGAGCAAAGCAGCGGCATTGGGTTGCGACTATATCGGGACTGGCCATTACGCGATCATCGAGCATCCTGTAGCCAGGGTCGATGAGCCCGGCTTCGCCGTCTTGCGAAAGGGTGTCGATCTACGCAAAGATCAGTCCTATTTTCTATTTAGTTTGCGGCAGCCACAACTTCGGCGCGCGCTGACGCCGCTTGGCAAAATGTCCAAGCCGCAAATCCGCAACATTGCGCGCTCGTTAGGTCTAAAAGTCGCTGACAAGATCGACAGCCAGGAGATCTGCTTTGTCCCCGGCAACGATTACAAGGCGTTTCTGCGCTCGCATCTCGGCGAAACGGAGTTTCATCGCGGCGAGATTTACGATGTTAATGGAAATTTTATCGCCGAACACGCCGGGATCGAGCTTTTCACAATCGGTCAACGCAAAGGGTTGCCGGGCGGTTCGCCGCGACCACGTTATGTTGTCGATCTTGATCCAGAGACAAATCGCGTAATCATCGGAGACGCGGACGATTTGGTTTGCGATGAATTCGAAATCGATCACGTGAACTGGCACCCTGTAGCGGGGATCGGTAATCCGGGCTTTCGGCTCGAAGCGACGGTAAAAATTCGTTACAACCATCCCGGCACGCCCGCGAGTGTCACGCCGTTGGAGAACAATCGCGCTCGCATTCGCTTGCACGAACCACAGCGTGCCGTGACGCCAGGGCAGGCGGCTGTGATTTATGATGGTGATCTGGTGCTGGGCGGTGGCTGGATTTGCCGAGGCGAGCCGGCCAGGCGTACCGAGGCGCTTGGTCATTTGAGTGCATTCCTGCCGGCCTAACCAATGGCCGAGCAAGTTCTACTGGCGATCAGTACTTTTCCGGATGCGGAGACGGCCGATCGCATCGCGCACACGTTGATTGCGGAGAAGTTCGCAGCGTGTGCCAATGTCATTCCGGCTGTTCACTCGATCTATCGTTGGAAGGACAAAATCGAAACCGCAGGCGAAGCGATGGTCTTCTTCAAAACTACGCTGGATCAACAAGCCGCTTTTCAGGAGAAGTTGCGCGCACTTCATCCATACGACGTGCCTGAAATAATCTTCATCCCTGTGGTTACCGGATTGCCCGACTACTTGCGATGGGTGATCGAGAGCTGCTGAGAACTCGACTGCTTTAAGCAGTCGAGTTTCACGAGCACGTGAACGACACCTCTGTGGGAGCGATCATTGCTAGCGGAAGAGTTAGCAGTCTGTGCCAATATCGTTCCGCTAAATCGAGAATTGCTACGAAAACTTGACTGCTTTAAGCAGTCAAGTTTTTCTGCGCGGCACGCCGCCTCTTACCGAGGACAAAAATTGCTGCACCGATGGCGTTGGCAGTAACTGTGACGGCCATGATTTTTGCGGCGAAAGTTAGCGGACTTGGCACGTCAATGATCGGGTAGATCGTGAAGAAGATAGCCGACAGACAGACGGCAAAGCCACAAGCGGCTGCGAGTCGCAGCCATGTGCGCGCTCTCGCGCGTATCGCGACCGCGCCTACAATCGGGATGGCAAACATTACGGCATAGACGATTCCGTAAAAAACGTTGGCGGCGTTATCCACGAGTTGAAATGCTTCCTGCATTCCAGCGCCAATTTGACTCGAGATACCAATCACCAGTGTGATCGCGCCGACGAACATGATTGAATTGATGGGCGTTTTGTAACGCACATGTAGACGCGAAAACCACGCCGGCAACAGGTGATCCCAGCCGGCCACCATTGGCAACCGCGAGCTGCCGGTGAAATGAATGCTAATCGAGGAAATCGAGCGTACCGTCATCAGCACAATCGCGACTGAAGCAATCGCGCCGGCGATTCGGAATGAATGCAGGCCGAGTCTCAACGTCTGCGGCACCGGGCCGATCAGATCGATTTGATTATTTCCTATGAAAGCGAGAACTGAACTCGTTCCAAAAATGAAGATCAGGGCGATGATCGGCGCGGCGATAATGACAGAGCGGCCGATGTTGCGCGCCGGTGCGCGCGTTTCCCCGGCCAGAATGCCCACATATTCGAAGCCGCTCAGCGCGCCGACCGCCAACTTGGTGAAGATATTGAAACAATAGAAGATCGACATCGTGGGGCCGGCGATTTGGAGCGGGCGATATGCGCTGAGATCACCGCGAGCGAGCATGACGAACGGTAGAACAATTAGCGCGCCGTAAGCCAGAAGCATGGCGAATCCACCGATGTTGTGAAGCCATTTGCCTAACGATAATCCGCGAACACCGGTCCAGCCGAGGCCACCCACCAGAACGCAACTGATGAGCGAGACGCACCACGGGCTGTTTCGCATCCACGCGCCCGGCTCGCCCAGCGCATAGGAGAGATTTGTCGTGACGAACATTCCGCCCATCGCGATCACCATGATTGACAACAGCCAGAGGTTCCATGCCACGACGAATCCGGTGAATTCGTTGAACGCGAACTTGGCCCATTGGTAAATCCCGCCTTCCAATGGCATGAGCCGGTTCAGATAAATGACGACTGCTGCCTGCGGGACATAGAAAAGTAAAATGGCAAGCAACCAGAAAAAGAGGTGTGCTGGCCCAAGCTTCGCGGCCGTGCCGACCCAGCTTGAACCAACGATAAAGACAATCTGCGTCAGGACGAGATCGCGCAGGCCCAGAGGCTTTGTGAGCGCAACGCTGTGTTCTTCGACATCGCGTTCGGCGCGGTCCAGCTCGGTTGTCATCGTTGAAGCGCTGAAGCGGCACCGCTTTAACGTTTTAACGCTTCAGCGGCTTTCCCTTGTCGATTTAATCGTGCTCGTGTTCTGCCCTTTTCGGTGGTGGCGGCTCGTTGCGGAATTCGCGGTGCCGGATCTTGCCGCCGGCATAGGCGATGTAGCCGCCAGTTCCCAAGGTCACAGCGCCCAGCAAAATCGCCGCGACGGCGAGCGGCACAGAAGATTTTGGCCATTTCATCGGCGCTGCGATCGCAATCGCGCTCAAGGCCGCGAGCGCATAGAAAATGTAGATGAGGTCCTCGGCACGATCCTGATGCTCGTCGAGCCAGGCTTGCCCATCGGAGTCGGCTATCGACAGAACGCGGTCATAAGCTTGTTGGCCGAATTCGTAAACCGGCCACGCCGAAGTGGAACTGATGAGTACGAGCGCCAATGTAGCGATCTGAGCACGCCGGCTCCTTAAAAAAAGCGCGATGATCAGGCCGACCCAACTCAAAAACAATCCGTAGATTGGCAACGGATTGATCAATACGTGGATATATTCGGGCTGCCGCAAATCTCGAAGGAACGTGTCGATCATAATTTGCCTTCCCAGCGGGTCCCAAAAACTTGTGCAGCAGTCTTCGCCTTGTCGGGTGGCAAATATTTAGGCCAATCAGTGATCGTGAAATGCCACCACTCAGTGCGCAATCCCCAAAAACCGGCATTTCGCATGACAATCTGCAGCAAATGTACATGCGAGCGGATTGCCGGGTCGGCGCCTGTGTAACGCCACATTGCAGCCGGGGTGAAATCGTCGAAATCGCTGGGCATGCGCACGGGGCGATCCCACGCGTCAACCAAGGTAGCATCGACGGCGACGCCCCAGCTATGCAGTGAGCCAGCGCCAATTGCGGGGTTGGCGACATAATCGTTGTTGTGCGCGGCTTGCCAAAGCTTCACCTGCACGGACGGGGGTCGATACGCATCCCAGATTTTCAGCCCGTATTGATAGTGCCGGAGAAAGGCTTGCGCCGTAGCTAAACGCGAAGCGACTTCCGGACGGACGAGGGCGGGTGTTCCAAAGGGATATAGTGGACGTCCGGTGAGATTATTTCGACCTCCGTAGCGCAACTCAACAACGATCGTCGGATCGACGGATTTGATATCAACGAGCTGGATCCCAGCATTTCCATCCAATAAAGGCAGCGCCAGTCCTGCCAGAGTAAATACAAAAAAGCGCGCGTGCCGCATTTGGCTTGATCCGTCAACGCGCTGTGACCACTTCTCCGGTGTCCGTTTTAGCAAGGCGTTCGATGAGAAGGCGCGCGCTATTCTCCGGGACGACGAAGCGCAACTCCAGGTTCGAGTTTCCTTGTCTTTGGATCTCCGGTGGTTGGGAGTAGAGAAACAATTCGGAGTCCGCCAGGCGCAGCCACTGCTGTGGAGCGTCATGTAAGTTTCGGGCGAACTCCGTGGCACTTTTCGACGAACTCATCTTTAAGAGCAATTTGGCTTTTACAGGATTTTGCAAGGTCACTGCAAGACCGAGTAATTGCGGAACCTCGAGCAATTCCCGCGCAAAGATGGGATGAAAAATGCGCGAGAGATCGGGTGGATCGCGCGAAATGAGCCGCAGCGCACTCTCGCGATCGAGCGCTTGGAAACGGTCGAAGAGTTGACCAGTGATTTTCAGGTCCGGCTTCATCCCGAGCCGTACGAGAACTAGCTCGTCCACTTCATTTGGCGCTCCGACGGCAAGCGTCGCTGGCCCCACCCGGGCGACAGCAAGAGCCGGCGCTCGCTCCCAAACTGGCAAACCGCTGATGGTGCGCTTTTGGAAAGTCTTGTCGCTGGCGATCATCCGAATCGCGCGGGAGACATCGCGGCGGGCCTCAACCAGGACGAACTCTCGCGTGTTTCCCGGCTCATCCGTGGTTACAGCACGAGTGATGCGCGCGGCGTCGTGAGGCAATTGCAATCCCGGAGTTGACGCGGCAGGGCCGATCAGGCCCGACCAGGTTTTTGGCCAAATATCGGGTTGGTCTTTGCGCCAGCGTTTCTGGAGATCCGCGCGCTCGAATTGCTCGGTGTTGATCGACAGAATGGTGTCGGTCCCTTGCGGCAACCATTCGCGTTTGCGCGGAGATTGGAGGGTGAGAGGCAGGATAATCGCCAGCAGTGCGACAGCAGAAATGGCGCAGAAGTAGAATTTTCGCAGTTCCTGCTTATCGATCTGACCAGAGAGCAAGGCGAGCTCCGCCCTGTGTTGCAAATGTCGATCCACGGCCTCCCGGTGACGATGGGCCGCCGTTAGCAGATGCGGTGCGTTCGGCGGAGCAATGCCCTGCGAAGCCAGGTGACGGCCAATGTTCAAGTAAGCCGGATTTTTTCGCTCCTCGACGGTTTGATGATGTGCGCGCGCTTCTCGCAACGTTTCCTGTTGGCCGCGGATGTTATCGTTCAATTTTCGGTCGCGCGCCTCAAATTCAGTCCGGACCCGTTGGATATTTTTTTCCACCACAGAAAGTTCCGCCTCTGCAGCGATTAACTTCTCCTTGGCCAGACGCGCTGCATCCGCACTGCCCAGGCGCGCGCGAACAAGTTCGGCGCGCTCTTCCGGGAGGCGTGCGCGACGCGTACTGATGCTTGCTGATCGTGCTTCTAAGTCTGCGGGCGGCGGTTTGAGCGCATGTAGATCGGAGAGTTGTTTCAAAAGATCACGGTCGGCGGTGTCACTCGCCTGAATGCGGCGCTCCACGGCGGTCAGTTCCCGTTCGCAAAGATCGAGAGCGTTCTTCACTTGATTGCGTTGCTGGAGCAGCGGCTTTTTCTCTGCCTCCAGCTTGGACATGGCCGCGTCCTGGTCGCGCTTATTTCGTTGTCGCTCTTCCTCGACCTTCTCTATTCCTTCTTCAATCTGCGCGATCCGGAACGCGACTTCTTTTTGTTCCTGCTCCAGCTTCTTGAGTGCGACGATTTCATTGCGCAGCTCGGGGAAATTCGCCGCTTGCGTAGTGCCTTCGCGTCCGAGATTTATTTCGCTTTTCTGGAGGAGCCGCTTCTCGTACCGCAGCGCCATGCGCGTTCGCTGGCGCTTAACTTTCAATGCGATTTCACGGAAGCCTGTGCGGATGAAACTCACGACAATGACGCTACGTGGATCAAGAGCGGGATAAAATTGAAATCTTGTGTGAAATCATGGCAACGATCCTGCATCGAAGGCTGAAAATGCCGCATTGGTTTACTCTTCCGATTCGCTCAATTTTGCCAGCACGCTGAAATCTTCCAGCGTGGTGGTGTCGCCGGTGACCTCTGCGCCGCTTGCAATTTGTTTGAGAAGCCGTCGCATGATTTTGCCGCTGCGCGTTTTTGGCAGCGCTTCGGCAAAGCGAACTTCGTCCGGCTTCGCGATTGCGCCGATGTGCGTGCCGACGTGATCGCGCAATTCCGCTTTCAGTCCACGAGTGGCATCGACACCTGTTTTCAGCGTCACAAATGCGACGACGCCCTGACCCTTTAATTCATCCGGCCTTCCAACCACGGCTGCCTCGGCAACTTGCGAGTGACTGACCAGCGCGCTTTCAATCTCTGATGTGCCAAGCCTGTGCCCGGCGACGTTCAGGACATCATCAATCCGGCCAACGATCCAGAAATAGCCGTCTTCATCTCGGCGCGCGCCGTCACCGGTGAGATAATTGCCCTTGAATTCGCTCCAGTATTGCTGTCGATAGCGCGCTTTATCGCCGTAAATCGTACGCAACATCGCAGGCCAGGGCCGGCGAATAATTAGTTTACCGCCGACGTTCGGGCCGACTTCGTGTCCCTTTTCATCGACAATGGCTGGATCGACGCCAAAGAAGGGAAGCGTTGCGCTGCCGGGCTTGGTCGGAATTGCACCGGGGAGGGGAGTAATCAGAATCGAGCCGGTCTCCGTTTGCCACCAGGTATCGACAATGGGACAACGCCCGCCGCCGACATTCTTGTGATACCACATCCATGCCTCCGGATTGATCGGTTCGCCGACTGTGCCGAGCAGGCGGAGCGATGAGAGATCATGTTTCGTTACCCAATCATCGCCCCAGCGAATGAATGCCCGGATCGCCGTCGGAGCGGTGTAGAGAATGTTGATGCGATATTGTTCGATGATCTTCCAGAAGCGATCGGGCTCTGGCCAGTTCGGCGCGCCTTCATACATAACGGTCGTCGCCCCATTGGCCAGCGGACCATAAACAATGTAACTGTGACCGGTGACCCAGCCGACATCCGCGGTGCACCAAAAAATATCTTCATCGCGAATGTCGAAGACGTACTTGGTGGTCGAGTAAACGCCGACCAGATAACCGCCCGTGGTATGCAAGATTCCTTTCGGTTTCCCGGTGGAGCCGCTCGTATAGAGCAGGTAGAGCGGATGCTCGCTATCGAGCGGCGTCGGCGGGCAGTTTGCATCGACATACTCCAGTTCCCGATGCCACCAGACATCGCGGCCTTCTTCCATGTGGATGTCGCTTCCGGCCCGGCGAAAAACGATCACACGTTTGATCGATGTGCCGCCGCGCAGCGCGTCATCAACATTTTTCTTTAATGGCACAATTCCACCACGGCGATATGCGCCATCGGCTGTGACCACGGCGACCGCGCCACTGTCGATAATGCGATCACGAATGCTGTCCGCGCTAAATCCACCGAAGACCACGGAATGCACCGAACCAATCCGCGCACAGGCCAGCATCGCAATCGCGGTCTCGGGAATATTTGGGAGATAAATGATGACGCGATCGCCCTTTTTAATGTTGTTCCGTTTCAGCACATTCGCGAAGCGGCAAACTTCGTGATGCAGTTGCTGGTAGGTG
>Ga0209689_1002524_pt1 | contig 13599 bp, 10 predicted proteins | sample GraSoiAngelo_149_FD_187119 | JGI IMG/M metagenome (GOLD analysis project Ga0209689, IMG submission 187119) | Grasslands soil microbial communities from the Angelo Coastal Reserve, California, USA - 14_1009_09_30cm (SPAdes) (version 2) | ecosystem: Environmental > Terrestrial > Soil > Grasslands ...
GGAATTAAAAAGTTGCGCAGCGGCAAAGTGCGCGAAGTTTTCGACCTCGGGGAGAGGCTGCTCTTTGTCGCCACAGATCGCATCTCGGCTTTTGACGTGATCCTGCCCGACCCGATCCCGCACAAGGGCGCGGTACTCAACCAGATTTCCGCGTTCTGGTTCAAGCGTTTCGACGAAATCCAGAATCACCTTGTCACGGCGGATTTTGAAAAGTTCCCGAAGAATTTGCAGCCGTTTCGCGAACAGCTTGCCGGACGTTCGATGATTATAAAGAAAACGAAACCGCTGCCGGTGGAATGCGTCGTGCGCGGTTATCTCGCGGGTTCCAGTTGGAAAGAATATCAGCAATCGCAGAGCGTTTGCGGAATCAAACTTCCAGCCGGACTAAAGCTCGCATCGCAATTGCCGGAGCCAATCTTCACGCCGGCGACCAAAGCAGAAGAAGGTCATGATGAAAACATCGACATGAAACGATGCGCTCAGATCATCGGTGAAGAACTCGCGGACCGCGTGAAAGCGCTAAGCCTGGAGATTTATTCGCGCGGCCGCGATCACGCTGCGCAGCGAGGAATCATTGTCGCAGATACGAAATTTGAGTTCGGCACAGTCGATGGAGATTTGCTCTTGATCGACGAATGCCTCACCCCAGATTCTTCGCGCTTTTGGCCGAAGGACCAATACGCCGTCGGGCAAAGCCCACCCAGTTTCGATAAACAATTTGTGCGAGATTATCTGGAGACGCTCGACTGGGACAAGACTCCGCCGGCCCCACGGTTTCCGAAGGATGTTGTCGAAAAAACTTCCGCGAAATATCTCGAAGCATTTCGCCGCCTAACTGGAAACGAGATCGCGAACGTCTAGATCAATTCGATTATCAATCCAGCTCCTGCGTGGGCGCTTCCGCTTGAAACGAAAATGTCAGTAAGCCGGCCCGACATATTGTTCATCATGACGGATCAGCAGCGGTTCGATACGATCGCTGCGCTCGGTAACTCCCATATTTATACACCTAACCTCGATCGTCTGGTGCGAAGGGGAATCACGTTTTCAAATGCATATGCCACATGTCCCGTTTGCGTCGCGGCGCGCTATACGATCCGGACGGGTTGCGAACCGCCGACAACGCGCGTGTTTACGAATGCGAAGGCTGATCCGGCCGAGGGACAGCCGTTGGAAATGGAAACGCGTTGCGGACCGTATCTCGCTCGAGTGATGTCGCGCCTTGGGTACCGGACATTTGGAATCGGAAAGTTTCACACGTATCCATGGGATGAAGACGTAGGTTACGAAACGCTACGGCGCAGTGAAGAGACGTACCATCCGCCTGCGCGGGAAGGTGATGATTACGGTTCATGGCTCGCCCGCGAACATCCGGAATTCGATTTCCTGGAGCAACCGATGGGCGAACGCAGCGAAATGTATTACCTTCCGCAGCGCAGTCCGCTTCCAGCGGAGTTGGGCGCTGAGTGGTGGGCGGCCGATCGCGCGGTAGAGGAGATTGCAAAGTCAGATGATTCGCGCCCGTTTTTCGGATTCGTATCGTTCATGGGCCCGCATCCTCCGCTCGCTCCGCCAATTCCTTTCAATCGAATGTACAATCCGGATCGAATGCCAGACCTGGTTCTCGGTAGCGTGGAGGAAGATCAGCTGGATGAAGAGATCCCTTACATGCGATATGCCGTCTGGGCAGATGCCATCAATCTAGAGCTGGCCAAAATTGTGAAGGCCCGATATTACGGCGAGATCACTTATCTTGATCATTGTCTTGGCCGAATCCTTAATGCAATCGAAGCGCGGCCGAACTCGGAGGACGTTCTTATCTGTTTCTTCTCGGACCACGGCGATCTTTTGGGTGATCATCATGGCTGGCAGAAGCAAAACTTTTTCGAGGCGGCCTGCCGGTTCCCTTTGCTTATCAGCTGGCCCGCAACGCTGCCCGCCGGAACGGTCAGAACTGAATTGATCAGCCTGGCAGATCTTTTCGGTATTGCGACGCAGGCCGGGGGTACATGCGAACTGCGGGAGGGAATGGACGTTCTCAAAATGCTGCGAGGCGGATGCAGGCCGCGCGACTATCTGGTTGGAATAGTTGAAATTCCGGGCTCGCAGGATTTCAAAGTTATGGTTCTGACTGATGAGTGGAAATACATTTTCATGGCTAATGGCGCCCGCGAACAACTCTTTGATCGCAGACGCGATCCCAACGAACTGTCGAACTGCATCAGATCCTCGCCCGAAATCAGAGATGACCTTTATGCTCTGGCCGTGAAATCGTGCCGCACCCCGGGCGCAATGGACGCACTCAACGGCGATATACTTCGTGCATTTCCTTTCCGCAAACGGCCACTGAGGCGTATCTATCAATTCGACCGGTCGCAAGGTGTACTTGGATTTCCCGATAAACCAGAAGACGCGCTAAAGGGTTTCGACCGCGGCACTCTGAAACGAGTGAAGTGATATGCCAGCTCCTTCGGACGACCGGGAAGATCTGGGGGCGGGCCTGAAGGCGGGCGACCCGCATTACCGCGCGTACGTCGGCCCGCCAGAAGATTACGATCTGATTGCAGCGATGACATTCAATCTTCTCACGACGCTTGGCCTGCGCCAGCATCATTCATTGCTCGATGTCGGCTGCGGTTCGCTCCGGATCGGGCGCTTGTTAATTCCCTACCTGAATCGGGGAAAATACTTTGGCGTGGAGCCGAATAAATGGCTGGTCGAGGAAGGAATTAAGCGCGAGCTCGGCGAAGATTTGGTGCAAATCAAATACCCGACGTTCTTCTTTACCGATTCAGCAGAGGCCGTTGGCGAGGCGAAAGTCTCATTCGATTTCGCGTTAGCGCAATCGATCTTTAGTCATTGTGGACTGAATCTAATCAAAGGGTGGCTGTCCGCAGTTTCGCGTTCGCTCGCAGATGGTGGAGCTTTGGTCGCCACATTTTTGCCTGGCGAAGAGGACTCGACCCAGACGGATTGGGTCTATCCCGAGTGCGTCAATTACCGGCCGGCAACACTGGAACGCGCAGCCGCAAACGCCAATTTGCGATTTGAAATTCTGGATTGGAAACATCCCCGGCAGACGTGGGCGCTTTTTGCCGCGCAAAAGTTTAATTCCGACTGGCTCAAGAAAAAGCCTCTCACTTGGAACACAGCACTCGAAAGAGCGCTCACCCAAAAGCATCGGCTCATCAATCATCTGTGAGCGACGAGAAAATTTTTGCGGTCCCACTCAAGGTAGAAGACGTCGCCGACTGCCACTTTTACCACACGATGGAAGTTCCCGGTCATGGACTAATGAACGGTGAGTGGGATTTGCGTGGCGGAGTGGACGATTATCTGGGCAGAGTCGCTTTCGCCGGTCAACGCGTTTTGGAAATTGGCCCCGCGAGCGGTTTTCTTACTTTCGAGATGGAAAAGCGCGGGGCGGAGGTCGTTTCCGTCGAAGTAACAGCGGAGCACGGCTGGGATTTTGTGCCGTACCCTGCCTCTAAGCTAGAGGAAGTGTTTGGCCCGCGCCGAATGGTGATGCAACGCTTGAAGAATTCGTATTGGTTCAGTCACGCGGCTCACCACTCCAAAGCGAACGTATATTATGGGGACGTTTACAACTTGCCTGCCGCCCTCGGTCAATTCGACATCGCACTCATGGGTTCGGTGCTGTTACACTGCCGCGATCCGCTCCGGATCGTTGAGCAATGTGGGCAAAAAGCAAAATCGCTCATCATCACTGATATGTTCCATCCAGATTTGGAAAGCGCGCCGGTCTGTCGTCTAGCGCCGACTCCGCAGAAGTTCCTCTGGCACACCTGGTGGCATTTCAGCACACAGTTCTTCACCCAGTTTCTCGCCGTGATGGGATTCACCACGGCAGAGATTTTGAGGCATCAGCAATATCGCCTAGGAAGAGCGTACACTCTTTTCACTATCGTCAGCAAAAGATAGCGAGGGCAGCTCCGAGCTGGCTCGAGATGTTACGAAATCAATTCCGCAACAAGGGATTTCTCCTCTTTCAATTCTGCTAATGAGGCGTCAATTTTCCCGCGGCTGAAATCATTTATCGGAAGTCCCTGCACGATTTCCCCTCTGCCGCCGCGCACACGGACGGGGAATGACGAAATCAATCCTTCCTCGACATTATAACTTCCGTCGGAACACACGGCGACGCTGTGCCAATCGCTGCCCGGCGTGTCGTTCGTCAAGAAACCGACGGTATCGATAATCGCGTTGGCGGCTGACCCGGCTGAAGAAAGTCCCCGCGCCTTAATGACGGCGGCGCCGCGCTGTTGCACGGCGGCAATGAATTCTTCCTTCAGCCATTTCTCGTCTCCGATCACTTTGTTCGCGGGACGACCGTCGATCCTCGCATTGTAGAAATCCGGATACTGAGTCGAGGAATGATTTCCCCAGATGGTCATGTTCGTGACCGAGCCAATTCCTACACCGGCTTTGTGCGCCAGCTGCGCGCGGGCGCGGTTTTCATCCAATCGCGTCATGGAAAACCAGCGGTCACGCGGAATTTCTTTCGCGTTGTTCATGGCAATCAAACAATTCGTGTTGCACGGATTCCCGACTACGAGCACGCGCACATCGGCTGCACTGTTTTTTTGGATGGCCTGACCTTGCCCGACGAAAATCTTGCCGTTGACCCCGAGTAACTCCTTCCGCTCCATGCCGGCCTTGCGCGGCACACTTCCGACCAACAACGCCCAAGTAATGTCCCGAAAGCCTTCATCGAGATCCGCAGTCGGTATGACTGATTCGAGCAGCGGAAATGCGCAATCGTCGAGTTCCATCACGACGCCCTCAAGCGCGCCGAGTATGGCAGGAATCTCGATCAGATGAAGTCTAAGCGGCTGATCGGGCCCGAACATCTGGCCGGAGGCGATGCGAAATAGAAGCGCGTATCCAATCTGCCCGGCGGCGCCCGTCACAGCGACTTTAATCGGAGTTTTCATGATGGAATTAGCCACAAACGCCCTCCCGAGCAAAGGCGAAGCACGGATCTCCGCATTATGATAGATTACGATTGCCGATGTACCCGACGAAGCTGAATCAAATCATTAATCTGTTCGAATCGCTGCCCGACGACGAACGGCGCGAGACGCTCGTCTCGTACGCGGACAACGCGAAGAAGCAGGAGCCTCGCGAAAGCGAGAAGTTCGATCTGGTGGACGTGCGAAAAGACGAGGAGTGCACGGACACCGTGGGCGTTTACCTGCACGTGGATGAAAATGGCAAGGCGCACATCCGCATGACGCTCGGTCCCGAAGTGCAAACGCTCACGCGCTCGATGACCGCGATTCTTTGCAAAAGCCTCGAAGGCTCTACACCGCAGGAAATTCTCGATATTCCGAGCGATTTCGTGACGCGCATTGTGGGAACGGAGCTGGTCCGCATCCGCAGTCAGACGGTTTATTACGTCCTCACACGCATCAAAAGCATCTGCAAAGTGTGGCTGGACCGGCAGCGCATGGCGCAGGTGGCGTAGCGGAGCAAAAGGAGGTCGGGCTGCTAGCCTGACACTTAAATGGTGTTCGCGCGTGAACTTTGCGCGATTTTGCTTGCCATTCTCCGTCAGCAATGTGGAAAAATAACGAGGCGATGAAAATCACGAGTCACACAATTTCATTCCTTGCTGCGATGACGCTCGCTACCTGCGCAAGCCAGGCGCCACAACCAGCAAACTTCGGTTGTACAGGAACCGATTCGCCTGACCATTAATTGCGCGCATGCGTGGTTGAGGTCGGTAAATTCCCACCGCCGCTCAATGAATCGCGTGTCGAGATTCGCGACACGTCAGGCAAGCTGGTCGCCTCCCGCAACTTCGGCTCGCCCAAAGGCGACCAGGGCCGCAGCGTTGTCCATTCTGCGTGGACGCCCGACTCAAATTTCTTCGTGTTTAGCACGCGGAGCTCGGGCGGGCATTCGCCCTGGCACTGGAACAAGTATTTTTACAGCCGGAAAAAGAATAATTTCGCCCAGCTCGACGACACGATCGGGCCGGTGATCAAGCCGAATTTCAAAGTCCGAGCGCCCGATGTGGTGGAGGCGACGGTGCAGGGCACCGCGTCCGATCCAAGCGACATCAAAACTGGGCACGTTGTGAGCAAGCATCTCGGTACACTTTAGTGCCAGCAGAGGAAGTTAGGCTGCTACCCTGCCGAGTAAGCCAAGCTGGCTGACATCCAGTCGCGATTCCCACGTGAACTTCGCGTGATTTCGTTTACTGTCCGCGCTGGCGCAGATGCCGCGAAATAACGAGCTCGAGAAAATCCTGCTAATCGGGTCCGGTCCAATTGTGATCGGACAAGGCTGCGAATTTGATTATTCCGGCGTACAAGCGTGCAAGGCGCTGCGCGAGGAAGGCTATGAGGTCGTGTTGGTGAATTCGAACCCCGCGACAATCATGACCGATCCAGAATTCGCTGATCGCACGTACATAGAGCCGATCACTGCTGAAGTGATCGAGGCGATCATGGAGCGCGAAAAACCGGACGCGATTTTGCCCACCCTCGGAGGACAGACGGCGCTCAATGCAGCGATGGAGTTAAACCGCAACGGCGCGCTGGCACGCCATGGGGTGAAATTAATAGGAGCAAACGCTCAAGCCATCGCTAAAGGCGAAGACCGGCAATTGTTTAAGGAAGCGATGTTGCGCATCGGGCTCGAAGTCCCACGCTCGGGCGTGGCGCGATCCCCAGCGGAACTCGACCGGATCGTTGCCGAAATCGGAACATTCCCGCTCATTGTTCGCCCGGCGTTCACTCTTGGCGGGACCGGCGGCGGTATCGCTTACAATCGCGAGGAGCTCGATGTCATCGCTGCGCGCGGTCTTGATCTCTCGCCGGTACACGAGGTGTTAATCGAAGAATCGCTGGTCGGTTGGAAAGAATTCGAGATGGAAGTCATGCGAGATAGGATGGACAACTGCGTGGTCGTCTGTTCAATCGAGAACTTCGATCCCATGGGAGTGCATACTGGCGACTCCATCACGGTCGCCCCCGTGCAAACGCTTACTGATAAGGAATATCAGATGATGCGTGACGCTGCGTTCGCAGTCATTCGCGAGATCGGCGTCGAGACCGGTGGCTCGAATATCCAGTTTGCGGTCCATCCGGACACTGGCCGCATGGTGGTGATCGAGATGAATCCACGTGTCTCGCGTTCCAGTGCGCTGGCGTCGAAGGCAACGGGTTTTCCGATTGCGAAAATCGCGGCAAAGCTTGCGGTTGGTTACACGCTGGACGAAATCAAAAATGATATCACGCGTGAAACGCCGGCCTGTTTCGAGCCGACCATCGATTATTGCGTGGTTAAAGTGCCGCGCTTCACGTTCGAGAAGTTTCCGCAGGCGGACGCAACGCTTACGACGCGAATGAAAAGCGTCGGCGAAGCAATGGCGATCGGGCGCACGTTTAAGGAAGCATTGCAAAAAGCACTGCGTTCGCTCGAGATCAAACGTTTCGGCCTGATTGGCGACGGCGCAGATAAAGACGTCGATCTCGAAACGCTGCGACTGAAGCTAGCGAACCCGAACGCGGAACGAATTTTCTGTCTGGCCCAGGCATTTCAGAAAGGCGCATCGATCGATGAAGTGTTCGAATTGACGAAGATCGACAAATGGTTTTTGCGAAACGTGGCTGAAATCGTCACCGAGAATCAGAAGCCATGGAATCTGCGCGAAGAAGCAATCGAGCTAAGAGCGCAAGGGACGGACGGGAAAAAGCCCGTCGAGGTTGCGATGCAAAGAGCCTTTCTGCGTTGGAAGAAGTTGGGATTTAGCGATCGCCAACTCGCTTTCAAAGAGAAAAGCGATGAGAAAGAACTGCGAGACGTGCGAAAAGGTCTCGATGTTCTTCCCACTTATCGTTTGGTCGACACCTGCGCGGCGGAGTTCGAAGCTTACACGCCCTATTACTACTCGACGTATGGCGACGAGAACGAGCGCCGCGAGAGCGGCAAGCGCAAGGTCATGATTCTGGGCGGCGGGCCGAACCGGATCGGCCAGGGAATTGAGTTCGACTACTGCTGCGTTCACGCGGCCTTCGCGCTGCGCGAACTCGGATTTGAAACCATCATGGTCAACTCCAATCCGGAAACTGTTTCCACCGATTACGACACGAGCGACAAACTTTACTTTGAGCCGCTCACCTTAGAGGACGTGCTCAACATTTACGATCAGGAAAAGCCAGAGGGCGTGTTCGTACAGTTTGGCGGGCAAACACCGCTGAACCTCGCGAGCGGATTGAAGGCGGCAGGCGTGCCGATCCTTGGCACGCAGCCCGAAAGCATCGAAACCGCGGAAGACCGGAAATTGTTCGCCACGATGCTCGACAAACTCGGCCTGCGCCAAACTCCAAATGGATCGGCGATTAGCACCAAAGAGGCCGTCGCGATTGCGAAGAAGGTTGGTTATCCGGTCTTAGTGCGGCCTTCGTTCGTCCTTGGCGGACGCGCGATGGAGCTTGTCTACAATGAGGAAGATCTTCGGCGTTACATGACAAGCGCAATCGAAGTGACGCCTGATCGCCCGGTGCTCATCGATCGTTTTCTGGAAGACGCGATCGAAGTCGACGTCGACTGCATTTCCGACGGCGAGACGACCGTGATCGGCGCAATCATGGAGCACATCGAGGAAGCCGGCATACACAGCGGCGACAGCGCATGCGTGATTCCGACATTCTCGCTCTCACAAAAAGTCGTTGGCGATATTTCCGAAGCAACGAAAGCGATGGCGCGCGAGCTGAACGTGCGCGGGCTGATGAACGTGCAATTCGCCGTCAAAGGCGACGACGTTTACGTCTTGGAAGTGAATCCGCGCGCGTCGCGCACTGTTCCGTTCGTCAGCAAAGCGATCGGTGTTGCGCTGGCGAAACTCGCCGCGAAGGTGATGGTGGGCAGATCGTTGCGCGAACTTGGTTTCACCACGGAAATCTTACCGAAACACTTCTCCGTAAAAGAAGCGGTATTTCCGTTTCTGCGCTACGAAGGTCTGGATATTTCGCTGGGTCCGGAGATGAAATCGACCGGCGAAGTCATGGGCATCGATGTTGATCTTGGCCTTGCCTACGCAAAGTCGCAGATGGCAGCGCCGCCGCCGCTGCCGAAAAAAGGCAAAGTCTTTATCAGCGTCAAGGACACTGACAAGGAAGCGGTCATCCCAGTCGCGCGCGAGTTTGTGAAACTTGGCTTTGAAATCATTTCCACAAGCGGAACCGCAGACGCACTGACGAAAGCGAAAATCAAAGTGACCAAGGTTTTCAAGATTCACGAGGGACGCCCGAACGTTCTCGACCGCATCAAGAATGGCGACATTAACTTCATCATCAATACTCCCAGCGGCAAAATTCCTCGCGAGCACGAAGTCGTCATTCGCAATGCCGCGCTTGCCGCGAAGATCCCGATCATGACGACGGTCCGCGCAGCGCTGGCCAGCGCGAACGGAATCCGGTCGTTACAAAAACGAAAAGTTCAGGTGCGCAGTCTGCAAGAATACAACGACTCAAACCGCTAAAGTGTTAAAGCGCAGAACCGAAGAGGTCATTGTCATTCTGAGCGAAGCGAAGAATCTCGAATTAATTCTTCCAGCAACGCGTGACAGCGCATCGCGTTCGTGTCACAAATCAGAATGAGACTATCGATCTTGCTTGCCGTGCTGTTAAGCTCCGCGATGTTGGGTGGGGAAGAAAAAAAAGAAGAGAAAACGCCCATGAATTCATCAAACGAAGTCGCAGTAATCAAAACCAACGAAGGCGAAATGGTGGTGCAGTTTTGGACTGATGCTGCGCCAAACACGATCGAGAATTTCAAGAAACTGGCGCGACAGGGTTTCTACGATGGGACGATTTTCCACCGAATCGTCAAAGACTTCATGATCCAGGGTGGCGATCCAAATTCGAAAGATCCCGCGAAAGAGAACAGTTACGGACAAGGCGGTCCGGATTACAAAATCAAGGCCGAATTTAACGATCATCCGCACGATCGCGGTGTGATCTCCATGGCGCGCGCGGCCGATCCAGATTCGGCCGGATCGCAGTTCTTCATCTGTCTCGCGCCGGTGCATCGGCTCGATCATCAATACACGACTTTCGGCACGTTGATTAGGGGCGATAACGTGCTGGAGAAAATTGGCAACACGCCGGTCGAGCGAAATGCACAAGGCGAACCGAGCAAGCCGACAAAGCGCGTGGTGATCGACAGTATTAAGATCGTGCCGGCTGAATCGGTGAAGTAATTCACTACGAAGAGCACGAAGAACACGGAGCATTCAACCGATTTTCCTTTTCGTGATCTTCGTGTCCTTCGTGGTTTATTTCTGAATGGCTGAGACAACAAAGATCGCGCTTATTCAGATGCGCTGCGACCGAGAGCCGGAGAAGAATTTCGCGCGTGCGATTGAATTCATCCGCGAGGCAGCGAAAAAAGACGCTCAGATCGTCTGTTTGCCGGAATTTTTTCGGTCGCAATATTTTTGCCAGACAGAAGATCACAAAAACTTTGAGCTGGCGGAGGAAGTGCCGGGAAGATCGACGACGGCATTGGGAGAGGTGGCGCGCGAGACCGGCACCGTGATTATTGCCTCACTTTTCGAGAAACGCAGCGCCGGCGTTTACCACAATACCGCGGCAATAATCGACACAGACGGAGAATTGCTCGGCAAATATCGCAAGATGCACGTCCCGGATGACCCGCTGTATCACGAAAAGTTTTATTTCGCACCCGGGGACCTGGGATTTCAGGCATGGCAGACAACGCACGGCAAAATCGGCGTCTGCGTTTGCTGGGACCAGTGGTACCCCGAGGCAGCACGTCTCACCGCGCTGCGCGGCGCCGAGATCATTTTTTATCCAACAGCAATCGGGTGGCACCCATCGGAAAGGAAAAACTTCGGCGCGGCACAACATTCCGCGTGGGAAACGATCCAGCGCGGTCACGCGATTGCGAATGGATGCTATGTCGCGGTGCCGAACCGCGTCGGCCATGAAGCGCCTGCGGGCGGCGACGGAATTGAGTTTTGGGGACAAAGCTTTGTTTGCGGACCAGACGGCGAAATCGTTGCAAAAGCTTCTGTCGATCGAGAAGAGATTGTGGTGGCCGATGTGGAATGGGATAGGATAAACGAGCATCGGACGCATTGGCCATTTCTGCGTGACCGTCGCGTCGATGCTTACAGCGGACTCGACCGACGGATGATCGACTAACGGCCTCCTCCGAGCCAAAAGCACGAGCCAAGACGTCCGCTTCTTCACGGGTCAGGGGATGGTGCGAGTCTGAAGCGCGGGCTGTTTTCAATTTGCGCGCTGTGTTAATGACGATGGCGATGACCGCGACGGTTTCGCGAAAGATGCGCCGGCCATGGTATCGCCCCTCTTTGACAACGCAAATTATGATCGGGCTGGTTGTCGGTGGTGTGATCGGCTGGCTCCGACCCGATTGGGGGAACGCGGTTTACTTTCTGCGCGACATTTTCATTAACCTGATCAAATCGATCATCGCGCCGCTCGTTTTCTCAACGATTGTGGTAGGAATCGCCGGCGCAGGCGCACTCCGGAAGGTAGGGCGCATGGGAATTAAGGCGCTGATCTATTTCGAGATTGTCACGACCGCAGCGCTCTTCATCGGATTGGCCGTCGTCAATTTCATCAAGCCCGGCGCGGGCGTAACTCTCGCTGTTGCCAACACCGACGTGATCAAGACAATCGGCCAAAGTCACCCGCAGACTTTTGTCGAAACCATCGTTCACATCTTTCCCTCCAGTGTGATCGAATCAATGGTGCGCGGCGATGTTTTGCAGATTGTCGCATTCAGTGTGCTTTTCGCGCTCGCGGTCTCAGCGGTTGGGGAAAAAGGAAAACCAATTATCCACGCGATGGAGAGCCTGTCGCAGATCATGTTCAAGTTTACAAATTACGTGATGATGTTTGCGCCGATTGGGGTCGGCGCAGCGATGGCGCACACGATCGGCACGCAGGGTCCAGGCGTGCTAATGAATCTCGGCAAATTGATCGGCTCGCTTTACCTCGCTCTCGCGATTTTGATCTTGTTGATCTTTGGACTGGTGATTTGGATTGCGCGGATTCCGTTGCGGCAATTTGTCAGGGCGGTGCGCGAGCCCGCGGCGCTCGCATTTGCGACCACGAGCAGCGAATCGGCGTTGCCGAAAGCGATGGAATCGATGGAGCGTTTCGGTGTGCCGCCGCACATCGTCGGCTTCGTGATGCCGACCGGCTATTCGTTCAATCTCACAGGATCGACGTTATATCTGGCGATGGCGTCGGTGTTTGTAGCGCAAGCGGCCGAGACGACAACAGGATGGCACATGCCGTTAGGCCAACAGATCACGATGATGTTGACATTGATGCTGAGTTCCAAAGGCGTGGCCGGGGTGCCGCGGTCGTCACTTGTCATTTTGCTGGCAGTTTTGAATTCGTTTGTGCCGTCAGGACTCGGACCGATCGGTGTGGCGATTATTTTCGGCGTGGATGAATTAATGGATATGGGCCGCACCTGCGTAAATGTGATCGGCAATTGTCTGGCGACGGTAGTCGTCGCGCGCTGGGAAAAAGAATTCGATGAAAGCCGCGCGCGCGTTTTTGGGACGGCGGCTGAAGCGGAGTTGGATTTGAAATCAGGTGATGTCGCCTTCGCCGACGCAGTCGCCCAGGGTGATTGAGGACAACATTTGGTCGCAGGCGCTATTCGTATAATGTATTCGCGAGCAAAGGAAGTTAAAGGTTAAAGGGTTAAATAGTTACAAAGTTGTTACTTTACGAATCACTTCCGCTGATGCCTCCGCGTTTCGTGCACAATAGGCCATTTTTCATGTGAAAAAAGTATTGACCCGCCAGCCGTGATTCCTGAAGATTACAAACTTTCACTCATCAAAACTATGAAAACAATCCTCGCAGCATGCTTCATATCCTCTTCGATTGCCTTGAGCGTCATAGCGCTTGGCGTGGGCGGCTCGCCAACGACTCGACCGAACGCTAGCGCTGATGCCTTTAATACGGGCCCCGACGTCGACGCCTCGAGTGCGGTTGTCCAACTCAAGGGCGATCCGCTGAGTATCAATTCCGCTACCAAGCCAGCGGCAGGGAAGAAAATTGATTTCAATAGTAACACCGTGAGAGCGTACCGCGCGCAGCTAGCTGCTGGACGCAACGAGTTCAGAAGATGGCTCCGAGCCAATGCGCCCGGGGCAAAAATTACAAGCGAGTACGATATCTCGGTCAACGCGGTTGCTGTGCAACTCAACGGAACGCCGCTGGAGACGATCGCAGCCGCCCCGATGGTGGAGCAGGTCCAGTACAATGCCCTCTATCATCCTAACCTGAGTGAGAGTTACAAGATCATCAACGCGTCGGATGCTTGGGCTGCTGCGGGTGGCAGATCCGTCGCCGGGGCGGGCATCAAGATCGGTGACATAGATACCGGTATCGACGAGACGCACCCCTTCTTCGATCCGACCGGGTTCAGCTTCCCCTCCGGATTCCCCAAATGCGATGCGGCGGATAGCACGACGCACACTCCCGACCAGAACTGCAAGTACGTCTCCCCCAAGGTCATCGTTGCCAAGGTCTTCTTCAACAAAGCCCACCA
>Ga0209689_1002528_pt1 | contig 13594 bp, 9 predicted proteins | sample GraSoiAngelo_149_FD_187119 | JGI IMG/M metagenome (GOLD analysis project Ga0209689, IMG submission 187119) | Grasslands soil microbial communities from the Angelo Coastal Reserve, California, USA - 14_1009_09_30cm (SPAdes) (version 2) | ecosystem: Environmental > Terrestrial > Soil > Grasslands ...
TGTACGCGCTCGCCGATTCCCCCGTCGGTCTCGCGGCCTGGATGGCCGACCACGACGCTCGCAGCGAGGAGCTCATCGTGCGCGTTTTCGACGGCGGGTTTGAGGGCCTGTCGCGCGACGATATCCTCGACAACATCACCCTCTATTGGCTGACCAACACGGCAGTCTCCTCGGCGCGTCTCTATTGGAGCACACAGCAGCTCGGCGGCAAGGGGGGCTTCTTCGACGCCCGAGGCATTCAGATCCCGGTAGCCGTGATGGCGTATCCGGACGAGATCTATCAAGCGCCGCAGAGCTGGGCCGTGCGCGCCTATCCCAAGCTGCTCCGTTACAATCGCCTTCCCAAAGGCGGGCACTTCGCGGCGTGGGAGCAGCCGGAGACGTTCACGGCCGAGCTGCGAACGGGGTTCCGGTCACTGCGTTAGTTACGGAGGATCAGACAATGAGACGCAAACGAGCTGCAGAAGGTGACGCGTCGCGCCGAGACTTCTTGGTCACGAGCGCCGCCGCGTTTGCCGCCGCAGCCATGCCGGCGGCGACGCTTACCGCAGATGCCCAGGCCCAAGGAGCTCGTTCTATGACCACCATCACCACCAAAGACGGCGTCGAGATCTTCTACAAGGACTGGGGCAAGGGTCAGCCCATTGTGTTCAGCCACGGTTGGCCGCTGTCGGCCGATGATTGGGACACGCAGATGCTGTTCTTCCTCAAGCACGGCTACCGCGTCATAGCCCACGACCGGCGTGGCCATGGCCGCTCCACCCAGGCTGGCGGTGGCCATGACATGGATCATTACGCCGACGACCTAGCGGCGCTGACCGCCCATCTCAACCTCAAGGGTGCGGTGCATGTCGGCCACTCGACCGGCGGCGGCGAAGTCGTGCACTACCTGGCGCGCCACGGGGAAAGCCGCGTGGCAAAAGCGGTGCTCATCAGCGCGGTGCCGCCGCTGATGGTAAAGACGGCGACTAATCCAGGCGGGCTGCCCAAGGAGGTTTTTGACGGGTTGCAGGCGCAGGTCGCCGCCAACCGAGCCCAGTTTTATTACGACCTGCCGGCAGGACCGTTCTATGGCTTTAACCGGCCTGGTGCGAAACCCGCTCAGGGGGTGATCTGGAATTGGTGGCGCCAGGGGATGATGGGAGGAGCCAAAGCGCACTATGACGGCATCGTCGCCTTCTCCCAGACGGACTTCACCGAAGACCTAAAGAAGATCACTGTGCCGGTGCTGGTGATGCATGGCGATGACGACCAGATCGTGCCGTATGCCGATTCGGCACCGCTGTCGGCAAAGTTGCTGAAGAACAGCACATTGAAAACCTACAAGGGCTTTCCGCACGGCATGCCCACGACCGAGGCGGACACCATTAACGCCGACCTGCTGACCTTCCTGAAAGCCTGAGTCGGGGAGGTGCCGCTAGTGCCGAGCAACGGTTGAAGGAACTGGTGGGGTTCCGCCTGGAGGCTCTCGACTAGCGCCGACACGCGCCAAACGCTAATTCATCCCAGTTCCGACGTCTCTGGCGGGCTCGATCCGTGAACGTGATTGGCTCGTACAACTACGCACTCGTGGCGCTCTCGGTGTTGATCGCCATGTTTGCGTCGTACGCCGCTCTGGATCTCGCAGGTCGCGTCACGGCCGCGGCGGGCTCGACGCGCGCGGTGTGGTTGCTCGGTGGAGCAGGTGCGATGGGGACCGGCATCTGGTCGATGCACTACATCGGCATGCTGGCGTTCGTCCTACCGATTCCCGTCGCATACCATTGGCCGACCGTGGTGCTCTCGCTGTTTGCGGCCATCCTCGCGTCGGTCATTGCGCTGCACGTCGTGAGCCGGCAGAGAATGCATGCCTCTCGAGCGGTCGCCGGCAGCGTGCTGATGGGTGCCGGTATCGCGAGCATGCATTACATCGGCATGGCCGCCATGCGCTTACCGGCCGCCACCCACTTCAATTCCTTTCTCGTCGTCCTGTCCGTCGTGCTCGCGGTTCTCATCTCACTCGGCGCGCTCTCGATTGCCTTTCAGTTCCGCAATGAGAAGACCGGAATCGGCTGGGAAAAGCTGGCCGGCGCCGCCGTCATGGGCGCTGCGATTCCCGTCATGCATTACACCGGCATGGCCGCCGCCAGTTTCACGCCCTCCAGCATGCCAGCTGACCTGTCTCACGCCGTCAGCATCTCCACACTTGGCACGGCGGGAATTGTCGGAGTCACCTTCATCGTCCTCGGGCTGGCGCTCCTGACGTCGTGGGTGGACAGGCGATTCGCGGAACGGAACCTGCAGCGCAGCGAGGCGTACCTGGCGGAAGCGCAACGGCTCAGTCATACGGGGAGCTTCGGTTGGAGGCCCTCCACCGGCGAGATCACCTGGTCCGACGAAACGTTTCGCATCTTCCAATACGACCGCACGACGACACCCACCGTCGAGCTCATCCTCCAACGGGTTCATCCGGACGACGCGCCCTTGGTGCGAGAGACCATCGTGCGCGCGTCGCAGGATGGAAGGGATTTTGAGCATGAATATCGCTTGGTGATGCCGGATGGCGCGGTCAAGCACGTCGATGTGGTGGCTCACGCCTTGAGCGATCGATCGGCCAGCATCGGGTTTGTCGGAGCGGTAATGGACGTCAGTGACCGTAGGCGTGCGGAAGAGGAGCTCCGGCGGAGCGAGGGTTACCTAGCGGAAGCACAGAGGCTGACCCGGACAGGGATTTGGGCATGGAGCGTGGCCGCCGGACGTAGTGTCTACTGGTCGGAGGAAAACTACCGCTTGTTTGCCTTCGATCCTGAGGGGGGGATACCGTCAGACGAAGCGTTTTACCAGCGCGTCCATCCAGAAGATCGAGATAGGGTGCGCAGAGAGGTCTTTCTTGAAAAGCCGGAGGAAGGCTCCCACTTTGACGTGGAATTCCGACTCGCTCTTCCAGACGGAGCGATAAAATACGTTCGCTCGACAGGGCACGCCGTTCGTAACGCATCGGGCGATGTCGTGGAATACATCGGTACATCGATAGACGTGACCGAACGCAAACGGGCGGAGGAAGAGCGCGAGAGATTGCGTCAGGCGCAGGAAGACCTTGCGCATGTGAACCGGGTGACCACCATGGGAGAGCTGACGGCCTCCCTGGCCCACGAAGTGAATCAACCGATTGCGGCCGCCCTCACCGACGCCGCCGCGTGCTTGCGATGGCTTACGCGCGATAACCCCGATGTGGAAGAGGCGCGCATGTCTGCCTCGAGAATCGTCAAAGACGCGACGCGTGCGGCCGACATCATCAGCCGAATCCGCTTGCTCTTCCAGAAGAGTACCCCGGAACGGGAATTGGTTGACGTCAACGAAGTCATCCGTGAGATGATCGTTCTCCTGCGCGGCGAGGCAACGCGGTACTCCATATCCATCCGGACGGAGCTGGCGGCAGATCTTCCCCAGGTGATGGGAGATCGCGTGCAATTACAGCAGGTCATGATGAATCTCATGATAAACGGTACGGACGCGATGAAGGACGTGGACGGTGCGCGCGAGCTAGCCATCAAGTCGCAGCCGGCGGACAACGGAGAATTCCTGGTGTCCGTCAGCGATACCGGCGTAGGGCTGCCCGTGCCGCAGGCGGACCAGATCTTCAACGCGTTCTTTACCACGAAGCCACACGGTACCGGTATGGGGCTGTCCATCAGCCGCTCCATCGTGGAATCGCATGGTGGCCGCTTGTGGGCTAAGGGAAACTCCCCCCGCGGCGCAACGTTTTGTTTCACCCTACCATCCCTCAACGAGCCTTGAAGACCACCGTCTGGATCGAGTGTGGCCGCGAGCTGATCTCCACCGACGCGGCGCCGACCACGAGGGAGTATTGCCCACCCCGCGGCGTCGGGTTCATGACCACCACCGCCACCGTACCATCTTCGTTGACGAAGCCCGTGGTGAGCAGCATGCTGCGGCTCGGGGACGCGAGGATCCGTCGGGCACCGGGACGGATGAACTTCGAGAAGTGGCCTATGTAGTAGTATGAATTGGTGTAGATGAGCTGGCCGGTGCGCGTGTCGGCATGGATCGGGGCAAAGCAGAAATTCCCCACATGGTTGGGGCCGCCCCGTTCATCGAGCAGAATGTTCCAGTCGGTCCAGCCCTCGGTCCCGGAATTGAAATCGTTGATCATCGACCGGCCGTACGCCTCTCCCAGGCTCCATCGCCCATACCCCGTCGAATCGAAGCTCGCCGGTGTGCCCTCGGTAAAGAGGATGTGTTTGTCGGGGTAGAGCCGATTCACCAGCGCCACGTTGCCGTACATTTGCTGCCCACCCGACCAATCCTCATACCAGTGAAATCCGATCCCCCAGACATATTTCGCGGCCTCCGGATCGTCGAAGATTGTCTGTGCCCGCTGGATGATCAGGTCGCGGTTATGATCCCACACGATGATGTTCACGTCCCGGAGCCCCTGCTGCGCCATGACCGGACCGAGATGGTTCTTGAGAAAATCCCGCTCGTCCTGAGCCTGATAGACACAGGACTCCCACGTCTGGGTGGCCATCGGCTCGTTCTGGATGGTGATCCCCCATACCGGCACGCCTGCCTTCCGATAGCTCTGAATGAACTTCGCAAAGTAGAGTGCCCAGGAATGCGCGTACTCGGGGCGCAGGTGCCCGCCGTGCAGCATGTCGTTGTTGTCCTTCATGTACGCCGGCGGGCTCCAGGGACTGGCAAAGAGTTTGAGCCTATTGCCGCTGGCGGCCATCGCTCGCTTGATCAGGGGGATCCTGTAGCGCAGGTCGTGCGCGATGGAGAAGGAGGTCAAGTCCTTGTCACCCTCCCCGACATACGTGTAGCTCTCGCTCGAGAAGTCACAACTGTGGATGTTGGTCCGACCGAGCGTGTACCCGATCCCGCGGTCGGCGCTGTAATACGCCTGCAGCAGTTCTTCCTGTCGCGCAGCGGGAAGTCTTGCGAAGGTCTCTGCCGCGGCGTCGGTCAGGGCGCCGCCGATTCCAATGAATGGCTGGAACGTCTTCCGGGGATCGACGAAGACGTACACCTTCCCTTCCGACGTCGGGTCCGACGGCTTGAACATCAGGGTGTCCGTGGGCGTCAGCCTCAGGCTGGTGCTCTCGGCAGTGGCGTAGACCACCGCCCGCTCCCCGGCAATCTGGAACGCGGCAGCGGCAGACTGCGGCCGGCATCCTAGCAGAAAGAGGAGAGGCAAGCAGCGTGACGCGGTGCTCACGACTTTGGCGCCGCCGGTTTGGCCGCGTAGATAAATTCGTAGTATTCGCGCATGGTCAGGTCGGCGGCCGCCTGCTCGTCGACGATGACGGCCGCATCACGGTGCAGCTGGAGCGCACTCGCCGTCACCATGCTCGTGACCGGTCCCTCGACCGCTTGGGCAATCGCCTTGGCCTTGGCCTTCCCAGACGCCACCAGGACGAGCTTGCGCGCATCGAGAATGGTCCCGACGCCCATCGTGATCGCGTAGACCGGCACACTCTCTCGGCGCTCGAAGAACCGGGCGTTGTCGTCGATGGTCTGCTTAGACAAGGTCTTGAGCCGGGTCCGGGAGCTCAGGGAGCTCGTCGGCTCGTTGAAGGCGATGTGGCCATCGGAGCCGATGCCCAGGATCTGCAGGTCGATTCCGCCACATTCCGTGATACGCTGCTCGTACCATTTGCAGAAGGCGGGGTAATTGCTGGTCGTGCCCGAGGGAATATTGATGTTTTGCCGCGGGATGTTCACGTGCTGGAAGAAATGCTCGTGCATGAAGTAGTGATAACTCTGTGGATGATTCGCCGTCAGGCCCACATATTCGTCGAGATTGAACGTGGTCACGCGAGCGAAGTCGAGCTGCTCCTCCTTGTGCAGTCGCACCAACTCCTGATACAAGCCCAATGGCGTGGATCCGGTGGCCATCCCGAGCACGGCATTGGGTTTGGTGTTGAGCACTTCGGCGACAATCCGCGCCGCCACCCTGCTCATCCGCTGGTAGTCGCGCTGAATGATGACTTCCACCGATCAGCCGTGCCCTTCCCACGCCCGAGCCCGGTCGAGCGCCTTGCGCCAGCCGGCCTCGAGCTGCTTACGCTGCGCGGGCTTCATCGCGTGCGTGAAGCGGCGATCGACCTGCCACTGCGCCGCGATCTGCTTTTGGTCCTTCCAGTAGCCCACGGCCAATCCCGCGAGATACGCCGCGCCCAGCGCGGTGGTTTCGGTGACCTTGGGCCGCACCACGGGAACGCCCAAGAGGTGCGACTGGAATTGCATCAGCAGGTTGTTGGCCGACGCGCCGCCATCCACGCGCAGCTCCTTCAGCTTGATCTTGGCATCGGCCTCCATCGCCCGCAGCACGTCGGCCACCTGAAACGCGATTCCCTCCAACGCCGCGCGCGCGACATGCGCCGCCGTGGTGCCGCGCGTGACTCCCGCCAGAATGCCGCGCGCGTATTGATCCCAGTGCGGCGCGCCCAGTCCGGCGAAGGCGGGGACCAGGTACACCCCACCGGTATCATCCACCTGCGAGGCCAGCGCTTCGACTTCGGACGACGACTCGATGATGCCCAGCCCGTCGCGCAGCCATTGCACCACCGCCCCGGCGATGAAAATGCTGCCTTCGAGCGCGTAGTCGGTCCGGTTGCCGATGCGCCAGGCCACCGTCGTCAGGAGATTGTTCTTGGACACAATCGGCTTCGTGCCGGTGTTCATGAGCATGAAGCAACCGGTCCCATAGGTGTTCTTCACCATGCCGGGCTGGGTACATGCCTGGCCGAACAGCGCCGCCTGCTGGTCGCCCGCAATGCCGGCGATGGGAATCGATCCGCCCCCGCCGAGCAGCGTCGTTTCGCCGTACACTTCGCTCGACGAGCCGACCGTCGGCAACACCGACCGCGGCACGCCGAACAACTCCAGCAGCTCGTCGTCCCAATCGCCGGTGCGAAGATTGAAGAGCATCGTGCGCGACGCGTTGCTCGGATCGGTCACGTGCACGCGGCCGCCCGTCAAGTTCCACACCAGCCACGAGTCCACCGTGCCGAACGCCAGTTTGCCGGCCTTTGCCTTGGCGCGCGCGCCCGGGACATGACGGAGAATCCATTCCAGCTTGGTGCCGGAGAAGTACGCGTCCACCACGAGCCCCGTCTTGCGCTTGATCAACGACGCCAGCCCGCGGGCCTTCAACTGGTCGCACCGGGCGGCCGTGCGGCGGTCCTGCCACACGATCGCGTGGTGCACGGGCTCACCCGTGCCCCGATCCCAGACCACCGTGGTTTCCCGTTGATTCGTTATCCCGATGGCCGCGATGTCCGACGCGGTCAGTGCGGCCCTGCCGAGCGCCTCAGTCGCCGTATGCAGCTGGGTGGCCCAGATCTCGGTCGCATCGTGCTCCACCCACCCGGGCTCAGGAAAGATCTGGCGAAACTCCTTCTGCGCCGCAGCCACGACGTTCCCGCTGTGGTCGAACACGATGGCGCGTGAGCTCGTGGTGCCCTGGTCGATGGCCAGGATGTGTTTCATGCGTGCCACGCCGCCCTATAAAGGAAGGCCGCGATCAGACCGCCGATGATCGGCCCGGCCACCGGTATCCAGGCATAGCCCCAGTCGGAATTTCCCTTGCCGGCGATGGGCAGGAGCGCGTGCGCAAGTCTCGGACCCAAATCACGGGCAGGATTAATCGCGTAGCCGGTCGGCCCGCCCAACGAAAGGCCGATGGCCCACACGAGGATACCGACCAGGAATGGCCCGAATCCCGCATCCCAGCCGTGCACCGGGTTGAGATTCTTCGGGGTCAGGATGGCCAGCACGCCCAGCACCAGCACGAAGGTGCCGATGATCTCGGCAAGGAGATTGGCGCTCGACTTCCGGATGGCGGGAGCGGTGCAAAACACGGCCAGCTTCCCCGCCTGGCTCTCCGTCACGGCCCAGTGCGGCAGGTACGCGAGCCACACGATTGTCGCGCCGAGGAACGCGCCGAGCATTTGGCCCGCGATATAGACGGGCACAGAGGCCCACGCGAGCTTGCCGATGGCGGCGAGGCCGATGGTCACCGCGGGGTTCAAATGCGCGCCGCTGAAAGCGCCCACGGCATACACCGCGACCGCCACCCCGAACCCCCAGCCTGCGGTGATGACGATCCAGCCGGCGTTCTGGCCCTTGGTCTTATTGAGCACCACGTTGGCAACTACGCCATCACCCAAGACGATCAGCAGCATGGTGCCGAGCAGTTCAGCGAGGAATGGTGGCATAGGGCTTTAATGGGAAGCGGCGAAGCTATCAGCGGGGCCGTGCCTTGTCTACTGACTCAAGAGCCATGGCATTGCTTGGGGGATGAGGAATTCTCCCGCACGCAGGCCAAGCCGCAATGGGGGAGGCCTCGCCGCGCGGCGCGAGCCATTGACACCTCCTGCAGCGATATGGTACAAGTAGGCGACAGCCGAGGAGCTATCATGCGCGACGATATGGGAACCTTCCGCGTGGACGTGGAGATCGAGAACCCCGCCCGTCCCGGCGCGAAACGCACGCTCCGATCCGTGCTGGTGGACTCCGGCGCGGAGTTGTCGTGGGTCCCCGGGGACGTTCTGGAATCGCTTGGTGTGGAGCGCAACCGCAAATGGTCCTTCCGTCAGGCGGACGGAACCGTGCTGGAGCGCTGGACCGGCATCGTCGTGATCGGTGTCGCTGGGAAGAGAACTGGAGACGACGTCGTGTTTGGGGAGCCCGGCGACCTCGTCTTGCTGGGCTCACGCACTCTGGAAGGTCTCAACGTTCGAATCGAGCCCGTCACCAAGCGGTTGGTGGATGCCGGCCCCGCTCCCGCCGCCGCGGCGGCGTAGGAAGCACTCTTTTCCCGCCCACGACCGCGGCTAACTAGCGGAAATTCTCGACCAACATGATATCGCTCTCAACCTGGTCCACACGCTCGAAAAGAATCCACTGCCCGTCCGGAGAGACATCAAAGGTCGTGGCGTGAGGGACCAAGTATCCTAAATCCATCGAGGTGATGGTTTTCGCGCGTCGGGTCGCGAAGTCAAAGAATCTCACAGGGGCGGACGTGGTTGACCCGTCAACCACGTAGATGCCGCCAGGGGCGATCTTCCACCAGGCAAACACCACCACGCTTTGGAGGACGGGGACGGTCTCCCCGCCCGAGACCGGCATTTTCCAGATAGTCCCCTCCTCCGCCCAGATATAGAGAAACTTGGCATCGAGAGATTCCTGTGCGCTGAACCCGCCGTTCTTGGTGACTTGCACCGCACTCCCGCCCCCGGATGGTATTTTCCAAATTTGCCAGTTTCCTGTCCGGTCCGAGGAGAAGTAAATCCATTTGCCATCTCGCGACCACGTCGGGACATTATTCTCAGCGGGATCGGTGGTAAGGCGGCGGGGAGCGCCTCCATCGGCACTAATGACGAAGATATCACCGTGGCCTTCAAGCCGGGCATCGAATGCAATAGTCTTTCCGTCCGGAGACCAGCGTGGCGCGCCTGAATCGGCGGCCTTCAAGGATGTCAGTTGTGCTTGGTTCGTGCCGTCGCTATTGCAAGTCCAAATCTCGACACTGCCAGAGCGATCGGACCCGAAGGCGATCCGCTTCCCATCTGGAGAAAAGGCGCCTTCCTGATCCGCGCGTGATGAAGCAATCACCTTCATAGGAGCGGGACGGCGGCCTTTCCAACCAGGCCCTGGCGTTCGCCAGAGGTTCACGTCGACTCGCCTATGAACGTAGGCTAGGCGGTTTCCCCTAGGCGAGATAGTTGGCCCGCCCGCACCCTCGCCCACACCGTTCACCGGTTCGGGCGTCCCTCCAGAAAAAGAGGTGCGCCACAACCTCCAGAGCCCGCCACGATTTGAGGAGAAAACAATTTCCTTTCCGTCTGCCGTCCAGGCGAGACCGCCCAGGAACCGTCCGTCCGTAGTCAGGCGACGGGGTTGGCCACCGCTGACAGACACAACATAAATGTCACCGGCGAGAAAACCTGCACCTTGCACATAGGCGACGGTATTTCCATCGGGGGAGAGCATTGGATTGCCGACATAGGGAGCGGGCTGGGAGACCAACGCCTTCCTTTGTCCGTCCTCGACCGACAGGAGCAGGATGCCGGAGCGGGAGTCCTCAGGCGCCATTCTATCCGCCACAATCAGGTACTTGCCGTCGAGCGACCAGTCGATGCAACGCCCAGTCCCTCTTTGGCCATACGCCTCTCCGATCTTGCGTTCTGACCCACCCAACGCCGGGATGAGGTAGTAAGCAGCTCTATCACCCGAGGGCCCGTCACGGACGAATGCGATGTAACGGCCGTCGGGTGACCACGCGGGGCAATACTCCCTGGCTGGACCGCTGGTAAGGCGGAGCGGACCGCCCGCGCCAATCAGCTTGACGTAAATGTCGGAATTGTCATCGTTCTCACCCCTCCAGGCATAGGCAATCGCGTTGCCGTCGGGCGAGAAGACGGGTGCAGATTTCTGACCGGGCGAGCTCGTGAAGGGCACGACGTCAGGGTGGTCCTGACCGACTTTGGAATTCTTGGACGCATAGAACCATGCCGCGGCGCCACTGATGATGATCAACGCCAGTGCAGCCCCGGCGAACCGCCGTCGGGGGTGCGTCGGCGACTCCGCCGTGAGCGCTGCGGCGAAGGCTCCTGCCGTGGCGAATCGGTCGGCCGGCGCTTTCGCGAGCGCTTTGGTCACCGCGGCTTCCACCGCCGGTGTAACGCGCCGAACGGTGCCGAGGCGCGGTATCGGTTCGGTCAGGCGTTTGGCGATGATGGCGTGCGCGGTCGGACCGGTGTAGGGAGGTTCCCCCGCCAGCATCTCGTACAGCACGCACGCCAGGCTGTACTGGTCGCTTCGGCCATCGAGCCGGGGCTCGGCGCTCGCCTGTTCGGGACTCATGTAGGCCGGGGTGCCCAGGGACAGTCCGGTCTCCGTGAGCCGCTCTCGCCCCGCGGTACTCACCGCCAGCGCGATCCCAAAGTCCGCCACCATGGGCTCGCCTTCGTGGAGCATGATGTTCTCGGGCTTGATGTCCCGATGGATCACCCCGTGTCCGTGGGCGAAGTCGAGGGCCAGGGCGATCGCCCGGGTAATGCGCAGCGCCTCATCGAGCGGCAGTTGGCCTTCCCGCTCCAGGCGCTGGCGCAGGCTCTCGCCCTCGACGTAGGGCATCACGTAATACAGGAAGCCGTCCGCTTCCCCCGAATCGATGAGTGTCAGGATGTGCGGGTGCTGGAGCTGCGCCGTGAGGCTGATCTCTCTGAGAAACCGCTCACCGCCGAGCACGGCGGCGAGCTCGGGGCGCAGTACCTTGAGCGCGACCGGGCGGTCGTGCTTCGGGTCGCGGGCGAGATAGACCGTCGCCATCCCGCCGTGGCCGAGCTCGCGCTCGATCGCGTAGCGGTCGGCGAGCGCTGTCATGAGGCGGAGATCAGCATCGGCCACCGGCGACCGCTCCTGGCGTGAGCGCGGTCCCTATAATGGGGACCCGCCGGACGACTGGCTAGTTCAACTATCTTTGCTCGAGGGTCAGAGCCTGAACACGTAGCTCGGGCTTGCGGTAACGGTTGATCCCGCGTTGACATGCCCACTGCAGGATTCGGATTGCTATGCCCGCCGAGCGCGCCTACGTTCCGAGCATGCCCCCGACGCAGATGACCGCCGAGGAGTTGCTCAACGCGAGTATCCCGAACAAGCGAACCGAGCTGGTCCGCGGCGTGCTGGTCGTCCGGGAGCCGCCGGGAGGGCGCCATGGCAGCGTCACAATGAACCTCGCCTTGCGGATCGGTAACTACGTGGAGCGCACCGGCGGTGGACAAGTGTTCGCGGCCGAGACCGGCTTCACGTTGTCGCGCGGGCCCGATACGGTCCGCGCTCCCGACATTGCACTCGTACGGCGCGAGCGACTCCCCGATCCCATTCCGGTTGGCTTTCCCGATCTCGCCCCCGACCTCGTCGTGGAAGTGCTGTCGCCCGGTGACCGTGCGGGCGAGATTCTCGCCAAGGTCGCCGACTGGCTCTCCGCGGGAACGAGACTCGTCTGGGTCGTGGATCCGGAGCGCCGGCTGGCACGCGTCTACCGCCACGACGGCAGCGAGACGATCGTGCCGGCGGATGGCGCGCTCGACGGCGAGGACGTGGTGCCCGGGTTCTCCTGCCCGCTCGCGTCCATCCTGTAGGCCCGACCGCGCGCTCAGAGCCTGAACAGGTAGCTCAGCTTGAGGAAGAAGGCGTCGTCGGTCCGCGTGAGGCCCCGAAACTGGAACGCCTCCTCGTCTACCATGTTGCTGCCGTACCCGGCGAACACCACCGTCCCCGGTACCGGTTGATAGCTCAGCAGCACATCGGCATGGAACAGATTGGTGCGCGACGCGACGGAGCGGGTCACGCCGCCTGGCCCCGCTTTGAGAATCGGAGCGCCGGTCCGTGAGTCGTCGCGCAGGGAGTCCGTCTTGTCCTGGATGTACTGGCCCACCACCCGGACGAACAGCGGACGCGACAGCTGGTATTCGACTTTGGTGCGGAGCACGCGACCGACATTCACCAGGCTGCCGTCGGTGCGGCGGTTCACCTGCTGCCAGAAATAGCTGACGCTGTTGCGGAGCCGCTCCGTGGGGCGGTAGGACAGGTCCATGCTCAAGAGCAGCAAATCGCCCGAGGCCCACTCGAAGAAGTTCTCATCATGGCCCTGCAGGAAGAATCCGCTGCCGCTGAAGTGCTTCCACTGGGGCGTCCCGATCTGGACGATGTATTCGCCATTCGCGATCGTCGGCTGTCCCGTGAACGGCACCGTGTCGAGGCCGCCGCCGACGCGTGGCACTTCCAGACGATAGCCGGCATACAGGGCGGAATCGTAGCCAAACGATTCCACGAAATATCCCGCGCCGACGTTCCACCCGCCGCGCAGCGTCGCGTTGCCGTTGAAGTGCAGCTTCTTGTCCTGCAGGTGGCGCCCGTGGATGAAGTTCTGATACTGCCAGATGCCGTCCACCACGATGTCGCCGGTGAACCGCTGCAGCAGCGCCCCGGGGCCCCCATAGGTCGTGTAGCTCGGATCGACGTACGCATGCACGATCCCCGCTCGGCCGATGAATCCACTCGCATCGCGAAACTGGTCCGCGATGCCGGCAAACAGGCTGCGCAGACCCCAGATGCGATGCTGCACCGTGAACTGGCTCAGCCACAGCGGCGCGGTCGTGGTCACTCCCCCGACACGCGTGCGGCTGCCGGCGAGCTGCAGGTTGAGTCCATAGATCTCTTTGAAGACGAGCCGGCTGTCGACCTCCGCGACGCGGTTGTAATCGCCGCCCTCGATGCGATCGGTGTACGCCAGGCCGACGCGCGAGCCTCGGCCCAGGCTCTTTTGGGCCCGCACGATCGTGAAAATCGGATTCTCCCTGCCCGTCGCCGACGCGAACTTCTGGTCGACCGCCGAGAGCAGACCGATGTCGGTGCCAAACGTGGTGCCGGTGAGCTTGACCGCCGCGACCGGCTGGACGACGCGACGCGTATAGATCAGGTTCTGCGGCACCTGAAACAGCTCGCTCCCCTCCAGAAAGAACGGCCGCTTCTCCGGAAAGAACAGCGCCTGCCGCGGATCGAACGTGAGCTGGCCCGCGTC
>Ga0209689_1002529_pt1 | contig 13587 bp, 10 predicted proteins | sample GraSoiAngelo_149_FD_187119 | JGI IMG/M metagenome (GOLD analysis project Ga0209689, IMG submission 187119) | Grasslands soil microbial communities from the Angelo Coastal Reserve, California, USA - 14_1009_09_30cm (SPAdes) (version 2) | ecosystem: Environmental > Terrestrial > Soil > Grasslands ...
CCCTCGATCAAGGGATGCGCGAAGGAGGGCACGGTGGAGACCAGCGTGCGCGTCGGGATGGTGCGTCCGTCCGCGAGCACGGCTTCCTCGCCGGTCGCCGCGGCGAGCCTGGTCTGGAGGAGCAGCTCGACGCCGCGCTCGCCCAGGATGCGCTGCGCGAAGCGGCCCAGCTTCTCCGGCACCTCGGGGAGGATCCGGTCCTGGGAGTGGACCAGCACGACGCGGATCTCGCGCGGGTCGATCTGAGGATAGTTCGCCGCCACACCCCGGACGAAGTCGTTCAGCTCCGCCACCACTTCGACGCCGGAGAAGCCGCCGCCGGCGACGACGAACGTCAGCAGTTGTCGCCGCAGCTTCTCGTCGTGGCGCTCGATCGCCGCCTCCTCGAGCGCGCGGATCACGTGGTTGCGTAGGTACAGCGCGTCGTTCAGGTTCTTGAACGGCAACGCATGCTCCGGCAGCCCGCGCAGCCCCCGGAAGTCGGTGACGGTGCCGAGCGCGAGGACCAGGTGGTCGTACTCGATCACGTGCGGGTGCGGCAGGAAGCCGGGCGCGGTGGTGACCGTGCGCTTCTGCAGATCGATCGACTCGATCTCCCGGACGTGGACCTCGGTCCCGGGCAGCAGGCGCCGCAGCGGGCTGACCAGGTCGAGCAGACCGATGGTCCCCGAGATCACTTCCGGCAGCATCGGCTGGAACACGAAGTAGTTTTCCTTCGCGATCAGCACGACCTGGTAATCGCCGTGGCCAGCGAGCTGCCGCTCGAGTTGCTGAGCGGCGAAGACTGCGCCAAATCCGCCGCCGAGAATGACGATGCGCTTCGGACGCTCCGCTGAAGCGGGCCGCTGCTCGCAGAAGATGCAGCGAACGCCGGGAGCATGGTCGAGCTTGGCGCACCCGGCCCGCCTGCGGTGCAGTGCCGCCGCCGCGATCATCCCGAGAGGCGGCGCGAGAAAGTAGACCCAGAGCGTGCCCAGGCCGCCCGCGCCCAGGGCGGAGGCGAGTGACCGGGCCGGGTTCATGCTCGTCCCAGAGATCGGCGCTTCGGCGAAGATGCAGATGGCGACGAGCGCTCCAACGCAAAGTCCCGTCCAACGCGCATGGCGGGATCCGGTCAGGGTCAGGACCACCAGCATGAGCAGGAACGAGATCGCCACCTCCGCGGCGAATGCGGCGGCGATGCCGGCGCGCGGGACCGTCGCCGCGAAGTTCGTGGATGGATGGGCGAGCGCGTCGCGGAGCACGAGCCATGTCAGGCCGACACCAAGGGCGCTACCCGCCACCTGCGCCACGCCGTAGAAGATCGCGTCGCGCGACGGCACGCGGCCGAGCCGCCAGAAGGCGAACGTGACCGCGGGATTCAAGTGCGCGCCCGACCGTTTTCCCCAAGGCGAATGGATCAGCCCGATGGCGGTCAGGCCCATCGCGAGGCCCATCAAGGCCCGGCGCACCGTGGGGTCGATGGCGTGCAACCGCGAGGCGGGATGCTCGAGAAGAACGGTCGCAGCGCACGCGACGATCATGAAGGCGCCGAGGCCCGCGGCCTCCATGGCGTACTCGGGCCAGTGCGACGTGAGGGCTTGGCGCAGCGTCATCGGCGGAACTCCGGTCCTCTCGGCGGCGGCGTCTTGCGCTCCCGGCGGGACTTGTCGTGCGGGTTGTCGGCCAGATCGACCGAGAGCAGTTGCATCAGCTCACCGACACTCCAGGCCTGGGCTGGAGCGCCTCCAGGCTGGAACGGCGGCTCGGCGCTGAACACCTCCGAGATACTGCCGAGGCATGCATCGTCGAGATGCTGCTCCAGAGGCCGGAGCAGATCCCGGCAGTGCTGCACGGTCTCGGGCGAACGGCCGAACGCGCAGAGATAGGCCCGGACATAGGAGCCGAGCAGCCATGGCCAGACGGTGCCCTGGTGGTATGCGCCGTCGCGCTCCTCGGGCCCACCCCTGTATTGGGGAACGTACCCAGGTTCGGCGGGTCCGAGCGTCCTCAGACCAAAGGGGGTGAGGAGGTTCCGCTCCACCGAGCGCACCACCGACTTGCGCTGCTCTGGAGAGAGAAGTGGATAGGGCAGCGACAGCGCGAAGAGCTGGTTGGGCCGCAGCGAGGGATCGCCGACGACGTCGTCCAGGTGCCCGCGCTGAGGATTCCAGAACGCCTTCTCGAACGAGGACCGGACGCGATCCGCGCTCACCGCGAATTCCGCCGCGCCGCCGGCGTCACCGAGCGCGCCGCCCCACAGCGCCATCAGGCGCAGGGCGTTGTACCAGAGCGCATTGATCTCCACCGGCTTCCCGTGCCGGGGCGTGATCACGCGGTCGCCGACGCGCGCGTCCATCCAGGTCAGCTGCACGCCGGGAGCGCCCGCGGCCAGCAGCTCGTCCGCCGGATCCACCTTGATGCCGTGATGCGTCCCTTGGCGGTGCCAGCGGACGATCTCCTTCGCGGCCGGATAGAAGTCTTCGCGCAAGAAGCGCGCGTCACCGCTCGCCTGCACGTAGGCGTGCACGGCCTGGAACATCCAGAGCGTCGCGTCCACGGTGTTGTACTCCGGTTTGTCGCCGGGCCGGTCGGGGAACGCGTTGGGGATCAGCCCGCGGTCGACGTGCGCGAGAAAACCCCGCAGCACCTCGCGCGCCTCCGCGAGCAGGCCGCGTGCGAGCAGCAGGCCGGGCAGCGAGATCATGGTGTCGCGGCCCCAGTCGGTGAACCAGGGATAGCCGGCGATGACGGTCGGTCTCTCGTCCGCGCGACGGACGACGAACTGATCGGCGGCGAGATCGAGCCGCGACAGGAAAGGATCGGCGCTGCGCGACCGCCGCTGAGTGCGAGCGTTGCTGGCCAGATCCGCGACCACCGTCGCATCGAAGCGGCGCGGGCCGATCGATGCCGCGACGAATGCCGGCTTGCCCGGCTCGAGCTCGAGCTGGAGCGTGCCGAGCTTCCAGAGGTCCTCGCGGAAATCGAGACCGCGATCGAGCTCCGCCAGGTATTCGTTCGAGTAGTACCAGGTGCCGTCCCTGACGAGGTGAGCGCCGGGGCTCGCGTGCAGGGCCAGCTCGGGAAGACCTGCGTAGGGACGCGTGCGCACCACCAGGGCGCCGTCGGTGCGCTCCTCGCGCAGCGAGCCGTCCAGCGAGGCATTTGCCCGGGAAAGCGCGTGGTAATCGCGGTAGGCGAGGAAGGGGGAGATGGCGATGCTCCGCGGGCGGGTCGCGCGGTAGAGGACGACCACGGTCTGCTCGCCTTGCACGAGGAAGAGCTGCTTCTCGACGTGCGCGCCGCCGACGTCGAAGACCCAGGTCGGGAACGGGTCGAGTCGGAACTCGATCAAGTGCGCATACCCTCGCGGTGAGAGCGTGCCCGGGTACTGGTTGGTCGCGAGCGCGACCTCGGCGACGCCGCCGCCGGAGATCACCTCGTCGAGGCGCGAGAGCAGCAGATGGCGGTCGACCGGCGGCCGCAGCGAGGCGACCAGGAGCCCGTGGTAGCGGCGCGTAATCGTGCCCGCCACGGTACCCATGGCGAAGCCGCCGGCGCCGTTCGTCTCCAGCCATTCGAGGCGCGACGAGCGCGCATGGTCCTGGCAGATCTTCTGATTTACCCGCATCTCATTCTCCGCTCTGCTGGAGGAGCTTCGCGACCAGCCCCGTCCATCCCGTCTGGTGGTTCGCGCCCACGCCCGAGCCGTCGTCGCCGTTGAAGTACTCGTGGAACAAGAGGTAGTCGCGGAAGTGCGGATCGCGTTGCAGCTTCTCGGCCTTGCCGAAGGCCGGCCTGCGGCCGTCTTGATCGAGAAGGAAGATGGCGGAGAGGCGGCGGGAGATCTCGGCCGCCACTTGAGCGAGCGTCATCTGCCGGCCCGAACCGGTGGGAAATTCGACGGTGAACTCTTCGCCCAGGTAGTGGTGGAACTTCTGCAGCGCCTCGATGAGCAGGAAGTTCACGGGGAACCAGACGGGGCCGCGCCAGTTGGAATTCCCCCCGAAGAGGCCGCTGGAAGATTCCGCCGGCTCGTAGCGCACGCCGTATTCGGCGCCGTCGACCCTCAACCTGTACGGCTGGTCGCGGTGCACGCGCGAGAGCGCGCGGATGCCGTGGGGCGAGAGGAACTCGGACTCGTCGAGGAGCCGTTGGAGGATCCTGCGCAGCTTGTCCGGCGGGACCACGGAGAAGAGCCGCCGCTGCATGGCGCCGAGCGTGCGCATGCAGGCGACGCCTTCCGTCAAATCGGGGCGGTGGTCGATGAACCACTCCAGCCGGCGCGCGAACGAGGGAAACTTCTCGATCAGGTCGGCCGGGATCGGTTCCACCGCAAAGAGCGGGATCAGGCCGACCATCGAGCGGATGCGCAGCGTGATTCCTTCGTGGTCGCGGTGCAGGACGTCGTAGAAGAAGCCGTCCTGCTCGTCCCAGAGCCCCATGGTGTTCATCGCCCGGGCGATGTGGACGAAGTGCTCCCAGAACTTGCTGGCGACGTCCTCGTACTCCTCCTCTTCGCGCGCGAGCTCGAGCGCGATGGAGAGCATGTTCAGGCAGTACATCGCCATCCAGCTGGTGCCGTCGGACTGCTCGAGGTGACCGCCGCCGGGCAGGGGGGCGCTGCGATCGAACACGCCGATGTTGTCGAGCCCGAGAAACCCGCCTTGGAACACGTTCCGGCCTTCGGCATCCTTGCGGTTCACCCACCAGGTGAAGTTCAGCATCAGCTTGTGGAAGACGCGCTTGAGGAATTTGAGATCCCCGGAGCCTTGCCGCTTCTTCTCGATCTTGTAGACGCGCCAGGCAGCCCAGGCGAAGACGGGCGGGTTGACGTCGCCGAAGGCCCACTCGTAGGCGGGGATCTGTCCGTTCGGATGCATGTACCACTCGCGCAAGAGCAGCAGGAGCTGGTCCTTGGCGAAGTCGCTGTCGACCAAAGCGAGCGGGATGCAGTGGAAGGCGAGGTCCCAGGCAGCGAACCAAGGGTACTCCCACTTGTCCGGCATGGAGAGGACGTCGGAGTTGTACAGATGGCCCCAGTCGGAGTTGCGGCCCTTCTTCCGGTCCTCCGGCGGCGGCGGCTGGGCCGGATCGCCCTGCAGCCAGTCGCGCACCACGTAATGATAGAACTGCTTGGACCAGAGCATCCCCGCGAGCGCCTGGCGCATGACGTTCCGAGCGTCGGCGGAGAGGCTCGCCGGGATCACCGAGGCGTAGAACTCGTCCGCATCGGCCTTGCACGCTGCGAGGATGGAATCCTCTGCATCGATCTGTTGCGTCCTGCTGCCGCGCCAGAGGCGGAGCCGTACGACCGCGCTGGCGCGCGCCGGGATCGTCAGCTCGTACCGCGCGGCGCACTTGGTGCCGACTCGGTCCGGATTCACGGTCTGCGCGCCGTGGATCAGGTAGTCGTTGATGCCGTCCTTGGGATAGCGCGGGCCGGCCACTCCGAAGAGGCGCTGTGAGTTCGTATCGTTGTCGCAGAAGAGCAGCTCCGGTGAGCCTTCCCAGATCAGGTGGTAGTCGCCGGCGTTCACCGAGGACCGACCCCTGGCGCGCAGCAAAGGGCGGCGCTGGTCCCGACCCCAGCTCCAGGTATTGCGAAACCAGAGGGTGGGCAGCACGTCGATCACGGCCGCCTCGGGCCCGCGGTTCGCCACCTCGATGCGGATGCAGAGATCGTCCACGTCTGCCTTGGCGTACTCGACGAAGACGTCGAAGTACCGGTCCTGGTCGAAGACGCCGGTATCGATCAGCTCGTACTCGCGCCCGGCGCGCCCGCTCCGGCGGTTCTCCTCGACGAGCTGCAAGTACGGGAACTCCGCCTGCGGGTACTTGTACAGGTACTTCATGTACGAATGCGTCGGAGTGGAATCGAGATAGTAGTACAGCTCCTTCACGTCCTCGCCGTGATTTCCTTCCTGGCCCGTGAGCCCGAAGATCCGCTCCTTCAGGATGGGGTCGCGCCTGTTCCAGAGCGCCAGGGCGAAGCAGAGCTTCTGGTGCCGGTCGGAGATGCCGGCGATGCCGTCCTCGTTCCACCGGTAGGCGCGCGAGCGGGCGTGATCGTGGGGCACGTAGTCCCAGGCCGTGCCTCCGGGGCTGTAGTCCTCCCGGACGGTCCCCCAGGCGCGTTCGCTCAGGTACGGCCCCCAGCGCTTCCAGTGGGCACTGCGGTCGCGCGACTGCAGAAGTCTCTGCTCTTCGCGGGTGATCATGGTCCTTCTCCAGTACGCTCGGGCAGTGCAATTGTTACTTGGTCGGACGTATCAGGCCTGCGTTACGGTGGACAATGGAGCGAGGAGGGCGTCTAGTTTGCCCGAAGTGACCTCGGCGGGCTCCCATCCGGGCGAGTTGGAGCTGGTCGCCGCGCTGCGCCGGCGGGATGAGTCCGCCTTTCTCGCTCTGGTGCGGCGTTTCCATTCGTCGATGGTGCGGGTGGCCAGGGTCTTCGTGAACAGCGACGCCGTCGCGGATGAGGTCGTCCAGGAGGCCTGGCTGGCGGTGCTCGAAGGGATCGGCGCCTTCGAGGGCCGAGCATCGCTCCGCTCCTGGATGTTCAGCATCGTCGCGAACCGCGCGCGGTCGCGCGCGGTGCGCGAGGCGCGGTCCGAGCCGTTCTCTTTCTTCGAGGATCCGGAAGGGGAACCCACCGTGGATCCTGCGCGTTTCAATCCACCCGACCACCCGCGCTGGCCGGGACACTGGTGCTCCCCGCCGGAACGCTGGGCGGACGAGCAGCTCTTGCTCAAGGAGACGGTAGAGCTGACGAAACACGCCATCGATACGCTGCCGCCCGCACAGCGACAGGTGATCGTGCTGCGCGACGTGGAGGGTTGCAGCTCCGAGGAGGTTTGCGAGGCGCTCGGTGTGTCCGACGGCAATCAGCGGGTGCTCCTGCATCGCGCGAGAGCGAAGGTCCGTGCGATGCTGGAGCCACATCTGAGGAGGACCGCATGAGCTCGCGCGTGCCCGATCAGCCGACCTGCCGGGAGATCGTCGAGCTCGTCACGGATTACCTCGAAGGGCGTCTGTCGCTCGACGCGCGAACGCGCCTCGAGCAGCACCTGGTGTACTGCGACTGGTGCCGCGTCTACCTGGAGCAGATCCGTCAGACGATCCGTGTTGCCGGCTCGGTCAGCGAGGAATCGTTCAGCCCGCAGAGGCAGGAGGAGCTGGTCCGACTCTTCCGGGACTGGAAGGGAAAGAAGTGATCGCCTTCAAGTGGCTATCCAGAGGCGCGATCGCCCCGTTCACCGGGTTCCGCTGGCCTGTCGACGGATCGTGGGTCTCCGCTCCGCACAGCGGGCCAGAGGGATCAGGCGTGCACGCCTGCCGCGTCGAGCATCTGGCGTGGTGGGTCGGCGAAGAGCTATGGCGCGTAGAGCTGGATGGCCCGATCCTGGAGCGCGAGATGCAGATCGAGGCTCCTCGGGCTCGGCTGCTCGACCAGGTGACCGCGTGGGATCCGGCCGCGTTCGTCCAGGCTTGCGTCGGTCGCACGGAAGGGTTTGCGGCGGAAACTCCCACGACCGAGCTCGCGGACTACGTAGCCTTGATCAAGACCGTCGACGCACCGACGGCAGCGTTCGTGGCGTCGGTCGCCGCGGTCGCCGCGCGAGGAACGAAGCAGGCGTTCGCGGAAGAGCGCGCGTGGCAAGCCCGCTGGCTCTCCCGCGCCCTCGATCTGTTCTAGACGGTCGCCGCGCGCGGGTTGCCTTCCGGAGCGTGGCGCGGCCGGCGGAGCCAGTTCTGCAAGAGCCGGTCGAGCGAGAGCGGTCCCGGTCCCGCCACCGCGATCCAGAAGGCCAGCACGATGTAGGTCCACTCCTCGAATCCGAGCAGATCGCTGATCCCGTGCAGGTTCTCGAGCTTGGCGGTGAGGACGGCGACCGTCATCACCACGATCAGCGGGATCGCGGCCAGCCGGCTGAGCAGCCCGGCGAGGAGCAGCGCTCCGCAGATGAGCTCGGCAGAGGAAGCCAGGACGGCGTTGAATCCCGGCGCGGGAATTCCCAGCTCGGTGAAGAAGTCGGTCACCTTGTCGAGGCCATGCAGCTTGCCCCAGCCCGTGCCGATGAACACGACGCCCAGCGTCAGGCGCGCCAGCGTGGGACCGAGAAAGGAGAGACGCTCGGCAATGGAGAGGAAGCGGGTCTGCAGGCGCGAAATGAGGTTCATCGGTTGCTCCGGAAGAGTTGAGGAGACGTCCCGCGACGGGCGAGTCCGTTACACGAAGTACCGCTGGGGGACCGCTTCGGTTACGGCCGCTGTAACGCCGCGCCGTCCAGAGCGTACCTGGAGATGTCTCGCAGAAGGAGCGTGGAAATGACCTCGACCAGACCGCTGCAGGGGCAGAAGGCCATCGTCACCGGCGCGAACTCCGGTATCGGACGCGCTGTCGCCATCGCTCTGGGCGGGGCGGGTGCCGACGTCGTCGTCAACCATCGCGACGGCGAGGACGCCGCCATGGACGTGGTCCGGACGATCGCGCAGGCCGGCAGCCGCGCGCTCGCGCACCGGGCGGACATCTCGCGGGAAGCCGAGGTCAAGGAGCTGTTCCAGCGCGCCATCGAACAGTTCGGCACGGTGGACATCCTGGTGAACAACGCCGGTCTGCAGCGGGACGCTCCCTTCGAGGAACTGACGCTCGAGCAATGGAACACGGTCATCGGCGTCAACCTCACCGGCCAGTTCCTCTGCGCCCGCGAGGCGGTCCGCGAGTTCAAGCGCCGCGGGGTGGTGGAGAGCGTGTCGAAGGCAGCGGGGAAGATCATCTGCATCAGCTCGGTCCACGAGGTCATCCCCTGGGCCGGGCACGTCAATTACTCGGCGTCCAAGGGCGGCGTGATGCTGATGATGAAGAGCCTCGCCCAGGAAGTCGCTCCCGACCGGATACGGGTGAACAGCATCTCGCCCGGCGCGATCCGCACGCCCATCAACAAGTCCGCCTGGAGCACGCCGGAGGCATATGCGGCCCTCCTGCGCCTCGTGCCCTACAAGCGCATCGGCGAGCCCGAGGACATCGGCAGGGCCGCAATATTTCTCGCCTCCGACGAATCGGACTACATTACGGGCACGAGCATGTACGTCGACGGCGGCATGACCCTCTATCCAGAGTTCGCGTCCGGCGGCTGACAGGTGCGTGCGCCGCGCGTGACCCTGCTGGGAGCGTTCGTCGCGGCGCTCGCGCTGATCGGGGTGCTGCTGGCGGCGCTGGCCGCCGTGGTGCTCGACAGCTCGAGACGTTCCATCCTCGCCAGCGCGGAAAAACTGCGCGATGCCGCCGCCAGGCGCGTGGAGGCGCAGGTGCGCGCGCAGCTCGACGGCGCCTCGAGCGCGATCTCCGACCTGGAGCGCGAGATCATGCTCGGGGTGGTACGGCCGCACGATCTGGCGAGCGTCGAGGCGGCCCTGTTCAGCCAGGTGGTGCGCAATCCCAGCCTCGCGGAGGTGACGCTCATCCACGCGCATCGAACCGGGTACGACGGCGAGGGCAACCCGACGCTCGCGCCGGCGGGCCGTTGGCAGCTCTCGGTCTTCCGCTCCGGGTTGCGCGGAGACTCTCCGGTGCTGACGCGGCGGATCGAGCCCGGCAACTCGGAGGTCCGCCATCGTCCAATGGGTGGCGCACTGACGGATGGTGCGTGGGTGAAGGAAGGCGGTGCGCCCGACCCGACCAGCCACCTCACGTTCATGTCCGCCGCCTCGCGCGACGTAGCCGGCGCGCCGATCTGGACGGATCTGGCATGGTCCCAGCTCGACGAGGGACTTCCCGCGGAGCGCCGCCGCGTGGTGGTCTCCGTACAGAAGGCGGTGGAGGACGGGAAGGGCAGGCTGATCGGCGTGGTCCGCGCGGCCCTGCTCGCTTCCGCCATCGATTCGGTCTCGGAGTTGCGGCTCGGGCCTGGCGATCCTCATCGCATCTTCCTCACGGACGCGGACGGAAGGCTCATCACCCGACTGTCGACGGACGATCGCCTGACGTTGATGGGAGACGACTTGCGCATTTCGCCGGCGCGGCTCCCCGCCGCCATCGCCCTCGCGCTCCGGGGTCCGCTGCTCGACCAGAAGCAGGGGGCGGATCGGACGGGCGAGCTGACGGTGGACGGTGAGCGCTGGCTGGCTACGTTCCGCGCTCTCGCCGGATCGCAGGACTGGTTCGTCGGAGTGGTGGTTCCCGAATCGGCGTACACCCGGGAGCTGCACGCGCTGCGCTGGCGGCTCCTGGTCGCCTGCGCCGTGATCACGGCGCTGGTGCTGCTCGGCGGTGCCTTGGTGCTGGTGGCACTGAGGCGGGGCCTCGGTCAGATCGGGAGCAGGGCGGCGCGGATGCGCACGCTGGACTTCGCCCCCTCCGCCACGGAAACGGCGTTCCGCGACGTGCAGGAAGTGTTGTCTGGTCTCGAGCAAGCGAAAACCGCGCTGCGCGGAATGGGCAAGTACGCGCCGCTCGACCTGGTGCGGGAGCTTTACGCGCAGAACCGGGAGCCGGCGCTCGGCGGCGAGCTGCGGGAGCTGTCGATCCTGTTCAGCGACCTGGAGGGGTTTACCTCGCTCTCGGAGCGGCTGAGCCCGGACGAGCTGGCCCAGGTCCTCGGCTTGTACCTGGAGGCGATGACGGCCGCGATCCGATCCTGCGGCGGCACCATCGACAAGTTCATCGGAGACGCGGTGATGGCTCTCTGGAACGCGCCGTCGCTGCGCTCCGACCATGCGCGGCTTGCTTGCTCCGCGATCCTCGCCTGCAGGTCGGCCACGGCGCGCCTCTACGCGTCGGCGGAATGGAACGACCTCCCGCCCTTGCGGACGCGATTCGGCGTCCACCGCGATGTCGTGATGGTGGGTCACTTCGGCGCGCCCGAGCGATTCAGCTACACGGCGCTGGGAGACGGCGTGAACCTCGCTTCGCGCCTCGAAGGACTCTGCAAACAGTACGAAGTGGACGCGATCGTCAGCCAGGAGATCGTCGAGGCGGCTCGAGGGGACTTCTTGTTCAGGCGCCTGGACTGCGTCGCGGTCAAGGGCAGGACCGCGGGCGTCTGGGTCCATGAGCTTCTCGGTGCGCCGGGCGAGGAGATCGGAAATCTCCGGGCAGCGCGGGCGTATGAAGCGGCGCTCGACGCGTACACGGCCCGCGACTTCAGCGCCTCGATCGCGTTGCTCGCGCAGCATCCCGACGATGGACCTTCGCGCGTTCTGCAGGCGCGGTGCCGCGAGCTGCTGGAACGCCCGCCGCCGCCACACTGGAACGGCGTGCACGTCGCGCTCGCCAAGTAACGCCGTGACGCAGTTCCGGCCCCCTACGACGGCCGGGCCCCCCGGAACCAGGGCGGCTCGGCACGCACCCTGGTGCCGCCGGTGAGCATTCCGTCGCGGAAGAACTCCGTTTCGAAGAAGTGGTACGGATGCACGAGCTCGGGCCGCGAGAGCTGCTCGAGTCGCTGCGACAGCTCGGCGGGAAGGGTGAAGTCGAGCGCGCCCAGGTTGTCGGCGAGCTGCGCTGGCTTGGTCGCGCCGAGGATGGTCGATCCCACGCCGGGCCGGGTGGCAACCCAGTGCAAGGCCACCTGCGCCGGCGTGCGGCCCACCTGCCGCGCCACTTCCACCAACGCATCCACGATCGCCCAGTTGCGCTCGGTGAAGAGCTTCATGATGCCGGGATTTCCCGACTCGGCCATGATCCCCAAGCGGCCCTCACCCCTGGCTGTGACTCCCTCGCGACGGTATTTGCCGGTCAGCAGGCCCGCTCCGAGCGGGCTCCAGGCCACGATGGCGGCGCCGAACGCAAGCGCGGCGGGTACGTGCTCGCGCTCGATGTTGCGTTCCACCAGGGAGTGCTCGAGCTGGAGCGCCACGATCGGCGTGAGACCTTGCTGCTGGGCCAGCGTCTGCGCGCGCGCGAAGTACCAGGCGGGCACGTCCGAGAGACCCGCGTGGCGGATGCGCCCCGCGCGCACCAGGTCCGTGAGCGTGGACATCACCTCCTCGACCGGGGTGATGCCGTCCCAGGCGTGCAACCAGTACACGTCCACGTAGTCCATTTTCAGCCGGCGCAGCGAACCTTCCAGCGCGCGATAGAGGTTCTTGCGGCCGTTGCCGCCGCTGTTGGGATCGCCGGGGCTCGAGGCGAGCGAGTATTTGGTGGCGATCACCGCCCGGTCGCGGTCTCCGCGCTGCGCGAAGAACTCGCCGATCAGCGATTCGCTGGTGCCGCCGGTGTACAGGTCCGCGGTGTCGATGAAGTTGCCGCCGGCATCCAGGTACCGCGCGAGCATCTCGTGCGCGGCTTCGCGGGGGCTACCCCAGCCCCACTCGGTGCCGAAGGTCATGGTGCCCAGGGCCAGCGGGCTTACCCGCAGTCCGCAGCTGCCCAGCAAATAATAGCGGCGAATCTTGTCGATTTCGGCCATATCCTGTCCTTTCCTCGCCGGGCAGCATGGGGGGGCAGGGACAGTTTGCCAAGGTGAAAAGTGGCCCGTGGGAAAGCCGAGGGTGACGGTGCTCGAGAAGTAGCCCGCATCAACTGCCGTTGCCGGCGGCGATCCAGCCTTCCGCGAGCCAGCCCTGCAGCGCCTCGGTAGCGCGTCGCGGATCGTCCAGCGCCGCGCATACGTCGCCGAGCGGGGCGCCGGCGAGCGCAAGCCGCACTGCGCGCGCTTCGTCCGGGTCGATCGCGACGTGGAACACGTCGAAGTCAGAGCGCCACACGACCCACTGCGTCCGCCGCTGCTCCGCGCTCGCCGCGGTCTCGTCCCAGAGCGGAGCGATGTCGTGGTCGAGCTCGAGGAGCCGCAGCGCAGGGATCAAGCGCACACGGTAGTGCATGAATGCAGCCGGATCTTGCGCGAGCGAGGTGAATTCCTCGGCGGTCAGGGATTCGGCGGGGGGCGCTTCGAAGACTTCGCCGCGCGCCCATTCGAGACGAACCAGGTCACGAAGATCCGGACGGTCCAGGAACGCCGCGAGCTTGCGCCCGAGCTGCCCCAGGTCCGGATGCTCCGACGGATGCGCGTGCACGTACCGCGCGGCCACTTCGAAGAACGCTTCGTCGCCCAGCGCGACCACCAGCTTGGGGAACATCTCGCGCAGCGCGTCGACCTGCCGGTGAAGGAACATGCGCGCGTAGATCGCGACCCGCTCGTCCGCGGGCAGGTCCGGCGACCCGACGAACGCGTCGAGCGGCCGCCCGCGGCCCTGCAGCAGGTCCCAGAAGAGCTCCTGGGTCTCGGCGAGGTTCATCCGAGGACCTCGGTCTCGACTTCCCGGGCGCGGCGGCTCTCCTCAACCACGCGCTCGAGCTCGGGAATGTGATCGTCCCACTCGATCAAAGCAGGCACGCGGCCGAACCGGCGCAGCGCGGACCGGTACAGCTCCCAGACGGCGGCGACGACGGGGGCGTCATGCGTGTCCAGGACGTGCGTTCCCTGGTCGCTGTGGCCGGCCAGGTGGAATTGCCCGACGCGGTCCACCGGGATGCCGGCGAGGTACGCGTCAGGATCGAACCCGTGATTGCGCGCGCTCACGTAGACGTTGTTCACGTCGAGCAGGATCCCGCAGTCCGCCTCCTCGGCGATGCGGGCGAGGAACTCCCATTCCGTCATC
>Ga0209689_1002542_pt1 | contig 13560 bp, 17 predicted proteins | sample GraSoiAngelo_149_FD_187119 | JGI IMG/M metagenome (GOLD analysis project Ga0209689, IMG submission 187119) | Grasslands soil microbial communities from the Angelo Coastal Reserve, California, USA - 14_1009_09_30cm (SPAdes) (version 2) | ecosystem: Environmental > Terrestrial > Soil > Grasslands ...
TGACCTACGTGCTCGCCGTGCTCCCCGAGCTGCGCTACGACTACGCGACCGACGTCCGCGCGGGCGGGCCTACGCACCTTTGGAACTTTCTCGGGCGCATCGTCAGGCCGGATCCGGACAACGTCTTTCCATCGCTGCTGCGTCTCGGCCCACTGGACATCGCGCGAGCGATCGCGTGGATCCTGCTTGCGGCTTGTCTTGTCGCGATCGGGGCTTGGCTCTTGCGAGCGAACGCCGCGCAGCCGGCTCGGGCAACCACCGTCGCTGCGGGCGAGCGGGGTTCGTGACTCGAAGGGGAACCGCGGGCGGCATTTAGCGCGCCCGCGGTGCCTTCGAGTTGTTTGTTACGGATTGACGATCGTGTAGGTGAACGGGGTGTCAAAGTCGACCGCGTCAGTGAGGTGGACCGTGAACGAACCCGCCACCCGTTCGATCCACGACACGGCCGGAGGCTTGTGGTCGTTCCTTGCGGGCGACCCCACCAGCGCGACCGAGATGTGGCTGCCCACTCCAGCCGCCGCGTTCGTGACAACAGCGATCTGCTGGCCTGCGAGGATCGAACCGTTCCCGACCGGCATGAAGAGCGCGTCGGTCCGAGTACCTGCGGTGACGACGAGCGTCGCGGTGGTGAAGTTCGGATCGAGAACCACCGATCCGTCCGCTGCCGTCGGCGGCCGCAGGATGGTGTGGCCAAGCGCGACGAGGGCGACCGCGCCGTCGAGGACGAGCGTGCCCGTCTGGCGCGATCCACTGTTTGCCTGCACAGCCGGAATCGCGCCCGGCGCGTTTCCGCGGACACCGGGGCCCATTTCCGCACGTCCGTCCACTCCAACGCCGAGCCCGCGATTTCGGCCGATCAGCGCAGAGCTGCTCTCCGTCGGCGACGTGTGAATGCCGACGACGCCTGCTGAAGTCGTGCTGATCCCATGGACGGCGAAGCCGTTCGCGCTCAGGCCCTGAACGCCCGCGCCGCCATCCCCTGGCTCAGCGACCTGGGTGTTGGACCCGCGAATAGCCGGGTCGGATTGGTCGCCGTCTGCCTCGAGCGTCGGTCCAACCGAAGTCGTCGGATCGATCACGATCGCGTCACCCGGCGAGAGGTCCGACTCATTCGGCGGACGAACGAGTGCGCGACCGAGCGCGAGTAGTGCCATGCCGCCGTCGAGAATGACGCTTCCCGGTTGCGATCCACTCTCCGCGAACACGCCAGGGTTGCCGCCCGGCGCGATGCCGCGCATGCCGGGACCGTTGCCAGCGCGCCCGACGACGCCGGCTCCGGCACCTTGGTTGACCCCGACGATCGCGCCAGTCGCTTCCGTCGGCGACGTGTGAATACCGCGGACGCCTGAGCCGGTGACGCTCTGTCCGCGGACTCCATGACCATTCGCGCTGTCGCCACGCACGCCCGGGCCACCCGCGCCAGGCTCGGTAACCTGCGTGTTGACGCCCCAGACGCCGGGGACATTCGTGCTGCTCTCGCCATATACCGGGCTGTCGGCTGCAGCCGGCTGGCGGATCGCCAGCATTCCCGCCGCGACGCCGAGCGCGACCGCACCGCCTCGCGCGAGCGTCGCGCGACGCGACGCTACCTCAGTCTTGTTGTGTCTTGCCGGGCTCTTCTCACGTGTTCCGCTATCCATGCCACTCCCCATCCGCAAATTCGCCCACCCGTCGCGGGCATCGTACGCCCGCCAAGTGCTTGCTAGCTTGGCGCAGAGCGTCCTGAAAAGCGTTAGCCTGCTCGCTGCGTCCGTTTTTGCGGGCGGCTTGGGGAGGCATCAGTCGTGTCGGCGCGGCTCTGGCTTGCCCTGTTTGTTGTTGCGATCGCGTCCGCTTGCGGTGCGACCGCCGCTGCATCACCTACCGCATCGGCGCGCGATGTCGTCGACGGCATGGGTCCCCACACCGCGGTCCTCGCGAGCGAAGCCCCGGGAAATTCGCTCGTGGTTACGGTCATCGAGGCGACGTACGGACATCTGGTGATCAAGACGCAGCCCGGCTCGATCTGCGTCGCGAAGACCGAGCTGCCATCAGGACAGACAGTCCTCGCGGGCGACTTCCTCTCAGCCCACACCGCGAACGCCGACGGGCTCGCGGCGTGGACGTACCACGTGCCGGTCGCGGGCGCGGGATCGGGGACGGCCCACTACGCGATCACCTGCGCGGCCGGCACCGAATCCGCCGAGCTCACCACTTCGTTCGAGATCCCCGCTCAGTAGTCCTGGCACCGCGAGTGCCACGCTCTTGGCCGTGGCCTCGACGACACGTGCACATCCGCGATCGCTGCCGGGCTGGGCGGAGCTGGTCGGCCTGTACGCGCACCACGTCATCCGCCGCAAGCGCCACGCCCGAGTGCTCGGAGCGGTCGCGTTCCTCGTCACGTTCATCGCGGCGCGCATCGTCACGCACGTTCAGCTCGCGGCCGGCGCGTCGACCGACACGGGATCTGGCACTGGCCATATCCATCACATGGTTTTCGGCGTGGTGCTCCTCCTGATCGTCGTGCTTCTCGATCACGCCGACGCACTCCACACCTGGCGGCTCGTGCTCGCCGGGATCGGCGCCGCACTCGTGCTCGACGAATTCGCTCTGCTGCTCAATCTCGCTGACGTGTACTGGAAGCCGGAGGGCCGCGAGAGCATCGACGCGGTGATCATCTTCGGCGCCGCGCTCGCGATCGTCGTCGCGACGCGCGACTTCGGCAGGAGCCTCTGGGCGCGCCTCCGTCGCTGACCGTGTCCTCTGATACCGTCGGCCCATGCTGTATCGGTTTCGCGATCGCGCCGCGATCGTGCTCGTCCTTCTTTCGGTTGTGGCGTCCGCGTGCTCTCCGGGACCGCCGGCGCCGTCGTCCCCGCCCGCAGCGAGCCTCCAATCCGCGATCGCGAGCTATCTCAAACACATCGCCAACGACGACGGCTTCTCGGGTGCGGTTCTCGTCGCGAAGGATTTCGTGCCGTTCGCGTCGGCGGTGAACGGGCTCGCCGATCGGCAGCGGTCCTGGTACATCTCCACCCAGACGAACCTCAATGTCGGCTCGATCGCGAAGCTCTTCACCGCCGTCGCGATCGGAGAGCTCGTCGACGCGGGCAAGATCGCGCTGGGCGATTCCCTCTCGAAATACCTGCCGAGCTACCCGAAAGCCATGGGCGACCGCATCACCATCGCGATGCTCCTCGCGCATACCGCCGGGACCGGCGACTACCTCACGGACCCGGGCTACGCGCGGGTCAAGGAGAGCTTCGGCTCGCTCGACGACCTCATCGCCGCGGTGGACACCAGTGTTCCCGCCGGGACGGTCCCTGGCGCCGTCTACAAATACAGCAACACCGGGTACCTGCTTTTGGGTTCGGTCATCGAGAAAGCCAGCGGACGTGACTACTACGACTACGTCGACAACGAGGTCTTCGGGAGGGCCGGGATCGCCGGGGGCTTCCTCGCGAACACCGAGGACGAGCACAGCCTCCGGCAGTTCGCGCTCGGCTACCTCCCGGACGGCACCACGAACTGGCGAAGCCTGCCCGCGCGCGGCACGCCCGCCGATGGCGCGTACGTGTCGGCGAAGGACCTGGTCGCGTTCCACCGTGCCCTGGCCGCCGGGACGCTCCTGCGCGCCGAAACGCTGCGCGCCCTCGTGCTCCAGCCGCTATCGGCTGGCCGCTCGCCGTTACCGATCACGGCGAGCACCTGGGCGGCAGCCGCGGCGGGGGTGAGCGTGGTCCTCGCGATGACCGAGACCGGATACACGGTCGTCGTCCTCGCGAACGTGAGCGAGGTTGCGCAGCCCATCGCCGATCACCTGCTGGGTTTGCTTCGCGGCGCTTAACGCGCCCGCTACCCTTAGCGCCTCGTGGGGATGGATCAGGTCACGCTCCGGCTCTTGGCGCGACACGCCCAATTGCAGCGCGCGCTGCGTCACGAGGAGCCGAGAGACGTCGTCCGCGCCGCGGGGCGTGCGCGTCTCGCGCAGCTCGATCTGCTTCCCGCCGAGCGCGCCGCCGCAAAACGCGCGCGCGCGATGGTCGGTCGCGCGCTTCGTGAGGCGCGCCTTCGCGCGAGGCAACCGGCGCTCGCACTTCCAGCAGCGGTCGTTCCAGCCGCCACGCGGATCGCGGGTCGATGGCGGATCGCCGCGATCGCTGCGCTCGCGATCGTTCTCGCCGCGCTCCTTTGGGAATTGCAGCCGGCGGTACCGGCCGAGATCAGCAGCGAGCCGCCCGGCGGCGCAGCGGTGGGCGGGATCGTGTCGCAGACGGTGACGAGCGAGAACAGCCGCGGGCGCACCGCGGACCTGGTCGCGATCGTCGTTCCAAGCGCAGCGCCCGAGGCGACGCCGAGTCCAGCGCCATCGCCAGCCGCGACGGTCGCACCGGGCGGCGCGAGCGGACCGGTCGCGACCGGTAGTGGTGGTGGGGGTCAGGGCGGCATTGGCGGTGGGACCGGGTCCGGCGTTGGGTCAGGAAGCGCGGCCGGCGTCGCGACGCCGAGCCCGACCGCGACGCCCAGCCCGAAGCCCACGGCGACACCCATCCCGCCGGTGGCCTCGGGCTACACGCGGATCCGCGGCCGCGTCATCGATCCGAGCACTGGGCAGGGCGTCGCCGGCGTCTGCCTCGTTCCTGGCTCGCTCGAGTGCGACGCGTACAAGCCGTATAGCGACGCGAACGGCTACTTCGCGATCGACGTCACGACTGGCGCGTACTGGGACATCCGCTTCCAGGCGACGGGCTACCGCGTCGCTCGGATCCGCGTCTACGCCGGCGGGACCGAGATCAACGTCGGCAACATCCGTATCGCGCGAACGTTCTAAGGCAGCGCCGGCAGGCCGTCGTGCTCCCAGCGGACCGAAAGGTCCGGCATCTGGTACGCGATCCACGAACCGTCGGCGGAGCTCGCCACGTACACACCGCGGACCGAACCGCCCAAGACGAGTAGCGAGCCGTCGCTGAAGCCCATCGATGCTGCGCGCGCGACGTCGTCGACGCCATATGCGGCCATCGGAAGACCGTCGAGCTCCCAGCGCACGCGGCCGTCGGCCATAAGGAAGGCGACGAGCGACCCGTCGTTCGAGGACATGAGGTACATCCCGCCGAAGCGTGATGTGGGCGTGGTGTCGGCGAGTGCGGATGACGCTACGGCGAGCGTCAGAACGATGCCGAAGATCGCCGCGATCAACTGACGCATAAGGCTGACCTCCTTCGTACGCCGGTCAGCCAAGCATGGGCGATTCCGTCCCGACCTCGCTTCGCAACGGATCGGTCACGACGGTGACTCGGGTTGGTAACGGAGTGGTTAGTGGCCCTGGATGAGGATGTTCAGATCGGTGGCGAGATCGGCCGGCGTCACGTCGCTATGCAGCAGGATGCGGCCGCGCGCGTTCTTGTCGATGAGATAGATCGCGTCCGAGTGCAGGACGTCGGTGCCGCCGCCGGCCTGGGCGACGCTGTACATCTGCCACACGCGCGAGAGCGCCGCCTGCGGTCCGATGAGATAGCGCAGCGACCCGTCGAGGTTGTGGTCGTGCACGAACTGTCGCGTCGTCGCGGGCGTGTCGCCCTGCGGGTCGACGCTCACGGCGACGAACACGACGTCCTTCGCGGTGTCGCCGAGCTTGTCGCGTGCTGCGCGGATCGTCTCCGCGGTCAGTGGACATGCGTCGGGGCACCGCGTGTAGAGAAAGGTGAGCAGCACGACTTGACCTTTGAGCGATGACAGCGTGATCACCTGACCCGTCGGCCCGTCGGTGAGCGTGAAGTCCGGCGCGATCTGCGACGGCAGCGGCTCGCCCACGAGCTTCCCCGACGAGCAGGCGGCCGTGAGAAGGACGGCAAGCCCCAATGCGAGCGCTCCCCTTGGTCTCATCTGCACTCTTCGAATCTACCGTCTACCATCGGCGGCGCATTTCCGAGTGAGGTTGGGGAGGTCTTTCGTGGGACGTATCGCGAGCTTCGCATTGGCCGCAGCGCTGAGCGTCACGGGTCTTTTCGCATCACCGGCGCTGGCGGCAAGCGCGCACACCTGGAGCGTTCAGGCCGGTTCGATCGCCTTCGGAAGCGCCGGGCCCGTTGGCGGCGGCAACCGGTTCTATCCGGCCGCCGTCTCGATCCATCAAGGCGACAGCATCGCCTTCAACGTGTTCGGCGCCCATCTGCTCGCGGTGAACCGACCGGCCGGCCCCATCTTCACGCTCTTCGGACCTCCGTCGTTCAGTGCGACGCTCACTTCGCCGACGCAAGCGGTGAACTCGTCGATCATCGGCACCGGCCCCGTCCCGGACACCTTCACGCTGACCTTCGCATCGACGTTGCCCGCCGGTCACTACACCGTGATCTGCGGCCTCCATGTTGGCATGACCGAGACCGTCGACGTCCGCCCTGCAGGTCAGGCGCTCCCGAAGACCGACGCGCAGTACACGTCGGAGGCGCAGAAAGAGATCACCAAGGATCTCGACGCCGTTGCCGATGCCGCGGCGAAGGCGAACAAGAAGACCGCTGACGCGAACCAGCCGACTGTGTGGGCCGGCGCGGGCGACAAGCGCGTGACCAACCTGCGCTTCTTCCCGGCGAGCATCACGATCAAGGTCGGGCAGACGGTCAGATTCGTGAAGACGCACGACCCGACCGAGCCGCACACGGTCACCTTCGGACCGGAGAGTCCCGATCCGCTGATCCAGCTCCTACCGTCGGGCGGCAACGCCTACGACGGGACCGGGACGACAAACTCGGGCTTGCTCTCGACGCGACGACAGTTCGCGTACTTCCAGCTCGCGGGCACACCGCTCACGCAGGTGACGACATTCGACGTGAAGTTCACGAAGTCGGGTACTTATCCCTACATCTGTGAGCTCCACGACGAGATCGGCATGGTCGGTCAGGTGATCGTCAATCCGTAGGCGATATCGTCGTTGCGATGAACCGACGGACGTTCTTGGGCGCGGCGGTGGCCTCACTCGTCGCCGCCGCGTGCAGTTCGGCGCCGAAAGCGGTGAGCACCACGGCACCGGCCACGCCTAGCCCAACCCCCGGCCCACCGGCGACGAAGGCGACGGTCGAGCTGGTCAAGGGCGGCTCCTTCAGCTTCACGCTTCGTGCGGACAAGGCACCTCAGACCGTCGCGCGCTTCGCACAGAAGGCGCGGGCCGGCTTCTACGACAACCTGACCTTCCACCGGGTCGAGGACTGGGTCGTCCAGGGCGGCGATCCCCTCGGCAACGGCACTGGCGGCGAGAAGGTCCCCTCCGAGTACAACGATCTGCCCTTCGCGATCGGGGCGCTCGGCATCGCGCGCGGACAAGATCCCGCGATCAACAACGGCTCGCAGTTCTTCGTCACTAAGAAGGACTCGCAGTTCCTAAACAATCAGTACACCAATTTCGGTATGGTCACGTCCGGCATCGATGTGGTGAACGGCATCAAGATCGGCGATCGGATGAAGACGATCCGCATCGAGTGACGATCGTCGGGAATTTCCCCCTCGCAGGTGTACCGATTCCGGCGGCGCGGCGTTTACTGGGCGTGGTGGATGGGCACAACAGCCGTGGGAAAGAGGTCGCGGACGAGATCGTGAGGATCGTCGTGCTGGTGGTCGGCCTGGTCATCGCGATCGTAGCGCTGGGCGCGCAGCTCGCGAATTCGCTCGGGCGGGTGGGCTAAGGCACTACCTCGACCGTCGCGCTGAACACCGCAAGGAGCAGCGGACAGGCCTGACCGCTCGGGCAGCTCACGCCTCCGCTCGCTTTGATCGTCGAGCGACCCACTGCATTCGCGAGCCAGATCGCCTGGGTCCCGCGCACCAAGAGATAGTTCTGGACCGGCGGGTGCACGAGCACCACTCCATCCGGCGGATCGACCTTCCAGTCGTACTGCGTCCCGAGCGCGATCTGGATGTGATCCCCGACGTGTGCGGTGATCGTTTTCTGGTTGTCGGTGGCCGTGACCACGACGTTGCTGGGGGGTGCCGAGGGCGAAGGATCTCCGCCTGGGCCGGCAGCGTCGCCGCACGCCGCGACAGCGAGCGCCAGCGGGACAAGGAGCGCGCCGAGAAGCCGCATGGGGTGGAAACGTCGCCGCGCCGCGATAGTTCCGCGCGAGGCTAGCTGAGACCTCAGCTAGTCGCTCACTTATCGGCGCGCCGCGATCGCGAAAACCGCATCGGCGAGCTCACGCGGCCGCTCGAGCGCGACGTTGTGCCCGGTGTCGAGCTCCATCAGCAAGCCGTCCGCGAGCGTGCTCGCCATACGCTGAGCGACTTCTTCGGAGAGAACGTTCGAACGCGTGCCGCGGACGACGAGGGTGGGGCACTGGATCGCCTCGAGGAGCGCCCATCGCTCGGGCAGGCTCGTTCGTGCCGCGATGATCTTGCGGAGCGCGTTCGGATCGGAGCGCCAGACGAGCGCGCCAGCGTCGTCACGGAACCCCCACTGGACGCGGTTTTCGTACATCTCGTCGCGATACCCCGGCGACGTGCGCACGAGGTAGGCACGCGCCTCTTCGCGCGATCCGAAGCGCTGCGGGCGCTCGGTGAGCAGCCTCGTCGCGCGGATGCTGCCCTCGGCGAGCGGCTCCGGACTGGCGTCGACGATCACGAGCGCGCGGACGCGATCGGGATAGCGACCCGCAAGATCCATCGCGTGGCTTCCGCCCATCGAGTGTCCGACGACGACCGCGCGCTCGATCGCGTTCCCATCCAGGATCGCGAGCGCGTCGGCCACGAACTCGGCCGACGTGTAGCCATCTGCCGGCCGCCCGCTTTCGCCGTGCCCGCGCGCGTCGGGTGCGATGAGCCGAAGGCGTCCGGCCATCGCGTCGGCGACGAAGCTCCAGTAGCGCCCGTAATTACCGATGCCGTGGAGCAGCAGCACCGCAGGCTCCCGGCCCGGCCAGGTCCAGTACACAAGCTCGACGCCGTCGCGCGTGACCGTCGATCGCTGGGGCATGCCGCGAATACTCTTCCATCCGTGATCGCGGACCTGCGCGCGCTCGTCGACCGGCGCGAGCTCCTCGCCGACTTCGCGTGGCGCGAGCTGCGCGCTCGCTACAAGGGTTCGGTCCTCGGCTTCGCCTGGAACTTCGTGAACCCGCTCCTGCAGCTCCTGGTGTTCTGGCTCTTGTTCGGCGTCGTGCTGCGGACGCGCCCGATTACGGCAAGCGGCGAGCAGCCCTACGCGATCTTCCTCTTCGTCGGGCTTCTGCCATGGACGTTCTTCGCGACATCGCTGCAGCAAGGCTCCGCGGCGATCCTCGCGAACGGCGCGCTCGTGAAAAAGGTCCGCATGCCGTTGCAGCTTCTGCCTGCCGCAAGCGTGCTCTCGGCACTCGCGAATTTCCTGCTCAGCCTCGTCGTGCTCTTCGCGGTGCTGGCGCTCTTCGGGCCGCGGCACCCCGAGGGTTTGGTGTGGCTGCCGCTACTCGTCGCGCTGCAGATCGTCATGAACCTCGGATTTGCTTACCTGCTCAGCGCGCTTTCCGTGTTCTTCCGCGACGTGCAGCACATCCTTGGGATCCTGCTGCTCGCGTGGTACTTCCTCACGCCGGTGCTCTTTCCGGTCGCGGTCCTCGATGACCGACCGCAGCAGCTCTTCCTGCTGTACCTCAACCCGATGACCGCGCCGATCGTCTCGTACCAGCGCGCGCTCCTCGACGGCCTGCCGCCACAGTGGGACGCGCTCGCGTACTCGGCGGCTGTGGCGGTCATCGTGTTCCTGATCGGCTTCGCGTACTTCGACCGCGCGAAGGATGACTTCGAGTCGGCGCTCTGATCCAGTCGCTCGCCGACGCGGTTCACTCGTTCGATCGCCAGCTCCTGGATCTTGTCCAGACCCCGCAGGCGGGCTGGCTCGATCTCCTCGCGTCGATCGTTTCGATCTTCGGGCAGGCCGAGGTCACCGGAGTGGTCGCGCTTGCCGTCGCGATCGTCTGGTGGCGTGCGCGGCGCCCGCGCTGGTGGCTGCCGCTACTGATCGCGGCGGTCGTCGCGATAGAGACAGCGCTCAAGTTGATCGTCCCGCAGGCGCCGCCACCACACGAGCTCTCACGTTCGATCCAGCTCTTGCCGTTCCTCGAGTCGCCGACGCCGTACTCGTTCCCGAGCGGGCACGTCGCTCGGGTCGCGTTCCTTGTCCTCGCGTTCGGTTGGCGCTGGCCGGTCGCCCTTGCATGCGTGTTCGTGATGGCGATCACGCGCGTGTATCTCGGCGAGCACTGGCCAAGCGACGTGATCGGCGGTTGGGTGCTTGGGTCTGTTGTTGCCCTCATCGGGAAGCGCGCCTAACGGCGCGCGACCGATCGTCGTTTAGTCCATCACCTGTGCCGTGGGGCGGCCCGCGCTGGAGCCGCCCCAAATTCTTTCGCGGGCTGATTCACGGACCTGCGGCTGCCCTTCCCCCGGATGGCACCGAGCACTAGGCTGCTGGGCCGACGGGGAGGGGACACGGTGAACATCGGACGACCACTGCTCGTGCTTGCGGCCATCCTCGCGCTTGAACTGGTCTCGGCCACACCGGGATTCGCCAAAGAGAAGACGAAGATCGAGCTGGTCAACGATTGCGGTGGCTTCGGGCCAGGTGGCGCATGCGACAACACGGGAGTCGCCGCCGGATTCGTGAGGTTCGAGCAGGACGCCACCGGCGCGCTGACCATCGACGTGACGCTGCGGGGTGCACGACCCGAGACGACCTATCTGATCGCGCTGAACTGCGGGCCCACGATCGCACTCGCGTGCGGCTACGTTTTCGTTGGCGCCGTAACGACCAACACGGCCGGTAACGGCCGCTCGGGCGACGTTGTCGTGTCCGTTGCAACCTTGCAGGCGGCACCATTCGGCTCAGGCCAGCGATCGGATGAAATCACGATGGTGGTGCACGACGGCGACTTGAGCGCCGGAGGATTCGATCAAATCACTCCGTTCGCCTACACGGTTCCCTGATAGAACCCGGCGGATAACGGCGAACAAGGACTAAGGCGCCCCCGGGCTAGCGTATGTCCCGTGAGCCACGCTCACGACGAGCACGAGACCCGCTACCGCGACGGCGACGCTGCCGCGTGGGATCGGCCCATCGGCGACAGCGAGCTCTACGACCCGACCAAGCGCGACATCTTCAACTTCATCGACGAGACGAAGATCGCCCACCTTCGGCCGCTGTTGCCGCGCGGGGGAGTCGCGGTCGAGATCGGTGCAGGCTCGGGACGGCTCCTTATCCGCCTCGGGCGCGAGCGGCCATATCGCCTCGTCGCGCTCGACTACGCCCCATACGCGATCCGGGCGGTTCGCGAGAACTACCGCCGCGCGAAGGTTGAGGGCTACTCCCTCTTCGGCGATGCGCGTGCGCTGCCGTTCCCTTCGGGATCGTTTGACGTCGTGCTCTCGGGCGGGCTGCTCGAGCACTTCCGCGAGCCCGCGGTGGTCCTTGCAGAGATGGCGCGGGTTCTCAAACCGGGCGGACTCTTCTACGCCGACATCGTCCCGCGCAAGGTCAGCCTGTACCGGTGGGCGGAGCGGGGCCGCATGGCGCACGAGGACCATCTCGCGGAGGGCATCTACGAGAGCGACCTGACCAGGGGCGCGTGGCGCGATCTGGTGCGGGGCGCCGGACTCAGCGAGGTGCGCCTGGTCTCCGCGGGCGTCTATCCGCCGTACACGTTCGGGAGGCACGAGCGCTTCGTCTGGCGCTACGGGGATTTCCTTCGAGCGCTCGACGGGACGCCGATCGCGGACCTGCTCGGGTTCTTTTACATGGTGACCGCGCGCAAGTAGGCGCCGCGTACTAAGGTGTGATAGTGAAATCCACTGCCCCCAAGCGGGTCGGGCCGCTCAGCGTCCAACTTTCTGCCACCGAGCGCAGGCGGCTCGCGCTCCATGCCAAGAAGCGGAAGCTCAAGGTCGCCACGGCTGCGCGTGTCTTTCTGGACGAGCATCTCACCGAACTCGAGGATCGCGCCGAGCTGAGCGCGGCAGAGGAATGGCAGAAGGCTCAGGCCTGGGCCACGTGGGAGAAAATCAAAGCCGGCGACGTGCGTGAGGCGAGCGAGGCCGACATCCGCGAGGTCTTCGACGCAGCTCGCCGCCGGATGGCGCGACGGCGGTCCCGAGCGGGCTGAGCGCCCGCCTTGGCACGACGACTCCACTTTCACACCGATGCTCTCGCTGACCTTGCGCGCCAGACGGCGTGGTTGGAGCGCAATGCAGAACTGTCGTGGGTCGATCGTTTTGAGTATGACCTCGCTCGCGTGAGAGAACTGCTTCGCGCTTACCCAAGTGCCGGCAAGGTCATCGCCCGCAGCGACCAGGTCGTGCTGCGCCGAGTACCTCTACCAACAACCCCGTACCTAGTCTGGTACGCATATGAGGGAAGTCGCCCGCAAAGCGACATCTGGATCGTCCGACTATTTCATTCGAGCCAGAGGCGGCCCGCGCCAGACCTGTCGCGCTGGGTGCCGACGGTCAGCAGCGAGCCATGACTGTGGCCATCCGTGCCGAGCACCTCTCGAAGACCTACAGGCTCCGGCGCGAGCGCAGCCGCACGCTGAAGGAAACCGTGCTGCGCCAGTACGCGGCGAGCGAGGAAGTGCAAGCGCTCCGCGACGTGAGCTTCACCGTCGATCAAGGCGGTGCGTTCGGCGTGGTCGGCGCGAACGGCTCGGGCAAATCCACGCTGCTCAAGCTCCTCGCCGGAACCGCGAAGCCGAGTGCGGGCATGCTCGAGGTGAACGGACGCGTCACGGCGCTGCTCGAGATCGGCGCGGGCTTTCATCCCGACTTCAGCGGCCGCGAGAACGCGTACCTCAACGGGTCGCTGCTCGGGCTCAAGAGAGCCGAGGTCGACCGGGTCATGCCCGCGATCGAGGAGTTCGCCGACCTCGGCCGCTTCTTCGACGCGAACGTGAAGACCTATTCGTCCGGCATGTACATGCGGCTCGGCTTTTCGGTCGCGGTGCACCTCGACCCGGACGTGCTGCTCGTGGACGAGGTTCTCGCGGTCGGCGACGAGTACTTCCAGCACAAGTGCTTCGCGAAGATCAGCGAGTTCCGCGCGCACGGCAAGACCATCGTCCTCGTGTCCCACGACCTCGGCGCGGTGGCGCGACTCTGCGATCGAGCCATTTGGCTCGACGAGGGTCGGGTCGCGGCGGAGGGCGCGCCGCACGACGTCATCAACGCCTACCACCTCAAGGTGGGGGAGAAAGAGCAGGCCGAGCGCGCCAAGCGCGGCGAGATCGGCGCGCGCTGGGGCTCGAAGGAGATCGAGATCACCAGCGCCCGCGTGCTCGGCCCGGACGGGAATGAACGCGTGGTGCTCGAGTCGGGGAAGCCGGCGACGATCGAGATCGGCTTCCGCAACTCGAACGGTGTCTCGGACGCGGTGTTCGGCGTGTACCTCTACCGCGACGACGGCACCGGCGTGTACGGGACGAACACGCTCATGGACGGCGTCCCGGTGCCGGTGGTGAAGCAAGGCATCGCGCGTTTCGCGATCGACGAGCTTGCGCTCTTGCCGGGCGCGTTCGACGTCGACATCGGGATCATCGACCCGCAGGACCGCTACTACGACTACCACCAGAAGGG
>Ga0209689_1002545_pt1 | contig 13551 bp, 10 predicted proteins | sample GraSoiAngelo_149_FD_187119 | JGI IMG/M metagenome (GOLD analysis project Ga0209689, IMG submission 187119) | Grasslands soil microbial communities from the Angelo Coastal Reserve, California, USA - 14_1009_09_30cm (SPAdes) (version 2) | ecosystem: Environmental > Terrestrial > Soil > Grasslands ...
CGGGTGGATTTGGCCATAACAACAATATATAGCCGGGGCTATACAAGAACCTTGCCAGCTTCCGACAGAACAGATTGAGTTTCCTGTGAAGCATCCGCCTGTTATGCTGCCTTGCCAATGGCACGTAAGCCCAGCATCGCGATCGTTGGACCGGGGAGTCTGGGTAGGGCCTTTGCTGAGTCATTACGGCGCGCGGGATATCGAATTCGCGAGGTGGTGGCGGGGGAGAGTAGAGCTTCGAGGGCAAAAGCCAAGGAGTTGGCAGCCAAAACAGGTGCTCGTGCGGCGACCCGCAAGAATGCTGAGCTTGATGCCGATATTATTTGGTTTTGCGTGCCCGATCGTGAGATTGGAAGGGCAGCTCTGAATTTGAGTGCGGTGACAACCTGGAAAGGAAAGGTGGCGTTGCACTCGAGCGGTGTTCTCGGCAGTGACGAACTCGAGGTATTGCATGCGCGCGGAGCGGCAGTAGCGTCGGCGCATCCTCTGATGACATTTGTGTCTGGTTCGCAACCGACGCTTGCAGGCGTGGCGTTTGCGATAGAGGGCGATCCCTCGGCGATTCGAGTGGTTCGAGCAATCGTGGTTGCTCTCAAGGGCGAAGCCTTTTCCATTTCGAAGCAGAAAAAAGCTGCATATCACGCCTGGGGCGCCTTTATTTCGCCGCTTCTGGTAGCTGCGCTGGCGACTGCCGAGGAAGTTGCGAGGGCGGCAGGCATTGACCGCACCACGGCGCGCCGGCGGGCGCAGCCGATTCTTGGGCAAACCTTGCGCAATTACGCAGCACTTGGTCCGGCTGGAGCCTTTAGCGGACCTCTGCGGCGCGGAGACGTCGCCACCATCGCCAAACATTTGCAGGTTCTGAGCAAGATCCCCGGCGCACGGGAGGTCTACGTGGTTTTGGCGAGAGTTGCGCTGCGGCACTTGCCGGCAAAGAATGTAGCCCTTCTAAAGAAAACGCTGCGTCGCTGATCTCTGGGGAGCTGATTTCAAGTGAAAGCTGTGAGAATCATCTCGAGCTGAACAGGTGGCCCAACTTTTCCTTCTTGGTCTTCAGGTAGTCTTCGGCGTGAGGATTGTCAGAGACCTCGCAGGGAACACGCTCGATAACCTGGATGCCGCCTCGTTCGAGGGCCGCAACCTTATCTGGATTGTTAGAAAGCAGCCGTACCTGGGAAACACCCAACGCCTTTAGAATTTCGGCAGGCAAACCGAATTCGCGATGATCGGCTTTGAAGCCAAGACGCTCGTTAGCTTCGACGGTATCGAGTCCAGCGTCCTGTAGTTCGTAGGCCTGCAGCTTGGCCATAAGGCCGATGCCACGTCCTTCCTGCTGTTCGTAGATTAAGACCCCAGCGCCCCGCTGTGCGATCATCGAAAGTGCCATTTCAAGCTGTTGACGGCAATCGCAGCGCAGAGAGCCGAACACATCGCCGGTGAGGCATTGCGAATGAATGCGGACCAGCGGAGGCGTCGCCTTCAGGTCACCCATTACCAGCGCAACCGCAGTTTCCTCGCGCTGCTGCCCGGAGCCTTTACCAAACTTGCCATTGAAGCCGAAAATGCGGAACTTACCCCAGCGGGTAGGGAAGTCCGCGGCCGCAAGCTGGCGAACAGAATTGGAAGTGGTCACAACACTATTATAGCGGTCGGGCATGCGCTGGTTTGCGACTGACGCGAGCTTGCTGCAAATCGTGAGTTTGTCACGAGGCGCGCATCCGGTTGGTCTTGGCTGGCGAAGACTGTTAAAATTGCGATTGCCCAAGTTTTTTTCTATCGCAGCCAGGGGCTATAGCTCAGCTGGGAGAGCGCATCGTTCGCAACGATGAGGTCGTCGGTTCGATCCCGACTAGCTCCACCAAATTCTGGCTCAATGTTTTTTCTTTGCGCAAGAGGCGTAGAGCTGCTCATGTCTTCCCAGCCGGACAGCGGGGTCTCGACCAGCACCGCCTCCACGGGCGGCGCTGCCCTACGCTTGCGCTTTTTCACTGGTGGGCTGTGCCAGAATCATTGCAGCGGCAAGTGCCGCAGTTTTGTGATCCTTGGTCCAGGTGGGCCGAACTTCCCCGGCCTGAGATCCTGCACTGCACTCGGCTGGCCGCGTTCCCGAATGCCCTCTCGGCCCGCTCACCGAGTTCCCGCTCTATAATTGCCGTGACAGAAGCAAACCTTTACAAGCTTTCCCTTCGCGGAGGTGATCTATGGAACGCGTCCGGCGTTATTGTGTCGTTCTCACCGTTGTTCTTCTTCCTCTGCTCTGCTCGGCGCAACTGGACAAGATTGTCATTCCTGCGGGAACACCAGAGGATCAGGCACTGCAGGCGATTTCCAGCGAGCAGGATGGCCAGAAGAAAATAACCATGTATGAAGATTTTCTGAATAAATTCGCCTCAAATCCGGCGGCAGTTGCCTATGGAAACTGGCAGGTCTCGCAGTATTACCAGGGTGCGGGCGACTTGCAGAAAGCCGTTTCTTATGGGGATAAGGCGCTTGCCGGTGCTCCGCACAATCTCGATATCATCGTTTCGCAAGCCAGCCTCGCGCAACAGATGAAAGACAACGCGAAGTTGATGGAGTATGCCTCCAAGGGCGGTCAGACTTACAACTCTATCTCCAAGCAGCCTAAACCCGACGGCATGAGTGACCAGGATTTCGCCAAAAATGTGGAGGAGGAGAAGGCTGCTGCAAAGAACTCATATGAGTTCCTGGAAACGTCCGCCTTCAACGCTATTGCGGATGAAAAAGACGCCAAGGCGCGCATGTCGTATATCGACCATTTCACGGCCGCGTTTCCCGATAGCCGTTTTCAAGAGCAAGTTGCGCAGTACGCGATGTACACCCTCGGTCCTGGGCAGCTCAATGACCCATCGCGTCTGGTTGCCTTCGGAGAAAAGACTCTTGCCACCAACCCGAACAGCGTCCCCGCCCTCTTGCTGCTGTCAAACTCCTATGCTGACGAATCGAAACCTGGCGCCATCAGCAAGGCAATCCTCTACTCCCAGAAAGTGATCGAACTCTCCAAAGCGAATGCGCCCGATGCGGATCGATCGCGTAAGCTCTCGGCGGGAGTCGCGCACTCCACCATGGGCTACGCACTCATGAAGCAGGATAAGACAGCTGCGGCAGTGACTGAACTGAAGGCAGCGACTGGGTTGCTGAAGGGGCAGGATGACGTTGCGTATGCCACGGCACTTTATCGGCTGGGATACGCCTATGCCAAGCTGAACCGCGTAGAGGAGGCGCGGAACGTCTTAAATGAAGCTGTCCAGATCGCGGGCCCGGTTCAGCAGCCGTCGCGTGATCTGCTGGCGAAAGTGAACACGGCGCGTGCGAAGGGGAAGTGACCGCTAGTGTTTCAGAAGATCGTCCGCCAACAAGTGCGCCTTCGTCGCAAGATTATGTCCTCGCTCTAAATCGCCAGAGTCGGCTGCCGACTTGGCCTGCTGCATGTAGGCGCGGATTTGATCCAGCGTCGCCTGCTGGCTTGAATTGAGCGGGCGACCGGAGATCTTTTTCACGTTGTCATCTGTCGAGACGAGTAATTGAGTAATGTTCTGGCGCCGGTGGGACGCCTGTTCCTCGGTCATGCCGGGAGCGAGTAGAGCGGTAGGTTCTGTGGTCCCACCATTATGTACGACGATTTTTCTCGGGCCCGAATTCGGAGTCTTGGCATGCTTGCGCTTGCGATGCCGAGTATTGGAACTGGGCTGCGTTGACTTGTTCGTCGAGGGTGTAGCGGCCGGGCTTGCCTGTTCACTTCCAGCCTGCGGATTTTCTTCCTGCTGTTTCCCGGTTGATGGTTGACTTGTAGCGGGACTTTGCTGATTACCGGGTTCACCAACTGGTGTTTGGCTCGGTTCTCCTGCTTTTGGTTCTGATGGCGGAGTTTCTTGCGAGGGAACTTTGGATTCGTCCTGTGGCCTGGCGGGCTCAGAAGAGGAGGATTCCTGTCGCGACGCCGCTACCGCTATCGCATGTGGCGAAGACGGGCTGGCGATAGCCACAAGACTTCCCAGCATCGCATAAAACACCATTACACCAGCCAGATACATTAGAGAATCCTGTGATCTGAAGCGCTGATTGGCCTCTCTCAAATTGTATCGTTGAACAGAGTTGCTGGTGCAATTACTTTGGACGACAAAAATGGGTCGCGCCTACCCCCGCGTCGCCACTTCCTTCAATGCATCCAGCCGCGACTCGGCCAGCGGGATGCGTAGGCGAAATATGGTGCCCACGGCTGGTGTCGATTCGAAATCTATCGAGCCATAGTGCCACTGCATGATCTGGTAAGTCTGCGCCAACCCAATTCCGCTGCCTTCTTTCTTTGTGGTGAAGTAAAGTTCGAAAATCTTGTCTTGAATCTCTTGCGGAATGCCTCCACCTTGATCTTGGATTTCGGTGATGACAATGTCTTGCTCGCGCCGCGAAGCAATAGTAAGGACGCCTCCGTTAGGCATGGCCTGCACCCCATTGAGCACGATGTTTAAGACGGCTTGCCGCATGAAGTCGGTGTCCACTTTGACGTTCAGGGCTTCAGCAGGAAACTCGCGGCTGATAGTTACGCCGTGCTGCTGCGCGTCTGGACTTGCCAGTGACGCGACGTCTTCCAGCAGCCGGCGGAGATCAATTTCCTCCAGCCGCAGGTCGCGTGGCCGGGTGAAGTCGACCAGAATCTGTACCACCCGGTCCAGACGGCGAATTTCATTGCCAATAATGTCCACGTGACGGCGGGTGTCAGGATCAACTTGTTGAAGTTTGTTCTGCAACAATTGCAAATGAAGCACGATGGCGTTGATAGGATTCTTGACCTCATGAGCAACCCCACGGGTTAAGCGGCCGCTGGCGGAAAGGCGCCGTGACATTTCGATTTCGTCTTCAATCCGCCGCACTGACTCGGCATCACGCATGGTCAACAGGGCGCCGATATTGGATCCTTGTTCCTGAATGAAATCGAGCGAAACCTGGATTCGCTTGCCTCGGTCGCTTTCCACCTCACGCTGGGCCAAGGGGCGGCGTCGTTGAAAGGCGTCTCGCAAAAGCAAACTCAGGGCGGAAGCGTCAGAGAAGATCTCATTGGCGGAGTGTCCCAGGATCTCCCGCCGAGGCCGGCCGAGAAAGCGCTCGGCTGAGGCGCTCACCAGCACGACACGCAGTTCCTGGGTGAAGAAGATAAGGCCATCCTGCAGCGTGGCCATCACTTGCTCAACATTTTCTTTTAAAGCAGAAAAGATCTGGTTAGTGTCACGAATCTGCTGCCCGATATGCGCGATTTTGAGCGTTACCAGGCCGTATTCATCACTGCGCGGCTCACCTTTCGCCAGAACCTCGGTTCCTCCCGCGCTCACGCTGTCAAGGTTGCGGCTGATTTCTTTGAGGGGACCGAGCGCCAGATTGGAAATTCCTGCCGACAGAAACAAAGAGAGCAGAATTGCGGCGGTGGAGAACAGCACGGCATGCTGAAGTCGCGGAGTGAGCTCATTTTTCAGGAAGACCGTCGAAATGCCTATGCGGATGGTGCCGAACGGCGTCCCATCCAGTTGTAAGGGCATGTTCACGTCATAGACGCTTGCTGGGCTGTAGATAAGCCGCAATTGCTCTCGAAAACGGGCATTGCGCAATAGCTGGAAATCAGGATGGGGCAGCACGATCTTGTTATTTAAGTCCGGATTGCTATCCAGAATGGCGCGCCCATTGACGTCGACGATGGCTACGTCATACACAATCGGCCAGTTTCCGATCACCGATTCAACCATGTCGTTGAGATTCTGGTCTTCCTGGAAATACTCTGCAATGGCATCACGCACCGCCGCGGGATTATTGGTATCCACGCGGGTGTCGCCCAGGTCGGGCACTTCCTTCTTGGCGGCATAAGCAAGTTGCGCTGCAAGAAGGGAAGCGGTCTCCCCGGCGGAATTAATGCGTTGCCGAAGAATCTGGGAGATATAGAGATACGAAAAGCCGGAAACCAGCACCGCGATCATGAAGGTAATGGCGAGGACGATTTTGGTTTTCCGGCGCATGGCTCATCCGTGACAGGCTTCCAGCGGAAGCACCCGCCGGGCAAAAGCAGGGTCCCACGGGAACGGGATCCTGATGAGCCTCATTCGCCGCTGCCCGTGGCCGCATCGCCCGCTGCGCTGCCGTATTCCTTAAGCTTATTATGCAGAGTTTTCAGACTGATGCCTAGAATCTCCGCGGCCCGTGTCTTGTTATTGTGGGTTGATTCCAACGTCTTGAGGATCAGCATCTTCTCCGCCTCTTCGACGGTGGTGCCCACGCCCAGCCGTACTGCGTCCGGATCATTGATTGACGGGCGTAGTGGCGCTTGACCGAAACCCGGCGGCAGATGCCGGGTTTCGACAACTGCGCCTTCACAAACGATAACCGCGCGCTCCAAAGAATTGCGCAGTTCGCGTACATTGCCTGGCCAGGAATAATTGTTGAATGCGTTGACCACGGCCTCGCTCACGGTCGCGACTTTACGGCCGTGTTTGGCGCTCATTTCGGCAAGTAAAGATTGCACCAATTCCGGAATGTCTTCCTTGTGCTCTCGCAGGGGAGGCATATGTACGTTAAAGACATTCAGCCGATAGTAAAGGTCCTGACGCAATTCTCCGCTAGCCACAGCTTCATCTGGGACTTTGTTCGTAGCGGCCAGGACACGCACGTCCACCGTGGTCTCAACTTTGCTGCCCAGGCGGCGAAACTTGTGATCTTCGAGTACACGCAACAGCTTGGCCTGCGTGGCTATGGGCATCTCGCCGATCTCATCCAACAGCAAGGTTCCGCCTTCTGCCAGCTCAAAGCAGCCGGTGCGTCGCTCCAGCGCGCCCGTAAAAGCTCCCTTCTCATGGCCGAAGATTTCACTCTCGATCAGAGTCTCCGGGATGGCGGCGCAGTTGATAGGCACGAAGGGTTTATTTCTGCGGGGACTGAGTTCATGAACGGTGCGGGCGACGAGTTCTTTGCCGGTTCCACTGGCGCCAGTTATGAGCACGGATGCGGTACTCGGCGCCACCATTTCGATCAGGTGAAAAATCTCCTGCATCTTTTTTGAAGAACCAACTAGTTGACCCAATGAACCGGCATCGCGTAGCTTGCGCCGGGTAACTTCAAGCTCCGTCCGTGTTCCCAGAAGCGATGACGCGTTTTGCAGAATGATGCGCAGCCGATTCGTATCAATCGGTTTCTGGATATAGTCGTAGGCGCCCATTCGCATGGCCTGAACAGCGCTATCAATGGTCCCTTGTGCTGTCATGACGATCACGGCCACGGTTTGGGATTGTTCCGCGAGCCGCTGCAACAGATCCATGCCACTCATGCGCGGCATCTTCAGGTCGGTTACCACGATGGAAGGCGTCCAATGAGTGACTTTGTCCATTCCTTCCACGCCGTCTCTGGCGGTCTCCGTGCGATAGCCCCAGGCAGAAATTAGTTCCGCTAGGCCCGTGCGCTCGTTCTCTTCATCCTCAACGATCAGCACCTTCTCATGATTCATAGATTAGGGCACCATTATTCAGGGTTCCTGCGGTTTCAACAAGGCCGTACGAAATCTTCGGTTCAGCCCAGGAATGTCCGAGTGCTAGCCAACTCTTGGCAATATCAATGTGAGACTGGCTAGTACTTAAATGCAGTTCCCACAATTCTCAAGCAATGCAGTAATATTACAGGTCCAGTTTTTAGGGTGCAGCATTCTATGCTGGCATGCTCGCTCACAGACAACTCCATTTTGTTATTACCGATTTTGCCGCCTTTGTACCCAAAATAGAAATGAAGGATCGCGTAGTTCGGAGGACTTACATGTCACTTTGTCGCAGCAAGCGCAGCCCTGTGGTGTCGAAACTTCTGTTTTTGAGTTTAGCTTTGGTCCTCATGTCCTCGACTGCTCTGCGGGCCCAAGAGCAGAACCCACCCAAGGCAGACGTCTTTCTCGGATACCAGTGGCTGAATCCGGGAGGGACCGTACCCGTGGGTGGATTTCCACACCTCCAGGTTACGCCGCCAAGCCCTGTACGAACCAAGCTGCCGAGCATGCCAATTGGCTATGGCGTGACCGGCACATACAATTTCAGCCCCCATTGGGGGCTGTCGGTCGATGTCGGCGGCAATTTCCACGATGTGGGTGCTGAAAGCACGATCTCCGTCGGACCACGTTTCATATGGCGGTCGGAAGGGGTAAATTTTTTCGCTCATACATTGGCGGGATTGAATCGTCTAGCACCGCGGGGTGTAAATCGCAGTAACGGCCTCGGCGCCGTTTTGGGCGGTGGAATCGATCTGCCGATCATTCGTGCGCTGAGCATTCGTCTGATTGAGGCCGACTATGTTCTGGGCCGGCATAATTTTGCTGATGTTGTTGGCCCGCAGGATCCTCAATTGCGGCACCCTGTACTGGAAGGCGTTCGGCTGCGCGGTGGTTTGGTTTTCAACTTTGGCGGAGCGGCGCCATCAGCCCCGGTTGCGGCGAGCTGCTCGGTGAAGCCCAGCGAAGTCATGGTGGGTGAGCCAGTCACCGCCACTGTGAATGCCACCAATTTCAATCCCAAGCACACCCTGACATACAACTGGAGCAGCACTGGCGGCAAGATTGAAGGAAAAGACACCACCGCTACCATCGACACGAATGGCGTAGCCGGGGGTAGCTACACGGTAACTGCCCGTGTTTCTGACCCCAAAGTGAAGAAGGGTGGGGAAGCGAGTTGCACCGCGAATTTTACGGTGAAAGAGCCACCTAAGAATCCACCCACCATGTCCTGCACAGCAAATCCGGCTACTGTTCAAGCGGGCACCCCAGCAACGATTACTTGCGAGTGCAAGAGCGCGGATAACGTTGAAGTGAACGTGAGCAACTGGACCGCAAGTGGTGGCACTATCTCGGGAAGCGGAAACACCGCGACCTTGAATACGAATGGTGCGCCGGCAGGTCCCATAACGATCAATGCAACTTGCACCGACACACGCGGTTTAAATACTCCGGCTTCTTCCACGGTAACCATAGAAGTTCCACCTCCGCCACCGCCGCAAGCCAGCAAGCTGAGCTCCTGCGACTTCCCCAACGAGAAGAAGCCGTGGCGCGTGGACAACACCTGCAAGGCCGTGCTCGACGACGTAGCCCAGCGCTTGCAGCACGATCCCGACTCCAAGCTGGTAATCGTCGGCAATCAAGATCCGGCGGAAAAACGCAAGAACCTGGCAGCCGAGCGCGCTGTCGATTCCAAAGCGTATCTGTCGGGCGGCGAAGCAAAACAGGGCATTGACGCTAGCCGGATTGAAGTTCGCACCGGCAATGGTGGAACCAAAACGGCAGATTACTGGGTTGTTCCCGCTGGTGCCACATTCACTCAGGAAGGGACTCAGCCTGTAGACGAGAACCAGGTGAAGCCAATACCTGATCATCCCGCGGCCCCAGCTAAAAAGGGTGCGGGTAAGAAGGCGGCTAAACCTAACGCTCAATAACCGCATCCGGAAAAAATGTTTGGGCCGGCTCGGGCAGAATCCAGCCGGCCTATTTTTTCCGCTGGCCTTCGGTAACTTGAAGGGCTTACGTTACCCTGTCACTCTGACCCCGCAAGGTATACTTCCGCTTAGGGGCTGACGTTAATGAAGAACCTGGGACTCGCGCTGACTTCTCTTCGTAACCTTTTGATTACATTGTGCATTGGCATGTTCTGTACATCGCCCGTCTGGGCCGCTCAGTGGACGGTACTGGGCCCCGATGGAGGCGACGTCCGTAGCCTGGCTTACAACCCCCACAATCCAGATCAAATCTTCTTAGGCACCAGCACCGGTAGCCTGTTCGTTTCCAACGACGGCGGTCACAATTGGGCGCGATTTGCGCGCTTAGGAACCGACGACTATGTGCTCGACCACATTGCTGTCGATCCCCAGAACCCAAAGAAGATGTTCGTTTCCGCATGGAGCGTCGCTAACCAGCAGGCCGGAGATTTGTTCCGCACCCACGACGGCGGGAAGAACTGGGAAGCCCTCTCGGGCATGCACGGAAAATCCATTCGCGCCATGGCAATCGCAGCTTCCGATTCCAAGGTAATCGTAGCTGGCGCCCTTGACGGTGTGTATCGCAGCAATGATGGCGGTAACCGCTGGGATCGAATCTCTTCTCCCATTCAGGCGGAACTTAAAAACATTGAATCAATCGCGGTCGATCCAAAGAACCCGGATGTGGTCTACGCCGGTACCTGGCATCTGGCATGGAAGACCGACGATGGGGGCGCCAACTGGCATCGCATCAATAAAGGCATGATCGACGATTCCGATGTGTTCTCGATCATCGTGGACTCGGCAAATCCTTCGATTGTGTTCGCCAGCGCCTGCTCAGGAATTTATAAGAGCAGCACTGCGGGCGACCTATTCCAGAAGATTCAAGGCATTCCATTCTCGGCGCGGCGCACTCGTGTGCTCAAGGAAGATCCCAGCAATCCTTCAATCGTTTACGCCGGGACCACGGAAGGTTTGTGGAAGACGATGGATCAGGGCAAGACCTGGAAGCGCGTGAGCAATCCTGAGGTTGTGGTCAATGATGTTTTAGTCGATCCTCGCAACTCACAGCGGGTGTTGCTTGCTACCGATCGCAGCGGCGTCCTCGCCAGCGACGACGGGACGCAAAGTTTCTCGGCTTCGAATCACGGCTACACTCATCGTTATGTAACTTCGATTTTGGCCGACCAGAAAGATGCCAACACGATTTATGTGGGTCTGGTGAATGATCGTGAATGGGGCGGCGTTTTCTATTCTCAGGATGGCGGTACAAGCTGGCTTCAGAAGAGCACGGGACTGGGCGGCCGGGACGTGTTCTCTTTGAAACAAACCAAAAGCGGTGCGCTGGTTGCCGGGACAAATCGCGGCATCTTCATGCTGGACCGCAATTCCAGCCAGTGGCGGCCAATCAACACCGTCGTGGTCGAAAAGACGGTTACGCGTCCGGTAAAGAAGGGAAGCAAACGGACAGTCGCATCCAAGAGCATCACTCGTTCGGTGCTTGAGGCGCGCGTCAGCGATATCGAAATTGCAGGGGACCGCTGGATTGCGGCAACTTCCGCCGGTTTGTTTACCTCTACCGACCAAGGCAAGATGTGGAAGGGCGGTCCGGTGTTGGGTGAGCAGGACTTCATCTCTGTAGACACCGCCGACGAGTTGGTCGTAGCCGCGACGCGCTCGAGCGTCGTGGTCTCAACAGACACTGGGAAAACCTGGAAAGAAGCCAGACTGGCATCCTACAAACCCAATGTCCGCAATGTCACCGTGACGCCGGATGGACAGATCTTGGTTGCGTCGCGAGAAGGCGCCTTCAGCAGCGCAGACTCTGGCACAACCTGGGAACACATGTTGGCAGGTCTTCCGGATAAGGACCTCACTTCCATTGCTTACGATGAGAGCCACAAGCGTTTGCTCGCTACTAGCAGCGCTACGGGAGTAATCTTCGAAAGCACTGACGGTGGTCGCCGCTGGCGGCGTGGTCCTGATTCAGGCTTCCCGTTGCGCCGGATCAACGTAGTGCACGGACGTTTGCTGGCAGCGACTCCGTTTGACGGGGTAATTGCTCAGCCGGAAAACGAGTCGCAAAGCGCCTCAGCGGAAGGTTCGGGCGGTAACTAGTCGAACCGGGCGCACACTTAATTCGTATGAGCACAGAAAGAGCCGGCAATTAGGTCGGCTCTTTTTCTTGCCGCAGCGTCGGGCGCTTTGAACCGGTACAGCCCACCTGCAAAAAGTACATAGCTGGTAACGCATTAGCGGCTCTAAATACCGTAAATTCAGAGATAAGGCTTGGCAGTCCTCGTGCGACCAAGAAGTTGGTAGGTGAGTGAGGAGACCGGTTCCATGACCTTGAGCAAAGCCACCAATGCTGCAGTCTCCATTTTTTTGCTCGTTCTGCTGGCGTTTATCATAGGTTGTGCTCACCAGCCGAATTTGCAAGCCGCAGATGAAAACGTTTCAACCGTGGCCAATGACGGGAAGTTGCCTTTTGATCATGAGTCGCCGAAGGGCGGCCTCTCGCCTACCGGTACGCTGGTGCCCAAGCCGGAGAATCTTCCCGCCGGAACTCCCATCACCATCCGTTTGCAATCCGCGGTTTCGAGCGCAACATCTCGCTCAGGCGACATTTTTGAGGGTTTTCTCGATGAACCCGTCGTCATTCAAGGGCAGACGGCGGTTCCGCGCGGGGCCAATGTCACAGGCCGCGTAGTGGATGCCAAAGCATCTGGGCACCTGCATGACCCAGGTTACCTGCGCTTGACCCTGACCAGTATTTCCATCAACGGCAAGGTGGTTCCTCTACAGACCTCCAGCATATTTGTGAAGGGCGCTTCGCATGAAAAGCGTAATCTCGAAATGATTGGTGGCGGCGCCGGGGCCGGGGCGTTGATTGGTGCACTGGCGGGCGGCGGTAAAGGTGCGCTTATTGGCAGCGCGGTAGGTGCTGCCGGGGGCACCGGAGTCGCGTATGGAACCGGCCGGAAAAACGTGGGCTTTGGGCCCGAGCGTCGCTTGACGTTCCGTGTGACGCAGATAGTTCCGGCGAAAGGCTGAGTCGCGGGATCATGGTTTGAGAGTGGTGGGCGCGGGGCTCGCGCCCACTATTTTTTGCCAAGTTTCAGATCCCATTCCCCAAAAGGCTTGTCACAACTGGCAGTGATGGCTGAACTTAGCAGGACCATCCTCTACGCCTATAGTTGTTCCGAATGGGGAGCCTATGCGAGCACGCGGACCATTTAGGCATTAACCGCTTCCTGATTCGAAGTGGCTTCGCAGTTTTCCGTCTGTCTCCACTTGTAGTTCTTTATCTTCGAAAACCCGGCAATGATTCTTTGTGAAGATTCCTAAATCCGGAATCAGTAAGGGATAAATACGATGTCAACAGCTACGTCAATCGCCACTTTTCCAATTACGCCTCAAATTGAGGGCGCAAACTTTCTGAACCTGTTGATCGTGGACGATGAACGCGCGATTCGCGAAGCCTGCCGCGAGGTTGCCCAGTCACTCGGCTTCAACACACAGGTGGCGGAGTCCGCCGAACACGCCTATCGCATTTTAGAAGCTCAAGGTATCGACGCTGTGCTGCTTGATCTGAAACTTCCCGGCGCCGGTGGTCTGGAGGCTCTCCATAAGATCAAGAACCATCGCCCGGAAGCGCTGGTAGTGGTCGTAACTGGATACGGCACGGTCCAGTCTGCCGTACAGGCGATGAAAAATGGCGCTTACGACTATGTTGCGAAGCCTTTCAATATCGATGAATTGAAGATGCTGCTGGATCGCATGGCCAGTCACTTGAAATTGAAGACGGAAAACCGGACATTGCGGGAGAAGGTCAAGTCCAAGCAGGGCTTCGGAGCAATTGTGGGTCGCGCCCCCGAAATGGAAGGGCTCTATCGCATCATCTCGAAGGCGGCGCATAGCACACATCCTGTGCTGATCCAGGGAGAGAGTGGAACAGGCAAGGAACTTGTGGCGCGCTCCATTCATTTCTCCGGGCCTTTTCGGGATAAGCCGTTCATTCCCGTAGACTGCGGTTCGTGCGTGCCCACGCTGATT
>Ga0209689_1002547_pt1 | contig 13549 bp, 12 predicted proteins | sample GraSoiAngelo_149_FD_187119 | JGI IMG/M metagenome (GOLD analysis project Ga0209689, IMG submission 187119) | Grasslands soil microbial communities from the Angelo Coastal Reserve, California, USA - 14_1009_09_30cm (SPAdes) (version 2) | ecosystem: Environmental > Terrestrial > Soil > Grasslands ...
TCGACATGGTCGGGGTCTGGTCCTGGCACCGCGAATTGACGGGGGCGTCGAGGTGCACCGGCTCCGACCACTCGGAGTTGGCGAAGGACATGGCCTGGAGCTTGAGCGACACCGGACTGGACTGCGATTCGCACGCGAACAGCGTGAACGTGACTAGTGGCGCCAGTCTCGCAATGATTGGCGATTTCATGGGTCATCCTCCCTAACGCCCGCTCGGCGTGCGGGTCGACATCCAGATGTCGCTCGCGCCCAGGCCGCCGGCTCGCGTGGAAGCGAAGATCAGCGTTCGCCCGTCGTGGGAGAGCGTCGGCTGGGTCTCGCCGGCCGTCGTATTCAGCGGGGCCCCCAGGTTCACGGGTGGTGACCAGGGTTCGTGCACGCTGCGGCGAGTGGACGTCCACAGGTCATTCCCGCCCGAACCACCGGCGCGGTTGGAGTACAGAAATACCTCGCGGCCATCGACTCGAACCGATGGGTGGGCGTCGGTGATCGCCGGATCCGGATCGTTCAGCTCGGCGACCGGGACAGCGGGACCGCGGGTCTCACCATCTGCCGTCACCGCCACCACGTAGATGTCCAGCGCCACGCTGTTCGGCCCTCGGACGAAGTACAGGTTCGCAGACCCGTCTTCCTCGCTCTGAACGTAGAACCCGCCCGCTTCGAACGCTGCAGTATTCACCTCGGGACCCAGAGGTACGGCCGGTCCCCACCCCAGGTCGTCGCTCTTGTCGGTGCGGTGCGCCACGTAGAGGTCGTTCGATCCGTGTCCGCCGGAACGGTCGCTCGAGAAGAACAGCAAGTGGCCGTCGATCGAAACAGCTGGCGAGGCGTCGATGCCCGGCCCGTTCACGTTCGGCCCCAGGTTGACCGGGTCACCCCACGGAGCGTCGAGTGAAGCGCGTCGCGAGACCCAGATGTCAGCTCCCCCCACGCCACCGGCACGGGTCGAAACGAAATAGAGGCTCAGCTCATCGGGCGACAGGGCCGCATTCATCTCGCTGGCGGCGGAGTTGACGGGCGCGCCCAGATTCACCGGCGCGGACCATTCCGAGTTGGCGAAGGACATGGCCTGGGGCCGGTACGTGATCTGATCGGCGTCCGGGCGACACGCGGTAGCAAGCGCGATAGCGGTCAGTGACAGGACCTTGCAGGCGGGAGCGACTGGCATGGTACCTCCTCCGAAACTGTCCTCGACCGGCGCGTTCAGTTACGTGCCGGCGGTCCGAGATCCGAGACATGAGTGTGAACAATCTTCCAGTCGCTGTCCCGTTTCTCGAGCACCAGCGAAATCGCGACGGCCTGCGGGCCGAACTCTTTTGCGACCTCTGGTGGAGTCGCCGGTGGCAGCATCGTGGTCGTGTAGCGGAAGAAGCTCGCGACCGCGACTGACCCGTTGCCATAGAGCTTGATCAGCCGATCGCGATCCTCCGTGAACGTCTGCACGCCGGGAAATCTCTTCTTGAGCTGATCGAACGTGGCCTGCTGGATCCGCATGTTCGTTGCCTGATCCGTGCGCCGCCCCGCGGCCTGCACTATCCAGACGCGATCGGCGCTCATCAACTGCCCCTGTGCGTTCATATCCATCGCGTCCTCCAGCGTCCCGTACCGGTCGATCAGCCGGTTGATCGCATCGATATCCCCTTGCCGCTGCGCGGCCGCCGCGGACGGCATCAGCATCCCCAAAGCGAGCGCGAAAAGCAGGAACGTTCTCATGTTCAGTTTCTCCGGACGTGGTAAGCATCGTCCCGGTCGTTGCTGGCCGTGGCGGCGCGGTCGACGCCAACGCGACGAGCGCACGGCGTCAGCGGGGGGAATGAGACTGCCGATGGGCTGGGCGGTCAGGGAGCCTCCTGCGCGAGCGCGTCGTGCCGCTTTCGAACAGGGACCCGCCGCACCAAACACGAAAACCGGCCGAGCGGGATCCCCCTCAGCCGGTTTCGCGATTCGCTCCCCTCGAGGCATTGGCGAGCCGCACGACAGCGGGCGCCTCGGGGTTCACAGCATCTGAGTACAGTTCAATGTGCACCGCATCGGCCGAGTGTCAAGGACGCGACGCTCGGGGACGAGCAGTCGGCTGGAGCGCTGCCGCGCGTGCGGTACGACGCTGCACTCGCGACGCGCGCAGCGGCGCTCCTCCCGTCCCCGACCCCGGCGCCTGGCCGACGACTCGCACGGGCGCATGGGCGTCGAAGGTCGTGCCGTCACCCACCTGGCCCCAGCCGTTGTAGCCCCAACAATAGGCGACGCCTGCCGAGGACAGCCCGCAGCTGTGCCAGCTGCCGAAGGCGCTCAGTGTCGCGAAGCTGAGGCTGCCCGCTATCGGCGCTGGCGTCGGGCTCGCCGTCGTCGTGCCGTTGCCCAGCTGGCCGTTGGTATTCGCGCCCCAGCAATACCCGTTGCCTCCCGTCGTCACCCCGCAGGTGTGGAAGGAGCCGGCGCTGAGCCGCGCGAGAGTCGGGCCACCCTCGACGGGCAGTGGCGACGTGCTGCAGTCCAGCACGGTATCGAAGCCGGCGCACGTTTCCGTAGTCGTGGCACCGAGCTGGCGGTCGCCGTTGTTGCCCCAGCAGTAGGCTGCACCGCTCGACGCCAGGCCGCACGCATGCCAGTAGCCCACGCTGAGCGCGGTGAACGTGAGCCCGCCCTGCACGGCGACCGGCGTCGTGCTGCACGGTTCCGAGCTGCACCGTTCGGGGCTCGTGGCGCCGATGCCGAGCTGCCCAAACGAATTGTTTCCCCAGCAGTACACGGCGCCGGCGGCGGTGAGCCCGCAGGCGAACGAAATCCCGGTGCCGACGGTGACGAAGGTGAGGTTGCCGCTCACCGCCAAGGGCGTCCGCGTGCTCGCGGTCGACCCGCCGCCGAGGCCGCCGGAGGCATTGTCGCCCCAGCAGTAGGCGGTGCCGCTCGCCGTCAGGGCACAGCTCAGCACCCAGCCTGCGCTCAGCGACGAAAACGTGCGCCCGCCGGCGACGGCGATCGGTGTCGTGCTGCACCCCGCTCCCTCGAGACCGCAGCGTTCCGCAGCCGGCGCGCCGGCGCCGAGCTCGCTGTAGTGGTCCAAGCCCCAGCAGTATGCGGCGCCGCTCACCGTGAGGCCGCAGCTGTGTAGTGCACCCACGCTGATGGCGGTCAAGCTCAGGTGATCGGCGATCGCTGCAGGCGCCAGATCGCTTGCCTTCGCGCCCTCGCCGATTTGGCCGTACGTCCCGTGGCCCCAGCAGTACGCCGCGCCACCGGCTGTGAGGCCGCAGGCGTGATAGGCCCCCGCCTGGACCGTCGCGAAGCTCACGACTTCGACGCCGACCGTCGCGGTGCCGCTTTTCGACTCCGCCGCCGCCGTGATCGTCGCCGATCCGGGGGCCACGCCGGCGAGCCCGCCCGAGGGATCGACAGTCGCGACCGCCGACGCGTCGCTCGTCCAGGTGACGTTGGGGCCGACGCGCCGGCTGCCGCTCGCGTCGATCAGCACGGCGCGGAGCTGCGCCGATCCACCCGCCACCACCGACCTGGTCGGCGGGGACACGGCGACCGACGTGATGACGCCGCCGCCGCGCACGGCCCCCCACGTCCCGGAGCCGGGAGCGCATTGGAGGGTTCCGTTGATCAGGCGGTCGGGGGGCGTGCCGGCGACTTGCGCCGTGCGGACGCAGGCCCCACTTGAGAAATTCACCGACACGGAGCCGGACGCCGCATACACGACGCCGCCGGTGATGGGGCCGGAGCCCGAGTTGTCGATCGAGCCTGCTTGTTGATCGCATGTCCCGACCTGATAGGTCGTGCCGGCCAAGTCGTCCCCGCCCTGCGTGAGCACATGGGACCCCGTATCGTTGCAGGCGAGGGGACTGCCGAACGCCTCGGTGTAGTTCCACACGCCGCTCACGTTCACGCGCGGCACGCAGGTGATCTGGAAGGTGATCTGCGCTGCTAGCCCGGCTCCGACGGTCACGGCGCGGGGATTCGCACCGGCGACGAGGCAGTTCGCCGTCGCGTCGCCGAGTGCCAGGGCGTGACTCCCGGGGGTCAGTTGCGAGAACGTGACCGTCCCATTGAGCGCGATCGGCTGGGTCTGTGTCCTACCGCTCACCGTGTCGCCGTCGAGCAGCACCGTGTAGCCATTGGGATCCAGGTCGGCGCCCGCCGTGGCAACTGTGACCCGAACACTGCCGGTGGTGGGCGCCGTGGCTTCGGACCCACCGCACGCCAACGCGAGCGGCAGAAGCGCCGCAAGCCAGAAGCGGCGGGGGTGGCAGGTAATTCCAAACGCGGTCATCGGGCTGTTTCGCGATTCGCTCCCCTCGAGGCAGTGGCGAGCCGCACGACAGCGCGCCTCGGGGTTCACAGCTCTGAGTTCGTTTCAATGTGCACCCGCACGGACCGGTGTCAAGCCGACGCCAGCAGATAAATGGCCGCGGCAAGGAGGAGCGGCGCCGAGTACACCCCCGGCATCGCTTTCCTCATATAGACCGACCCGACGAGGTGTAGCAGTCCGTTCCCCGCCATCACGATTCCGAATGCGTACGCGATCGGGCGCAGCCACGCTCCGCCGCGGAACGCGAGCGGCGTGAGACTCGCCAGCACGACCACGGCCAGTACGAGTCCTGTGAGCCAGACGCGGAACGTGAACGTGGGCAGGGGCAGGAAGGGAAACCGCGCGCGCAGGGCGCGGACCATCGGGTTATAGACGGAGAGGAAGTCCGTCAGCGCCTCGTCCGCGACATGAATCGCAAACGCGCCGCACAGCGCAGCCCAAGCCAGCCCGATATGGGTATTGGGGGCCGCTAGCAGCAGCGCACGCCCTTTCCTTTCGCCTCGAAGAACTGCGCGACGTACTCCTTTTCCGTCAGCCGGGGGGGGTGCCCGACGCGTGCGCAGTGATCGAGGTACGCGTCGTAGTCCGGAGCGCCAACGATTCTCCGAACGGCCTGGGCTGCGCGCCTGAACCACGTCTCCCGTGTCCCGTTTCCCGTCTCCCGTTCAGTCTCCCGTCGCATATTCAGTCTCCACATACGGCGCTTCGTGTACCACGGGCATCTTGCGCCGCGACAGCACCAGCCACCATTCCCGCAACGACGTCACGATCAAGATCGTTACGACTGTCATGAACAGCAGCGCCACGAACGTATTGAGCCGGTCGTTGAAGATCACGCGTGCCGCGTCGCGGCTGGTCGACCCGACAAGGGAGGCGGCGTGCGCCAGGAAGCCGAGCCGGGGGTCGGCGGAAAACACCTTCTGCCAGCCCGCCGTCATCGTGATGGTCACGAGCGCGGCGAGCGGCACGGCCGTGACCCACGCGAACCGCGCCCGGCCCATTTTGATCAAGATCGTGGTGCCGACGCACAGTGCCACCGCCGCGAGCAGCTGATTCGAGATCCCGAACAGTGGCCACAGCGAATTGATGCCGCCCAGGGGGTCCACCACACCCTGATACAGGAAGTATCCCCACCCCGCCACGACCGCCGCACTCGACACGATCACGCTCGGGTACCACGACGTCTCGGCGAACCGCGGCCACACGTGGCCCGCGATCTCCTGCAGCATGAAGCGGCCTACCCGGGTCCCCGTGTCGATGGTCGTGAGGATGAACAGGGCCTCGAACATGATCGCAAAGTGGTACCACAGAGCGTCGAGTGTCCGGCCGCCGCCCCCCAGCGCGCCGGTCGCGCCCGCGAAGATCTGGGCCATCCCGACGGCGAGCGAGGGCGCGCCCCCCGAGCGGGCCAGCAGCGTGGTCTCGCCCATCCGCGCCGCCAGCTCGCGCATGAAATCGGGGGTCACCACGAAGCCGGCCTGCCCCAGCACCTGCGACGCCTGCGCCAGCGCGGCGGGCGTCGTGTTCATCGCGAAGTACACCCCGGGGTCGAGCGTGCAGGCCGCGATCATCGCCATCACGCCCACGAAGGACTCCATCAGCATGCCGCCGTACCCGATGAGCCGGGCGTCGGACTCGCGCGCGATCATCTTGGGCGTCGTGCCGGATGCCACGAGCGAGTGGAATCCCGAAATCGCACCGCACGCGATCGTGATGAACGCGAATGGGAACAGCTTTCCCGCGAACACGGGGCCTTCCCCGAGCGACGCGAACGGTGTGAGCGCCGGCATCCGAAGCGGCGGGAGAATCACGAGGATTGCGACCGCGAGTACCAGGATCGTGGTGATCTTGAGGAAGGTCGAGAGGTAGTCGCGCGGGCACAAGAGCATCCATACCGGCAGGACCGAGGCGATGAACCCGTATGCTACCATCATCAACGTGAGCGCGGTGGCGCTGTGGGTGAATAGCGGGGCGAGGTGCGGCTGGCTTGCCACCCAACCACCCGCGACGAGCGCGCCCAGCAGCAATACGGCGCCGACCGCCGACGCCTCGCCCACTTTTCCCGGCCGCCACCGCTTCATCCACCACCCCATCAGCAGGGCGATGGGGATCGTGCACGCGATGGTGAAGAGCCCCCAGGGGGACGCCTTGAGGGCGTTCACCACGATCAGCGCCAGCACGGCGAGCAGAATGATCATGATGAAAAGCACGGCCAGCATCGCCGTCGCGCCCGCCGCGCGGTTCACCTCCTCCTTCGCCATCTGACCCAGCGACTTGCCGTCCCGTCGCAATGAGCAGAATAAAATGACGAAGTCCTGTACTGCGCCTCCCAGCACCACCCCGATAACCAGCCACAGCGTCCCGGGCAGGAAGCCGAACTGGGCGGCGAGCACCGGACCTACCAACGGACCGGCCCCCGCGATGGCCGCGAAGTGGTGCCCATACAACACCCACTTGTTGGTCGGGACGTAGTCGCGCCCGTTGTTGAACCGCTCGGCCGGCGTGGCGCGCCGGTCGTCGAGGCCGAATACGCGGGTGCTGAGGAACTTGCTATAGAAGCGGTACCCGACGGCATAGGTGCATACGGCGGCCGTGAGCAGCCAGGCGGCGTTCACCGTCTCCCCCCGCGACAGCGCGAGCACGCCGAATGCGGCCCCGCCGAGCGCAGCCGTCGCGCCCCACAAGAGCACCGAGCCGAGCCGTTTCATGTCGCCCAAGTTACGCCGCGCCTTGCCGATGTTCAATTTCGAACATAGGTTCGAAATCTTGAGACCCACCGCTCCCTGGAGCCTGGCCCCGCGCGGCGCGACGCAGGTCGGAGCGCCGGCAACGGAGACCCGCCCCGACCCGCAGCGGCTGGCGGAGACGGTGCACGGCAGGGTCGCCCTGGTAACGGGCGGCGCGACCGGGCTCGGTCGGGCTACGGCGCTCGAGTTCGCCCAGCGCGGCACGGCGGTCGCGATCAACTACGTCGACCTGCCGGACCGCGACGTGGCGGCTCAGGCCTTGCTCACCGAGACCACCATCCGGGCGCTTGGTGTGCCGGTGTATTGCGCGCGGTGCGACGTCCGCAAGCGGGACGAAGTGGAGAAGTTCGTCACTACGGTGCGGGAGCGCCTGGGCGGCGTCCACTTCCTTGTCAACAACGCGGGCGTGGCGCACGACGGCGCCCTGTGGCGGCTCACCTCCGAGGCGTGGCAGGAGGTGATGGACACCAACGTCACGGGCGCCTTCAACTGTATACAGGCCGTGGCCGGCCCGATGCGCGCCCAGCGCTACGGCAAGATCGTGAACATCGCGAGCCATCAGGCGTTCCGGCCGGGCTTCGGCATCGCGAACTACGCCGCCAGCAAGGCCGCGCTGATCGGACTCACGCGGTCGGCCGCGGTGGACCTCGGTCCCTCCAACGTGAACGTCAACGCCGTCGCACCCGGATTCGTCAAGACGGACCTGCTCTCGAGGCTGCCACGCGAGGTGCTCGAGCGCGCCGAGCACGAGTCGGTCCTGGGGCGGGTGGCGGAGCCGGAGGACGTAGCGCGGGTGATCGCATTCCTGTGCAGCGAGGCGGCGCGCCACATCACCGGACAGGTGATCGTCGTGGACGGCGGCCTGACGCTCGGTTCTTGAAAATCCGCGGCGCGCGCACGATATTGCGCGCCGTGACTAATGCATTGCAAATCAAAAGCTTAGTGCGTGGTGCGTGGTGTGTGGTAGCCTCCGCTGCCCTCGCGGCTTGCCCCCACAAGTCCGAAACACTCACTCCCGAGCCCACCGCGCCGCTCCCCACCGCGGGGATCGCGGCCCAACCGGTCGGCGTGCTGCCGCTCACGCTCGTCGCGGCGGAGGACTCGCTGCATTGGGAGGCGCTGCTGGGCGAGCGCCGCGCCGCGCTTGCCAGGTGCGACAGCATCATCGGCGCGCTGCTCAAGGCGCGCGCCCCCGAGGTGACCTGGATCCTGCCGGACGACCTGCGGCGCGCGGCGCGCCGGGCGCCGGGGATCGCTCCCGCTCCCGATCAAATGGGCTCGGCGATCCTGTTCCACCCGACCAACCAGCAGCCCGAGATGGTGCCCGATCCACTGCGCACTGAGCTCCGGACGCTTGCCGCGCTGGCCGGAGGAGGGCGATATGCACTGGTGCCTGCGGGGCTCACGTACCGGCGGACCATCGGCTCGGCGGGCGGTCCGAGAGGTGTAGGGGCGCAGCATGCTGCGCCCTTGTCGCACACCGTGGCCACGGCGGAGCTCACCGTGGTGCTGGTAGACGTCCGGACCGGTCGGGTCGGCTTCCGCACGGTCGCCCGGGGGGAGGGGGATGACCCGTGGACCGCGCTCACGCGCGCGGTGAAGAGCCTGACGCCGGGGCTGCCGTGACATTGGGCCGGGGTGGGGGGCACAGGGAGGCGACCCTCATCGCCGGCGACGGAATCGGGCCCGAGATCACCCAGGCGACCTTGCAGGTGCTCGACGCCCTCGGCGTCGTGTTCGACTGGGACGAGCAGTACGGCGGGATGAGCGCGGTGGAGCAGGCCGGGACTCCGCTCCCCGACTCCACGGTGGACTCGATCCGGCGTACCGGCCTGGCGCTCAAGGGGCCGCTGACGACGCCCGTGGGCGACGGCTATCGTTCGGTGAACGTGGCGCTGCGGCAGGAGTTCGAGCTGTACGCCAACGTGCGTCCGGTGAAGTCGATCGTGCCCGGCGGCCGCTATACCGATATCGACCTCGTGATCATCCGCGAGAACACCGAAGGGATGTACGTCGGGTTCGACCGGACCTTCAAAGTGGGGAACGATCCCAAGGCGCTCGCCCAGGCCATCTCGGTGATGACGCGCGACGGCTGTCGACGCATCGCGCGCTACGCCTTCGAGTACGCGCGACAGCACGACCGCCGCAAGGTGACGGTGGTGCACAAGGCGAATATCCTCAAGGCGACCTCGGGGCTGTTCCTCGAGACCGCACGGATGATCGCCCAGGAGTATGAAGGCCAGATCGCGTCGGACGAAAAGATCGTGGACAACGCGGCGATGCAGCTCGTAATCAACCCGGCGCAGTTCGACGTGATCGTCACGACCAATCTGTTCGGGGACATCCTCTCGGACGAGGCATCGGGGCTGGTGGGCGGGCTCGGGCTCGCGCCGGGGGCGAACATCGGTGAGCACGCGGCCATCTTCGAGGCGGTACATGGCTCGGCGCCGGACATCGCCGGGCAGGGGATCGCGAACCCGTCGGCTCAAATGCTCGCCGCGGCGATGATGCTCGATCACGTGGGTGAGGTCGAGGCGGCGAGCCGGCTGCGCCGGGCGCTCGAAACGGCGATCATCAAGGACAACGTTCGTACCAAAGACTTGGGGGGGAGTGCTTCGACCACTGAATTCGCCCGGGCTGTGGCCCGCCGGCTCTAGCCACCCGTGCGCGCGCTGCGGGGAGCAGACCGCGGGGATCGCACCGGGCGATCTCTGTGCGTCGTGTGCGAGAGAGGTCGCGAGAAAGGCGTCACGTATCGGACGTCTCGTGGCGGTGGTCACTACCCTGCTCGTTGCGGGGTATGTAACCCTCACCCTCAGGTCGGTGGCACCGGCGTCTCAGACGACCGCCCGGACGGTGGCCGCCGTGGCGGCCGTCGCCTGGTACCTGCTGACCTTTCGCATCGCGCAGAGGATGGCATTCGAATGGTTCAAATCGCGGCGTCCATAGGCCTGGCGATGGCGGTAGGAGTGATGCCGCTGGCCGGTCAGACGTCCCTCTCCATTTATAGTGACGGGCGCGTGGTGGTGCGCCGCACCTTGCCGCAGGCGCTGCCGAAAGGGCGCACCAACCTCGCCCTCAAGCTCGAGGGCTTCGATCCGGCGACCCTGTTTTCGCCGGACACGTCGGTCGCGGTCCTCTCCGCGCTGCTCCGTCCGCCGACCGATCGCCAGGCGGCGTTGCAGCGGGCCGTCGGCCAGACGCTTTCGTTTGTTCGGCAGCGCACGGGAGGCGGCGTGGACACGGTGCGGGCGAGCGTCGTGCGCACCGAGCCGCCGCAGTACCGATTGCCCGACGGGCGGCTGCTCCTCGCCGAGCCAGGTGAGCCGCTGTTCCCGGCGGAGCTGGTGCGCACCGCGCCCGAGGTGGCACTCGTACTCGACGCAGTACGAGACCGGCCCCGCACCGAGCTTGCCTACGTGAGCGAGGGAACGACGTGGGAGGCGCTGTACCAGGTCGTGATCGGCGGAGGGGGGAGCGGATCGGTGACAGGAAGCGCGACGTTGCGGTCGCAGTCGGTGCGCGCGGACTCGGCGGACGTGCAAATCGTGGCGGGGTCGATCCAGCGCGCTCGCCTTGCCGCGCAGGGCCGTGACGTGGCCTACATGCGACGGCCGGCCATGGCCCTCGCGGAGGCTGTGGTGAGCGGCAGCGGGACCGTCGAGGAGACGGTGGGCGAGACACACGTGTATCAGCTCGCCGGCAGGCTGTCGCTCGAGCCCGGGGTTCCGCTCACCGTGGCGCTGTTCCCGCGGAGCACCACAGCCTACACCCAGGAGTTCGTCGTGCCGGGCGCGCTGCCGTGGCGCGGCTTCCCGGGCCAGGCACCGGGCGAAGAGAATCGCGTCCCGGTGCAGGTGTGGTACACGCTCAAGCGCGGTCGCGGCACGCCGTTCGGCGACCGGCCGCTGCCTGGCGGCACGGTCCAACTGTATCAGGCAGACTCCGCTGGCCGGCTCCAGCTCGTGGGCGAAGCGACGAGCCAGCATTCCGCGCCGGGGCGCGACCTGAGGGTTCAGTCGGGCGACGCCTTCGACATCACTGCCGAGCGCGTGCAGACGGACTACGCCCAGGAGCAGCTGGCGCCGCCCAAGCGCGGCGTCGCGCCCCGCCAGCGGATTACGGCGTCCTACAAGGTCACGATCTCGAACGCGAAGCCTGCGCCGGTGACGGTCGATGTGCGCGAGGCGCGCTTCGGGGTGTGGCGCGTGACCGAGAGTAGTGCGCCGGCCGAGAAGCTCTCCGCCACCGAAGTCCGGTTCCGGATCCCCGTCCCCGCCAATGGAGACGCGACGCTCACCTACACCGTCCAGGCCGAGTCGTGACCGTCCAGCTGCTGCACCTCTCGGACCTCCACTTCGGCGGCCTCGCCGCGCTCGACCAGATCGAGGGGCTCGAGCAGATGCTTCCCGACCTGCGGCCCGACGCGGTGGTGGTCACGGGCGACCTGTCGCAGCGGGCACGCCATGGGGAGTTCCAGCGGGCGCGGGCGCTCCTGCAGACCGCGGCCCGGACGGCGCCGGTGCTCGTGATGCCCGGCAACCACGACGTGGCGTGGTGGACGCGACCCCTGATCCCGTTCGCGAAACAGCCGCTGTATGCGAAATACGCGCGCTACTTCGGCGCGGACCTGGCGCCAACCCTCGCCCTTCCCGGGGCGATCATCGCGAGCGCGCTCACCTCGCATGGGGTGGCCTGGGGCTCGCTGACCCTGCGGGTGCGTGACCTGGCGGTGAAGGGGCACCTCCCGAAACGCGAGGTCACGCGCGTACGCGGGCTGTTCGAAGCTGCGCCGCGGGAGCAGGCGCGGGTGCTGGCGGTGCACCACAACGTGCTGCGGGGCGACATCTCCAGGCGCATGGGCCTCGCCCGCTGGCGCCAGGCGCAGCGTCGCATCGTGGCGTCGGGCGCCGAGGTCGTGCTGTGCGGGCACGACCACCAGGAGGGCGCGGAGCTGCTCGCGGGTCGGGTGGTGGTCTCGACCGCGGGGACGCTGTGTCGCCGCACACGGGGCGGGCGGCCGTCGAGCTTCAACTTCGTGACCATCGAGCCGTCGGCGGTCCACATCACCTTCTTCCGCTGGGACGCTGAGTCCCGACGCTTCCGGTCGTCGGATACCGCTGCCTTTGCGCGGCCGGGACGGCAGGCACCCGCCCAGCAGGTGCAAGCGACCAGCTAAGTTCCAAGCCGCGGCTTCTGGCTTGCGACTGCAATCGAACACCGTTCATCGAGGTTTCATATGGGAAAATTCCAGGGCGTCGACTTCTACGATGTCGACAGCCTGCTCTCCGAGGAGGAGCGCGCCGTGCGCGACACGGTGCGCGCGTGGGTGGATGACCATGTCATCCCCGTCATCGGTGAGCACTACATCGAGGGGCGCTTCCCCAAACAACTCGTCCCGCAGATGGCCGAGCTCGGCCTGTTCGGCGCCAACCTGCCGGAGGAGTACGGCTGCGCCGGGCTGAACAACGTCGCGTACGGGTTGATCATGCAGGAGCTGGAGCGTGGCGACTCGGGGGTGCGCTCGTTCGCCTCGGTTCAGGGCGCCCTCGCCATGTATCCGATCTACGCCTTCGGCTCCGACGAGCAGAAGCGGCGCTGGCTCCCCGAGATGGCGTCGGGCGAGGTCATCGGCTGCTTCGGGCTCACGGAGCCCGATTACGGATCGAATCCTGCGGGCATGATCACCGTCGCGAAGGAGGCGAAGGACGGGTGGGTGCTGAACGGGGCCAAGATGTGGATCACCAACGGCTCGACCGCGCAGCTGGCCATCGTGTGGGCCAAGACCGGCAAAGTCGACGACGTAAACTCGATCCGCGGCTTCATCGTCCCGACCAACACCAAGGGTTTCTCGGCCAAGGATCAGAGGGGCAAGCTCAGCTTGCGCGCCAGCGACACGAGCGAGCTGGTGTTGCAGGACGTGTGCGTGTCCAAGGACGCAGTGCTCCCGAAGTCGGGAGGGCTCAAGTCCCCGCTCCTGTGCCTCACCCAGGCACGCTACGGCATCGCGTGGGGAGCGGTGGGCGCGGCGATGGCGTGCTACGATGAGGCGGTGAGCTACGCCAAGAACCGGGTGATGTTCGGGAAGCCGATCGGCGGGTTCCAGCTGCAGCAGGCGCGCCTCGCCGAGATGCTCACCGAGATCACGAAGGCGCAACTCCTCTGCCTGCAGCTCGGGCGTCTCAAGGACCAGGGCAAGGCCACACCGCAACAGGTGTCCCTCGCGAAGCGGAACAACGTGAGCATCGCGACCGACGTGGCGCGCGAGACGCGTCGCCTGCTCGGCGCGAGCGGCATCCTGGCGGAGTATCAGGCGATGCGCCACCTCGCGAACCTCGAGTCGGTCTATACCTACGAGGGGACGCACGACATCCACACGCTCATCCTGGGGCAGGAAATCACGGGGCTGAGTGCGTTCAACTGAGTGCGGAGTGCGGAGTGTGGAGTGCGGAATCGAAGACCGCCCATCCATTCCGCATTCCGCACTCCG
>Ga0209689_1002548_pt1 | contig 13547 bp, 10 predicted proteins | sample GraSoiAngelo_149_FD_187119 | JGI IMG/M metagenome (GOLD analysis project Ga0209689, IMG submission 187119) | Grasslands soil microbial communities from the Angelo Coastal Reserve, California, USA - 14_1009_09_30cm (SPAdes) (version 2) | ecosystem: Environmental > Terrestrial > Soil > Grasslands ...
CATGTTCAACATTTACCAGAGCATTTTCGGTTTGAAGTTCGAGAAAATCACCGCGCCTTACAAATGGATCGACGACTTGCAGTTTTACATGGTGACGGACGCCGCCACCGGCGAACCGCTCGGAATGTTTTATCTCGATATGTTTCCGCGCGAAGGAAAATTCAATCACTTCGCCGAATTCCCGATCATCAGCGGCAAGCTTTTGCCGGACGGCAAGTATCAACGGCCTGTAACCGCTCTCTTGTGTAATTTTCCGCCGCCGAGCGGAGACAAACCATCGCTCATGACACACTCCGACGTGGAAACGCTCTTCCACGAATTCGGTCACGCGCTGCACGAAATCACCACCCGCGCAAAGCACGGCCGCTTTGCCGGCACGCATGTCCCCGGCGATTTCGTCGAAGCGCCGTCGCAAATGCTGCAAAACTGGGTCTGGAACAAAAAGGTGCTCGACACTTTTGCAGCCGACTATCGCGATCCGTCGAAAAAAATTCCGGGCGACATCATTCAGAAGATGAATGACGCCAAAAAAGCGACCGCCGGCGTGTTCTACCGACGCCAGTTCGCGCTTGCGTCACTCGATCTCGCATTGCACGACGTGCATCCCGAGAACGCGCCCTATGATTGCGTGGCGATTTCGAATCCAGTTCTCGAAAAAGTTTTTCTGCCGATCGATCCGAGCACAACCTTCGTGACTTATTTCGGGCATCTGAACGGTTACGACGCCGGTTATTACGGCTACGCCTGGGCTGACGCGATCGCGGCCGACATGGCGACCGTGTTCGAGAAAGCAAAGGACGGTTATCTCGACAAACAAGCGGGAATGAAACTGCGCCACGAAATTTACGAGCAAGGCGATGGGCGCGACGTGGCGATGTCGATCGAAAAGTTTCTCGGCCGCAAACAATCGGTTGAGCCGTTCCTGAAAAAGATCGGCGTGACGGCTCAGAACAAAAAGAAAGCGGCTGCCGGTCCGTCCCAGGAAAGTCGATAGTTGTAGAGGCGCTTGTGACAAGCGCCTATCTTTTTAATTCGGTGCTTGATACAAGCACCGCTACAACTCTTTCCGTCATGAAAACGTTTCGCCTCTTCTTTGTCCTCGTTTTCGGAATCAGCCTGTTTCTCTTCGCCGCCGACAAACCCGAAGAAAAACTCAAGCCTGCGCTCGATGTCATCACGCCCGACGCATTGCTTGCCCACATCAAAATTCTTTCATCGGATGAATTCGAAGGTCGCGCGCCGGGAACCAAAGGCGAAGAGCTGTCGATCAAATACATCTCCGATCAATTTAGATCGATCGGACTGAAGCCCGGAAATCCGGATGGCAGTTATTTTCAGGAGGTTCCGCTCGCTGGAATCAAGAGCGACCCGAAGATGGTTCTGGCAGTCGCCGGCAAGCCACCGATGGAATTGAAATATCCTGGCGATTTCGTCGCGTCATCGGCGCGGTTACAGCCTGAGATCAAGGTCGACAATTCCGATCTCGTCTTTGTCGGGTACGGCGTAGTCGCGCCGGAATATGGCTGGGACGATTACAAAGGCGTCGATGTTCGCGGCAAAACCATCCTGATGTTGATCAACGACCCGGCGGTGCCCGATTCGAAAGATCCGTCAAAGCTCGACGAGAAAATGTTCAAGGGGAAAGCGATGACCTATTACGGTCGCTGGACCTACAAATACGAGATCGCGGCGCAAAAGGGCGCAGCTGCGGCGATCATCATCCACGAAACCGAACCGGCGGCGTATCCGTGGCAAGTCGTGAGATCGAGCTGGGCGAAGGAAAACTTCGAGCTCGATAATCCAAACAAGAACATGGACGCGATCTCGGCGCGTTCGTGGATCACGCTCGATGTTGCTAAGAAATTATTTTCGGATTGCGGCCAGGATTTCGATTCGCTTAAGAAATCCGCGATCACGAAGGAATTCCGGCCGGTGGCACTGAACGCGAAAGTCAACATCGACATCAAGCAAGCGCTGCGCTCGTTCAAGTCGCACAACGTGGTCGGAAAATTTGAAGGCGTGGATCCGAATTTGAAAGATGAATACATCATTTACACCGCGCACTGGGACCATCTTGGGCGTCATCCGGAATTACAAGGCGATCAGATTTTCAATGGCGCGGTGGACAACGCGTCCGGCGATGCGGCAGTGATCGCGCTGGCGAGCGCGTTTCCAAAAGCCGATCCAGCGCCGAGGCGCTCGATCCTCTTCATGTGCACGACCGCGGAGGAAGCAGGACTGCTCGGCGCGAAGTTTTACGCCGAGCATCCGCTTTATCCGCTCGAGAAAACGCTGGCCGATATCAACATCGACAGCATGAACGTCTGGGGGAAAGCGCGCGACATCGAAGACGTCAGCTACGGTTTTTCGACCATGGATGATTTGCTAGCAGCGGCGGCGAAACGGCAGAGCCGCACCGCGATCCCGAATAGTCGTCCCGAGAAAGGCGCGATTTATCGGGCCGACAATTTTGAATTTTCCAAAGCCGGTGTGCCGTCGCTTTACATCGGCAAAGGCGAACATCTGATGTCGCGACCCGAGAATGGGCCGCTTCGCTCCGACGAATTCGATTCAAAAGACTATCATCAAGTCACCGATCAAGTGTATCCCGACTGGGACCTCTCCGGCGCAGTGCAAGATGTCGATCTTCTATTCGAAGTCGGCTACCAGGTTGCCAACGCCGACAAATTTCCGGGATGGAAACCGGGAGTTGAATTCAAAGCGAAGCGGGACGCGATGCTGAAGAAGTGAATGGCCAGATTCGACAGGTTTGATCTATTTTAACTAAAACTGATGCGACGCTACGCCACTGTTGCCGCGGCATGTTTTGCGTTCATTGCGTCAGGCCATGCCCAAACGCCGACTCCGGCCATAGTCGTTAGAGCTGCTAAGGATCTTTCTGCTTATGCCATTAGTTTTCCAAAACCCGAGTATTCTTACGAACTCCGATCACGGCGGGTTGGAGGTACGGGCGTTTTTCTACTGCATATTCGTCCAGATGGTACGGTGCAGTCGGTCGAAACTTTCAAGAGCACCGGTCATGTCGAGTTAGACAATTCAGTTACCAGCGCTTTCCGTAAATGGCGTTTTCGGCCAGGCCCAACGAAAGCAAAGATACCGATCACATTCACACCTCCCCAGGTCGGTAGAGCAATATGGCCATTCGCACGATGATCGTAGAGGCGCTCGCCGCCGTTGTCATGTCGAGCGGAGTCGAGACATCTCTAGATGTTTCAGTGGTCACCAGCCAAGATTGACAGAAATAGTTAGAGATTCCTCCACTTCGGTCGGAATGACAGAAGAGGATGCGCTGTCAGTGTTGCAGAATCTGTGAAAATCTGTGTCAATCTGTGGCCGAACTATGCGCGTTGATTTTGTAATTGGCGGGACGCAGAAGGGCGGGACGTCGGCGCTGGATTCGTTTTTGCGGCAGCACCCGGAAATCTGCATGCCGACCACGTGCAAGGAGCTGCACTTCTTCGATCGCGAGGAGGAGAACACCGATTACAAAAAGTATCACGCGAATTTTAAGCCGAAGCCGCTACATCGCGCGATCGGCGAAGCGAGCCCGATCTACATGTATTGGGAAACCGCCCCCGGTCGGATCTGGAAATACAATCCGAAGATGAAATGGATTCTCGCTTTGAGAAATCCAGTCGAGCGCGCGTTTTCGGCTTGGAACATGGAAACGAACCGCGGCAAAGAGAAATTATCTTTCGCAGAAGCGATCGAGAAAGAGCCGGAACGCTGCCGCGAAGCGCTGCCGTTGCAGCATCGGGTCTATTCCTACATCGATCGCGGCTTTTACGCGCACCAGGTTCGGCGTTTGTTCAACATTTTCGGAACAGGCAATTGCCTGATTCTTTTAAGCGAAGAACTTCGCAATGAGCATAACAAGACGCTGCGCCGCGTTTTCGAATTTCTCGGCCTAGACAGTTCGTTCGTTCCGCCGGAGGCGAGCGTGTTCGAACAGGACTATTCTATCAAGATCGACAATCAGTTGAGATCGCGCTTGATCGACATCTTCTATTTCGACATCAAAGAGCTGGAGAAGCTCTTAGGGCACGACTTATCTGGCTGGTATGGCAAGAAAGCTTAGGAATCCCTCACCTCAATCCTCTCCCTTAGGGAAGGGAGAGGAGGCCTTTCCTCTTGAATGAGCCGACACCGTTTTCGGAAATATTTAGAGATGTCTCGGACTCCGCTCGACATGACAAGTCTATGAACCTCCCCATTCCAATTCTAAGCGTGCTGATCGGCGCGATCATTTTGTTTTTTGGGCGCAAACTGTTCTGGCTCTGCGTGGCCGCGGTTGGATTCGCGGCCGGCGTGGAAGTCGCGCCGCATCTTGTCCACGACCCGTCAGCTATTCTTTCACTGAGCGTGGCGATCGTTTTCGGATTTATCGGCGCCTTGCTGGCGCTTTTTCTGCAGAAAGTCGCGATCGCCGTTGCCGGTTTTCTGGCTGGCGGCAAATTGGCGCTCGCGCTTGCCACCGCATTCCTCGTCCACGGCTCGAATTATCCAGGCGTCACATTCATCGTCGGCGGCATTATCGGCGCAATCCTGCTGCTGGCGTTATTCGACTGGACACTGATTGTTCTCTCCGGTGTGGTCGGGGCGTATTTGATTCAACAGACAATCGTCTTGCCGCAGACCGGCTCGACGATTTTGTTTGTTGGTCTCGCCGTGGTCGGAATCGTAGTGCAAGCCGCGGCGTTTCGGGGAAGAACGGCGGCCTAACGATCTCGGCGTTTTTCATTTGAGCGACACGGAGGCCGTCCTGCAAGTATTTTTGCTGACAAAGCGAAGATCGACATGTGAAATGTCGGCATGAACTCACAAAGAACTGGGCTTCGGGTTGCCAGCCTCATTTTCGGTCTCGTGTGTCTTGTCCATATCTGGCGCGTATTGATGGCACACTTCACGGTGCAAATCGGTTCGCATCAACTCCCAATTTGGGGAAGCTGGGTCGCGGTCGTTGTGGCCGGCGGATTAAGCGTTTGGATGTGGCGATTGTCGTCCGCACGATCATAAGACCATTAAGGCCACGCCCATCGAATTGATGGTGACGCGTCTCCAATGAGACAATCCACTCTCGCGTTAATTTGTGGACTGATCCTCTTTATTGTCCTGGCTTATTCGTGGTGTGGGCGAAATCCTTCGCCGCCAGTCACTGGGTTGCCGGCGACACCGACCCCGCCGCCGCCGGTTGCAGCGAGGGCTGCGCAGGGCGCGGCGAGTCCTTCCGTTTCAGTAGCGCAAGTCACAGCAACCCCACCGGCGCAAACGCCGCCACCGGAATTTCGGAAAGTCGCGCAGACAGCTGCGCCGGCGATTATTGAAATCACCGTTTTCGACACCAAAGGACAGCTTCTGCGGACCGGCAACGCTTTCTTTGTTTCGCGCGAAGGTCTGCTCGTAACGAGTTGGACAATCGTTGCGGACGCAGCCTACGGCGTCGCCAAATCTCCCGATGGAAAGATTCGCAACGTGACCGGGGTGCTTGCATCCGACCAGCAAAGCGATCTCGCCATCCTTCGAGCCGAAACGAAGGTCGGCGTGCCGACACTTTCGCTCGCTAAAAATTCCGAATCAATTGCGGTGAATGCCTGGGCGGTGGTCATTGGCAGTTCGCTCCAACACAAAGAGCAGCCCATCGCCGCCGGCACCATCACTTCCCTCGGAGCCGATCCAAAAAAAGACGGATTTCAAATTAGTGGATCGATTCCGAACGACGCTGCCGGCGCGCCGGTTGTCGATGCAGAGGGCGAAGTTGTGGGAATCGTGACCTCCGCCGCCAAAGATGGTTTGCGGCCGTCTGGTCAGCTCGACCCGCTCTTGACACAGGCAAGATCAGCGAGGACCGGACGTTGGGCCGCGGCCCCGGTTGAATCGCCGACGGTTTCACCAACGCCGACGCCGACGCCGAAGTTCGCGCGCAATCCGCGAGTTCTTTACAATCCCGCCCCACGATATCCCTACCAGGCCCGATTGCTTCGTTCCGGCCCGACCACCGGCTCGGGAAAGTTTCGGGTTACGTTCGACGCGAATGGACAAGTAAAGAACGTCCAGACCATCGAATCTACCGGACAGGGGCTTCTCGACTCAGCTGCCATTGATGCGCTTCGCCTCTGGAGAGCAGAACCTGGCGCCGACGAATGGACCGTGATGGTACCGGTCACCTTCCAGCCGTGACCGCTGCATCGCGGCGGAAACCCCAAACTCCAAATCCCAGGGAATCTTCAATCATCAAACTCCAATCACCTCGGGAGAACTTGAATGTTGGACCTTGGAATTTCTTTGGAGCCTGGTGCTTGGGAATGTGAAGCTTCCGGCATTTCAATGTCTGAAATGCCGGACACCGGTGAAGATCATCGCCATTTTGCGTTCGTCGGCGGCAGCAATCACTTCCTTGTCCCGCACGGAACCGCCCGGTTGAATCGCGCAAGTCGCGCCTGCATCCGCCGCGGCGATTAAACCGTCCGGAAAAGGAAAAAACGCATCGCTCGCGACCGCGCTGCCTTTCAACGAAAGCCCCGCTTCCTCCGCTTTCCAAATCGCGATCCGCGAGGAATCGACCCGCGACATCTGCCCGGCGCCGATGCCGAGGGTGCGATCAGCCGCGGCATAAACGATTGCGTTCGACTTCACGTGTTTGACCACGCGCCAGCCAAAGAGCATGGCGGCGATTTCGTTTTTCGTCGGCCGGCGTTGAGTCACGACTTGCTCAGGAGTTTCGCTCACGTTGTCGGAATCCTGGACGAGAAGCCCGCCGTAAACCGAGCGAAGGTCGATGGCCGGTCTCGCATCGACCGCGGAGCTCACGAGCCTGATCAAGCGCAGATTCTTTTTCTTTTGTAAGAGCCCGCGCGCCTCCGTCTCAAAATCAGGCGCGATGATCACTTCCGAAAAGATCTCGCTGATAGCTTTCGCAAACGGCTCGTCGATCGAGCGATTGCAAACAATGATTCCTCCGAAAGGCGCCTGCTTGTCGGTCGCGAATGCTTTCTCCCAGGCCTTACGAAGATCGACATCGGAACCGACACCGCACGGATTGGTGTGTTTTAGGATTGCGACCGTGGGCTGCGAAAATTCCGCGATCAAGGTCGTAGCTGCGCTGATGTCGAGAATGTTGTTAAAGGAAAGCTCCTTGCCATGGAGCTTTTCGAAATGGCGATCAAAATCGCCGTAAAGAGCGGCGTTCTGATGCGGATTTTCGCCGTAACGCAATTTCGTCACCAGCGGCAGTGAAAGAGAGAACGACGCGTCCGTGATTTGCTCGCGATTCAGATAATTTGCGATCGTGCGATCGTAATCTGAAGTTTTGATGAAAGCTTTGATCGCGAGACGCTCGCGCAGTTTCAGGGTGGTTTCGCCATCGTTCTCGCGCATGTTTTCCAAGACGGTGTCGTAATCGGCCGGATCGATCACGACTGTGACCGATTCGTAATTTTTGGCCGCGCTCCGAATCATCGACGGCCCACCGATGTCGATGTTCTCGATCGCTTCAGCGAGGGTCACATCAGGTTTTTGGATCGTCTTCTCGAACGGATAAAGATTCACCACCACCAGGTCGATCGGCTCGAAGCCGCATTCCCGCGCTTCGGCTTCGTGTTTGGCGTTGCCGCGTTTGTAAAGCAGGCCGCCGTGGACGCGCGGATGCAAAGTTTTGACCCGGCCTTCCAAGACCTCGGGAAAAGCGGTGAAACTGGAGATGTCGCGGCCCGGAATTTTCTCCTTTCGCAACAGATCCGCCGTTCCGCCGGTGGAAATGATGTCGACCCCCTGCCGCTCGAGCGCGCGCGCGAATTTGGCGATCCCGCTCTTGTCGGAGACGGAAATGAGCGCGCGGGTGATTTTCATTAAAAAACAGAATTAACCGCGGATTACACGGATAACACTGATAAGATTTTGAATGGCTGCCTCAGCCTGGTCCGGAAAGCCATCCGTTAAATCCGTGTCATCCGTGGTTTAAATCCTTAACGGTCGAGAATCACGTTCTTGGCCGCCGGATACAACACCGGACAGCAGCCGATCGTTTCGCAAAATGCTTTGCTGAAATGACTCAGACTAGAATAACCGACTTCGGTTGCGGCTTCGGTCACGTTGTAGCGACCCGTGCGCAACAACTCGGCCGCGCGTTCCATCCGTAGCTTGCGCAAATATTGCGGAATGGTCAGGCCCATTTCGCGCGAAAAAATCCGGCTGAGATAAAACGGACTGCAACCAACCTCCTGACCGAGCGCTTCGAGCGTAAGTGGATTTGCCAAACTGCGCGACAGCAGTTCTTTCGCGCGCTCGACCCGCTCACGCGCCACCCGTTTTTGTCGCATGCAGAAAAATTCGGGATCCTTCGGTTCGAAAAGAAAGTGCGCCATCAATTCGAACGCTTTGCTCTGATACCAAAGAATTTGCGCCGCTTTGGAAACCGGTGGCTCGCCCAGGCTACTCACGACCGCGCGCTGTTGAATCGACATCGGCTGGGTCGGCGCGACGACCGCCTCGTCTTTGTCGCCAAAAATCACACGCCGGATCTGCGGCACGAGATCGGCTTCGTTTTGGACGAACTGCTTTTGCAAATGTTTTCGCGAAAATTCGAGCGTCACGAATTGGTGATGATCGTGCGCGCGGCGGGAGGCTGGAAGCGGTTCGTCCCCAATCGCGTAATAGCCTGAGTTTCCCGGCGCATAATCGGTTTTCCGCGGGCCGCCCACTTCCCCGTGACCTTGAAGATTTAAACAAAATTCGAGGCTGCGCGGATGAAAGGTGCGGCCCCAGTTGAAATTGCGCGCCGTCCGAAAATCGTGCCATTCGACGGCCACGCCCATCGAATCGACATCGCCGTAAAGCGGACGCCAACCGTCTTTCACTTCGCGCCAGGCGTCCTGTTCGGCAGCGCATTGAGAACTCATCGTGTCCAAATTACGAATGTTGCCGCGCGGAATGCAAGGAAGGTTTCTTTTCCTCCAAGGTCGCCCGGTCCCAGTTACCCAGCTGCGAGGCCGCATCATACGTGCTTTGAGCAAAATCGAGAATCGCATCGTCGGGAGATTTTGCAGTGCGCACTGCGTCGTAGGGCAAAACGAACTCGCGGAACTGCGCATTATAGGAGGCCGCGTCCGGTTTCACCTTCGCTTCCGAAAATCCCGTCGGCTCCGGATAAGCGTAGGAATAAAAGATCGCCATCGGCATTGCACCGGCGCCGGGCCAAAAGCCGAGGCTGCTCACTTCCTGCGAATACGCTTCCCGCGTGATCGCATCCGGCAAATGCGGAATGCCCCCGGGATGCTTCGGCGCGCTCCGGCCGGAAAAACGCGTGACGGCGAGATCCGGCGCGCCCCAGAAAAAATGGACCGGACTGCATTTCCCGCAGAAGCGCGATCGAAATTCTTTGAAGACGCGGTCGGTCTGGACCAGAACGCGCCAGAATCGATTGGCATATTTCGGGTCGTAAGAGCGATGCTGCTCGTCGCGATCGAACGGAATCGGATTCGGAATCTCGTTCGGCAGTATGTCGATCTTGACGGCGAGATCGAGTTCGTTCAGCGCGCCCATGACCGCCTTGTAGAAATCCGCCACGCTGCGCGGTTTCAGTTCAACCGATCGCTGCCCGCCGTCGCTTTTCAGAATCCGAAGCTGGTGATCGATGAAATCGAAACGGATCTCGAAAGTGTCAGTTCCGTGCGGAATCGGCGAAGTGGTCAAGCCGCGGGAAGTGACGTAAAGCGTGACGTGCCAGGAATGGTTGGTCCACGGCGTGAGAGTCAGTCGAATCTTGCCGACAATTTGCGCCCACATGTGGAGTGTGGCGCAGGTTTCTTTCCAATCCGCATAATTCAGTTCCGGCCAAACCTCAGCGGATGTGTCCGATTTCATTGCTCAAATATGCCCATCTTGCCATTGCTTGTCACGCCGCAGCTAGCGTAGGCGGTCGATCTTTGTTGGACTAACGGCTGATGTAATCAGAAAATGAACGCCGCACGCGGTCGAACATTCCGCTCGCCTCATCCTGCGCGCGCCGAAAATAGCCCCGCATCCGGTGTCGCACTCCGTACAACGGTCCGTGTTCGCCGTCGCCTTCGTCGCTGACTTCTTCCTCGCCTTCGTCGTGGCGACGCTCGCGCGATACTTCGGGCTCTGTTTGCACGTCTGCCATCGTCGCGCCGGCAAACATTCCTTCGGTCCGAGTCACGTTTCCGCGATTCGCGCCGATGTGGATTGTGCCAACGGGCCGGCCATTCGCCGCGTGCAGCGTCACGATCCAGACCGGATCGCCATGTTGATCGGTCCGCAAAGTGTAGCTCGCGCTGTCGAAGCGCGTTCCCGATTTTTCGGCAATATGACTAGCCACTTGAAACGCGCCGCTCGAATCAAGATTCAACCGCGCAGTCTTAATGGTCGCGCCTTCGCTTGAACCAACAACCGAGCTCGGCCGTTCGGAGGCAACTTGCCCATTTCTCACTTGGATTTCGCGGACGCCGCCGTTGCCTCGTCGATCGTCGATCAGAACTCTCCACGTTTCGGGTTGCGGATCGCCGTGCGTCCCGGTGATGGAGATGACATGATTCACCGCGTCACGGTTAATGTGCACGCCCACGACACGAAGGGCGTCATAAGCGGTCAAGCGTTCCTGAGCCAAAGCCGGTGTGACGAAAAGCGCGAGCGCGGCCAATGTTCTCCACATGCGCGTGACTGAACAACCTCTTGGCGCGACTGTCCAATCAGTTTCGGATCGGCACTTGATTGAGCGCTGAGGTGTGCTCTGCGTTTGTTTGGGCCAATGAAAAGAGGAAAGCTCGAGTTCACCAGCCACACCGCCAACCTCGCGTTGATGCGGAACTTCGTGCGTAAATTTCTGTCGCGCCATCCTTTCTCGGAAAAACAGCGAACCCTGATGGTTCTTGGGGTCGATGAAGCTTGCACGAACGTCATTCGTTACGCCTACGATTTGCGCGACGATCAGCCGATCGCGCTCTCGGTCGAGGCGCTAAGCACTTGTGTGCGAATGCGGCTGCGCGATTACGGCGAGAAAACTCCGACGGACCAAATGCGGGGACGCGCGCACAATCAAGTGAAGCCCGGCGGTCTCGGCTTGCATTTAATTCGCAACGCGTTCGATAAGGTCGATTACATTTTGAAACCGCGAGGGACCGAGCTCGTGCTTACGAAAAATCTGGAGTAGAAATGAATGCCACCAAAATGAAGCCGCCGGAACCAGACGCCGCTTTCGAGATCTCGCTGCGGCCGCCGATGTTCAGCGAGTTCACCGGTCAGGTGAAAGTGCGGGAGCGTTTGGAATTGATGGTGGAAGCGGCGAAAAAGCGCCGCGATGTCCTCGAACACATTTTGTTGAGCGGTCCATCCGGCCTCGGCAAAACCACCCTCGCCTACATCATCGCGAACGCGATGGGCGTGAATGTTAAAAACACGAGCGGGCCGGTCATCGAAAAAGCGGGCGAGCTGGCGGGATTGCTTACGAGCCTGGAAAAAGGCGACGTTCTTTTCATCGACGAGATCCATCGACTGCAACCGACGATCGAAGAATATCTTTATCCGGCGATGGAAGATTACCGCCTCGACATCATTATCGATCAGGGCCCACAAGCCCGGAGTCTGCGATTGCAACTGCCGAAGTTCACGCTGGTCGGCGCAACGACGCGGGCCGGGATGGTGAGCGCGCCACTGCGCTCGCGTTTCGGGATGACAGCGCGCCTCGATTATTACGCCGCCGATGAGATGCAAAAAATCATCACGCGCAGTGCGCGTCTCCTCGGAGTCGAAATCGACGCGGCCGGCGCAGCCGAAATCGCCGCGCGCGCGCGCGGGACGCCGCGCACCGCGAATAATTTGCTTCGATGGGTCCGGGATTACGTTCAAGTCAAGGCGCAGGGAAAAATCACCGGCGACCTGGCTGATAAAGCGCTCGCCATGCTCGAGATCGATCGCGACGGCTTCGATCAATGGGACAAGCGCATCATCGAAACGTTAATTCACAAATTCAACGGCGGGCCGGTGGGATTGAATTCGCTCGCGGTCGCGGTGGGCGAAGAAGCTGGTACGCTCGAAGAAGTGAACGAGCCCTATTTGATCATGGAAGGCTACATCAAGCGCACGCCGCAAGGCCGGGTTGCGACCGCGAACGCTTACAAAAAACTTGGGCTAAAACCGCCGGCCGGAATGCAGGGAGAACTTTTGTAGCGGCGCTCTCTCGATATGTCATGTCGACCGAAGTGGAGACATCTCTAAATAGTTCTGAAATAGTAAGAGATTCCTCGACTGCGCTCGGAATGACAAAAACGCACGCTCCATGCCGATAACTGCCGATCTCTTCCAGCAAACATCAAAAGTTCTTTCCGTCTCCGAGCTGACGCGCAGCATTCGCGGCACGCTTGAAACGAAATTCGGCGCGGTTTGGGTGCAGGGCGAAGTGTCGAACTACAAACTTCACCCGAGCGGTCATCAATACTTCACCCTCAAAGATGCGCGGGCCCAAATCGCTTGCGTGATTTTTCGAAACACGATGGCGCCGCTGCGGCAACCGCTCTCCGATGGCGCGCAGGTGCAGGTTTATGGAAACGTGTCGGTCTTCGAAGCGCGTGGGCAGTACCAGCTCAGCGTTCAAATTATTCAGCCGCGCGGCCTGGGCGTTCTGCAGGCGAAATTCGAAGCGCTCAAACGCAAGCTCGATGCCGAAGGACTTTTCGATGCCGCTCGCAAACGCAACCTGCCAAAATTTCCGAAAAGAATCGGGATCGTCACATCGCCGAGTGGCGCCGCGATCCGCGACATTCTGAATGTACTTCGCCGCCGCGCGCCGTGGCTGCAAATTTTAATCAATCCCGTGCGAGTCCAGGGAACGGGCGCGGCCCAGGAAATCGCGGTCGCGATTCGCGAGCTGGCGAACCCCAACGAAAATTTCGCGCCGGTCGATCTGATCGTCCTCACCCGCGGCGGCGGAAGCATGGAAGATTTGTGGGAGTTCAATGAAGAGATCGTGGCGCGCACAATTGCTGACATGACGGTGCCGATCGTTTCCGCGATTGGCCACGAGATCGATTTCACCATCGCCGATTTTGTGGCCGACTTGCGAGCGCCCACTCCGAGCGCCGCCGCCGAGTTGATTGTCCCGGACATTGTCGATCTTCGCCGTCATATGGACACCTGCGCGCGCGCACTCGGCCGGGAGCTGATCAACCGAATGCGCGATGCGCAACAACGACTCGATCACGCCCGCGAAACATTAGGCCGTTGCCTCGCCCACAGGATCGAAAATTATCGGCGAGGCCTTACACATGCTCTTGCGAGCCTCCAGGCCCGCAGTCCTCTGCGCGAACTCATGCTGCGACGAAATCGCTTTGGCGACTTGCAACGCCGATTCACCGAACTACCCCTGCGCACTTTGGAACATGCGCGTCACCGTTTTCAGCGGATCGAAGGAATTCTGAGCGTGCTCGGCCCCGAGGCCACGTTGCGCCGCGGCTACAGCATCACCACGACAGAGCATGGCGAGATCATCCGCAGCGTCGCGAAGGTCAGGCCGAAAA
>Ga0209689_1002556_pt1 | contig 13526 bp, 11 predicted proteins | sample GraSoiAngelo_149_FD_187119 | JGI IMG/M metagenome (GOLD analysis project Ga0209689, IMG submission 187119) | Grasslands soil microbial communities from the Angelo Coastal Reserve, California, USA - 14_1009_09_30cm (SPAdes) (version 2) | ecosystem: Environmental > Terrestrial > Soil > Grasslands ...
GTCGGCATTGCCCTCGATCGAGGGGAACGCCTTCATCACGTCGTCAGGGGCGAGGTAGCCTTGATCCTTCCCCTTGAGGATCAGCGCTTCCGCGCTCAATACCAGCGGATCGACTTGGACCCGCGCCTTAACCTTTGTCACCCGGGTTTTGTACCCATATGGTGCGGTATTCACCCACCCTTCGTCTAGTGTTTCGTTAGTCGCTACGGCGGCGCTATAACCTTTCCCAATAGTCCGCACTGGCCGTTTCGCCATTTGTGGCCTTTTGCGGCTCCTTAGGCGCCAAACGCGGCCGGTCAGGCAGCTTTCTCGGCGGCTCCCGGACGGTTCTCCCACTTCGAGAGCCAGGGAAGCACCTGGTCGGCGACCATCGGCCGACTGATGAAGTAGCCCTGGGCGAGGTCGCAGCCGAGCGCGCCCAGCAGGTCCCAGGTGCGGGCATCCTCCACACCTTCGGCGACGCTCTCCAGCTGGAGGCTGTGACCCAGCTCGACCGAGGCTCGCACGATATTGGCCCGGCTCGCTTCCCCGGCCATCGCCGCCACGAAGGACTTGTCGATCTTGAGCTCGTTGATTGGCAGCCGGTGAAGATACGCCAGCGAGGAATAGCCGGTGCCGAAGTCATCGACCGCGAGGCGCACCCCGAGCTCGCGCAGTTGTGCGAGCGTCTTGATGGCCCGCTCGGGCTCGGTCATGATCAGGCTCTCCGTGATCTCGAGCACGAGCAAGGATGGCGGCGCCTGCGCGGCACGGACGAGCGAGGCGATCGTGCCCGGAAACTCGGGGTCGACCAGGTCGCGCATCGAAATATTCACCGACACCGGGATGCGGTGGCCCGCCCGTTGCCAGGCAACCGACTGTTGCAACGCCGAAACCAGCACCCACCTCGTCAGCGGCTTGATCAACCGTGTCTTCTCGGCGAAGGGCACAAACTCCATCGGCGGCACCAGACCGCGCTGGGGGTGCCGCCACCGCACCAGCGCCTCGACGCCGGCGAGGCTCCGATCGCGGAGTCTCACCAGCGGCTGGAACTGAAGGAAGAGCTCGCTGTCGCGCTGCAGCGCCTCGCGCAACTCGGCCATCAGTGCGAGACGGCTGGCCCCCTGCCGTTCGTGCTCGGGCGCGTACCGGACGAAGGCCCCTCGCGGCTGCTTGGCGACGAACAGGGCGATGTCGGCGCGGCGTAGCAGCGTGTCCGGGTCGTCGCCGTCATCCGGTGACATCGCGATGCCGATACTGACGGCGACGTCGAGGTGCTGGCCCTCCACCTCGAAGGGACGCTCGAGGACTTCGAGAAGTCGCGCGGCCGTCAGCGTCGCCGCGGTGGCATCGGTTTTCGCCAGCAGGACCGCGAACTCGTCACCGCCGAGCCGGGCGACCACATCCTCAGGGCGAATCTCGGAGCGAAGGCGCGGACCGACCTGTTCCAGAAGGCGATCACCGGCCTGGTGACCGAAGGTCTCGTTGACTTCCTTGAAGTGGTCGAGGTCCAGAATGAGCACGGCAACCTGTTCGCGCGCGGCCCGGGCCGACTCGATCGCCTGCCCCAACCGGTTGGTCAGCTGCACCCGGTTCGGTAACCCGGTGAGCGCATCGTGGAGAGCCTGGTACTCGAGCGCTTTCTGGACGCGGCGGCGCTCGGTGACATCGGTGATCATGGCGAGGGATCCAACGTAATTGCCGGCCTCGTCCAGATCGGGACTGGCTTCGAGCAGCACCCATAGCTCCGACCCATCCTTTCGGCGGAAGCGGAACTCGTGCTCGGCCTGGCGTTCCTGCTGCCGGCGGTCGCGATTCGCAGCGAATGCTGCCTGGGCATCCGGGTCCATGAAGGCGAGGACCGGTTTTCCCAGCATCTCTTCGGGCGCGTAACCGAGCATGTCGGCCATGCGGTGATTGACAAACGTCGTCTGGTTCTTGCTGTCGATGATCCAGACGCCTTCGAAGGCGGTCTCGACGATCCGCCGATAGCGCTCTTCACTGGCTCGGAGCTCGAGCGCGGCTTGTTTCGCGGTGCTCATGTCGCGCGCGATGCCGGTGGTCGCGATTACGGTTCCATGTTCATCGGTGAGCGGCGCGAGGCTGATGGAAACTTCGACCAGGCGGCCGTCCTTTCGCCGGCGGACGGTTTCGAGCTGCTCGATAAGCTCACCCTTGTTCACGCGATCGAGTGCCGCCCTCAGCTCGCTCGCCCGCTCGTTCGGCACGATGACCGACAGCTTCCGACCAATGGTGTCCGACGCGCTGTAGCCGTACATCCGCTCCGCACCCGTATTCCAGGCAATGATGGAGCCGTCGAGATCCGCTGTGATGATGGCGTCGGTTGAGGCGGCTACGGTCGCCGCCAGCCGCCTAACCGCCTCTTCAGCACGCCGCCGCTGCGTGATGTCGCGCGCGAACGCGCTAAAGAGAAAACCGTGGGCAGATGGCGTCGCTCCGATCGAAAGCTCGATGGGAAATTCGTGGCCGTCACGGTGGAGGGCTTCCAACTCCGTCCGCGTGTTGAGAACCGGTCCTTTGCCGGTCTCGACGAAGCGGGCGACGCCCAGGCGGTGCCGATCGCGATAACGGAGGGGAATGATCGTATCCGCCACCATCCGGCCGACCGCCTGAGATTTTGGCCATCCGAAGATGGTTTCAGCCATCGGATTCCAGTCAGTGATGATGCCGCTCGCGTCCATCGTGACGACGGCATCGAGGGCGCTATCGAAAATGCTGCTGAGCCGCCGCACGTGCTCGTCCTGCGCCAGCCGGGCGGCTTTTCGTTCGGCCGCGGCGCGCAGCTCGCGGTCGACGGCCGGACGCAGACGCTGGAGATTGCCTTTGAAGACGTAGTCGTGCGCACCACTGCGCATGACGTCTACGGCGGCGTCTTCACCGATGTTTCCCGAGACAACGATGAATGGAATGTCCAGGTCGGCCGCTTTGAGTATGGCCAGCGCGCGCGGCGCATTGAACTGCGGCTGCGTGTAGTCGGCGATAATCAGGTCCCAGCCGGCGCGAAGCTTGGCCCCGAATTCCTCCTCCGTCTCCACCCGCTCCCAGGCGATGTCGAGGCCGGCGCGTCGCAAGTGCTCGGTGACCAGCAGGGCGTCATCTGGCCGGTCCTCCAGGATCAGGACTCGCAACGACACAAGACGTATGTACGTATTCAGAGTGAGAAGGTGCGAGTCCTAGTCAGCGGGAGAATAAAGTTGCGCCCTTGTCACAAAAATGAGCGGATTCATAGGCAAGCCTAGTCCGGATTACCTAGGCAATCCGTCACGCGTCCTGACGACGCGCGAGCTCAACCGCGCCTTGCTCGCCCGGCAGTTCTTACTCGAACGCTCGTCCCTACCCCTCGTCCAGACGATCGAGCGGGTCGGCGGGCTGCAGACGCAGTACGCGCCGTCGGGATATGTCGGCCTCTGGTCGCGTAAGCGCAACTTCCGGCGCGATGCGCTGACGACGGCGCTCGAGCAGCGACGCGTGATTCAGGGCACGCTGCTGCGCAGCACGATTCACATGGTCTCGGCCAGGGACTACTGGCTCTTCCTATCGGCGGTCAGGAGGGGCCGCCAGGAATGGTGGCGCCGCGTCACACGCAAGGGTTTCGGAGAGGTCGATGTCGCGGCAGCGGTGCCCATCTTTCGCGAAGAGCTCGCGGCAGGCCCACGGCGCGCCGCTGACCTCAAGCAACTGCTCGCACGCCGCGGCTTCCCATCGATCGCCTGGAACGGCATCGGGCTCTGGGTCGACATGATTCGCGTGCCACCCTCGGGCACGTGGGACCAACGTAAAGCCGATCTCTATGGACTCGCCGACACCTGGGTTCGACCGGCAGCGGTGACCGAGTCGGCTGGACTCGAGCACGTCGTTCGTCGCTACCTGGGGGCGTTCGGCCCGGCGACGGTGCGAGAGATCGCCGACTGGGCCGGCATCCCCCACACAACCTTATTAACTACGATCGATCGGCTCTCGCTCCGGCGATTCCGCGATGAGAAAGGGAAGGAGCTCCTCGATCTTCCGCGCGCGCCACTGCCCGATCCGGAAACGCCGGCGCCCGTCCGCTTCCTGCCAACCTGGGATGCGACGCTGCTGGTCCACGCCCGGCGCACCCAGATCCTGCCGGAGGAGTACCGGCCGCTGGTATTCAACACGAAGACGCCGCACTCAGTCCCGACCTTCCTGGTCGATGGCGCCGTCGCCGGCACCTGGCGCTACGAGGGCGGCCGCGTCGAGGTCAAACCATTCGAGCCGCTTCCGAAAGCCGCGCGCCGAGAAGTCGACGATGAGGCGAAGCGGCTGTCGACGTTCCACCAATAAAAAACAGCGCCCCGCGATGGGGCGCCGTTTCTTTTCGAAGGTCGGAGCGTTAGCGGCCCTGACCGGGCTGCGTCGGCCACGTGGTCGTTTTCTCAGGCTGACCCGCCGGCTTCGAAGGCCAGTTCTGGCCCGGCTGGCTGCCACCCTGCTTCTGCGGCCACTGCTGGCCTGGTTGCGGTTGCCCGCCCTGGTCGCCGTGCTTCTTCTCGCGCTTGCTCATGCGAATGTTCCTCCTGCCGAATGAGTTCGTCCTCGAGGGCCTCGCTCCGGCCTCCGAGTGAATCGAATATATGTCCGGAGGGGGTGTTTCGTTCGCCCGTCAGCGAGATTTCACCCGTTGCCGCAGCTCAGCCACGGCTTCGCGCTAATCCGCTAAGCCGCTCGCCACGAACTCCTCCCGGGTCGGTAACGACTATGTGAATCGCCGCAGGAGTTCTAGGATCGACCCTCGATCCAGCGGATGTATCGCTCGGCCGACTTCTGGATGGCGGTTTTCCCGTTGCGATCCACGATCCTGTCCCACCAGCCACCGTAAATTCGGTCGAATTCATATGGCTCGACCGTGGCCACGATTCGCCGGACCTCGCTTGCCGACAGGGGGATCAGGTTGGGATAGCTCCGCATGAAGCTCACGAACCGCCGATCCGATGCCACCGTGATGGTGTCGCCCGTGAACAATGCGCCGCGGCCCTCGGCCCCGCCAGCCCAATGGAGCACGGCGCTCCCTTCAAAGTGCCCGCCCGCCTGGATCAGCGTCACGCCCGGGAGCGGTTCGACGGTGCCCTCCCACAACTTGACCGCGGGATCGGGTCGCATCACCCATTCGCGATCGGCCTTCGGGATGTAGATCGGCGCGTTCCCGAAGGCGCGGCTCCACTCCACGTTGACACCGTAGAAGTGGGGATGCGACATCGCGATGCCGTGGAGGCCGCCCCGCGCGCGGACGGCCGCGATGCCCTCGTTATCGATGAAACCAAAGCAGTCCCAGAGAAAGTTGCCGTTGGGCGTCTGGACCAGCAGCGCGCGCTGTCCGATACCGACTGGCGGATCGGCGCCGACCCCGGTGAGCCCCGGCTCGAGGTCGCGCGCATCCACCCGGTAGCCTTCGCCGCGGAGCCCGGTGAGCGTCACCCAGCGCTGTCCGCCGGGCGGAACGTATTGCCGCTCGTCGTCGCAGATCGCGCAGCGCGAGGGCGGGCCCTCGCTTTCGGCCTGCTGCACGCCGCAGGTGCGGCAGATGTACGCCTCCACCAGCTAACAGTACAATCGCTCAACCATGGAGATGGTGCGCGCGATCGACGAGGCCGAGCAGCGGCTCGAGGGCATCGCTTCGACGACGCCGCTACAACCGTCGATCCGGCTCTCCGAGCAGTACGGTGCCCGCATCCTTATAAAACGGGAGGACATGCAGGCGGTGCGGTCGTTCAAGATCCGGGGCGCCTACAACAAGATCGCCTCGCTCTCGCCCGAGGATCGCAAGCGCCCGATCGTCTGCGCCAGCGCCGGCAACCACGCCCAGGGCGTCGCCTTCGCCTGCGCCCACCTCGGGATCGGCGGCACGATCTTCATGCCGCGCATCACCCCGACCCAGAAGATCGAGCGGGTGGAGCACTTCGGCGGCGAGTTCGTCGAGATCCGGCTGGTGGGGGACTCCTACGACGAGTCGAGTGCGGCCGCCGAGGAATACTGCGCGCAGAAGCAAGGCGTCTTCGTGCATCCCTTCGACGACATGGAGACGATCGCCGGGCAGGGCACCGTGGGCAAGGAGATCTTCGACGCCACAGGTGGTGACGTCGAGGTCGTCATCGTCCCGATCGGCGGCGGCGGTCTGGCTTCGGGCGTCGCATCCTATATAAAGGGGAAGAATCCGGCGGTCGTCGTGGTCGGCGCCGAGCCGGCCGGGTCGCCCTCGATGTACGAGTCCCTCAAACAGGGCCGCATCGTCGAGCTCGACGAGATCAACACCTTCGTCGACGGCGCCGCGGTCCGCAAGACGCGGCAGCGCACCTTCGATCTCTGCCGGCGGTACGTCGACCGGGTCGTGCTCCTGCCGGAGGGCAAGGTGTGCACCACGATGATCGAGCTCTATCAGAACGAGGGCATCATCACCGAGCCCGCCGGGGCACTCGCCCTTTCGGCGCTCGATGACGTCGCGGAGGAGGTCCGCGGCAAGACGGTCGTCTGCGTCTTAAGCGGCGGCAACAACGACGTCCTGCGCTACCCCGAGATCCTGGAGCGCAGCCTCGTCTACCTCGGGCGCAAGCACTACTTCATCATCGAGTTCGCCCAGAAGCCCGGCCAGCTGCGCCAGTTCGTCGACGACGCGCTCGGGCCCACCGACGACATCGTGCGCTTCGAGTACATCAAGAAGACGAACAAGGAGCGCGGGGCGGCCCTGGTCGGCATCGAACTCAGAGACAGGGCCGACCTGGAGCCCCTCCTCCAGCGGATGGAGCAGATCCAGCTGAACTTCCGCGTGCTCGGGAGTGAAGAACTCCTCTATCAATATTTAGTTTGACGACGGGCAAGCAACAGCACGACCGTGATCACCAGTGCCACGAAGATGGTCGCGTGGTAAGCGAGGTCGACAGGTCGTGAGACCCGCCCGCCGAGAATCACGCTCAGCCCGATGATGACGCCGGCCAGCGCGAAGAGCGTTGTCGCCAGTCCAAGCCACCACGAGCCTCGCTGCATCACAGCGATCGCTCCGGCTCCGAGAACGACCGCAATGATTGCCTCGGGAATCGCCGCGCCGATAAAGGATTCGGCGACGCCGAAGTGAAGGATCGAGGCGATGGCGAACGTCACCGCCTCGGCCAGCATCAATCGACCGACCAGTGTCAAGCTGCGGTTCGTCGCGGGCACGGGCTTCGCGTTCATCTTCCTAAGTTACGGTGACGCTGCCCTTCATCTGCGGGTGGATCGAGCAGTGATAGGCGTACGTCCCGGCTGTGGTAAATGTCGTGGTAAACGTCGCGCCGGCGCCTTGCAGACAGGACTCGAAGCTGCCGTCATCGGCGCTGACGCTGTGCTGGTTTCCCCGGTCCTCCCAGGTCCAGGTGACCGACTGGCCGGCCTGCACCGTCACCGGGTCGGGTTGGTAGGCGCCCTGCTTTTGCGAGTCGGCAACGACCTTCACGGTACTCGCAGCAGTTGTCGTGGCGGCGCCTTTTGAAGTGCATGCCCCGGCAAATGGGGGACTGCACGCGCTAAGCGCCGCCGCGGCGGCCACGACCACCGCCAGCCCAATCAATATTCGTCCGCTGCGTCGTGGGAGAAATCGCGAATGGCTCTTCATGGGGCCCATGATGGAGCCGGTCATTCGTAACTGTCGTCAGCCCGCGGGCGCAATTTCTGGATACCCGGCTGGCGGTATACCGGGCATCCAGATACGACAAGGGTTGTAGCCTAATGCTCTCCCGCCAAAGCCGGCCTCACGACCATGGCGCTGCCGCCGCCTCGCCGGACGGGTTCCGCCGCGGCCTCAAACAGGCCGTCCGGCAGAAACGCGATACCGGTGGCGGCGCCGATCTCGTCGGTCTGGCTGAACTGATGCCCAAGGGCCCGCAGGCCGGCGGCCTCCGGAGTCGCCAGGAATGCGGGCTCAGCTGAAGTCTGCGACGTGTTGCGTTGTGAGGCACGCGGCGCCGCGATAGCGGCAGGCAGGGTCATCCCGAAGTCGACCTGGTTGACCAGCATCTGCAGCACCGTGGTGATGATCGTCGAGCCGCCGGGTGAACCCAATGCCACGACCGGCCGGCCATTCGACAGAACAATCGTCGGGCTCATGCTGCTGCGCGGCCGCTTCCCCGGTCCGGGCGAGTTGGCGAGGCCGGGCGTGAACTCGAAGTCGGTGAGCTCGTTGTTGAGCAGGAACCCGCGCCCAGGCACGACCATGCCACTGCCGCCAATCTGCTCGATCGTGAATGTGTAGCTGACGATGTTGCCCCATCGATCCGCGACGGTCAAATGGGTGGTCGAGACGCTTTCCCGATCGGTCTCGCCACTACCCGGCGAGCCGGCCTGCTGAAATGGATAGGGATTGCCTGGGGCAACGGGGCTCGTGGCCGCGGTCGGACCGATCAGCGCCCGTCGCTGGGCCGCAAAGTCTTTCGAGAGCAACCCCGTAAGGGGAACGTTGACCACATCGGGATCGCCCAGGTACTTGTTTCGATCCGCATACGCCAACCGCGACGCCTCGAGATACCGATGAAGCGCCTGGGTGCGACTCATGTCGTGCAGGTCGAAGCCTTCGAGGATGTTCAAGGATTCGCCGATCGTCGAGCCGCCGCTCGACGGCGGACCCATGCCGAAGATCTGCAGCCCGCGATAGGTGGTCGCGACGGGCTTCCGCGCGACGACGTCATACGCCGCCAGGTCGTCTGTGGTCATGACGCCCGGCCGGACATTCCGTGTGATCCCAGGAACGGTCGGCGGATGCTGGACCGTGTTGACGATATCGCTGCCGATTGGCCCGTCGTAGACGACCTCCGGTCCCTCTTTCGCGATCTGGCGATAAGTCGTCGCGAGGTCCGGGTTGCGGAATAGCGACCCGACGGCCGGCGCCTGGCCAGTCGGCGTCAGGTAGAGGGCGCGAGTGGAGGTGAAGTCTCGAAAGCGGCTCGCATTCTGGGAAATCTGCATCGCAAAGATGGGATTGACGAGGAAGCCCTCGTCGGCGATGTCGATCGCTGGCTTGAGAAGCTTCGCCAGGGGCCTCGTGCCAAAGCGGTCGACCGCGCTCTGCCAGGCGAGCAAGGTGCCGGGCACGCCGACACCCAGGCCGCTCGTCACCCCTTCCGAAAATGAAATGGGCTTTCCGGTCGCCGGGTCGATGAAGCTGTCGGCACGGAAGGCTTGCGGCGCTTTCTCACGCGAGTCGATGGTGGTGACCTTGTGGTTGCGGGCGTTGTAGATGACCATGAAGCCGCCCCCGCCGATGCCGCAGGAGAACGGCTCGACGACGCCGAGCACCGCCGCCGCAGCCACGGCCGCGTCGACGGCGTTGCCTCCCTCTTTGAGAACCCGGATCCCGGCCGCGGTCGCCAGCAGGTTGACGGAGGCGACCGCGCCTCCGGTACCGACCGCAACCGGCTGTTTAACAAGGCTGTCCGAAGCGGCGACCAGCGGAGCAGCCATCGCTCCAGGCAAAAGGGTGCCGACTCCCACGAACGCGGCGATCAGTGGCGTGGCTAGGCGTCTATTCACGGTTTTCCCTCCCAAAAACGCCATTCTAAATTTCCCTCCCCCGCTCGCGGGGGAGGGCAGGGTGGGGGCTGTCTCTCAGCGACCCGCGAGACGCTCGACGACCGGCGCCAGTCCCTCCATCATCTCGTCGCCGACCGCGATGTACGAGATGCCGAGACTCTCGCGACGCCGCTGCAGCGTTTCGATCATCTCGTCGGTCGTACCCGTCAGCGCCGAGACGGCGCCGGCTCGCGCCAGCCCTTCTGCGCTCAACCCCATCTGGCTGGAGATCCAGCGCGGGACCTGCTGCCCAACCGCCATCAGGTTGAGATTGAGCTCGAGCTGATCGAATCGCGAGCCGGCAGCCTCGCGGATCCATCCGATTCGTTCGGTGATCTCAGCCTCGGTCTCAGTCGGTGGGATCCCGAGCGCGATGATGTCAGCCTCGCGGGCGGCCAGCTCGGCAAGGCGCCGCTTGCCGGCGGCGACCAGGATCGGTGGCCGCCGCTGCTGCAGCGGGCGCGGTGAGACCTGCGCATCGGCCGCCGAATACTGCGGCCCGGTGGCGGACACCGTCTGGCCCGACAGCAGCGCCTTGATCAGCGCGATCGATTCCGCGAGACGCGCGACGCGCACCGCACCGGAATCGAAGGGGATACCGAGCATGCGGTTGTCCTCGGCGGCGGCCGGCCGGCCAGCGCCGATCCCCAGCTCGAAGCGGCCGCCCGACAGCACATCCACGGTCGCCGCCTCTTTCGCAAGGAGGACCGGGTTGCGGTAGTCGTTCGCGATCACGTACGTCCCGATCCGCAATGTTCGGGTCGCCATCGCGGCGGCCGTCAACGCCGGTAGGGGAGCGAGGGTGTGGTTTAACCCATCCGGCATCAACAAGGTTGCGTATCCCATCGATTCGACGTGGCGGGCTTTCTGCGCCCACTCCTCGCCGGAGCGGGCTTGCGCCGCGACCACGCCGAATCGAAATGGGCGTGCGCTGCTAGGCAATGGTCGGGTCCTCGGGCTTGTTTGCCGGAGGCGTCGTCGGCGCCGGACCGTGCGTGTGATCGTGATAGTGCCCGCCACCGTAGCCCCAGGGGCCGCGTCCCCACGAGCGCCACGCGAACAGCCGGAAGATGAGGAACCCGATCAGCAGGATCCAGAACAGGCCGAAGAAGGGGAAGAAGCCGAACCCGCCTCCGTAATAACCGGGGTAGACAAGCCGACCGTCTCCGCCCGTTGTCGTCACGATCTGGGCCGTCTGGCCCGCGTGATAGGCAACCAGCCCGACGACCGTCGCAATCGCCGCCGTGACGAGTCCCCAAATCCAGAAAAATCCGAACCGTCGATTCATGCTTGACCTCCTTGAAAAGTCTCTGAGGTTCATCATGCCCGCCACTTGTGAAGGCGCTATGAACGAGCGGCGAACGCGCCAACCCGGGATATCATCAAACGAAAATGCCCAGCCTGACCCGCCTTCTTGCGACCTACCTCCGCCCCTACGCCGGCCCCGTAGTGCTGGTGGTCAGCCTGCTCCTGATCCAGTCGATCGCCAACCTGTATTTGCCCAATCTGAACGCCGACATCATCAACAACGGCGTCATCAAGGGGGACGTCGGCTACATCTGGCGGATCGGCGCCATCATGCTGGCCCTGGCGGTCGTCGTTGGCATCCTCGCGATCGTGGCGGTTTGGTTTGCGTCGAGGGCGTCGATGGGTTTCGGTCGAGACGTGCGCAGGGCAGTCTTCGAGCGCGTCCAGCAATTTTCCGCCACCGAGATGAACCGCTTCGGCACGCCCTCTTTGATCACGCGCAACACCAATGACGTGCAGCAGGTGCAACTGTTCGTCCAGATGGCCCTCACCATGTTGGTGACGGCGCCCATCATGCTGGTCGGCGGCATCATCCTGGCAGTGCGCGAGAACGTCACGCTGTCGGCCATCCTGATCGTGATCCTGCCGCTGATGGTCGCGGTCTTCGCGACCCTGATGTATTTCGCTATCCCCCTCTTCCAATCGATGCAGCGGAAGATCGACCGGATCACCGAGGTTCTCCGCGAGCAGATCACCGGGGTCCGGGTCATCCGTGCCTTCAACCGCACCCCCTACGAGCGCGACCGCTTCGAGGCGGCCAACGCGGACCTGACCGGGACCGCGCTGCGCGTCAACCGGATCTTCGCCCTGGCGCTGCCCTTGTTGCTGCTGATCATGAACCTCTCCAGTGTCGCCGTCGTCTGGTTCGGCGGCCATCTGATCGACAGCGGCCAGATGCCAGTCGGCAACCTGATCGCCTTTCTCGCCTACATCCTGCAGATCATGTTCGCCGTGATGATGGCGGTCTTTATGGTGATCTTCATCCCGCGCGCCATTGCCAGCTCGGGGCGGCTCGAGGCCGTTTTGCAGACGCAACCGGCGATCACCGATCCCGCGCAGCCGGTCGAGCCCGCCGCGGTGACCGGTGCCGTGGAATTCCGCGACGTGACGTTCGGCTACCCAGGAGGGGAGAAGCCGGTCCTGCATCGCCTGTCGTTCGACCTGCGGCCGGGCGCGACCACCGCCATCGTCGGCGGCACCGGCTCGGGCAAGACCACGCTGGTGAATTTGATTCCACGGTTCTTCGACGTGACGGACGGGACGGTCGTTGTGAACGGCGTCGATGTCCGCCAGCAGGCGCTCGAAACGCTGTGGAGTTCGATCGGGCTGGTCCCCCAACAGGCCTACCTCTTCCGGGGCACGATCGCCGACAACCTGCGATTCGGCAAGGACGACGCGACCGAGGCCGAGCTCTGGCACGCGCTCGAGGTGGCGCAGGCGCGCGACTTCGTCACCGCGATGCCGGAGCAGCTCGAGGCACCGGTCGACCAGGGCGGCACCAACCTCTCCGGTGGCCAGCGTCAGCGGCTGGCGATCGCGAGGGCGCTCGTCCGACGGCCGCGCCTCTACCTGTTCGACGATTGCTTTTCGGCGCTCGATGCCGGCACCGATGCCCGGCTGCGATCAGCGCTAAAGCCCGAAGCGCGCGACGCCGCGGTCGTGATCGTGGCACAGCGAGTCAGCACCATCCTCTCCGCCGACCAGATCATCGTCCTCGACGCGGGACGGATCGTCGGCGTCGGCACCCATCAAGAGCTGCTGTCGAGGACCGACGCCTATCGCGAGATCGTCGCGTCCCAGCTGGGAGAGGAGGCGGTCGCATGATGGCTCGCAACGTGGGCGGGCGGCCGCCCGGGCGCGGAGGATTTGGCGGCGGACCGGGTGGTTTCGGCGGGATGCTCCCACCGCAGAAGACCAAAGACCTGGGCAAGACGCTGCGCCAACTGCTTGCCCGGCTTCGACCAGAGCGGACGCGTATCACGATTTCCGCCATCCTCGCGCTGGGCAGCGTCGCCGGCACCGTGATCGGGCCCAAAATCATCGGCAACGCCACCAACGTGATCTTCGACGGCGTCATCGGCAAGAGCCTGCCCGCCGGTCTCACCAAGCAGCAGGCCGTCGCGGCACTTCGGGCGCAGGGCCACGGTCAGATCGCCGACCTGGTGTCGGGAGCCAACGTCGTGCCGGGCCGTGGCATCGACTTCACGCAGCTGGGTCAGATCCTCGCGCTCGCCGCGCTGGTCTACCTTTTGGCCTCCGGGCTCACCTGGATGCTCTCCTACATCATGGCCGGGGTGGCGCAGCGCACCGTTTACGGGTTGCGCCGCGACGCCGAAGCCAAGCTGGCTCGCCTCCCGCTGAAATATTTCGACAGCCACGCCCATGGTGACATCCTCAGCCGCGTGACCAACGACATCGACAACATCACGACCACGCTGCAGCAGGGCATGAGCCAATTCCTCACCTCCACGTTGACCATCGTCGGCGTCCTGGCCGTCATGGTCTGGATCAGCCCCTTGCTCGCCGTGGTCGCCCTGGTCACGGTCCCGCTCTCGATCGTCGTCACGCTGCTGGTCGCCCGCCGGTCGCAGAAACATTTCGCCGCCCAATGGGCACGCACCGGCACGCTCAACGGCCAGGTCGAGCAGGTACACACGGGGCACGCG
>Ga0209689_1002557_pt1 | contig 13524 bp, 13 predicted proteins | sample GraSoiAngelo_149_FD_187119 | JGI IMG/M metagenome (GOLD analysis project Ga0209689, IMG submission 187119) | Grasslands soil microbial communities from the Angelo Coastal Reserve, California, USA - 14_1009_09_30cm (SPAdes) (version 2) | ecosystem: Environmental > Terrestrial > Soil > Grasslands ...
GACTCGATCAGCTCGAATCCTCCTTCCTACCGGACGGGCGACGCGGTCGGAGTCCTTTACGACCCCGATCATCCGCGCGACGCCCGGATCGACCGAGGCCGGTGGAACAAGGCGGTGCCGATCCTCATCGGCGGCTCCGGTGTGTTCCTTTGCCTCCTCGGCCTCTGGATCCTCAAGCGACGGCCGCCCGCTACTTCACGCACTCCCAGTTGACCGTGTAGCAGAGGATTCGCCCGTGCTCGTCCGAGCCACAGCCGCCTTGGAAGTTGTAGGACTCCGTACCAGGTGCCTGGCACGACGTGGCGCCTTCACAGAAGCCACACACGTTGCCGCAGGTGCCACCGAACGCGTCGGAGGCGCTGTAGCCAAGAAGCTGGCAGATCTGGTCCGCATGGTAGACCAACGCCAGTGTCGAAAATGCCATGGCCGAGGCGCTTTCCGCCAGGAACGAGGAGCTGTGCGGATTTTAGCCAACGGGTGTCAGGCGGCTGCGCAATGTAGTTGTTACGTTTGGGCGGACAGCGCGTGGCGAGAATTACCGGAGCAGGTTCTGCACATGGTCTGAAAGTTGCTGCTCGAGGCTCCACCTCGGACAGGAGGCCTCGATGGAAGCCAGGCAGGTCCGCCCCCCGCTACCGCCTTTCGACCGGGACGCCGCGATCAAGAAGGTGCGGCTCGCCGAGGATGCCTGGAACAGCCGGGATCCCGAGCGCGTGTCGCTCGCCTATACCGTCGAGAGCGTGTGGCGCAATCGCGCCGAGTTCGTCACCGGCCGTGAGGCCATCGTGCAGTTCCTGCGGCGCAAGTGGACCAAAGAGCTGGACTACCGCCTCATCAAAGAGCTCTGGGCCGTGAGCGGCGATCGCATCGCCGTTCGCTTCGCGTACGAGTGGCACGACGACAGCGGTCACTGGTTCCGCTCGTACGGAAACGAAAACTGGGAATTCGAGAGCGACGGGCTCATGCGGCGCCGCCATGCGAGCATCAACGACCTGCCTATCAGCGAGGCCGAGCGCAAGTACTTCTGGCCGCCAGGTCGTCGTCCGGACGATCATCCCGGCTTGTCGGACCTCGGGCTGTAAAGACGGCTTCTCTTGGAGGGCGGGCCGTCGACCCAGGCGTAAGGTGGGCTGGCGCGCTGGCCGGACCAGCCGAAGAACGAGCCGCTGCAGCTTGCACCCTATTGCCGGATGCACGCGACGAACGATGATGTGCTCCATATGCCAGACCGCGATGAGCCCCAGGCGGACGCGGGGCAGGCGGCAAAGGACGCTCTTCGGCGTGCAGTCGAGCTGGCGCAATCGGCGTTCAAGGACTGGATCAACGCCGCCTCTCGGGTGAACGACATCGGTTGGCTGCTCGCGAATGCGATCGGCGGTAGCCACGCCGAAATTGCCCGGCTGCTGCAAGCGCGAGATGAGGCGCAGGCGGGGGCCGACAGGTTGCGCGCCGCGTACGAGGCTGCAAGGAGAGAGGTCGACACGCTGGCGCGCCAGCAGGCTCCGGATACGCCTTGATACCTTGGGCGCGAACGCCGCAGCGACGACGGGGCTGGAGCATCTCCTGAGCCGGGCTAATAGAAGAGGGTCACCGTCATGTCCCCGCTCGATCCGGCCGCCAGCTTGATGGGACGCGACTGAGGCATCGGCTCCAGGTCCCTTCCGACGAGGACCATCGGGGCAGGAGTGCCGCGGCTCGCGACATGCCGGACGTTCACGCCATCGTTCGCAGTTGCGCTGACCACCGCCGCAACGGTCGCGGATCGCACGACGACCGCGCCGACCATGAAGGACCGCGAGGCCGTGCCGGCGAACGCGGAAGAAGCGAGGAGGAGCGACAGAGCGACAGCGAGGGTGGCGGCGCGGGTCATCATGCCGCCATGCTTCTGCAACCGCCGGACCACTCCACAAGGCCCTGAATCCGCGGACTTGCACTGGATCCAGGCGTCAAAAAACCCGCGCCGTCAACGCCGACGGTCAAGGTTTTGACGGCGACGCGACCCGAGTCCGCGAGTCAGTGGAGCAGTCGTGACCTACGCTGGGTTGCCGCCGCGACCGCCGCGCAGGTACTTCTGGATCTCGATCGGGAACTGCTTGGTATCGATGGGCTTGGTGATGTACCCGTCGCATCCAGCGTCGACGGTCCTCTGACGATCGCCCTTCATCGCGTAGGAAGTGACCGCCACGATCGGGATGCTGCGCAGATCGGGATCCGCCTTGAACTCGCGCGTCAACTGCAGGCCGTCCACGTCCGGAAGCTGGATGTCCATCAGCACCAGTTGCGGATGAACGGCGCGAATGCCAGCCCTCGCTGTCTGCGCATCGGAGGCGGTGTGCACGGTGTATCCGTGCTTCTCCAGCACCCAACGCAGGAGCTTCACGTTCATCTCGTTGTCGTCCACGATGAGGATGCACTCTCCAGCCACTGTGCGACCTCCGTTTACTCCGATACCTGCCGCCGCGGCAGGAAGGCGTCCAACTCCCGCAAGAGGGCGGCGGCACCATTGTTTCCCTTCATCACGACGGCCTGGGCGGTCTGGCGCAGGCGCGCCTGGTCGTGTTTGGTGAGATCCTTCACCGTCCAGACGATCACGGGTGTGCTCCGGCCGGCCTCCGTCATGCGGAAGCGCTCGAGGAATTCGAAACCGTCTAGTCGCGGCATGATCAAGTCGAGGACCACCGCGATGAGAGACGACTCCGCCGCCGCCTGCAAAGCCGCTTCGCCGTCCTGCCGGCAGATGGTCTCGTACCCGGAGCGTGCGAGGGTTGCCTCCATCAACTTGAGACAGCCTTCATCGTCGTCCACCACCAGGACCGCGCCGTGTCGTTGCGGCGACACCCCGGCCCGCCGCAGTGCATTGAGGAGAGCGTGCGCATCGAGTGGCTTGGCGAGCACGTCGCTCACCCTGAAGCCCGCCACTGCACCCTTCTCGGCGACGACGGTGAGAACGATGACCGGAACGTCGGCGTTGCGGCTTTCAGTTCGCACCTGGTCGAGAAGGTCGACGCCACTCATGTCTGGAAGGAGCAGGTCGAGCGTGATGGCGTCGAAATCACTCTCGCGCAACCGGGCCAGGGCCTGCGCACCGGTCGCCGCCGTTTGCACCGAGTAGCCGGCCCTGGTGAGGGCCCCGACGATTGACGCCTGGTCGGATGCGTTGTCCTCGACGACCAGGATGGTCGGCGCGCCTGGGTTGAGGGTCACGATCGGTCCGGGCATCGCTGGAAGCGGCTCGCCCTTCATCCGTCGTGGCAGCACGGCGTGAAAGACGCTACCAGCGCCCGGCGTGCTGCGCACTCCCACGGTCCCGCCTTGCGCTTCGACGATACGTTTGGTGAGGGCCAGCCCGAGCCCGGTACCCGCGTGTTTCTTCGCCGCACCCGCGTCGAGCTGCTGGAACTCGACGAACAGGCGCGGCAGCTCCTCGGGTTGGATACCGTCGCCAGTATCGTGGACCTCGATGCGAAAGAAGTCCGCTCCTTCAGGCACGGCGCGGACCGTCACCACGCTGCCGGCGGGAGTGAACTTGAGCGCGTTGGAGAGATAGTTGTAGAGCACCTGCTTCAGCCGGGCCGGGTCGAGGACCACGCGACCGATGGCCGGATCGATGGCCATCTCGACGCGAACCTGCTTTTCGGACGCGGTGGTGCGCAGGATTGCGCCCACTTCACCGGTGACCTGGGCCAGATCGATCGACTCGGGTCGGAAATCGAGCTTTCCCGACTCGACCTTTGCCAGGTCGAGGACGTCGTTGATGAGGCGCAGTAGATGGCGGCTGCTGGTCAGGACGTTGCCGAGGAAGTCGCGCTGCTGATCGGTCAACGGACCGACCTCTCCCTCGTGGAGGAGCTGGGTGAACCCGAGGATCGCGTTGAGCGGCGTGCGCAGCTCGTGCGACATGTTGGCGAGGAACTGCGACTTGTACGCGCCGGCCCTGGTGAGCTCCTCCGCCTGCCGCTGCGTTTTCGCGAGCAGTGCGCGCAGCTCGGCACGGCTCCGGGCCCCCTCGAGAGCGATGGCCAAGGTCTCGCGCACGGAAGCGAGCAGCTCCGTTGCCGCCGCGTTCCAGGGCTGCAGGCTGGCGAGTTCGAGGACGCCGGTGACCTTGCCGATGCGGAGCAGTGGAACCAGCGCGATGGAGCGCGGGGACCCGGCCGCGAGGGCGGAGGTGACCCGCAGCTGGCCCTCGGGGGCGTCGACGACCATGATTTCGGTCTGCAGCGCGGCTTGTCCGACGAGACCCTCGCCGAGGCGAAAGCTTGGCACTCCGTCGTCCGACGAGAGCGCATATTTTCCCAGGAGGCCGAGCGCGCCATCCGCGTCCAGCGAGTAGAGCGCGCCGACGGGGCATTCCAGATAGCGGCAGAGCATCGATACGGCACGCTCCGCCACCTGCCGGGGCGCGAGTTCGCCGCGAAGTTGCTCGGACAAGGCCGATTGAGCGGTCTTGAGCCAGTCGATCCGGCTTCGCTCGGACTCGAGGCGCTGGAGGCTCTGCGCCATCTGGTTCGCCTGCCTGGCGAGATCGCCCAACTCGTCGCGGCTGACGACGGGAATGGCCCCGCGGAAGTCTCCCTTGCCGAAGCGGCTGAATCCGGCGGTGAGGCTGGCCATGCCGCGCAGCATGTCGCGGCTGATCCACAGGGAGAGCAGGAACACCAGGACGAGGGACGCGATGCCCAGCGCCAGGCGCAGCTGCGTGCCGAAGCGCTGAGCTTCCGCCGTTGCCGAGAACGCCTTCGTCAGATCCGTCTTGTCGAAGACGGTTGCCTTGTCGAGGAGCTCCGCGACCCGTGTCTGTCTGGCCTGCATCTCGCTCATCTTGGCGACGACGCTTTCTCCGGTCTCGCCGGCGATCAGTTGCTTCGAGACCACCAGCGCCTGGGCGTGAAAGTCCTCGATCGCTCGTTCGAGCGAGGCCGCGAGACCTGGTTCGACGGCATCGGAGGAAGCGGCGAGCTGCTGCAGGAACTCTTTCTTCAACTCGACGATCCCGCCTAGCTTCTCGGTGTCGCTGGCTGCGACGGCGTCCTGGAACCCACGCTGGATCCGCTCGAACTGTCCCTGGAGCTGTGGCCGGAGCCCCACTTTCGGCAAGTAATGCTTCCGGATGTCGTCGAGGTGGCCCTCCACGCGCCGGGCAATGATCGCGCTGGCCAGGACGAGGGCGGCCAGCGCGAAGCCGGCGGTGGCGACGAGGCCCAGCAGCTTCGATCGGAACGAGAGATTCATGTCCGCTCAGTTCAGTTCCAGCACGGTTGCGCCGCTCAGGGGCGTCCCGGCGGCCACGTAGCCGATCGCGCCTGGATGGCTCACCACGAACGAGACGACCGCCTCGTCGTCGGCCAGCTCGGGTGGGGGGAGGCCCTGGCCTGAAAAGATCCGCTGCTGCCAGTAGCTCCGCATCGACGCCACCGAGCGCGACAGGATTTCCTGGGAGAACCGGGCTCGCGCCGGCGCGTCCGGGCCGAGGTCGACCGGCCGTATGGGCGTCTCGTCCGGCCAGCGGGTTGCGCGCCGCAGGAATACCTCGGCGAGGAACTTCCGATCGATCCTCGAGACGCGACTCGCCGGATTCGCGATCAGCACGTACGTGGATCGAGGGTGCTCCGCGGTCAGGGAACCCGCAGCCAGCCCGACGAGAATGAATGCGCCGATCCGCACCTTTGCCTCGGAGGTCAGAAGAAGGCCGTCGTCTTGACGGTGAAGAGCGCCCAATCCGGAGTCAGGCTGCTCAGGGGCCGGTTGCCGTTCAGGCTCGGGGAAAGTCCGGCAGTCCCGTGCATGTAGTGTCCCTCGACCTTGACCAGCCAGTACGCGTTGACGTCGAAGCGGAGGGTGAGCGCGGCGTCGAGCTGCCTGCCCGCGAAGCCTCCTCGTTGGTTCGTGTTTGGAAAGAGCACGGAATAGTAGGCACCAGCCTGCAGCCAGGAATTCACGCGATACGACGTCAGGGCGTAGCCGCGTTCGCTGAACGTCAGGCTCTCCGGGAACATCGCAGGGTTGCTACTCTGTGCTCTCACACGCCAGCGGCTGTATTCGGCGGCGAAGAGGAGATCGCGCACGGTATATTCGACCGACGCCACCCACAGCATCACAGGGAGGTTCACGGCAACCGAGCTTGAAGAGGACGCCGGAAGCAGGTGCGTTTCGAGCCGGAGGAACTGGAGGCTCCCGCCCAGGCGCAAACCCTCGATGGGCGGCACCCAGAGCATGCGCCCGCCGGCCACGAACGGCACGTTGAGGTCGACGACGGTGAACGGACTGCCGGGCTGCTGCTTCACATCGAGGAAGATCGTGCCGCCGTATAGCCTGTAGTCGAGCCCACCTGCGGCGCCCAGATCCCTGTAGCCGTAGACCTCGCCGCCGGTCTGCGCGAGGAGGAAGTCGCGGTTCTGGGCCGGATAGATCGATTGCGGAAGCAGGACGGAAGTGCGCGCAGCATCGATGTCGCTGCTGTCGTTGTAGAGTCCGAAGGGCAGCTTCACGCGGCCGGCGCGGATGCCGAGCCAATCGCGCCAATGGTAATCGAGGGAATACCAATCGAGCGTCGCCCGGTAATCGCCAACCGGCCCCAGGTCGTGAGAGAAGATCTGCAGTCCAAGCGTCAGCCGGTCGGTGGCGGGCAGCGTGAAGTTCAGCCCGATCTCGGTGAATTCGAAGCTGCCCTCCGAAGAGTGCGCGAGGTAGTCGTTGGCCGAGGTGAGGAGGAATCCCTGGCTGATGAAGCCGTGGATCTGGAGCTCGGCCAGCTGACCCGGCAAGGTCAAACCAGCCGCTGCAGCGGGACGCTGTGCGAGAAGAGCGAGGGCCGACACGGCGAGGACGAAGCGCATTTGCGGCGACCCGCTCCTTTCGGTGCAGAACGTTCCCGTCGAATAGGCTAATCACGTGAGGCAATGGGCAACAAGTTTTCAATGCACTCGAATCGCGGATGTTTCGGATCGGCTCCCAGGGACCGGGCGAGAGGTGTGCAGGACGGATGGCCACTCCGCTTTGCGCCTACATCGCCTTGGGTGGGGAAGTTTCCAAATCGCCCGAAACGGACGATTCTCGATGGCTCATGAGAATCCTTGTCGCCGACGACGATCGCGTCGTTGTCCACCTCGTTGCCGGCCTGCTGCGCGCTCGCGGGCACCAGGTGGTGCCGGTCTTCGACGCGATGCAAGCGTTCATGTTCGCCGTGCGCCCTCCTCCTCCTGACGTAGTGATCCTCGACATCAACATGCCTGGCGGCACCGGGATCGAAGCGCTCAAGCGGTTGAAATCGTCGCTGAACACGGCGCTCATCCCCGTCATCATTCTCAGCGGGTCGACGGATGCGGAGATGCCGCAGAAGGTCAAGACGCTCGGGGCTGACGAGTTCCTGCGAAAGCCCGTCGATCAAGGCGCTCTGTTTGCGGCGCTGGACAAGGTGCTTCCCCGCCGTTGACCGAGGTCGGGACTCGCTCCCCGAAATCGCCAGGGCTGATTTGCGTTCGACTTGACGCGCGCGTTCTGCGAGGCGCAGTGTGCGCGCCAATTTCGGGGGAGCCATGAACGAACAGACCAGGTGGTTGCGCCGCGTGAGCATCGCCGCCGGGGTGGCGCTGAGTTACTTGGGCCAGGCCGCGGCGTCACCGCGCCCCGGAACCTACGCGCAGATGGTGCGCGAGCCGAAGACCACGATGCAAGTGAGCGGTACCAGCAACCGCCTTCAAGCGGTAAGCCCGGTCGATGAAAACGTGGTCTGGGCGAGCGGCCTGAACGGGACCTACGTCGTGACCACGGACGGTGGAGCGACCTGGCGCGCAGGCGTCGTACCTGGAGCGGAGACGTTGCAGTTCCGAGACGTGCAAGCTGTGAGCGAAGGGGTCGCGTATCTGCTGGCGGCGGGGCAGGGAAGCAACTCGCGCATCTACAAGACCGAGAACGGTGGCCGGAACTGGACGCTGCAGTTCGTGGCGCCCGATGATCCGAGTTACTTCTACGACTGCTTCGCATTCTGGACGCCGGAGCGCGGCATCACGATGGCGGACGGCATCAACGCCACGGGTCAATTCCCCGCCATCCGCACGACGGACGGCAAGAAATGGAAGGGTATCAGCCTGCCGGCGGCACAAAAGGACGAAGGCGCGTTCGCAGCCAGCGGCACCTGCGTCGCCACGCTAGGCGAAACGCGGGCCTGGATCGTCACTACGAATTCCCGGGTCTTCGCCAGCAGCGACCGCGGCGAGAGATGGGCATCGTACTTGACCCCGATCGCAGGAGGCACGGGCACAAGCGGAGTATTCACGGTCGCCTTCCGTGATGGTCGGCACGGCGTCATCGGCGGTGGCGATTTCTCCAGCGCCAGGATCCTCGACAACTTTGCGCGCTCGCGCGACGGTGGCAAGACGTGGCACCTGACCCCGCAGGCGCCTGTGCCCGGCGCCATCTTCGGCCTTGCCTACGCGCAGAGCACGAGCGATCGCAAACGCGAGGTGGCCGACGAGGATCGTGGCCGCGGGGACTCGCGCAGGGAACAAACCAAAGTAGTCGTCACCGGGCCCGGCGGCGCCGCCTGGACAACCGACGAGGGCGAGAACTGGAACCCACTCCCTGACGTCGCGGGCTACTGGGCAGTCGCGTTCGCCAACGAGCACGATGGCTGGCTGGTCGGGACTGGAGGACGAATCCTCAAGATCACCTTCTGAGTCGCTACGCCCTGGAGCCTCCGGTGGTCGCGCTTCCGCCGCGCTGGGGTCGGAGAGCTGTCGAAAGACGCTTCAGGCGGCCGCCTTCGCGATCGCGATGGACGAGATCGACCCGATAGACATGTCCGAGCAGCTCCGAGCAGCGACGAAGCCGACGCGGGGCTTCGCGAGGCCGTACTTCTTGAGCCGGCCGATCAGCGAGCCGCGGTTCAGCCCGAGCCTCCGTGCCGCCTCCGACTGGTTCCCGGCGACCGCGTCCATCACGCGCGCGATGATCCTTCGCTCGAGCGCTTCCAATTGCTCGTAAAGAGTGCCCGGGGATTCCAGTTCGATGCAAGGCTCGGTCGAAGCGACGAAGTCCGGGTCGCCGCCAAACGCATCCACGCCGATCTCGCTGGCGCTGCGCAGCGCCACCATCCGGGCGACCGCGTTCTCGAGCTGCCTGACGTTGCCAGGCCAGTGTGCCCGATAGAGCGCTTGGACGAGTGCCGGGGAGAGGCGCACTTCCTCGTCGCCGAAGCGCATGCCATATCGGCGGGCGAATTCGGCAGCCAGGGCAGGGATGTCTTCGCGGTGCTCGCGAAGGGGGGGCACGAACAATTCGAGCACCGCGAGCCGGTAGTAGAGGTCCTCCCGGAAGCGGCCCGCGCGGACCTCGGCCGCCAGATCGCGATTCGTGGAAGCGACGACGCGCACGTCCGCGTGCTCGACGCGAGCGGCGCCGACCGGCTGGATCTCGCCTCCCTGGAGCGCTCGCAGCAGCTTCGCCTGGATCGCCGGCGGAAGCTCCCCCACTTCGTCGAGCACCAGGGTGCCACCGTCCGCTTGCGCAAAGAATCCACGCCGCGCATGGGTTGCACCGGTGAATGCGCCCTGCGCGTGCCCGAAGAGCTCTGATTCGGCGAGCTCGCCGGGAATCGCCGCGCAATTGAATCGGACGAGCGGTGCCTGGGAACGGCGACTCTGGGTGTGCACGAGAGACGCGATCAGCTCCTTGCCGGTCCCCGTCTCTCCGCGCACGAGCACAGTGACATCCTTGGGCGCTACCCGCGCCACCGTGGCGACCAATCTCCTCATGGCCATCGACTGGCCGATGATGGAAGGTAGCCGGGCTGCGGCTCGCGTCGCATCCGGCTCGCGGACATCGACGTCTGCTTCGAAGTGGCCCATCACTCCTCCTCGGCGACGATCTCGCGCGCCTTGCCGAACAGTACGAACATCGCTGGGCGGAGCAGGGGCGATTCCGACGGCCGCCCGACGTGCGGATACGAACGGCGTACGGATGCGGACCAGCCACCACCTGTGGTACGCACCGCCGCGCAACGGAGGACGCGATGTCGGTCACCGCTGGAGGAACCCGGACGTGGCTGTCCGAGGCTGATTGCGACCTGGATGCCTTCCGCGCCCTGGTCGAGCACGTGACCGATCGGCGTGACTACCCGCTGGCCGACTCGGTCGATCGGAATGTTCCGTTCTACGACGGCGATCGGTTGCGCTCGCTGGCGGCCAATCCGGAACGCCGCCGCGAGGTTCAGGCCGAAATGGTCCGGACGTTCACGGATGGTCCCGGTATCGTGGTGATCGAGCGGGCCTTCGCGGACCTCGAGGTCGTCGACCGGGCCACGGAAGTCTTCAATGCCCTGATCGCCGATCAGCGTGCGGCTGGCGCGACCGCGGGCGACCACTTCGCCAAGCCAGGCGCAAACGACCGGGTCTGGAACGCCCTGGAGAAGATGGCCGTCCGCGCGCCCGAGGCCTTCGCCGACTACTATGCCAACGAGATCATCGCCCTGGTTTCGACGGCCTGGCTGGGCCCGGCATACCAGATCACCTCCCAGGTCAACGTGGTGAACCCCGGTGGGGCCGCCCAGACTGCTCACCGCGACTACCATCTGGGCTTCCTGTCGACGGAGATCGCCGCTCAGTACCCCGCGCACGTCCACCGCCTGTCGCGGGTCTTGACTCTCCAGGGCGCCGTTGCCCACTGCGACATGCCGGTCGAGAGCGGGCCGACGATGTACCTGCCGTACTCGCAAAAGTACGAGGCCGGCTACCTCGCCTTCCGGCGACCGGAGTTCAGCGCGTACTTCGACGCTCACTTCGTCCAGATGCCGCTGGCGAAAGGGGATGCAGTCTTCTTCGATCCGGCGCTCTTCCACGCGGCCGGGCACAACCGCTCCGCGAACATCAAGCGCATGGCGAACCTGCTGCAGATCTCGTCTGCCTTCGGCCGCGCCATGGAGGCGGTGGACCGCGAGCGCATGGCGAGCGCGGTGTTTCCGGTGCTGCTGAAGCGCAAGGAGCAAGGTGCCGGCGAGGCGTGGCTGGCCAACGTAGTCGCCGCCTGTGCCGAGGGCTACGCCTTCCCGACCAACCTCGATCTGGACCCGCCGGTGTACGGGCTCGCCCCGCCTTCGCAGGCGGAGACCGTGCGGCGCGCGCTGCGCGAGGACGGGTCCCCGGACGCGCTGCGGCGGCAGCTGCGTGCGGGCGTCGAGCGCCGCGAAAGCCACTCTCGGTAGCTCACTGCACCAGCAGCACGCCTCCGATCATCTTCATGCCGCACGAGTACGCGAGCTCCCCGGTCTTGGTGGGCGTGAAGTCGATGACCACCGGCCGGTTGAGCGGCAGCGCGCGCTTGATGCCCAGGTCCTTGATGACGATCGCGGTGGCGCAGGTCTTGTCCGTGGTGCGCGTCACCACCAAGCGGATCGGTTCGCCCCGGCGCACGTCGATGCGATCCGGCTCGAACCCACGCTCGGTGGCGAACAGGTCGACCCGGTGGCGCGTCTCGGTTGTCGTGGGAGCGGGGGCCGCGTGCGCCACGGAAAGGATCATTCCCACGAAGATCGCATTGAACATCGTTCCCCCGAACGCCTGATGGCGCTCGCAATCTAGGGGTACGCGGTGGGCGAACTCAAATTTTCAGGCATGGTCCCGCCGGTGTTCTATCCCTTTACCGATCCGGCGAGCAGCCCGCGGACGAAGTACCGCCCGAACACCACGTACACGAGCAGCGTGGGGAGGGCTGCGAGCAGCGCGCCCGCCATCGGAAGGTTCCACCTCACTGCCTCGCCCCCGGCGAGCTGCGCGAGCGCGACGGTGATCGGCTGGCTCGCCGGATTCGACAGGCTCACCGCGAAGAGGAACTCGTTCCAGATCTGGGTGAACTGCCAGATGACCACCACCACGAACCCCGGCAGCGAGAGCGGGAAGACGACGTGGCGGTAGATGGCGAAGAACCCGGCCCCTTCGAGTGCGCTCGCCTCGATGAGCGAGTCCGGGATCTCCGTGTAGTAGTTGCGGAAGATGAGCGTGGTGATGGGAAGCCCGTACACGGTGTGCACGACCACCAGCCCCCAGATCGTCCCGTACAGCCCGATGGCGCGGATGAAGCCAAACAGCGGGATCAGGATCGCCTGGTAGGGGATGAACATCCCGAACAGGATCAGGGCGAAGACGATCTTCGCGCCGGGGAAGGGCCACTTGGCGAAGACGTACCCGTTGAGCGATCCCAGCATGGCCGAGGTGGCGGACGCCGTGACAGTCAGGATCAGGCTGTTCCGCAGCTTCGGCAGGAAGGCCTGCCACGCGTCTGCGAAGCTCGCCCAGTTCCACACGCTGGGGAGCTGCCAGGCGGTGTCGAGGCTGATCTCGGCGGGATCTTTCAGCGCCGTCACCACCATCATGTAGACGGGCATGAGGAAGAACGACGCCGCGAGGCAGAGCACGACATACATCAGCCAGCGCCAGCGGCCGCGCGTGCGGGAAGCGCTCATTCGCGCACGCCCTTCCGGAGCTGGGATCGCAGGTAGGGCACGATGATCATCGCCACCAGCACGAGCAGGATGACGCCGATCGCCGCTCCCTTGGCGAACTGGTTCCCGCGGAAAGTGGTGATGAACATGAGCAGCGCGGGCACGTCGGTCCAGGCGTTGTCCGGTCCGGCCATGGCGAAGACGAGGTCGAAGATCTTCAGGCTGATGTGGCCGAGCACGATCATGGCGGAGAGCGTGATGGGGGCCATGAGCGGCAGGATGATGCGGGTGTAGAGCTGCCATTCGTTGGCCCCTTCGACCACGGCCGCCTCGCGAAGCTCCTCGGGGATCCCGGTGAGGCCAGCCAGGTACAGCGCCATGGTGTAGCCGGCCATCTGCCAGACGGCGGCTATGACGATCCCGATGAAGGCGAGGTTGAACCCGTGCAGCTCCGGGAACGGCAGCGGCCTCCAGCCGGGTGCGACCCCGACCGCCAACCCGAGCACCGCGGCGCTGCCCAGGGCAAAGCCGATGGCCCGCCGGCGCCTCCCCGCGCGCCGCGCCACGACCGCCACCGCGGCCAGCGTCGCCGCGGCGAGCAATCCGATGATCACGGGCAGGTCGTTCCAGTCGAAACGCCAGACCTGTTGCCTCGAGGTCAGCCACTCGAAGCTGGCCGGGCGCAGGCCGACGAGCGTGGGGAGCTGGTTCACGCCGCCGCCGGGCTGGAGCAGCCATCGCCAGATGGTGCCGGTGACCACGAACGAGAGCGCGAACGGGAAGAGGAACACGCCGCGGAAGATGGCCTCGCCCCGCGGCTTGTGGTCGATGAGGATCGCGAGGAGCAGGCCGAAGAGGAGGCACCCCGCGAGGAAGAACACGGTGAAGAAGACCGTGCTCACCATGTCCTGCCGGAAGCGGCCGTCGATGAAGCCGGTGAAGAGCTCGCGGTAGTTCTGCAGCCCGATGAAGCGCGTCACCGGCGTGAGCGCCAAGGCCTGGCTCGGGTCCTTCCCCCAATCAGTGAGCGATGCCCAGAGGGCCCGCCCGATGAAGCCGTAGACGAATACGGCGACGAGGACGATCGAGGG